>ERZ1106973.71-NODE-71-length-135188-cov-8.826164_pt1 | contig 135188 bp, 131 predicted proteins | sample MGYA00403686_ERZ1106973 | MGnify/ENA primary metagenome ERZ1106973 (study PRJEB35170, sample SAMEA104062408) | human gut metagenome | biome: human gut; feature: human-associated habitat; material: faeces | place: Denmark | collected 2012-11-06 ...
TTGATCTGGTGGAGTGGGTGCTATTTGATACTCATACTGAATCGGTGTATGAATCTGAGGTTGATAAGTTATAAAACAAATAAAATGACAAAAGGGAGTTTTATGTACGCTGAAAAAATAGAATATGATGATATTGAAATGTCGAGCAGGTTACGGAATATTCTCGGAAGAAATGGTTTTGAGTCATTGGAAGGATTGAGAGAATATCCAAAGGAACATTTTATAAAGTTTCGTAATATGGGGCAGGCGACACTACAGGAATTATATCAGATTTGTGAAGAGCAAGGCATAAAACTTCGTAGTGTAGAAGATTTGAATGATAGGGAACATGGAGTCAGATTTGATGACTTCCTATGCATGGATGCGTTTAGAATGGGAATAAAAAGCAAAGATGATTTGAGAAGATACAGTCTGGAGGAACTTGAAAAGATGTGCCCGAAGGACAAGAGACTTTTTGTTCGATTAAAAAAAATGAAGACTGTTTATGGATGAAATAGGATATTTCTTCCTAAAAACAATATATTTATGGAACGATTGATACTTTCTACACCGACGCAAACGGACAGCTTGTTACACCGGAGAAACTGGAATACGGCAAGGGATATTCTCTTGTTGAGGTTCAGGCTCCTTACGGATATGTGCTTGACAGCACACCGGTGTACTTTGATGTGGCAGAGGAACATTCTTCCGATGAGGGTGGTATTACCGTGATTAAGGTCGATAAGCCTAATATGGCACAGAAAGGTACTGTCAGCATTGAAAAGACCGGCGAGGTATTCTCAGGGGTAAATATCTCCGGAGAGGAAAATGCCGATGTGATTTATCAGCCTGTCTATGAAGTGAAAGGTCTTGCAGGTGCGGTTTATGAGATTGCCGCAGCAGAAGATATTATCACTCCCGACGGTACACTCCGTTATGCAAAGGGCGAGGTCGTAGATACTGTTACCACAGACGAAAACGGACTTGCCCAGAGCAAGGAACTTTACCTCGGCAGATATACGGTAGTTGAAATTACCGCACCGGAGGGTATGGTTATCAACAAGGAAGCACACGAGGTCGAGCTTACCTACGCAGGTCAGGAAGTCGCCGTGACCGAAACGGCAACCAGCTTCGTAAACGAGAGACAAAAGGTTACGGTAAGTCTTGAAAAAGCTATCGAGAAGAACGACATCTTCAATATCGGCAACGGCGATGAAGTGAAGAACATCAGCTTCGGACTTTTCGCTGCTGAGGAACTTGTTTCAACAAGCGGTACTTCTATCCCGGCAGACGGTCTGATTGAGATTATCTCTCTTTCCGAAAACGGCAAGGCTGTTATCAAAACCGACCTTCCTTTCGGAAGCTACTATGTAAAGGAGCTTGCAACCGATGAGCATTATATCCTTTCCGACAGCAAGTATCCGTTTACTTTCAGCTATGCGGGACAGGATACCGAAACTGTTGAGATTGCAGTCAATGACGGCAAGCCGATTGAAAACAAGCTCATTTACGGTTCTGTTTCCGGTAAGAAGATTACCGAAAACGGCGAAGCACTGGGAGGTGCTGTAATCGGTCTGTTTAAGGCTGATGAAACCGAATTTACAAAAGAAAATGCTTTGATGACTGCTACCTCCCAAAAAGACGGTAGCTTTTCTTTTGAGAAAGTACCGTATGGCAACTGGCTTGTAAGAGAAATCGAGCAGCCGGAGGGCTTCGTGCTTGATGAAACTTCTTATGAAGTTAAAATTTCCGAGGTCGGTCAGGTTATTGAGGTTGAAATCATCAATGAGTATGTTCACGGCAATATCAAGTTGACTAAGGTCGATGAAGATTACCCGGACAACAAGCTGACGGGTGCAACCTTTGAGGTTTACAAAGATGTGAACGGCGACGGTAAACTGGACGACGGCGACGAGCTTATCGGTACACTTACTGAAACAACTACGGGTATTTACGAGATGAAGGAGCTTCTTTACGGAAAATACCTTGTAAGAGAAACCAAAGCACCGGAAGGCTTTGAGCTTGATAAGGGTGTGTACTCTGTTTTCATTGAAAAGGATGAAACCACCTACGAGGTAGAAAACAAAGTCGGCGTCGGCTTCATTAACACGGCTATGAAAGGAAACCTGAAAATCGTTAAGACTTCCTCTGACGGTAAGGTTGAAGGCTTCACTTTCAGAGTTACGGGAGTAAACGGTTATGACCGCAGCTTCACGACCGATAAGAACGGCGAAATCGTTATCGAGGGACTTCGTATCGGAGATTACACCATTTCCGAGGTTCAGGATACTGTTTCTGCTTCCTATGTGCTTCCTGCGGATAAGATTGCAACCGTAAAGGTTGGCTCTACTACCGTTGTGGAAATGCACAATGAGTTGAGAGATACACCAAAGACCGGAGATAACAGCAATGTTGGCTTGTGGACTGCACTTGCGGGACTTTCTGCCCTCGGTATTGTAGGCACAGCCATTGTTGCGTACAGAAAAAAGAAGAAGGAGGACAATGAGTAATGGACGCTAAAACAATCGTAGCAGTTGTATTGGTCGCCTTTATTATCGGCGGCTTTATCTTCTTGCAGATTAAGAACAGAAAGAAATAAGGAACGCTTGTGTGGGCGGAGTGAAAACTTCGCCCACCGTTCTTTTACGGAGGTGCATTATGAATAAGCAAAAGACGGTTGACAGCAAGGTGCTTGCAATACTCAGAGAATGCCCCGAAACGAGGTATGACGATATGCAGCTTATCCTTTGCTATTACAACCGATACAGCTATATGAGAGTCGGCGATTTACCGCTTGAGGATATAGTCAACAACTATAAAGGCTAACTCTTGACATAAAGTCAACTTTAGGGTGTATAGTGAAATCAAAGGAGTGATGTTATGAAAAAACCATATATTATTTGTCATATGATGACTTCGGTAGACGGCAGGATTGATTGTGCCATGACCTCCAAGCTTGCCGGAGTTGATGATTATTATGCCACACTCGCCGAGCTGAATGCACCTACCACTTTGAGCGGCAGAGTGACTGCACAGACTGAAATGTCTTTAGACGGTGTGTTTTCGGCAGACACGCACACACCTGTGAAAAATGATTGCTTTTCAAAAAAAGCAGATGCCGACGGTTATGAGATTGTGGTGGATACAAAGGGCACATTGCTTTGGCCCGATGACAGCGACAGCGAAAAGCCTTTGCTCATCATTACCTCCCGTGCCGTATCTAAGGAGTATTTGGACTATCTCGACGAAAGAAACATATCTTGGATAGTATCCGGCGAGGACAGAATAGACCTAAAGAATGCGGTTTATGTATTGGCTGAAGAATTCGGCGTTGAGCGAATGGCTGTTGTTGGCGGCCCCACAATAAATACCGCTTTTCTTGAGGCAGGACTGCTAGACGAGTTCAGTATGCTCATTGGTCCGGGTGTAGACGGCAGGGGCGTTATGCCTTCTGTTTTTGATGGGCTGGAGCTCAATCACGATGTTATCCCTCTCAAACTGTACGATGTTGCAAAGTTTGACAGCGGTGCAGTTTGGATTAGATATAAAACATTATAATATTAGGAGTGATAGATATGAAAAAAACATTGGTAGCATATTTCAGTGCCACAGGCACTACAGAGGCAGTGGCAAAAAAGTTGGCATCTGCAACGAATGGGGATTTGTATGAGATAGAGCCGCAGGTTCGCTATACTTCCGCTGACCTTAATTGGCAGAACAAAAGCTCCCGCAGCAGCGTGGAGATGGCAGACAAAAGCTCTCGCCCGGCAATAGTAGCTAACGATCCGCACATCGAGAATTATGACACGGTGTTCATCGGATTTCCTATTTGGTGGTATGTTGCACCTACTGTCATAAATACATTTTTGGAGGCTTATGATTTTTCGGGCAAGAAGATAATTCTTTTTGCAACCTCCGGCGGCAGCGGATTCGGAAACACCGCAGCCGAGCTTAAGAGCAGTGTATCTGACAGTACCGAGATTGTGGAGGGCAAGGTTATCAGCCCTCGTATGACCGAAAAGGATATTGCCAGATGGGTAGCTACTCTCAATTTATAATTGATACTTTTTCCCTCGACTCAGGTCGGGGGAATTTTGTCTTTTATGTACCAAAATCTGCCTACTTGACTACTGCGTTAAAAATGAGTATAATAAAGCGAATAAGTGGTTTTATGCCGCCCAAAGCAAATACTAAAGTCTCGGCAAAAGCCCTGACAAATTTTTACTTTATATAACGGAGAATGAATATGAGATCAGATTTAATCAAAGAGGGCCCATCCAGAGCGCCTCACCGTTCTCTCTTGCGAGCTCTCGGTATCGACGAACTCGAAATGAAAAGACCGTTTGTTGCTGTAGTAAACTCAAAGAGCGACTACATCCCCGGTCATATGCATCTTGACAAAATTGCCGAGCAGGTTAAGGCCGGTATCCGCAACGCAGGCGGTGTTCCCTTTGAGTTTAACACTATCGGCGTGTGCGACGGTATCGCTATGAACCATAAGGGTATGAAATATTCTCTTTGTTCCAGAGAGCTTATCGCAGACAGCATAGAGGTTATGCTTACAGCACATCCTCTCGACGCTATCGTGTTTATTCCTAACTGCGATAAAATTGTTCCCGGTATGCTCCTTGCAGCTTGCAGACTGAATTTGCCTTGCATTTTCATCAACGGCGGTCCTATGCTTCCGGGCAAGAGCACTGTTACTCCTAACCCAATCGGACTTTCAGAGCAATTTGAGTATGTAGGCGCAAATGCTGTAGGCAAAATGAGCGACGAGGATTTGGAAAGCACAGCATTCACTGCTTGCCCTACCTGCGGCTCATGCTCCGGTATGTACACAGCTAACTCCATGAACTGCCTCACCGAGTCTATCGGTATGTCACTTCCCGGCTCAGGTACAATTCCGGCTGTATATTCTGCCCGTCTCCGTTTGGCTAAGATGGCAGGCGAGAGAGTTATGGACCTTCTCAAAGAGGATATTAAGCCATCCGATATTATTACAGAAAAAGCAATCGAAAATGCTATGCGTACAGATATGGCTATCGGTTGCTCCACAAATACAATTCTTCACCTTACTGCTATTGCTCATGCAGCAGGACATGACATCAATTTGTCCGACCTTAATGATATGGGCAACAGCACTCCGCAGATTTGTAAGCTCAATCCGGCATCATCTGTGTTCATTACCGACCTGAATGATGTAGGCGGTATGCAGGCTGTAATCAAAGAGCTTGCTTCCGGCGGACTTATCCACACAGATTGCTTGACTGTCAGCGGAACCGTTGCTGACCGTATTGCAAAGGCTCCCGAAGCAGATGGCACTGTTATCCGCAAGCTCAGTGATCCGTTCTCAAAGGACGGCGGTATCGCTGTGCTTAAGGGCAACCTTGCAGAAGAAGGCGCTGTAGTTAAGAAGGGCGCTGTCGCTCCCGAAATGATGCAGCATAAAGGCCCTGCAAAGTGCTATAATTCAGAAGAAGAAGCTATCGCAGCAATCAACGGCGGAAAAGTCGTTGCAGGCGATGTTGTCGTTATCAGATACGAGGGACCTAAGGGTGGCCCGGGTATGAGAGAGATGCTTTCGCCTACCTCTGCTATCATCGGTATGGGTCTCGGCTCCTCCGTTGCACTTCTTACTGACGGTCGTTTTTCGGGTGCAACCCGTGGTGCATCTATCGGACATATCAGCCCCGAGGCTGCTGTGGGAGGCACTATCGCCCTTGTTGAAGATGGTGACGAGATAGAGATTGATATTCCTGCAAGAGTTCTTCGTGTAAATGTTTCTGACGAAGTTCTTGCTGAAAGAAAATCACATTGGACTGCTCCGGAGCAAAAACTCACAGGCTATCTTAAGAGATATGCTCAGCACGTAACCTCCGGTTCTCGTGGCGCAGTTTACGAAGATGACTGATATAATACTGCCGCCCGAGGAATAAAATACCTTTTCGGGTGTTGAATTTGGATTGCTGTTTTTCTAATAATAATTGTATATGACGGCGCCCGATTATTGCAGTACAGATGAAAAGAGAAAAGGAAGATAAAATATGGAAGATGTTTCGAGTTCTATCTCTACCACAGAGGAGCAGGACGACAATCCTGTTGTTATTTCCGTAAAAGATGTTTGTATGGACTTTACTCTCAACAAGGAGAAGGTCGATAACCTAAAGGAATATTTTATTCGCCTGCTTACTCATAAGCTTGAGTATGACAAGTTTTCTGCCCTTAAGAATGTCAGCTTTGATGTTAAAAAAGGCGAGCGTTGGGCGATTCTCGGACTTAACGGTGCCGGAAAGAGTACTTTGCTTAAGACTATTGTAGGCGTATATAAACCTACTTCGGGAAGCATAAAAACACACGGTGTTATTGCACCTTTGCTGGAGCTCGGTGCCGGTTTTGACCGTAACTACAGCGGTCGTGAGAATATTTTTCTCTACGGTGCTATTCTCGGCTATAGCAGAGAATATCTTGAAAGCAAAATTGACGAGATTATTGAGTTTTCCGAATTAGGTCATTTCTTGGAAATTCCGGTTAAGAACTATTCGTCAGGTATGAAATCCCGTCTCGGATTTTCTATCGCTACAGCCGTAAATCCCGACATACTCATCCTCGATGAAGTTTTGTCCGTAGGTGACGCAAAGTTTAGAAAGAAGAGTCTCGCTAAGGTGCAGTCTATGTTTGACAGCGGCGTAACTGTTCTGTTCGTTTCGCATAATATTGCACAGGTTAAGGCTATTTGCGATAAGGCTATTTTGCTTGAGCACGGCCAAATTATCGCTATGGGCGATGTAAACGATGTTGCCGCAGTGTATGAAGAAAAGACTGCTAAGCCTAAAAAGGCTAAGACAAAGCAGGTCGTTTCGCCTATTACTGCAGAAGAAAAGGCTGCAGACACAAGAGAGGCTGCTGAAGAAAAGGCTCTCATTGAGGCAGAAAAACGTAAAATTGCCGAAGAGAAAGAAATGCGCAAGGCGGAAGAAAGACGCAGAGAAAGAGAAAGTTCATCTTTCTACAAATAATATTATTTCCCGAAATGCTGTTGCTTTTCGGGAATTTTTCTTTTTATTTCTACATATAGTGTCTCGTTGGCAAATTTTAACTATATATCGGCATAAAAATTTCGTTGTGCATTTTTAACAAAAATTCAAAAATATTTTTGTTAATTCAAACGAATTTTTATTAAAATTTTTTTCAAAAAAATGCTTGACATCCACTCATATATATATTATAATAGCCGAGCGTGTGGTGAACTGCGTATATAGTATATTATTATATATAGCACTACAGTCCACACAACCAAGATATGCGTTGATGTCGGAGGTTGCGCTTAACCCAAGCGGTAATTTCGACGGAGTATGTCCGATTTTAAACCGGGCGAAACAAATCTGATGTTTACACTGCGAAAGGTGACTTGCGAACGCCTTTGCGTGTGGGGTAATTCTGCGTCCGAATGAATATGTGTCATTCGGTTTAATTATTGAGCAGGGTCGAAACACACGGCTTCGTGGTGAAATATCAGACACTCGCACCACAAAATTTCATGGAGGAAATTAAAATGGCAGCAAGTAAAGTCAAAATCAGAATTCGTCTGAAGGGCTACGATCACAGTCTTGTTGATCAGGCTTCAGAGAAAATTGTAGAAACTGCAAAGAGAACAGGCGCACAGGTTAGCGGTCCTATCCCTCTCCCTACAGAGATCGAAAAGGTAACAATCCTTCGTGCTGTACACAATTTCAAGGACAGCCGTGAGCAGTTCGAGCAGAGAACACACAAAAGACTCATCGACATTCTCAGACCTTCAAACAAAACTGTAGAAGCTCTGACAAGTCTTGAGCTCCCGGCCGGCGTTGATATCGAAATCAAACTCTAATCGCTATCAATTAGGCTGAGGTCATGTTGGGGACAGCCCAACCAATAACCAAAGGAGGAATACAAAATGAAGAAAGGTCTTATCGGTAAGAAGATAGGCATGACTCAAATCTTCGACGAAGCAGGCAATGCAATCCCTGTTACAGTTGTAGAAGCTGGTCCATGCGTAGTTACCCAGAAAAAGACAATGGAAAACGATGGCTACGAAGCAATCCAGGTTGGTTTCGGCGATGTTAAAGTAAACAGAGTCAACAAGCCAATGAAAGGTCACTTCGACAAGGCAGACGTTGCTCCAAAGAAAACACTCAAAGAATTCCGTCTCGAAGACATCGAGTCAGTTAATGTAGGCGATATCCTCAAGGCTGACACATTCGCAGTTGGCGATGTTGTAGATGTTAAAGGAACAAGCAAGGGTCACGGAACAGCAGGCGCAATCAAGCGCTGGAACTTCTCCAGACTCCGTATGACACACGGTACAGGTCCTAACCACCGTCACGCAGGTTCATTAGGTGCTTGCTCCAGCCCATCAAGAGTATTCAAGGGCAAGAAGATGGCAGGTCATTATGGCCACGAAACAGTTACAGTCCAGAACCTCACAGTTGCTAAGGTTGATGCAGAAAACAATCTTATCGCAATAAAGGGTGCAATCCCGGGTCCTAAGGGCGGCATCGTAGTAATCGCCGATGCAGTTAAAGCATAACGAAAGGAGAGATTAAAATGGCTACAGTTCCAGTATACAGTCAAAAAGGAAGAAAGACTTCCGAATTAGAACTTGCAGATGCTATTTTCGCTATCGAGCCAAATGCAGATGCAATGCATCTCGCTGTTGTTAGCTATCTTGCTAATCAGCGTCAGGGCACACAGTCAACTCTCACTCGTTCAGAAGTAAGCGGTGGCGGTGCAAAGCCATGGAGACAAAAGGGCACAGGCCGTGCTCGTCAGGGCTCTATCAGATCACCACAGTGGACACACGGTGGTATCGCTCTTGGTCCAAAGCCAAGAACATACAAAGTAAATCTCAACAAGAAAGTTAAGAGACTCGCTATGAAGTCTGCACTTTCCACAAAGGTTGCCGAGGAAGAAATCAAGGTTGTAAACAAGATTGACCTCGAAGCAATCAAGACAAAGGAAATGGTAGAGGTTCTTACAAAGCTTAAGGCTGCTAAGAAAACTCTTATCGTTACTCCGGATGTTGACGAAAAGATTTACAAATCAGCTCGTAACATTGAGGGCGTAAAGGTAGTCACAGTAAACACACTTTGTGTTTATGACATTCTCAACTGTGACACATTTGTTGTTCTCAAGGACGCAGTTAAGAAAATCGAGGAGGTATATGCATAATGAAAACAGCTCACGATATTATTCTTAAGCCTGTTATCACAGAAAACTCTATGATGGGTATTGTAGAAAAGAAATATACCTTTAAGGTTGCAAAAGACGCTAACAAAATCGAAATCGCAAAGGCTGTAGAGGAAGCTTTCCCGGGCACAAAGGTTGCTAAGGTAAACACACTCAACGTTCGCGGCCACAAGCGTCGTCAGGGCTACAACGTAGGCTACACTCCATCTTGGAAAAAGGCTATCGTAACCCTTACAGAAGATTCAAAGGAAATCGAATTCTTCAGCGATATGATGTAATCACTATATAATATACATTATTATATAGACAGCAACAAAAAGTAGCGAATGACGAGGTATGAAAGGTGCCATCCTTTTCGCAAAGTTATTCGCAATAAGGAGATTAGTAATGGCAGTTAAAAATTATAAGCCGACTACACCGTCCAGACGTAATATGTCGGTTATTGATTATTCTTCTCTCTCAAAGGTTGCTCCTGAAAAATCTCTTCTTGAACCGCTCAATAAGAGATCAGGCCGTAACTCTTACGGAAGAATCACAGTTCGTCACCGTGGTGGCGGAAACAGAAGAAAGTACCGTGTTATCGACTTCAAGCGTAACAAGTTTGATGTTCCGGCAACAGTTCAGACAATCGAGTATGACCCTAACCGCAGCGCTCACATTGCTCTCATTCAGTATGAGGACGGCACAAAGAGCTACATCACTGCACCGGAAGGTCTTAAGATTGGCGACACAGTAGTTGCAGGTACTGATGTAGATATCGTAGTAGGCAACGCACTCCCACTTGAGAATATGCCTGTAGGTACAATCGTACACAATGTAGAGCTTTATCCCGGCAATGGCGCACAGCTTGCAAGATCAGCAGGTAACAGCGCACAGCTTATGGCTCTCGAAGGTCCATATGCACTTCTCAGACTTCCTTCAGGCGAGTTGAGAAATGTACCAAAAGAATGTATTGCAACAGTAGGTGTTGTAGGCAACTCAGAGCACGCTAACGTAAAGATCGGTAAGGCCGGCCGTAAGCGCAACATGGGTTGGAGACCAACAGTCCGTGGTTCTGTTATGAACCCGAACGACCACCCACACGGTGGTGGTGAAGGTAAGTCACCTGTCGGACGTCCCGGTCCTTGCACTCCTTGGGGTAAACCTGCTCTTGGCTATAAGACACGTAGCAAGAAGAAGCAGTCTAACAAGATGATCGTTCGTCGCAGAAACGGTAAATAAACGGAAAGGAGAAGATTATTATGAGTAGAAGTACTAAAAAAGGCCCATATGTAGAAGCAAGCCTCTACAAAAAGGTAGAAGCTCTCAACGAAAAGGGCGACAAGCAAGTTATTAAAACTTGGTCAAGAAGTTCAACAATCTTCCCTGATTTCGTAGGTCACACATTTGCTGTACACGATGGAAGAAAGCATGTTCCTGTATATGTTACAGAGGATATGGTTGGACACAAACTCGGTGAGTTCGCTCCCACAAGAACATTCAGAGGCCATGCAGGCTCTAAGACCGGTAAGTAAGAGAAAGGAGATTTATGATGGAATCAAAAGCAAAAGCAACATATGTTCGTATTTCTCCGAGAAAGGTTCAGATTGTTCTGGATTTAATCAGAAATCAACCTGCAGATAAGGCTATGGCTATCCTCAAGTTTACACCAAAAGCTGCTTGCACACCTGTATCTAAGGTTCTCAAGTCAGCAATGGCAAACGCTGAGAATAACTTTAATATGGACGTATCAAGATTGTATGTAAGCGAAGCACACGTTGCTCCGGGCCCAACTCTTAAGAGAATTCAGCCAAGAGATCATGGCAGAGCATACAGAATCAATAAGAGAACATCACACATTACCCTTGTACTCAAGGAAATGGAAGACTAAGCAGGAGGAAAAGTTAAATGGGACAGAAATGTAATCCAACCGGTTTAAGAATCGGTGTTATCAAAAACTGGGACTCTCGCTGGTATGCTAAGAAAGGCGACTTTGCAGATACACTTGTAGAAGACCACAATCTTCGTAAGTATCTCCTTAAGAGCCTTCACAGTGCAGGTGTTCCAAAGGTAGAAATCGAAAGAGATGCTAAGAGAGTAAGAATCAACATCCACTGCGCAAAGCCGGGTATGGTTATCGGTAAGCAGGGTGCTGAAATCGAAAAGCTCAAAGCAGTATGCGCAAAGAAATTGGGCAAGGATCCGAGCGAAGTATTCATCAACATCGTAGAGATTAAGCAGCCTGACCTTGACGCAACATTGGTAGCACAGTCAGTTGCTCAGCAGCTTGAGAGACGTGTTGCTTTCAGAAGAGCAGTTAAGGGCGCAATCAGAAATACAATGAGACTCGGCGCAAGAGGTATCAAGATTCAGGTATCCGGTCGTATCGGCGGTGCAGAAATTGCTCGTTCCGAAACATACAAAGAGGGTACAATTCCTCTTCAGACCATTCGTGCCGACATCGACTACGGCGTAGCAGAGGCTGCCACAACTTATGGCAGAATCGGCGTTAAAGTATGGATCTATCAGGGCGAAGTTCTCAGAGAATCTCGCAACAAGAAGAGAAGATCAAATCGCAAGGAAGGGGGAAATAAGTAATGCTCTTACCTAAGCGTGTAAAACACAGAAAACAGCACAGAGGTCGTATGACCGGTGTTGCAACCAGAGGTAATAAGGTAACTTACGGTGAGTACGGTCTCGCTACTACAGAGCCTGCATGGATCACAGCAGCTCAGATCGAGGCAGCCCGTATCGCTATGACACGTTACACAAAGCGTGGCGGTCAGGTATGGATTAAGATTTTCCCTGACAAGCCGATTACAGCAAGACCTGCCGATACTCGTATGGGTAAAGGTAAAGGTAATGTTGACTACTGGGTAGCAGTAGTAAAACCGGGCAGAGTTATGTTTGAACTCGGCGGCGTTAGCGAAGAGGTTGCTCGTGAAGCTATGCGTCTGGCAGCAAACAAGCTCCCTGTAAAATGTAAGTTCGTTAAAAAAGAAGAGGGAGGAGAGCAGTAATGAAAGCATCAGAAATCAGAGCACTTTCTGCTGAGCAGAGAGAAAAAAAGCTTGCAGAGCTTAAAGAAGAGCTTTTTAATCTTCATTTCCAACAGGCTATCAATCAGCTCGACAACCCTATGAGAATTAAAGCAGTCAAGAAAGATATCGCTCGCATCAAGACAGTTGAGAGAGCTATCGAACTTGAAAATGCTAATTCCTAAAGGAGGTAACTGATTATGGAAAGAAACCTCAGAAAGACAAGAGTCGGCATCGTTACATCTGACAAGATGGACAAGACTGTTGTTGTTACTATCAAAGACAGAGTTAAGCACCCTCTTTATAACAAGATTGTTGATAAGTCTGTTAAGTATAAGGCACACGACGAGAACAACGAATGCGGCGTAGGCGACAAGGTTCAGATTATGGAATGCCGTCCTATGAGCAAGGATAAGAATTGGCGTGTAGTTGAAATTATCGAGAAGGCTAAGTAATCATTACGATTTACAGCTTTTAAGAATAAAAAGTCTATTGATTTAGTCCAAAAAATAATAACTGCAACTTAGCAAAGTGTTATTTTGCAGTACGAAGGAGGAAAACGCTGTGATACAACAAGAAAGTCGTTTGAAAGTTGCTGACAACACCGGCGCAAAAGAAATTCTTTGCATCCGTGTACTCGGCGGCTCAGGCAGAAAGTATGCCAACATTGGCGATGTAATCGTTGCTTCCGTTAAAAAGGCAGCTCCCGGTGGTATCGTTAAGAAGGGCGAAGTTGTTAAAGCAGTCATCGTTCGTACAACTAAAGGTGTACGTCGTGATGATGGTCAGTATATTCGTTTCGACGAAAATGCTGCCGTAATTATTAAGGAGGATAAGACTCCTAAAGGCACCCGTATTTTTGGCCCCGTAGCAAGAGAGCTTCGTGAGAAAGATTATATGAAGATTCTCTCTCTCGCTCCGGAAGTACTTTAATGGAGGTGCACACAATGAAAAAGATGTTTGTAAGAACCGGTGATACCGTTCAGGTACTTTCCGGCAAGTCAAAAGGTGTACAGGGCGAAGTTATCGCCGTTAGCCCAAAAGAAGATAAGGTCATCGTTAAGAAGGTAAACGTTGTTACTAAGCACGTTAAGCCTACTAAGATGGGCGAGCAGGGCGGACTTGTAGAGGTTGAATCTGCACTGTATGCATCAAAAGTACAGCTTGTTTGCCCTAAATGCAATGAGTCTACAAGAGTAGGTCACAAAAAGGGCGGCATCCGTGTTTGCAAAAAATGCGGCAACGAGTTTTAAGAAAGGGAGGACATAACAAATGGCTGCAAGGTTAAAAGAAACCTACAAGAGCGAAGTAGCTCCGGCACTTATGAAAAAGTTTGAGTACAAGTCTGTTATGCAAATCCCAAAGCTTGACAAGATTGTTCTCAATGTTGGATGCGGCGAAGCTCGTGAAAATTCAAAAGTAGTTGACGCTATCGTTTCCGACCTTGCTCAGATTACAGGTCAAAGACCTATCGTCTGCAAGGCAAAGAAATCAGTAGCTAACTTCAAACTCCGTGAGGGTATGCCAATCGGTGTTAAAGTAACTCTTCGTGGTGACAGAATGTACGAATTTCTCGACAGATTCTTCAATCTCGCACTTCCAAGAGTTCGTGACTTCAGAGGTATAAATCCTAATTCTTTCGATGGTCGTGGTAACTATGCTATGGGTATCAAAGAACAGTTGATTTTCCCTGAAATTGAATACGATAAGATTGATAAGGTTCGTGGTATGGATATCATTATGGTAACTACCGCAAACACTGACGAAGAAGCAAGAGAGCTGCTCAAGCTTATGGGCGCTCCGTTTGCAGAGTAAGGAGGGATTATCGTGGCTAAAACATCTATGAAAGTTAAACAGCAGAAACCTGCTAAGTATTCCACCAGAGAATACAACAGATGCAAAATCTGCGGTAGACCTCATGCTTATCTTCGTAAGTATGGCGTATGCCGTATCTGCTTCAGAGAGCTCGCTCACAACGGCGAGATCCCCGGAGTAAAGAAATCATCTTGGTAAACTGAGAATTGCTAAATTTATAAGGAGGAAATATCAATGCATATTACAGACCCTATTGCTGATATGCTTACAAGAATTCGTAATGCCAATTCAGCAAAACACGAAACAGTAGATATTCCTGCATCAAATATGAAGAAGGCAATCGCTCAGATTCTTCTTGATGAAGGCTATATCGCATCATATAAAGTTATTGAAGACGAAAAACAAGGTGTAATCCGTGTTACACTTAAGTACGGCGAAAACAAGGCTCAGGTTATTACCGGCCTCAGAAGAGTATCAAAGCCGGGTCTTAGAATCTACTCAAATGTAGAGGATATGCCTAAGGTTATGAAGGGACTCGGAATCGCTATCGTTTCTACTTCAAAAGGTATAATGACAGACAGAGAAGCTCGCAAGCAAAACGTTGGCGGCGAAGTATTAGCATTTGTTTGGTAAGGAGGTGCAGTTAGGATGTCACGTATCGGTTTAAAACCAATCGTAATTCCTGCCGGAGTCACTGTTACAGTTGACGACGCTAACACTGTAACCGTTAAGGGACCAAACGGTACTCTTACTCAGGATGTTAATAAGGACATCACAGTTACTGTTGACGGCAGCGAAGTTACATTACAGAGACCATCAGACGATAAGGAGCACAGAGCACTTCACGGTCTTTACAGAGCACTTATCGCAAATATGGTTACAGGTGTTACCGAAGGTTTCAAGAAGAACCTTGAGGTAAACGGTGTAGGTTACAGAGTTCAGGCTCAGGGCAATAAGCTCACAATGAACCTCGGCTTTTCACACCAGGTTATTATGGAAGCACCTGAAGGAATCAAAATTGAATGCCCAAGCGCAAACGCTATTGTTATCAGCGGTGCTGATAAACAAGCAGTAGGTCAGTTCGCAGCTCAGGTTCGTGAGAAGAGACCTCCCGAGCCATATAAGGGTAAGGGCATCAAGTATGCTGAAGAGCATATTCGCCGCAAGGAAGGCAAAGCAGGTAAGAAATAAAGGAAGGAGTGAATTACAATGGTTTCAAGACAGGATTCTAACAAAGCAAGAAAGAAGCGCCACGTACGTGTACGTGGAAAAATCAGCGGTACTGCTGATTGTCCAAGACTCAACGTATATCGCTCCCTCAGCAACATTTATGTTCAGCTTATTGATGACGTTGCAGGTGTAACACTTGCTCAGGCATCTACAGTTGAAAAGGATTTTGCTCAGTACGGCGGAAACGTTGAAGCAGCTAAGGCTGTAGGAAAAACATTAGCAGAAAGAGCCACAGCAAAGGGCATCAAAGAGTGCGTATTTGACCGTGGCGGTTACGTATATCACGGTCGTGTTGCTGCAGTTGCAGAGGGCGCTCGTGAAGGCGGACTTGAGTTCTAAAGAAGGGAGTAAATATTATGAATAATAAGATTGACGTATCTTCAATGGAACTTGAAGAAAGAGTTGTTACCATCAACCGTGTATCAAAGACAGTTAAGGGCGGTAGAATTTTCAAATTCGCAGCACTTGTTGTTGTAGGCGACGGTAACGGCCTTGTAGGCTTCGGTATTGGAAAGTCAGGCGAAGTTCCTGATGCTATCCGTAAGGGTATCGAAGATGCAAAGAAAAATGTAATTAAGGTTTCACTCAGAGGAACTACTATTCCTCACGAAATCACAGGTAAATTCGGTGCAGGCGAGGTTCTCCTCATGCCGGCTCCAAAAGGTACCGGAGTTATTGCCGGCGGCCCTGTTCGTGCTGTTGTTGAGACAGTAGGTATCAAGGATATCCGTACAAAGGCAATCCGTTCCAACAACCCTTGCAACGTAGTAAGAGCAACTATCAATGGCCTTAGCCAGCTTCGCACTGCCGAAGAAGTTGCAGCTGTTCGTGGCAAGAGCGTAAAAGAAATTGTAGGTTAAGGAGGGGTTTAGTATGGCAGATATCAAAATCAAGCTTACAAAGAGCTTAATTGGCAGCAAAAAGGACCAAATTGCCACCGCCCACTCACTTGGTCTTCGTAAAATCGGCAACGTAACAGTTCAGCCGGACAACGCACAGACACAAGGTAAAATCAAGAAGATTTCCCACCTTGTTACTATCGTAGAAGAATAAGGGGAGGTGCTCTAATGAAATTGCATGAACTTTCTCCCGCAGAGGGCTCCAAAAAGGCAGTTAAGAGAATCGGCAGAGGTGCCGGTTCAGGCCAAGGCAAAACTGCCGGCAAGGGCCACAAGGGCCAAAAGGCACGTTCTGGTTACAGCAGACGTCCAGGATTTGAGGGTGGTCAGATGCCACTCCAGAGACGTATTCCAAAGAGAGGATTCAACAACATCTTTGCAACCGAGTATGCAACAGTAAATGTTTCTGCACTTAATGACAGATTTGAGGACGGAGCAACTGTTGATGCTGAGAGCTTGGTAGCAAGCGGTCTTATCAAAAAGACACTTGACGGTATCAAAGTTCTCGGTAAGGGCGAGATCACAAAGTCTTTAACAGTAAAAGTTGACGCAATCAGCGAGTCAGCTAAGGCTAAGATCGAAGCTGCCGGCGGCAAGGTGGAGGTGCTGTAAATGATCAAAACAATCATTAACGCCTTCCAGCTTAAAGATATCAGAAGAAAGCTTCTCTTTACCGCTTTTATCATTCTTATATTCAGAATCGGTTCAGTTATTCCTGTACCGTTCTTGAATATCGTAGATGAGATAAATGTGGGCAAGGGCAATACAATCTTAACTTATCTTAGCTTGATGACAGGTAGTGCATTCACATACGGAACTATATTCGCTATGTCAATCACCCCGTACATCAACTCATCCATCATAATTCAGCTGTTGACAGTAGCTATTCCTGCACTTGAGAATTTGCAAAAGGAAGGCGAAGAGGGCAGAAAGAAGATAACAACTATCACAAGATTTGTTACCGTAGCTCTCGGTATCCTTCAGTCTGTTGCATATTTCTTCTATCTTCGTGCTAATAACTACCTTATGACTGACGGCGCAGGCAATGCGTTCACAGGTTTTGATGCTGTATTTCAGGCTGTGGTTATCATCGCCGTTCTTACAGCAGGCACAGCAGTAATTATGTGGCTCGGCGAACAGATTTCGATTGACGGTATTGGTAACGGTATTTCCATTATCCTTTTTGCCGGAATCGTATCTCGTTTCCCAACTCTTATCAGACAACTCTTCCAGTACATTTCAACAGGCAGAACTGTATATAAGATTCTCGTACCTGTAGTAATTGTAATCTTCTTGCTTATGATTGCTTACATCGTATTGGTAGATAATGCAGAAAGAAGACTTCCTATTCAATACGCAAAGCGTGTTGTAGGTCGTAAGCAATATGGCGGACAGTCCACTTATATGCCTATTAAGCTTAATATGAGCGGCGTTCTTCCTATCATCTTTGCTTCTTCTATTCTTTCACTCCCTGCTACTGTTCAGATGTTTATTTCAGCTGACAAGTACAAAGGCACAGGATGGGAAAAATTCTTTAATGCCTTCCAGAGTGATTCTTGGTGGTATGCAGCTATGTACTTCGTACTCATCATATTCTTCGCTTATTTCTACAGTACAATCCAGTACAACCCGATAGAAATGGCGAATAACTTGCGTAAAAACAATGGCGTAATTCCGGGATTCAGACCCGGCAGATCCACTTCCGACTACATTATGAAGATACTCTCCAGACTTACTCTGTTGGGTGCTCTTATGATTTCGGTAGTAGCTCTGTTCCCAATCGTCTACTCACTTATCTGCGATGCCGCTATTAAGCCTCTCGGCGATAGCGACGGCGGTATGTCGATCAGCCTCGGCGGTACATCACTTATCATCTTGGTAGGTGTTGCACTTGAGACAGTTAGACAGCTTGAGTCTCAGATGATGATGCGTCATTACAAAGGCTTTCTTGATTAACTGAAAGGGGTATAAATATGAAACTCATACTTCTCGGTGCTCCCGGTGCCGGCAAAGGTACTCAGGCAGAAAAGATTTGTGAAAAATATAATATCCCTTCTATTTCAACCGGTAACATTATTCGTGCCGCTCTCAAAAACGGCACGGAGATGGGACTGAAGGCAAAATCCTATATGGATGCAGGTCAGCTCGTACCGGATGATGTAGTTATAGGAATAATCAAGGATCGTCTTAAAGAAAAAGATTGTCAAAACGGATTTATTTTGGATGGATTTCCTCGTACAATTCCTCAGGCTCAGGCTCTCGTAGATATGGGCGTCGATATCGACAAGGTAATCGACATTGAGGTACCTGACGAGGCAATTACAGCAAGATTGTCCGGACGCCGTGTTTGCTCAAAATGCGCTAACTCTTATCATGTGCTTTACAAAAAGCCAAAGGTTGAGGGCGTATGCGACGCTTGCGGCGGAGAATTGATTCAGCGTAAAGACGATGCTCCCGAAACTGTTCAGGCTCGTCTCGTGGAATATCACGAAATGACAGAGCCACTCAAGGGCTTCTACGAAAATCTTGGCAAGCTCAAGGTTGTAGAGGGTCAAGAGGATGTAGCAGATACAACAAAACTCGTTTTCGCTGCATTGGAGGATTAACATGTTAGTGCTAAAGAGCAGCCGTGAATTAGAGCTCATGAAAGAGGCTTGCGTAATTTCGGCTCAAGCATTACAGGTGGCAGGCGAGGCAGTTAAGCCCGGCGTAACCACATATGAAATTGATAAAATTGCTTATGATTTCATCAAAAAGCATGGTGCAACACCTAACTTTTTGAACTACGGTGGTTTTCCTGCTACCGCATGTATATCTATAAATGATGAAGTTATCCACGGCATTCCGAGCAAAAAGCGTATCATCCGTGAGGGTGACATCGTTAGCATTGATTTGGGTGCCGCAAAGAATGGCTATAACGGCGACAATGCTGCCACTTTTATCTGCGGGACTTGCTCTCCTGAGGTAAAGCGGCTGGTGGACACAACCAAAGAGGCTCTCCAAAAGGGCATAGAGGCTGCTGTTCCGGGCAACAGAATCGGCGATATAGGTCACGCTGTTCAGACATACTGTGAGGAACGGGGCTTTTCCGTTGTCAGAGATTATGTTGGACACGGCGTTGGAACAAAGCTTCACGAAGATCCCAGTGTACCGAACTTCGGACACGCAGGTCGTGGTATCCGACTATTACCCGGAATGACATTGGCAATTGAACCAATGATAAATCTGGGAACCTATAAGGTTAAACAGCTTTCTGACGGATGGACCGTAAAGACTGCTGACGGCAAGGCGTCTGCTCACTTTGAGAACACCATTGCCATCACATCCAACGGACCTGTCATTATGACGAAAGCATAAGTTGAATTGCAGGCGATTACGCCGTAATGTGATTCCAGTTAATTAAACATCAATCGTAAATATTCAGCGAGGTAAAAGATGTCAAAGTCAGATATGATAGAAGTTGAAGGTACTGTGGTTGAGGCACTTCCTAATACAACATTTAGGGTAGCGCTCCAAAACGACCACATTATTACAGCCCATATCAGCGGAAAACTGAGAATGAACAACATTCGCATTCTCCCCGGTGATAAGGTAACAATGGAAATGTCACCATACGATCTCACAAAGGGACGTATTATTTGGCGTTCAAAGTAAATTCAAGGAGGATATTCAAATGAAAGTTAGACCTTCTGTAAAGAAAATTTGCGAAAAGTGCAAAGTTATTAAGCGCAATGGAAAAGTAATGGTTATCTGTGAAAATCCAAAGCATAAACAGCGTCAGGGCTAATCCTGAACTAAATATCGGAGGTAAACTGTAAAATGGCACGTATTTCAGGTGTTGACTTACCTAATGACAAGAGAGTAGAAATCGGCCTCACATACATCTATGGTATCGGTCGTACTACTGCTGATCAGATTATCGAAGCAACAGGCATCAATCCTGACACCCGTTGCAGAGATTTAACAGAAGACGATGTCAAAAAGCTCAGCGACTACATCACCCACAACCTTACAGTAGAGGGTGACCTTCGCAGAAACACAGCTTTTGACATTAAGAGACTTATTGAGATTGGTTGCTATCGCGGCATTCGTCACAGAAAGGGCCTTCCTGTAAGAGGACAGACCTCAAAGAACAATGCAAGAACTCGCAAGGGTCCTAAGAAGACAATAGCAAACAAGAAGAAGTAAAGTAGGAGGAAATATTCAGTATGGCTACTAAGAAGACAACTTCTACACGCAAAAGACGTGAGAAGAAGAATATTGAGCGTGGTGTCGTTCATATTCAGTCAACCTTCAACAATACTATCGTAACAATTACTGATACACAGGGAAATGCTGTTTCTTGGGCTTCTGCCGGAGAAATGGGCTTCCGTGGTTCTAAAAAGAGCACTCCGTTCGCAGCACAGACAGCAGCAGAGACTGCAGCTAAGGTTGCAACAGAGCATGGTATGAAAACTGTTGAAGTTTATGTTAAGGGTCCGGGCGCAGGTCGTGAAGCTGCTATCAGAGCACTTCAGTCAGCAGGCCTCGATGTAAGTCTTATAAAAGATGTTACTCCTATCCCACATAACGGATGTCGTCCGCCTAAGAGACGTCGTGTATAATTTATTGGAGGTTACTTGATATGGCAAGATATACAGGACCTGCTTGTAAGCTCTGCCGTCGTGAAGGCAAAAAGCTCTTCCTCAAGGGCGACAGATGTTATTCAAGCAAATGTGCATTGGACCGTCGTTCATATGCACCGGGCCAGCATGGTCAAAATCGTAAAAAAACTTCAGAATACGGACTTCAGCTCCGTGCAAAACAGTCTGCACGCCGCTACTACGGAGTTGCTGAAGGTCAGTTCCACAAATACTTCCTTATGGCAGAACGCAAGGAAGGCGTTACCGGTACAAACCTTCTCCAAATCTGTGAAAGCCGTTTGGACAATGTTGTTTACACAGCAGGATTTGCAAGCTCTCGTGCACAGGCTCGCCAGCTCGTAAATCACGCTCACTTCACAGTAAACGGCGGCAAGGTAGATATTCCGTCTTATCTTGTTAAGCCAGGCGATGTTGTTGCTGTAAAGGATAGCAGCAAGACAACAGATGAATTCAAGGCTCTCGCTGAGAATAATGCTGCTCGCCCTGTTCCAAAGTGGATTGAAGCAAATAAAGATGCTATGACAGCAAAGGTTGTTGCTCTCCCTGAGAGAGATGAAATTGCAACTCCTGTTGAAGAGCATTTAATCGTTGAGTTCTACTCTAAATAATAGTTGACCTGTTATTTAGCGCAAACAAAACTTATTTAGGAGGCTTTTAGATGATCGAAATTGACAAGCCTAATATCGAAATAGTAGATTTATCTACTCAGGGAAGCAGAAGCGTAGGCAGATTTGTTGTTGAACCTCTTGAGAGAGGCTTTGGCACAACTTTGGGCAACAGTATGAGAAGAGTTCTTCTTTCATCTCTGCCCGGTTATGCGATTACTTCCGTTAAGATTGACGGTGTATTACACGAATTTTCAACCATTCCTCATGTAAAAGAAGATGTTACCGAGATTGTCCTTAATCTCAAGAATGTCATTCTTAAGATTCATGATGAGGAACCAAAGACTCTTTATATCGAAGCATCGGGCGAGGGCGAAATCACCGCAGGTGATATTAAGCATGACTCCGGCGTGGAGATTCTTAATCCGGAATTGCACATCGCTTATCTTGACGAGGGTGCAAGTGTAAATATGGAGCTTACAGCAGATAACGGCAGAGGATATGTTCCTTGCGACCGCAATAAGCAGCTTATGGAGCTGCCAATCGGTACTATCGCTATCGACTCTATCTACACTCCGGTACTCAAGGTTAATTACACAGTTGAAAATACTCGTGTTGGACAGCAAACTGACCTTGACAAGCTTATCCTCGATGTTGAGACTGACGGCACTATACCGGCAGACGAGGCAGCATCTTTGGCTGCTAAGATTCTCAACGAGCACCTTAACCTCTTTGTTGACCTTTCTGAAGAAATGAGCAACGCAGAGATTATGGTCGAAAAAGACGATGACGGAAAAGAAAAGGTACTTGAAATGACTATCGAAGAGCTTGACCTTTCTGTTCGTTCGTTCAATTGCTTGAAGAGAGCAGGTATTAACACAGTAGAGGATTTGATTGGAAAATCCGAAGATGATATGATGAAAGTTAGAAACTTGGGCAGAAAGTCACTTGACGAAGTTATCGGCAAGCTCGCTTCTCTCGGTTTCAAGCTTAGCAAGGAAGAGGACTAAAGGAGGGAATTTCAATGCCAGGTAGCAGAAAGCTGGGCCGCCCAACTGATCACAGACAGGCTATGCTCAGAGGATTAGTTACTTATCTTTTAGAAAACGGCAAGATTGAAACAACCGTTACCAGAGCAAAAGAGGTTCGTGCAATGGCAGAGAGAATGATTACTCTCGGCAAAAACGACACTCTCCATTCAAGAAGACAGGTTCTTTCTTATGTAACAAAGGAAGATGTTACTAAGAAGCTGTTTGACGAGATTGCTCCAAAGTATGCAGACAAAAACGGTGGTTACACTCGTATAATTAAAACAGGCCCTCGTCGTGGTGACGCAGCAGAAATGTGCATCATTGAGCTTGTTTGATTTTTAACTAAACAAAAACAGCCTTTCGCTTTTGCGATTGGCTGTTTTATTTTTTATCACTCGGACCTAAATCTTATTTTTGTTTACGACCAAAATACCGATAAGAAGTCGACGCCGATATTTTCGCAATCATACATAATACTCCAAATTTACATTTACAAAGTTGCCTTCATATTTACCCCATTTATTTAAATCAATACCATAAACTCTGTAATATGCGTCACATTCGGGCAACTTGTTTTGATGCAAAATGATATTAAAGCTATTATTATTGTATTCTTTAATGAATGTAGCACCAAGTTTCGCCATGTAATCTTTGAATTTGGAATTCATATCACCGGCAAATAATGAATTTGTGTATTTATTTTTATTTCTTGTTTCATCGATATACTGTCCGATATTGTTTGTTTTAATAAATACCTTATCTATTTTTCCGGCTTTTATTATTTTGTTGACATTGTCCTTTGTCCAAACAACATTCTTATATCTGTCTTTTTCTTTGTTATATATTCCGTAAGTGGCTGTGCCGCCAACATTTACCATATCAATATTTTTATCAACATTGTATTGTAATTCTTTAGTTAACCATTCAGAAACGTCTTTCATTTGATAAGAATCATAATAATTAAAATCCATAAATTCGACTAAAAATTTTCTTCCGTTTTTATTGAATTCATAAACCAACTGAGAGTCGTGCCATACGACATCCCAATAGTTAATATCATAAGCAAAGTACCCCGGATGATATTCGGCAATTTTATAATCGCTGAATTTTGTGTCATATTTATGTGATAAATAAATTTTTGGAAAAACGGAAACGAATAATACTGTTGTGATAATGTATAATAAAAGTACTACTATTATGAATTTCTTAAAAAATATTTTTTTATTCATTTTCAAGTAAGCCTCCTTTCATTAGCACTATATCACAAAACTAATTAGATTAAAAGTACAAAATCTGAAGTTATCAAAGGTGTTTAGATAGCCGATGAGGACAGCTCACTTACGCAAAATGGTACAGGCGATTTGTGAAAACAAAATAATGTAAAAGTGCAAAGGCGGTGTAAATTTTACACTGCCTTACTTGTTTTTGTGGAAAAAATAAGGTATAATTATTAGTACGAAAGGATGTGACGGAATGAAAAAAGTTATAAGTATATTTCTTACTGCTGTTATTATGCTTGCTGCACTTTTCTGCGTAGGCAATGTTTACGCCGCCGCTCCTACTTCTGATATTGCTCGTACTCAGCTGGGAACATCGGACACATATTACAGCTATTCCGTTGCTGACGGAACATTGACGATAGACGGTGTGGGCAATACTCCGGACTTTTCCAATCGTGAGAGCTCATTGCCTTGGTATAACTGGCGTGGAACAATCAAAAAAGTTGTTGTCGCATCCGGTGTATCTTCTATAGGCAACTATATGCTTTATCAGGTGAGAGCTACCGAGATTATTTTGCCGGAGACTGTCAGGCGATTAGGCAAATATTCCTGTGCTTATACAATCAATGTAAAAGAATGGACTGTGCCATTCGGTGTTACAACTATAGATGACTATGCCTTCAGTGCGTGCACCGGTATGATTACAGTGCATTTGCCGGAGTCATTGCAGACCATAGGCTCGTATGCTTTTAATAACTGTAATGCGCTCGCTTCTGTAACGCTGCCGTCGAGCTTAGTTTCGGTGGGGAATTATGCTTTTAAGAATTGCAACTCACTGACAAGCGTCGATTATGCGTCACTTTCTTCTGCCGTGAAGTTTGGTGACTATGCTTTTTTGACCTGTGCTAAGTTGGAAAATCTTACTATGCCGGCTAATGCAACATTGGGTACAAGAGCCTATGGCTACAAGAGTACCTCAGTGGCTTATGATGACTGTACAATGAACGTGTATCCGGAGTCTGCCGGTGCAGATTATGCGGACGCTAATGATATAGAATATACAACATATACAGCAATTCCCACCCGATGCGGCATTGTTTTTGACACGGTGTTCACTGCCGATAATATGGAATATGATATTACATACAACTTTACGCCCGACAGCGACGGCGAGTATTGCTTTTATACCTACGGCAATGTTGACACAAAGGGTAAGCTGAGCCTAAACAATACAACTTTGGCAGAGGCTGACGATGTGTCGGATAATAATAGAAACTTTTCGCTATCCTCTAAACTTTCAGCCGGAAAGACTTACACCGTTTCCGTCAGCACTGTAAAAGCTACAGGTACGACTCACCTTATGATTTTGCCTGTGGGTGTAAAATCCGTAACTACAGAGGGTACGGTGTGTATGTCTCTGGTTAATACTACCGAAAAAGATGATTACCGCTACTTTGATATGAATGATAAAAAGCTGCTTTATATAACCTACACAGTGCAGTATAACAACGGCTTTGAGCACAAAACTCTGTACAGCGGTTTTTATGACGGTCAGCCAATGAAATATGTGGACGAGCAGGACGCAAAGCATTTGACCTGCGGAGATAATATTGCAAAAATGAGCATTGCCGGAACTACTGCGGATTTTTCAGTTCGAGTAGCACACGGCTATTCGGAGAGCGTTGTTGAGCCTACGGAGGACGAAAAGGGATATACTCTCTACACCTGCCTGATTTGTGGCGACAGTTACAAAACAGATTATGTGGACAGCCCCGCTGTTCAGATTACGGGCAAGTGTGTACTTTCCGAGAATATCCTCGACGAGCATAGTCACAATGTCCCTTACCATTCGGCATACATAACCGTAGATAACAGAAGATACGAGATTGCTAAGGATGGCTCCTGGTCGGTCAACACATTTACCAATAAAAAAGTAACCCTGACATTTAATAATATGTACGGAAAGAATTGCAAGGTCAATGTTACGGTGGGCAACGACAGTGTTGACTACGGTACTGTTGCTTTGGACGGCTATGACATAAACAAGGACGGAATAGTAAACGCTCGTGACTATGCTATCTATTATCGTGAGCTGAGAGATGAATTGGGCAATGATTATTGGCAGTTTGCCGATAATTTCTTGCTGTACTACTAAAAGAGTGCATTATTGCGCTCTTTTTTAGTTTTATTATTGCAATCACATTGGTGACAATGTATAATATTATATCAACAAAATTATCCTCGGAGGTAGATTATGAAAAAAGTTGCTATCATTATGGGCTCGGACAGCGATTTGCCTGTTGTTACCCCTGCCATTAAGCAGTTGAAGGATTTGCAGATTGAGACAGAGGTTCGTGTTATGTCTGCTCACAGAACACCAAAACAGGCACAGGAGTTTGCCGAAAATGCTATCGAAAACGGATTTGGTGTAATTATTGCGGCAGCAGGTATGGCGGCTCATTTGGGCGGCGTTTTGGCTGCATCTACAACTCTGCCGGTAATCGGTATCCCTTGCAGTGCTAAGGTGCTGGACGGTATGGACGCAATGCTCGCTACTGTTATGATGCCTCCGGGAATTCCCGTTGCTACAGTAGGCGTAAATGCTGCTAAGAATGCGGCTCTCCTTGCGGCAGAGATTTTGGCAGTAGGTGACAGTGACCTACAGGCTAAACTTATGCAAATGCGTAAGGATATGGCTGAGCAGGTTATTCAAAAGGATATTGCTCTCCAAGAAAAAATAAAAGAAATATAACCCCAAAGAGAGGTAAATGATATGGAAAAAAGTTTCAGCGAAAGCTATGCTGCAGCAGGCGTAGATGTTACTGCAGGATATGAGTCTGTAGAACTCATCAAATCCCATGTAAAGCGTACAAACATTCCCGGAGTTCTCGGCGGTATCGGCGGTTTCGGCGGTATGTTTGAGATTGGTGCAAAGGATTACAAGGAGCCTGTACTTGTTTCGGGCACAGACGGTGTCGGCACAAAGCTCAAGCTCGCTTTCCTTATGGACAAGCACGATACAATCGGTATCGACTGCGTAGCAATGTGCGTCAATGATGTTGCTTGCAGCGGTGCAAAACCATTGTTCTTCTTGGATTATATTGCTTGCGGCAAAAATTATCCCGAAAAAATTGAGCAGATAGTAAAGGGCGTTGCAGAGGGCTGTGTTCAGGCAGGCTGTGCTCTTGTAGGCGGCGAAACGGCAGAGCATCCGGGACTTATGCCTAATGAGGAATACGACCTTGCAGGATTCACCGTAGGTATCGGCGAAAAGGACAAGCTCGTTTCGGGCAAATTCTTAAAGCCGGGTGACGCACTTATCGGTGTTGCATCATCAGGTGTACACAGCAACGGCTTTTCTTTGGTCAGAAAGGTTTTCAATATTAACGAAGAAAGAATAAATACCCAAATTGCAGAGCTTGGTAAAACTCTGGGCGAGGAGCTTCTTACTCCTACCAGAATTTATGTTAAGCCACTGTTAGCTCTGATGGATAAGGTTAGAGTAAACGCTATCAGCCACATTACAGGCGGAGGATTTTATGAGAATGTTCCTCGTATGCTCAATGATGACACTTTGGCTGTTATCGAAAAAGATAAGTGCTTCAAAAAACCTATATTTGACCTTATTCAGTCAGCCGGAAATATTCCTGAGAGAGATATGTACAACACCTTCAATATGGGTACAGGTCTTGTTATTGCAGTAGACTCAGACAAGGCGGACGAGGCTGTTCGTATTCTCAATGAGTCCGGTGAGCAGGCAGCTGTAATCGGCGAAATCAAGTCCGGCGAAAAGGGAGTAGAATTATGCTGAACATAGCAGTATTCGTTTCCGGCGGAGGTACTAACCTTCAAGCCTTGATAGACGCACAGGACAGAGGCGAGATAAAAAACGGAAAAATCACATTCGTTTTGGCATCTAACGAAAATGCTTACGCTCTCGAGAGAGCAAAAAAAGCGGGTATTCCTTCTGTTGTCGTAAATCGCAAGTCTTATTCTACAAAGGACGAATATGACAAAGCGGTTTTGCAGGCTCTTGACGGAAAAAATATCGACCTTATTGTTTTGGCAGGCTTCCTTTCTATTCTCGGCGAGGAGCTGGTCAATACATATAAGAACAGGATTATAAATATTCACCCGAGTCTTATTCCACTGTTTTGCGGTGACGGATTTTATGGCAAAAAGGTACACACGGCAGTGCTTAACAGCGGAATGAAGGTTACCGGTGCAACGGCACATTTTGTGAACGAAATCACTGACGGCGGTGCGATAATACTCCAAAAGGCTGTGCCTATTGAACCGGGAGATAATGAGGATATACTCCAGTATCGAGTTATGCGTCAGGCAGAATGGGAAATTTTGCCTAAAGCTGTGTCGCTGTTCTGCCAGGGCAGAATAAAAATTAACGGAAATAAAACAGAAATAATCTAACATATACTATATATAATGTATAAGAGGTGTACTATGGAAATAAAATCACTTGCATCCGAGCTTAACACAAATTCGTATCCCGGCAGGGGAATAGTAGTCGGAAAATCTGCCGACGGCAAAAAGGCTGTCATTGCATATTTTATTATGGGCCGTTCTGTTAATTCACGCAACAGAATTTTTGAGCCTAATGACAGAGGCGGTATCCGCACAAAAGCCTTTGATGAGTCTAAGATGGAGGACCCGAGCCTAATTATCTATAATCCTGTACTTAAGTTGGACGGTAAGACTATCGTCACAAACGGCGACCAGACCGACACTATTTATGATTTTATGAAGGAAGGCAAGTGCTATCGTCACGCTTTGAACACAAGAGAGTTTGAGCCGGACGCTCCTAACTATACACCGAGAATTTCGGCAGTGCTTAAGCCCAACGGAGATTATAATATGTCTATCCTTAAGTCCAATATGGGCAAGCCGCAGTGTCTCAGATTCTATTTTGAATATCCGGCCGATGCAGGTCTCGGACACTTTATTCATACATACAAATGTGACGGAAACCCTATCCCGTCCTACGAGGGAGAACCTACTCCTGTCGCTGTTGGCAATGACGATATAGATACATGGACCGATATGATTTGGGATAATCTCAACGAGGACAACAAGGTTTCTCTTTTCACTCGCTATATTGATTTGCAGACCGGCGAGGAAGAAACAAGAATAGTAAACAAAAACAAATAAGAGGAGAGCACAATGCGAGTATTAGTAGTAGGCGGCGGCGGCAGAGAGCACGCCCTTATCAAAAAAATTAAAGAATCGAAAAAAGTGGATTACATTGCTTGCTGCCCGGGCAATGGCGGTATATCCTACGATGCCGAGTGCTTCGATGTGGGTGCCACCGATATTGACGGTGTAGTGGCTCTGGCAAAAAAAATCAGTGCAGACTTTGTTGTTGTGGCTCCCGACGACCCATTGGTTTTGGGTATGGTAGATGCTCTCAACGAGGCAGGCTTCGCCACATTCGGACCAAAGGCGAATGCCGCAATAATAGAAGGTTCAAAGGTTTTTTCAAAAGACCTTATGGAAAAATATAATATCCCTACAGCAAAGTATAAGGTTTTTGATGACCCAAAGGATGTTATAGCTTACATAAAAGAACAGAATGAATTTCCTACAGTAATTAAGGCTGACGGCTTGGCATTGGGAAAGGGTGTTATCATTCCCGAAACACTCGACGAGGCTGAAGCGGGCGTTAAAGAGATTATGGAGGATAAGATTTTCGGCGACAGCGGTAATAATGTTGTTGTTGAGGAATTCCTTACAGGACCGGAAGTGTCCGTTCTCGCCTTTACAGACGGAAAATGCGTTAAGCCTATGGTCACATCTATGGACCATAAGAGAGCATTAGACGGTAACAAGGGACTTAACACCGGCGGTATGGGTACAGTTTCGCCTAACCCGTATTATACCGACGAGGTAGCACAGGAATGTATGGAAAAGATTTTCCTCCCTACTGTCAATGCGATGAACGCCGAGGGCAGAACCTTTAAGGGATGTCTCTATTTCGGCCTTATGATTACACAAAAAGGACCTAAGGTTATCGAATATAATTGCCGTTTCGGCGATCCTGAGACTCAGGTAGTGTTGCCGAGACTTAAGACAGATATTATGGACATTTTCGAGGCAATCAATGATGGTACGCTGTCCGACTTGGATATTCAGTGGGACGACAGAGCTTGTGCCTGCGTCATTATGGCATCTCCGGGTTATCCAAAATCGTATCCAAAGGGATTGGAGATTACAGGACTCACTGACGGTCAGCTTGAGGGCGTAACCGTTTATCATGCAGGTACAAAGCTTGTTGGTGACAAACTCGTTACCTCCGGCGGCAGAGTTCTCGGTGTCACTGCATTAGGCGAAAATTTGGAGGCCGCACTGAAAAAAGCATATGACGGCGTATCAAAAATTCACTTTGACAATGCTCATTATCGCAGAGACATAGGTCAGTCTGCTTTGAACGCACTTAAATAATTGTTAATAAAATTCAAATTTTACAAAAAGTTATTGACAATTATACTATTTGGAATTATACTTAGTGTGTCTTAAATTCAGGTGTGATTTTATGCTCCATCACACCTAACGTGTCAAAATTTTTAATTATATTAAGAGGTTATTTATTATGGCAACAGTAAAAAAGAACAACAAAAAGAAGATAATTGTTCCGATTTGCATAATCCTTGTTATCGCAATCGTTGTTACTTCTGTTATTGTTGTAAAGGCAAAGAACAGCGGTACTGAGGTAGCGCTCAACACTATTACCACGAGCAATATTACCGAGAGCGTTAATGCTACAGGTGAGGTAAGCTCAGGTGCCGAAAAAGATTATAAGGTGTCTACCGTAGCTACCGTCAAGGAAGTGTTTGTAAAAACAGGTGACAAGGTTAAAGAGGGCGATATGCTCGCTACCTTCGATACCACGGATTTGGACGCTCAGGTTAAAAAATTGCAGTCTACATACAATGAGTCAAAATCTGCTTACAATAAGGCTGTAGCATCCGAAAATGCGGCTAAGGCTAAGTTGAACTCTGTCAACAGCCAAATTGCAAAGGCAGAAAAGCAGGTTGCAAATGCTAAAAAGGCTCCAAAGACCACAAAAAAGACTACAAAAGCAACTACTAAGAAAAAGAATACTAAGACTACAACAAAAAAGGCTACTACCACAAGGAGCACAACTGCGTGGCCTATGCCGTCTACTTCCAAAAAGCCGACGACAACAACCACAACCACGACTACCACTACTACTTCTACCAGAGCCACAAGCTTCAGCCGTACTACTACAAAGAACTATGTAGACGAGATTGCAGAAAATCTGGCAGAAGTTACTAAGTCTCTCAAAGAAATTACAGAAACAATAACTCAGCTTACTGATGATATCAATACTATGAATCAGCTTCTTGAGGTTATCGCTCAGACAGCAGCTCAGGTTATTGCATCAGGCGAACTGAATCCTGACAAAATCGCAGAGGCTTGCGGTCAGGCAGTCAGCGAAGCTATCAAAGAGGGAATTATCGACGAGACAAAGCTTATTGTTGACAGCGGTGTTGCAGTACAGATGGTAGAAAAAGCTGTTAAGTCTGTCGACTGGAGCGCTGTAGCTAAGGAAATTGAGGGTACTCCTACTGTTCAGCAAACTTCTGCACAGCTTCAGCTTGCAGCACTTTATGCCGAAAAAGAGATTTTCTCCGCTTCATCAAACGGCACTGTTTCCAATGCACAAAAATCAGTTATGAATACAGCAAAAGAAGCTCTCGATGTGCTCAAGGACTCACAGGCAGAACTTCAGGCAGGCTGGAAGGCAGCTTTTGACGGTACAATTACAGAATGTGACCTCAAGGCAGGTGAGCAGTCTACTCTCGTTTCTAAGGGAATTAAGCTGGAAAACACCAACAAGATGGTTGTTACCATTTCACTCGGTGAATATGATATTCATAAGGTTAAGGTAGGTATGGCTGCTACTATTTCTACAGCTTACGGCAAGTATAACGGCGAAATTGCAACTATTGCTCCTACTGCAACCGGTGGTTCATCATCATCCATTATGGATTCCGTAGGCTCTATGGCAGGCATCAGCGGACTTTCATCACTTACCGATTCGGGTGCCGGAGTTGAGTGTACTGTTACTGTAGACAATCCGGACAGCAACATTATTGTCGGATTTGATGCAGATGTTCAGATAATTACAGGTACATATAATAATGTTACATCCGTTCCTATCGAGTCAATTTCTCTCGAAAAGGACGGCAAGTATGTATATCTATATAACGAAAAAGAAAATACTGTTACAAAGACAGCTGTTACCACAGGTGCTACCTCGGATACAGCTTACCAGGTAACAGGCGGTCTTAAGGTAGGAGACAAGATTGTTGCTACTCCTGCTTCGGATTATAAAGAAGATACATTCAAGGTTAAAGTTGTTGACAAGGCTACAGCAAAGGCTAAGGCTGCGTCCGGCAAATAATAAGAGGTAATTTTTGTGAATATTTCAGAAAGTCTAAAAATCGCTGTAAAGTGCATAAAGGCAAACTGGATGCGTTCATTGCTCACTATGCTCGGTATCATTATCGGTATTACTTCGGTTATTATGATTGTCGGCGCCGGTACAGGTGTCCGTGACTATATCGTAGGTCTTATTGAGGATATGGGTTCTAATGCGGTTCTTGTATCTGTTGATACTACTCAGGCGCAGGACAATGATTATATCACCCTCGATGATGTAGCTAACATAAAGCAAAAGGTAAACGGCGTTGAGCGTTGTTCACCTATGCTTATGGGCTTCGGTCAGGCTACCATCGACAAGACAGCTACAGAAGCTACAGTTATGATGGTGGGTGTAAACAGTGATGTTCAGTTCGCTATGACGAGCACCTGCGAGTACGGCCGATTCTTCACCGATGAAGAATATGATGCCAATTCTCCGGTTGCCGTTATGGGTATTGAATCTGCCAAAAATGTGTACGGCTACGAGGATGTTACAAATGAGTATGTAACAGTTACCTCCAGCGGTAAATCAATGAAAATTAAAATCTGCGGTGTTGCCAATGTTGACAATTTGACATCTTCATTAGGTGGCTCGAGCAGTATGTCCACCATGTTCCAGACCAATTCGGATAAGCCGATTATAGCTCTGTTTATGCCTTGTACCACTCTTACACAGATTACAGGCGCAAAGGCTAATCTCTCCAGCGTGTTCGTTATCGCTGAGGAGGGCGCAGACTATGACGCTATCGGCAATGCTACCGTAAACTACCTTAAGGCTGTACACGGTAATTATTCCAATGGCCTCTATACATCTCAGAATATGGCTACATATATCAATATCGTAGACATCATTATGAATGTTCTCACGATATTCATTGCAGGCGTAGGTGCTATCTCACTTATTGTAGGCGGTATCGGCGTTATGAATATTATGCTCGTTTCGGTTACGGAGCGAACGCGAGAAATCGGTATACGAAAATCCTTGGGTGCTAAGACAAGGACTATCACTATGCAATTCTTGACAGAGTCGATTATACTTTGTCTTATCGGCGGTATAATAGGCGTTGTGTTAGGCGTCGCGGGCGCATTTGCAGCGTGCTCGATTATCGACATTCAACCTAAGATTACGGTTTGGCTGGTGGCTTTGGCATTGCTGTTCTCTAGCGGTGTTGGTTTGTTCTTCGGAATTTATCCTGCCAGAAAGGCAGCACAGCTCAGCCCTATCGACGCACTTCGTTCGGAATAATAAGATTCACAGCAGAGTCTATTGGCTCTGCTGTTTTATTTACAAAATAGTGTTGAATTGAGTACGGAATATATGTATAATAAAAATGTTAAGGAGAGGTAATATTATGGAATATAAATACAAAACACATGGAGTTTGCTCCAGAGAAATAGATATTGAACTTAATGACGACGACACCATAAAGGACATTTCTTTCCTCGGTGGCTGCAACGGCAACCTTAAAGGCATTGCCGCTCTGTCAAAAGGCAAAAAAATTGACGAGGTAATCAATTCACTTAAAGGTATTGATTGTAATTTCAAAGGAACTTCCTGCCCCGATCAGCTTGCGAGAGCGTTAGAGAGCATAAAGGAGAATAGATAATGTTTAAACTTGAAAGCAAAAGACTCAAGCGAGAATTCAAAATATCCGACAACACATTTTATGCCAGCCAAATACTTAATAAGTATTCGGACATGAGCTTTGTTCCTGACGGAAATGGAAGTGAATTTATTATTCATTTTGTCAACGGCGAGGAATTTTCTTCTAAGGGACTTGCAGTAGTGGACAGCGCCGAGGAGGACGGAAAGCTTATATTCAAATTTGAGGAGAATATGGGCGTAAAGGTCACATTGGAATATTGGATTCACCCTGACGGAAACAGTATTTGCAAGCAGCTCATACTCACCCAAACAGGCGGTAGACCTGTCGATTATGTTGTGCTGGAGAACATCGGCATAATCAACTCAAAGACTCACTTTACCGTTTCTCCTGTAGAGGGCAGCGAGATACCTGTCTATCAGACTATTCTCGGTCAGCCGTTCTATGTGGACAGCTTGTTCTTTGGTTGTGAGTTTCCGGCTACGGATAACCGTATTGTCCATGGTCTTGGCCGCATAAGATATTATGTAGGCAAGTTTGTGGGCGAAAATTTTGCTTGTCCCGTTACTGTTATGGGCGGCGGCAAGGACAACACTCTTTCTGCTGTAAGAGATGCATTCTTTGAGTACATTGCATCTATCAGCACTGACTGCAATTTGCGTTTTCAGTATAACTCTTGGTATGATTATATGAAAGACATTACCGAGGAGAATATTATGACCTCGTTCACAGAGGTGCATAAGCAGCTTAAGGAGCACGGCGCTCCGGATTTGGATGCTTATGTTGTGGATGACGGTTGGCCTAATACAAAGGCCGGTTTTTGGTCGTTCAATAAAAAATTCCCCAATAAGCTGACTAAGGTTACAGAGCTTTGTGACAGCTTTGGCGCTCACTTCGGTCTGTGGCTCGGCCCTCGTGGCGGTTATACCCGCCCCGATAAAATTGCAAAGCGTATGCAGAGAGCCGGCAATGGATTTTTGAACAAAGAGGCTCGTGATATTTGTGTGGCCTCCTCTAAGTATATCGAAAAGTTGACCGAATTTTTTGTTGATACAACAAAGGAATTTAAGATAGGTTATTGGAAGTTGGATGGCTTCTGCCTAAAACCGTGCGAAAATGAAAAGCACGACCATGCAGTAGGCGGTCCGTTTGATATGTATTTTGTCACTGATATGTGGCAAAAGTGGATTGTTGCCTTTGAAAAAATGAGAGAGGCTAATCCTGATATGTGGATAAATATGACCTGCTATGTTAATGTTTCACCTTGGTGGTTGCAGTGGGTTAATTCTCTTTGGGTTCAAAACAGCGGCGATATCGGCTTTGCTAAAAACTATGATGAGCAGCCACAGGTAGAGGCTGAGATAACTTTCCGTGACGGCAGATACTACGATTGCCTTTGCACCAGAGGACTGCAGATGCCACTTAAGGCTCTCTATAATCACGAGCCAATCTACGGCAATACCGCAAAAGTTAACTATACCGACGAGGAATTTGAAAAATACCTTTATTGGTGCACAGTCAGAGGTCAGGCTCTTAATGAACTCCATCTGTCCTGCAATATGATGAACGACAAAAAGTGGGATTCTCTTGCAGAGGTTATGAATTTCCAAAAGGAAAATTATCACATTTTGCAGAACGCCGCATTCATCGGCGGAGACCCGCTGGATAACAACATCTATGGCTATATCAGCTGGACAAAGGACGGAGAGGGTATTATCGCTATGCGTAATCCTACTAAGGAAAAGACATCTCTCACTCTTACTCTGAATCAGCTTATGGGCACTCCCGAAAATCTCAGCGGAGCAAAGTGCGTCAGTGTGTATAACAAGACATTTGAAATCGGTGACAGGACATATTCCTACGGCGATAAGGTTGACCTTACACTCCATCCTTTTGAAGTGATGATTCTCAAATTTACAAAATAGAAAGAAGAAAAATTATGAGATGCACAAAATGCGGCAGTAAAAGAATAAAAATTAAAAAGGATACCTACACCTGCAAAAAGTGTGGCGAGCAGCTGGACTGGAAGTTGGACGAGGCAGGCAATCTTGTGGACAGCAACGGTGTTATTATCGAAAAGAAAAAGACACCTTTGCAGGAGACTTTAGAGTTTTGTTTGCCGATAGTTATAGCAGTTATCATTGCTATTATATTAAAAACGGTTGTGTTTGCAAATGCACAGGTTCCGACCGGCTCTATGCTCAACACCATTCATGAGGGCGACCGTATTATTGCCTCTCGTCTCGCATATGATTTTAATGATCCGGAGCGTTATGATATTATTATCTTTAGATTCCCCGACAATGAGGATGAGTTTTTTGTAAAGCGTATCATAGGACTCCCCGGAGAGACTGTCAATATCAAAGACGGCATTGTATATGTCACAAAAGAGGACGGAAAGACTATTCAGCTCGACGACAGTTTTGTTACTGCCTGCGAGCCATATGGCGACTACGGACCGTATCAGGTGCCGGAGAACAGTTATTTTGTGCTCGGCGATAATCGAAACGACTCTACGGATTCTCGTTTTTGGACCACAACCAACTATGTAACCAAAGACAAAATTGTGGGCAAGGTTATGTTCCGATATCTGCCCAGCATAGGAAAAATAGAATAATCAAACAGTATTCTGTATAGAAAAATCCCACGGCTTTGACAGTCGTGGGATTTTTTGTTGGGGTATGAATTTTAGTTGATGTCGTCTTTTAACGTTTCGATTATGCTGTCATTTTTCATTTTGTTGATTGAGTAGAGCATTGTTATTCCTATCAGGAGAAATACTACCGCTACCACAGCCAGATATAACAGCCAATTTATTTTGAACGGCATCGGTGTGCTGCCCGTTACGGAGACATTCATAAATTTTGATATTCCTATGCTGAGCGGCAGTCCTACTATTAGCGCCCATATTCCGTAGAACGCACTTTCGAGCACCACCATCTTTGTCAGTCCTTTAGGCGTTGTACCTACAGATTTGAGCATAGCGAATTCTTTTCGCCGCAGCGCAATACTTGTTGAGATTGTGTTGATGATATTGAACATTGTTATCAGCGTTATCAGCACGATAAAGCCGTAGATGAATACTCTAAAAATCAATATCGTTGCGTTCATAGCGTCCGATTGCTCTTTTATATTGTTGACAAATGTGTCGTCCTTTTCCTTTTGGCTCAGGAATTTGTTGAGTTCTTCGGTAACCTTTGCCGGATTGTCCGTTTCTATGCCGTAACTTCTCTGGTATTCCTCATCGTTGGAGTCAAACTCAATATATCTTTCGATACTGATGGGGATATACGCACTTATTGAGTTTGTACCGTTTAGGTTGCAAACATAGTTGTCCTTGTCGTATTTTACAAAGTCGCCTACCTCGTAGCCGTTGTCGAGTTTGGCAGATGAATAAACAACATCTTTCTTCTTTTCAGTTTCGGCTTCGTCAACACTGCGGATGCCGAATACTTCGCCTTTTAGGTTGTCGGTGAAAACATTGTCGTCTCCCTCTTTGTGAGAGATATTGTTCATCACCAGCACTTTTTTGATAGTTTTCTTTTTGTAATATTTGCTGCTGTCTATGTTGTTGGCTTTGCACAGTGAGTCAAAGGCAGAGTCGTCGATGAAATTTACATACAGCAGTATATCCTGCTTTGTTATCACTTGATAGTCCGAGCTAAGATTTTTGGATTTTATAATATCAAATTTTTCTTGCTCTAATGACTGTTCCTTAGAAAACAAATAGCAGTTGGTTGAGTAAAACTTCTTTATGTCGCTGTTTTCACTGAGCATATTTTCAAATTTCTTAAAACCTTTTGTATTGGTTGTGTATGCCACATTGACTTGGTAGGGCTTTTGGTAGCCCATTTTAGATGCACTATTGAGACATTCACAAAAATATGTGCAGCTTAGAAAAAGTACAACAGACAGTGCAATAGATACTATGATAGTAAAGGATTTTCTGCCGTTACGCTTTAGGTTTTTGTAGGCGAGCTCGCCCTCGTAGCCTAATGTTTTGCGAATGATGGCAGGGGAGTGAATTTTCTTTTTTCTCTTTATTTCAGACTGCTGACGGATAGCGTCAATAGGAGTGATTTTTGACGCCTTAATTGCCGGTTTCGCTATAGAAATAAATATTGTCAGTGCACTCACAATTATAATTCCGACTATTGCAGAAAGCGGAACTACTGTATTGAGCCTTAGGTCAGTTGAGCTTATGTCTATCATACCGCTGTTGAGCAGTACAGGGCCTATGGCTTTGAGCGTGATGCTTATGCCTATGATGCCGAACAGAATTCCCAGAGGTATGCCTATTGCGCCCTCTATCAGCCCTTCAAAGTAGATTGACTTTCTCTTTTGACTCTTTGTTGCACCTACTGAGGAGAGCATACCCAGATAGCGTACTTTTTCGCTGAATGACATACCAAAGGCGTTATATATCAGCACGATAGATGCAATCATAATGATAGCTAAGATTATCGCACACAGGGACAAGAACATTACCGCTGTTTCGTTATTTTTGCTGATAGCCATTTTTGTAAACAGGTAGTTATCGTGTATGCTTGAGTATGAGCCGGCGTCATTTTTTGGGAAATTAAATTTTGATATAATATCATTTATTACCGTGTATGAGCCGGGGCCTAATTTTTTCAGTTCGGCATAAGCGGTCAGCGAGCCGTCGTATTCGCTGTCACTCATTCCTCTAAGAATTTTTATACCCATATTTGTGGTGGGTTTGTTGTTGTGGAGTATGCCGACGATTTTGTACGATTTAGTATCCCTTTTCTCGAATTTTTCGCCGTATTGATAGCTTCCGTTTACAGTTACGGTGATGCTTTCGACACCCTTGTATCTTCTGCCCACAGGGATTTGTACCGTGTCTCCGATACCTGCTTTCAGTCCGCCGTCGGTCAGTAGACTTTCTTCTATGATTATTTCGTTTTCATTCTTAGGCAGAGAGCCTTCATATTTTGCTGTGATTATCTTTTTGAGATAGCCCTGATCGCCGGCGGCGATAGCTCCTGTCTTTTTGTAGTTGTCGGCTTTTGTGTTTAGCTTAAATCCCGACTGACTGTCGCTGATGTTCGCCATATATCCTACAGAGCCGACTCTGCTGTCATCTTCGATATTTTTCTTTAAATCTTTATAGTCAGATGTTACTTTAAAATGATAGTGACCGTCACTCAGGTACCAGTCGTTACCCATAAAGTCCAAAAAACTTGCGCCGGATACAAACACAGCTGTAATCATAGCCACAGATACGATTATACCGAGTATGGTTACGATAGTTCTGCCCTTGTTTTCTTTCAGGTGGCGCAGGGTGAGCTTGTTGACAATATTCATTGTCTCATCACCTCGTCTCTCGTTATGTGACCATCCTCTATCTGTATCACTCTGTCAGCCGATACAGCAATGTTTTCATCGTGGGTGATGATGACTACTGTTTGGTTGAAATCTCTGTTAAATCGGCGCAGGAGAGCGATAATTTCTTTTGTGTTTTCGCTGTCTAAGTTGCCCGTCGGTTCGTCTGCCAGCATAAGAGCCGGATTGTTTATCAGCGCTCTGCCGATGGATACTCTCTGCTGTTGTCCGCCGGACAGCTGATTTGGCAGGTGGTTTATTCTTTTTTCAAGGCCGAGAGTATGCAGCAGGTATTCCACCTGCTTTTTGTCAGGCTTTCTTCCGTCCAACAGGAGAGGCAGTGTCATATTTTCCTCTACAGTCAGAATGGGAATGAGGTTATAGAACTGATATATAAGTCCAATTTGTCTGCGGCGGAATATTGCCAGCGCAGTTTCATCCAATTGGGATATATCTGTTCCGTTGATTATTACCTTGCCCGAGGTAGGTGTGTCTACACCGCCGAGTATGTGGAGCAGTGTGGACTTGCCGGAGCCGGACGGACCCACGATTGCCACAAATTCGCCCTTTTGCACGGACAGAGATACATTATCCAGGGCCTTTACCATTGTGTCGCCCTTTCCGTATGTTTTTGATAAATTCTGTACTTCTAATATATTCATAATTTATCTCCTTTCTATGAGTCCATAATACTAAACCCAACTTACACCTCCGTGACAGTTATATTACAATTCTGTCACTCCTCAAAAAGCTCACATTCTCTATACAGTGTAACTAAAGTATCAGTTAGTATCTTCTTTTAATGTTTCAATAATAGAATTATTTTTAATAAGCTTTAATGAATATATCATAGTCAAGCCGATAACAAGAAAGATTGAAATGCAGGCAATAACATATATAGGTATATTAACTTCAAACGGTATCGGATTATCCTTTGAAACGATATAACCGACAATTCTGTTTACAATAAGGCTTAAAGGGACGCCCAAAAGCATACCGAACAAACCGTAAAATGCACTTTCAAGCAGTATAGTCTTTTTAAATTCTTTAGGCGTCATACCTACGCTTTTAAGCATAGCAAGTTCATTTTTCCTATTAGCTATCTGTGCAGTCATTGTGTTGATTATATTAAATACGGTTATCAATGTAATAAGCAAAACAAAAGCGTACGACAGAAATTGTACAGCCGACAATGTGGTTTTCGACTTCATTGTCCAGTAATAATTATTGTACACACTGCCGTCGGCATCATTTTCCGCCAAGTAATCATTAAGCTTGTTTTCAAGTTCATACGGATCGTCAGTTTCTATTCCGTAATCAAAATAAAAATCGCGGTCATCAGAGTATAACTTATCATCTACGCTCTTAAGTGCATAAATTAAAACACCTTCAGAGCTCAAATTACAAATAGGATTATCCTTATCATATTTTACAAAATCACAGAATTTATATAAAGGTGAACGGTCATCCATATTGTAAAAGGAAATCGTATCTCCGTATTCGTCCAGCTTATTTTCTCTTTCGGTTTTTTCTTCATCATATCCATATACGCCGATACTTTCGCCGAGAATATTTTTATTAAAAATCGGTTCACTGCTACGGTTAATACCGTTTGTTATAAGAGTCTTAATTGAGCCGTCCTTATCTGGTGAATAATATTTTTTATAATCAATACCGTTTTTCTTACAAATGGCATTAAAATCCCCATCATCAAGCAAAACAACGGTATATGTTATATCCTGTTTTGCAATAAATTTATATTTATCAACAAAAACTTTTTCATTTTGGAATGATAAATCAAACTCACGAGAGTTGTCGTATGGATTTATATCGCCCCTTGTAATCGAATACCAATTTTGCCAAATTGAATAAAATCGTTTCACTTTTTTGTTGGACTTCAAATATTTCTTTGCTTTTTCAATATCGTCTTTGTTTGGTGAGCTGTATTGATATGTGAGCTGATAAGGCAATTCATAGTCTAAATCCGACGCTTTTTTAAATGTATCGCAAAAATAGTTACAGCTTAAAAACAACACAACCGAAACACAAATGCAAGCTATAATAGTATTTGATTTTTTACGGTTCCTTCTTATATTTTTGAAAGCGATATCGCCCTCAATTCCAAATAGCTTTTTGATTAAAAAAGGTGTACGGATTTTACCTTTAATTTTAATTTCATCGTTTTTTCTTATTGCTTCGACAGCAGTGATTTTCGACGCTTTTTGAATAGGCGAAACTATTGAAAGAAAAACGGTAAGCGCCGCCAAAACAACTATCACGCAAATAACCCACCAGGATATATGGGTTTCATATTTTATAATATTACTGTAATTTGGCACAAGCGTCTTAATTTGGCTGTTGATTGCATTTTGAGAAACAAAGGTCACAATCAAACCTATTGCAATACCTAAAAATGTTGCAAAAGCTCCGAGTACGGCACCTTCAAAATAGAGTGCTTTTTTCTTTTGCTTTTTTGTAGCACCGACAGACGAAAGCATGCCGAGATATCTTATCTGTTCGCCTACAGACATTTCAAAAGAATTATAAATCATTGCGAATGACGAGGCAAAAATCACAGCAAAAACCACTATGCAAATTGCGGCAATCTTTAAAGCCTGCGGCCTATTGTACTTATCTATCGTGAATGCAAGTTTTGAATCAAGGTATTGCGTATTTATGTAGGTATTAAAAGTCTTTTTATTTTTGGTAAAGCCTAATTTGTTAAAAATACTGTTGATTTTATTAACCGAAAACGGAGTTATATGCTTGAGTTTAGCGTAAGCAACAAGATTGTTTGAGTTCAAATCACTCATGCCACGAATGATTGAAACGCTCATAGTCGGTTCATTATTATGAAGAATACCGACTATTTTGAGCTTTTCGTCCTTTTTCTTTTCAAACCGTTCGCCGAACTGATAATCGCCTTTTATCGGAATTATCATATAGTCGCCGTTAAGCCTGCTGCCTATGGCAATTTTTATTTCGTCGCCTATTTTTAAGTTAAGATTATTATTTTCAATAAGTGACTGCTCCACCATTATTTCATTTTCATTTTTGGGAATTGTACCGTCATATTTGCAAGTGACAATATCACGAATATACTGCTCATCACCCTTATAAACAGTACCGACACGCAAATAATCAGCCTTGTTTGAATAGACCTTATAGCTTAGTTCTTCAACGCTCAGTTCCTTTTCGTATCCCACGCTTTTTATTGCAGGGTCACTTTCCAAATATTTTTTAGCGTTATTATGACTTGTTTTTACATAGAAGTGATAGTCACCGTTTGAATAAACAGCCTTTTCACCGTAGTAATACGCAAAAGATGTTGCACAGGTAAAAATAACAGTAAGCATAACAACAGATATAGTTATACCTAAAACTGTCAGAATCGATCTGCTTTTATTTTGCTTTAAATGGCGTAATGCTAATCTTTTTATTATGCTCATAATTACTCTCCTTTGATAAAAATGGGTACAGTCGTTCTATACTAATGCCATTTTAACAAAGCAAACTTACAATCAGGTGACTCAAATATTACGATTTTGTAATTTAAAACTTTTGACGGTTAAATTATTGCCTTATAAAATCGTACTTCAAACTTACTGCCCTCGCCTATTTTTGACGAAACGATAATGTCGCCTTTTTCCTTTTCAAGCACTGTTTTAGCAAGGGCAAGACCTATACCTACGCTTTCGCTTGAAGAATTTTCGCCGTGATAAAAGCGTTCAAAAATATGTGGCAAATCTTCCTTTGTAATGCCGCAGCCGTTATCGACAATAAAAAGTGAGTTATATATATTTGTCATTTGAGTATAAAAAGTAAGCGTGCCGCCGTCGTTAGTATGTTCAATGCAGTTTTTAATAATATTTTCAACTGCCTCACATGTCCAATTACTGTCGCCTTTAAATATGAAATCTTCGACTGTATTTATAATCTTAATCTGCTTGATATCGAGAGTAACGCCGAAAGGCTTTAGGCTTTGAGTGAGCACGTCGTTTATTGAAACATCTTCATTTTTAAATTGAGTTGTGCCTGCATCGAGCTTGGAAATTTTCAAAAGATTTGTTATGAGCCATTTTGTTTTATCAAGTTGAGTCGTGATGATCGATAGAAATTCCTTACGCTTATTTTCGTCAGTTTCATCAAGAAGTAAATCGGACATAACCATCATTGATGTCAGCGGGGTTTTTAGCTGATGAGATATGTCTGCCATTGAGTCGGAGAGAAATGTTTTTTCTTTTTTCAGTTCATCGTTTTGACTGTTTAGCAAAACTATTACCTTGTAGAGATTGTTCTTGAGTATGGACAGTTCGCCCTCTGTGTTGTCTCCGATAGACAGGTTATAGTTACCGGCACACACTGCCGAAAGATAATTGTTCAGTTGCCATAACTTTTTGTATCTTTTCGCAGTATATACAGTGAACAAAACGGTCAGACCTATACCAAGTACGCCGCATATTATTCCGCAGACAATGTTCAATTTTATGCAAATCGCTGTGCACACCACGGTTGACAGAATACCTGCCGCAGTTATTATTTTTGCTTCCTTACTGTTCATTCTATAACATACCCCAATCCTCTGACGGTTTTTATGATTTCCGGCTTGTTAGGTTCATCTTCGATTTTGTCCCTGAGCCGTTTGATATATACTGTCAGTGTGTTGTCCTCAACAAAGTCACCGTCTATGTCCCAAATATTTTCAAGCAGTTGGGTTCGTGATAAAATTCTGCCTCTGTTGTTTAGCAATATCAGCAGCAGGCGGTATTCCATAGCTGTCAGGATTATTTCTTCTCCTGCTTTTGATACCTTTGCGGAGGTTGTGTTTATTGTTATATCTTTGATTTTTATTATTCCGTCTGCGGTTTCCTTGTTGTATCTTCGGAGCACGCTTTTTATCCTCGCTGTCAGCTCTTTTAGGCGAAACGGCTTTGAGATATAATCGTCTGCGCCCAGGTCGAATCCCATTACCACATTGACCTCGTCATCATATGCTGTCAGGAATATTACGGGCAGGTCGCCCATTTCTTTTATTTGTTTGCACACACCATATCCGCTTCCGTCCGGCAGAGTCAGGTCTAATAGGTACAGAGAAAAGGTCTTTTCTGCTATTATTTTTGTTGCTTCTTTTACAGTTTTTGCGTGGGTGACAGTATAGCCTTCATTTTGGAGCGAATATACCAGTCCGATTCCGATTGCCTCGTCATCTTCTAAGAGAAATATGTTCATCCTCGTTGCCTCGTTTTCTGTTATATATGATTATAATATCATAACTTATTATCCTATTCCATTACAATATTGTAATAAAGAGAGCACCGCCTACCGACGATGCTCCCAAAACACATATTCATTATAGATTATACAGCTTTTTTGCATTTTCTGCCGTGATGTTCAAAAGCTTCTGCGGCTCCATATTCAGCACATTGCCTATACGCTCTGCGATATAGGGGATATATGAGGAGTCGTTGCGCTCGCCTCTGTGCGGCTCAGGCGCAAGGTAGGGACAGTCTGTTTCCAGCACAAGTCTCTCGATAGGTATTTCCTTTATGACCTCCAGGCTTTTGCGTGCATTTTTGAAGGTTGCCACACCGTTCAGTCCGATATACATACCGATTTTTATTACTTCTCTTGCCATTTCTTTTGAGCCGGAAAAGCAGTGCACAACACCCTTTGGTTTTGTGTTTTTCAGTATATCCAGCGTGTCGCCGTGAGCGTCTCTGTCATGAACGATTATAGGCATGCCGAGTTCAGACGCCAGCTCAATTTGTTTTTTAAAAAAGAGTTTTTGCTTTTCTTTGGTTGAGTCCATCCAGTAGTAGTCCAGACCGATTTCACCGATAGCCACGCACTTTTTGTGTGCGGCAAGCTCTTTTATTTTGTTCAGGTCGGTTATTTCTGCTCCCTCCAGATTTTCCGGATGAAAGCCGGCGGCAAAATAAAGATAGTCAAATTTTTCGGCTAACAAACGGTTGAACTCGGATGACTTTATGTCGCATCCGCAGGATACTGCGTTGATTACTCCTTTTTCGGGCAGCGATTTGAGCAGTGATGCTCTGTCGTTGTCGAATTTGTCGTCGTCATAATGACTGTGTGTGTCGAATATATTGTTGTACATATAGTATCTCCAAAACAAAGACGCCCTGCGAAATATGTTTCTTAGGCGTCTTTTAGTTTTTTGTTTTATCTTATTTTTGTGCCTGCCGGCATATCTACGAATACGACCTTTACATCGTCATCGCTGACATCGCCTGCCAGGAGCATTCCGTTACTCATTTCACCGCATAGCTTAGCCGGTTTGAGATTAGCGACTATGATAACATTTTTGCCGACCAAATCCTCCGGTTTGTACCACGGAGCGATGCCTGATACTATCTGTCTCGGGGTGTCTGTGCCGTCATTGACGGTGAGCTTAAGCAGCTTTTTGGCACGCTTGATAGGCTCGCAGGCTGTTATGTTGGCTACTCTAAGCTCAACCTTTGCAAAATCGTCGATTGCAATTTGTGCCAAACCTTCGATTTCCTTAACGTGTTCGTTATTTTTCTTTTCTTTTTCTGCGGCAGCTTGCTGCTTTTCTGCTATCTCAGCCAGCATTTTTTCTGCATCAATTCTTGCGAACAGTGCTTTAGCTTCGCCTACCTGTGTTCCTGCCTTTGTAGCGCCAAAGGTTTCTAACGAGTCGTAGTCTGTGGTGTCACAATTCATCTGTTCAAAAATCTTTTGAGCGGTTTCCGGCATAAACGGAGAGAGAAGTACAGCAATGTATCTGATTGACTCCAAGAGGTTGTACAGTACAGTGCCGAGTCTTGCTTTTTTGCTTTCATCCTTAGCCAAAGCCCAAGGTGTTGTTTCGTCTATATATTTGTTGGAGCGCTTTGCTAAATTGAGCACAGCCTCGATTGCGTCTGCCACTCTGTATGTTTCAAAGCATTTCTCAACTTTGGCTACGGTATCCTTTGCAAAAGCGGCAAGCTCGTCGTCCACTTCCTCTTTGTCGGTAGGTTCTTGTATGATACCGCCGAAATATTTGTTCTGCATTGCGATGGTACGGTTTACAAGATTGCCAAAGGTGTTTGCAAGGTCGCTGTTGTATCTCTCGATGATAGTTTCGTATGTGATAGAACCGTCAGAGGTGTATGGCATTTCTGACAGAAGATAATATCTTACTGCATCTACGCCTAGGAGCTCCACCAGGTCGTCTGCATAGATAACATTACCACGGCTCTTGCTCATTTTGTCCTCGCCGAACAGCAGCCACGGGTGACCGAATACCTGCTTAGGCAGCGGCTCTCCCAGAGCCATAAGCATAATAGGCCAATAGATAGTGTGGAAACGGACGATATCCTTGCCGATAATGTGCACATCTGCCGGCCAATATTTTTTGTATTGCTCAGATGAACCGTCAGGGTCATAGCCGATGGCTGTGATATAGTTTGACAGTGCGTCTATCCATACATAGATTACATGGTCGGGATCAAAATCAACAGGTATGCCCCATTTGAAAGATGTACGGCTCACGCACAGATCTTGAAGTCCGGGCTTGATGAAGTTGTTGAGCATTTCCTTTTTTCTCTGCTCGGGATAAATAAAGGACTCGTTGTTTTCAATGAATTCTTCCAGCTGTTTTTGATATTTCGACAGTCTGAGAAAATACGCTTCTTCCTTTGCAGGCTTAACTTCTCTGCCGCAGTCGGGACATTTTCCGTCTACAAGCTGGCTTTCGGTCCAAAAAGACTCACAGGGTGTGCAATACATACCCTCGTATGTTCCCTTGTATATATCTCCTTGATCATAGAGCTTTTTGAATATCTTTTGTACTACCTTTTCGTGATACGGATCTGTTGTTCTGATGAACTTGTCGTAGCTTGTGCCCAGGAGGTCGCATATTCCACGGATTTCTCCCGATACCTTGTCTACATATTCTTTTGGTGTAACACCGGCAGCCTTTGCATATTCCTCGATTTTTTGGCCGTGTTCATCTGTACCGGTCAGCATAAATACATCGTAGCCCTGAAGTCTCTTGTATCTTGCTATTGCATCGGTCAGCACAATCTCGTATGAGTTGCCGATATGCGGCTTCCTGCTGGTATATGCTATGGCTGTGGTAATATAAAATTTTCCTTTGTTTGCCATTTCTTTCTCCTTTTAGTCTAATTTTATTTCTGCAATATTATAGTTTGTTTTTTTACCGGTTTTTTCGTTGATTTCGGTAGCATTGCCGGTCTTAATATTAGCTTTTACCGTGCTGTACAACTCGTGCTTTTTTTCGGTATAGATTTTGTACACAACTTTGTCGCCGTCGACGCTGTCTGTGTTCACCACATAATCTCTGCCGATTTTTTCCTGCAGAATGTATTGACCGAGAGATGCGGAAAGCTTGTAGCCATCCTCCGGAGTGTCAGGGAGAATAATCGGGTCATCGGGCTTTGTTGTTGTGCACGGGTCAGTGGTAGTTGTTACCTTCTTTTTGGTAGTCTTTTTGTCACCGTCATTTTTCTTTGTGGTGTCTTTATTTGACTTTTTTGTTTCCTTGGTGTTCACGGTTACTTCTTTGCCGCTTTTGTCTGTGACTTTCTCTGTTACGACCTTGGTTACTTTTTTGCCGTCTTTGTCTGTTACGGTTTCAATTTTCTTTACCATAACCTCGCCGTTTTTTCCGGTAACTGTTTCGTCTTCTCTGGCTACTCTCGTGCCTACGACCTTTCCGTTTTTGTCTGTAACGGCTTGTGTAACTACCGGCGTGCTGTCATTGGTTACAGTCTTTTCGTTTCCGGAGTGATTTTTTCCGGAGCAGGCTGCCAGCAGACCGCATACGCATATAATTGCACACAGTATTATGCAGATTGATTTTTTGTTCATAGCAGTGATGCAGCTCCTTTGTCAAGCATAAGTGTAACATCCTTGTGGAATTGAAGTACCGAGGCAGGGCACTGAGGTGTAACCTGTCCGTCAATAACTTGCTTTACTGCCTTTGCCTTGTGCTCACCCAGTGCAATGATAAGTATTCTCTTAGCCTGCATTATTGAGCCGATACCCATGGTTACGGCGTGGGTAGGTACTTCCTCTATTGAGTTGAAAAATCTTGAGTTGTCCTTTATTGTTGACTCTTTGAGAGCAACAATGTGGCTCCATCTCTGAAAGCTGTCGGCAGGCTCATTGAATGCAATGTGACCGTTTGAGCCGATACCCAAGAGCTGAATGTCAATTCCACCGGCTTTTTTGATTTTTTCTTCGTATTCTTTGCACTCTTTGTCCATATCCTCTGCGTTGCCGTCCAGGAAGTTAATGTTTTCTTCCGGAATGTTAATGTGGTCAAAGAGATTTTCGTGCATAAATTTATGATATGAGTTTTTGTCGTTTACGTCCAGCTTGCAGTATTCGTCAAGATTGAATGTTGTTACTTTAGAAAAATCTACTGCTCCCTCGTTGTAGAGGTCTATCATATGGGCGTATGGCTTCAGCGGTGTGGAGCCTGTTGCGAGACCTAAAACAGAATCAGGTTTCTGGAGCACCTGTCCGCACATATAATATCCTGCGGCAACTCCGATTTGTTCTTCTGTGTCAAATACTAATACGTTCATTTTTTGTTTCCTTTCGTATATCGTCTTTATGTATTTTATTACCTTAGTATGCTCGTGTCAATTACTATTTCGCTTTTTTGAATAAAGAGCAAAAATTATTTTCATTAACACAAAAAATATAATTGCACCTGTGATTGCTCCTGCGGTATCTAACGCCCAATCTCTTGCCTCACAGCTCCTGCCTTCTACAAACAGCTGATGAACCTCGTCGGTTATCGCATACAGCGAGGCAAAGGCGATACCTTTAGCCATCGGGTGCGACTTGTCGGATGCCTTAAGTGACCAGCACAACAAAAAGCAAAATCCGGCATATTCCGAAAAATGAGCGCCCTTTCGTACAATAAAATCACTCAGCACTCCGTCACCGAGGTGGGCTCTGAGCCACGCCAAAATTGTGCCGCTTTGCATTTGGGATATGTTAGCCGGCCTTGATGAAAAGTAGAATATAACTGCCATACACACCGCTGTCAGTGACCACAGAATGATTTTGACGGCTGTTTGTTTTTTATTTTTCTCTTGTGGCATTGACAAAATTCACTCTTCCTGTTCCGGGATGAAATTCAACATTCTTTACGCCCTTTGCACACGCATAGTAGCTGGTTTCGTACATCATAGGACAGATGCTGTATGTCAGCAAAAGAGCATTCTCTGCATTCTTTACGCTGACGGAGCTGTCCTTTATGTTTCCGGCATAGTTAGCCTGCTTCAGATATTTTTCGACATCGGTCGTGTCGCAGTTCATAGGATTGTCATCCGCTATGGATTGGAGATACGATACTGCCGACATACTGTCCGAGGTAAAAGGATAAAAGGCTATGTCATAGTCGCCGGAAGACACTTTTGATTTCAACTCATCATCGGTCATTGACTCAACCTTGAGTGTGAAATTGATTGTGTCTCCGTTGCTGTTTTTCAGCGAAGTTCCTATGCCTTGCTGTATTCCCTTGAGCATTTGCTTTGCATAGTTTTTCATATAGTCGGTTGTGATTATCGTCAGTTCCACATTTGTGCTGTCGAGAATATTGATTGCTTTGTTCCAGTTTTCTACGCTTTGGATTATGTCCTGCTTTATTACTGTAGAACCCATTGCTTTTATTGCATTGTTTCCGCCTATTGTGCAGGAAGGGGGAGTGAGATTGGTAGCTGCTGTTAGATAATCCTTTTTGGTATCTTTCAGTATTGTAAAGCCTTGACAAAATGCTTTTCGCATAAATTTGCTTTGGAGCAGCTCGTTGTTTGTGTTCAGTATGAAAGCCCATGTGGTGTCAACATACGGTTCGTAGGTGATACCGCTGCTGTCCTTTATGCTGTCGCTGTCCTCACCGTCGATGAACGCAGCGTCATAGTATCCGCTTTTTAGGTTTTCTACGGTTTTATCCTTGTTTTCATCTGTTAGTATCTTCAGTGCAAGCTGATTGGCTTTTGCCGGATAATCACCTTTGTAAAACTTGTTGTTTCTCAGCAGATATGACGACGCTAAAATTTGGTCTAAGTAAAATTGTCCGTTGAACAGTGTGTATTTTGTGTCGAGTCCGTATCTTCCGTCAGTGGCATTGAAAAACTCTTCGTTACATGGCATTGCAACTGCCGTTGTGAGCGTTTCCATAAAACTTTTGTCGGCTTTTTCCAGCTGTATTTTCAGCGTGTATGTGTCAGGTGCGGTAGCTCCGAGTGTGGAGACACCCTTTTTTCCGCTGTGTATTGCCGACGCATTTTTTATACATGAAATGGTAGAGAACAGGGGACAGTTTGTATCTTTTGACGCCGCTCTCTGCAGCGCAAATACAAAGTCGTTGGCGGTAATGTCGGGATTAAATTCTTTTCCGAGCATCTGCAATCGCTCATCTTTGTATTCGCCTTTGTCATCCTTTTCTGTGTCTATGTTCCACTTCATTTCTCTCTTTAGGTTAAAGGTGTATGTGAGTCCGTCGTCACTAATGCTCCAGCTGTCTGCGACGCCCTTTTTTACCTTTCCGTCTGAGCCTATTCTTATCAATCCTTCAAAGGTGTTTTCGATTATGAGATACTCGTCTCCTGTGGAGGCAACCTGCGGGTCATAGCTGTTTACATTGGCTGTAAATGGGTACATAAGGTTGATTTTCTTTTCGCTTTTTCCGCAGCCGGCAAATACGGTTATTATCAAAACTGCTGTCAGCAGCAGGCTAATTATTTTTTTCATTTTTGTCTGTCCTTTTTATTAAGTATCATTATTATAGCAAATCATCCTGTACAATTCAATAGTCGGATTTTAACAATATTTGATGGAATTGTGAATGAAAATAAAGAACACACGGCGCCGTTGATAAAAAACTTTTTGCCTTTGTGAAACTTTTACAAAGAAAGTTGTTGACAAGGCGGTTTTATTAGTTTATATTATATGCACGATTAAAATGGAAATTTTTGCGCATATGCCATAATTTTGATTAAAAAATTTATACTGAAAATTTATAATTCGTTATTATTTCAAAGGCAAATAACGCAGAGATTTACTTGTTTTTATTGCAAATTTTTATGAATGGAGTGAATACCTTTATGGTAAATGTGAAGGACGTACAACTCGGTACTACTACACGAAAAAGCTTTGCCAAAATCAATGAGGTTATGAAGATGCCTAACCTTATCGAAGTGCAAAAGAAATCTTACCAGTGGTTCCTCGACGAAGGACTGAAAGAGGTTTTCCGTGACATCGGCTCTATCACCGACTACACAGGTAATCTCGTTCTCGATTTCATCGACTACTCAATGGATGACGAACCTAAATACTCTATAGCTCAGTGTAAGGCTCGTGACACCACTTATGCAAAACCTCTTAAGGTCAGAGCACGCCTCCAAAACAAAGAGACAGGCGAAGTAAAAGAGAACACCATCTTTATGGGTGACTTCCCGCTTATGACAGATGCAGGTACTTTTGTTATCAACGGTGCAGAGCGTTGTATCGTTTCTCAGCTGGTTCGTTCTCCCGGTGTGTACTACCACATGGAGCACGACAAGACCGGTAAGGAGCTTTATACCAACACTGTTATCCCTAACAGAGGTGCTTGGCTCGAGTATGAGACCGACGCTAACGATCTTTTCTATGTTCGTATCGACAAGAACAGAAAAATATTCATCACCACTTTCCTCAGAGCATTGGGCTTAGGCTCGGACGAAGAACTCCGTGACTTCTTCGGCGATGACGAAAGAATGGAAGCTACTATCGAAAAGGACTTGACTAAGAACAAGGAAGAGGCTCTCCTTGAGGTTTACAAAAAGCTTCGTCCCGGCGAACCTCCTACACTTGAGACTGCACAGGCTCATTTGGACGGATTGTTCTTTGACGCTCGTCGTTACGACCTTTCCCGTGTAGGCAGATATAAGTACAACAAAAAGTTGGGTATGGCTGACCGTCTTACAGGACAGGTTCTTTCTCAGCCGGTTGTGTCTCCTATGGGTGAGTTCCTTGCAGACGCAGGCGAAAAGCTGGATGCAAAGAAAGCTATGGAGATTGAGGATGCAGGTGTTATGTTTGCATTCGTCAGACTTGAGTCCGGCAAAGAGATAAAAGTTGTATCTAACGGAATGGTAGATATCGACAAGTATGTTGATATCGACAAAAAGGCTCTCGGTATTAACGAAAAGGTTTCGTACCGTGTACTCAGCGAAATTATCGAAAAATGCGGCGATGATAAAGAAGCTCTTGAGTACGAGATTAAGCTTAAGCACGATGACCTTATTCCTAATCACATTATCATCGATGATATTTTTGCATCGGTTTCATATCTTCTTAACCTTGCAAACGGTGTCGGTTATACAGACGACATCGACCACTTGGGCAACCGTCGTATCCGTGCGGTAGGCGAACTGCTCCAAAATCAGTTCAGAATCGGCTTTACTCGTATGGAGAGAGTTATTCGTGAGCGTATGACTCTTCAGGCACAGGATGATGAGGACTCTATCACTCCGCAGGCTCTCATCAATATCCGTCCGGTAGTTGCCGCTATTCGTGAGTTCTTCGGTTCTTCTCCTCTGTCACAGTTTATGGACCAGAACAACCCGCTTGCAGAGCTCACACATAAGAGACGTCTTTCAGCACTCGGTCCCGGCGGTCTTTCTCGTGACCGTGCCGGATTTGAGGTTCGTGACGTTCACTACACACACTACGGCCGTATGTGTCCTATCGAGACTCCCGAAGGACCTAACATCGGTTTGATTTCCTACTTGGCTTGCTACAGCCGTCTTAATGAATACGGCTTCATTGAGGCTCCTTACCGCAAGGTTGACAAGGAGACCGGCGTAGTTACCGACGAAGTAGTATATATGACTGCCGACAAAGAGGATGAGTTCGTAGTAGCTCAGGCTAATGAGCCTCTTGATGAGAACGGCAGATTTGCTAACACAAGAGTTACCTGTCGTTACAGAGACGAGTTCCTTACACTCCCACCTGAGAGAGTAGACTATATGGACGTTTCACCTAAGATGGTTGTATCTGTAGCTACAGCAATGATTCCTTTCCTTGAGAACGACGATGCTAACCGTGCTCTTATGGGTGCTAACATGCAGCGCCAGGCAGTACCTCTCCTTAAGACAGAGGCTCCTGTAGTCGGTACAGGTATGGAATATAAGGCAGCATATGACTCAGGCGTTGTTGTAATTGCAAAGCGTGGCGGTCAGGTTGTTGCTCTCGATGCCGACACTATCGAGATTAAGACTAAGTCAGGCGAGATAGATAAGTATGAGCTTACCAAATTCGCAGGTTCTAACCAAGGTACTTGTATCAACCAGCGTCCTATCGTGTCTCTCCACCAGGAGATTGAGGACGGACAGGTTATTGCCGACGGTCCTGCTACTTGCAACGGTGAGATTTCACTCGGTAAGAATGCTCTTATCGGATTTATGACCTGGGAAGGTTATAACTACGAGGACGCTGTTCTTATTAACGAAAAGATTGTTCGTGATGATGTTTATACATCTATCCATATTGTTGAACACGAGGTTGAGTCTCGTGACACAAAACTCGGTCCCGAGGAAATCACAAGAGATATTCCTAATGTGGGCGAGGATGCTCTCAGAGATTTGGACGAGTTCGGCGTTATCCGAGTAGGTGCCGAGGTTCACAGCGGCGATATTCTTGTCGGTAAGGTTACACCTAAGGGTGAGACTGAACTTACCTCCGAGGAGAGACTTCTCCGTGCTATCTTCGGCGAGAAGGCAAGAGAAGTTCGTGATACCTCTATGAAAGTTCCTCACGGTGAATACGGTATCGTAGTCGATGTTAAGACCTTTACAAGAGCTAACAGCGACGAGCTTAATCCCGGCGTAAACAAAGTAGTAAGAGTTTATATCGCACAGAAGAGAAAGATTCAAGCCGGCGATAAGATGGCAGGTCGACACGGTAACAAGGGCGTTGTTTCCCGTGTACTTCCGCAGGAGGATATGCCATTCCTTCCGGACGGTCGTCCTCTTGATATCGTACTTAACCCGTTGGGCGTACCTTCTCGTATGAACATCGGTCAGGTACTTGAGGTTCATCTCGGCTACGCTGCGATGGCTCTCGGATGGAAGATGATGACTCCTGTATTCGACGGTGCTCACGAGGATGACATTCGTGAATGTCTCAAGTTGGCGGATATCGGATACTATATAGATGAAAAAGGCAATAAGGTATATGACGGTAAGGTTCAGCTTACAGACGGCAGAACCGGCGAGAAGTTTGATAACCGTGTAACAGTAGGCTATATGTACTATCTCAAGCTCCATCACCTTGTTGATGATAAGATTCACGCTCGTTCCACAGGTCCTTACAGCCTTGTTACCCAGCAGCCGCTTGGTGGTAAAGCTCAGTTCGGTGGTCAGCGTTTCGGTGAGATGGAGGTTTGGGCACTTGAGGCTTACGGTGCTGCTTATACTCTTCAAGAAATAATCACCGTTAAGTCCGACGATGTTGTAGGTCGTGTTAATACTTACGAAGCTATCGTTAAGGGCGAAAACATTCCGCCGGCAGGCACACCTGAGGCATTTAAGGTTCTGTTCAAAGAGCTTCAGGCTCTCGGCCTTGATACAAAGCTGTACGATAAGGACGGCAATGAGGTTGAGCTTAAGCAGGATCTTGACGACGACGGTATTCAGCCGGTAGACGAAAAAGCATTTACTACCGTAAACGACTTTGAAGGTCAAGAGGGCTACGGAGTCGTAGACGCAGAGGCTGAAATGCAGGAAGCAGGTCAGAGTGGTTCTTCTTCTGATGATTTGTTTGCAAATTTCGCAAACGCATTTGCAACAGATGACGACGACACAGACGATACAGATGAAGAATAATATATAACTTCAACATTATATATGTCACTTTCGACAGACTTTCAATAACTATAGAAAAAGGAGTGCTTCCATATGGATAATAATTCAACTAACGAATTTAGTTCAGTTCAAATCGGGCTTGCATCACCTGAGCGTATTCGCGAATGGTCTTACGGCGAGGTAACAAAGCCCGAAACTATAAACTACAGAACTCTTAAACCGGAGCGTGACGGCCTTTTCTGCGAAAGAATTTTCGGTCCTATGAAGGATTGGGAATGTCACTGCGGTAAATATAAGAGAGTTCGCTACAAAGGCAAGGTCTGCGAGCGCTGCGGCGTCGAGATTACTCGCTCAAAGGTTCGTCGTGAGCGTATGGGTCATATCGAGTTGGCTGCCCCTGTATCACACATCTGGTACTTTAAGGGCATCCCGAGCAGAATCGGTCTCGTTCTTGACCTTAGCCCAAGATATTTGGAAAAGGTTTTGTACTTTGCTTTGTACATTGTTACAGACCCCGGCGATACTCCGCTGGAAAAAATGCAAATCCTTAACGAAAAAGAATACGCAGAAATGCGTGAGAGATACGAGGATGACTTCCAGGCAGGAATGGGTGCCGAGGCTATCAAAAAGCTCCTCCAGGACATTGATGTTCCTACCCTTCGTGACGAGCTTACAGCAGAGCTTGAGACCGCTACCGGTCAAAAGAGAGTTAAGCTCCTCAAGAGACTTGATGTTGTTGATGCTTTCTATCACAGCGGCAACAAGCTCGAGTGGATGATTCTCGATGCAATCCCTGTTATTCCACCTGACATCAGACCTATGGTTCAGTTGGACGGCGGCAGATTTGCTACTTCTGACCTTAATGACCTTTACAGACGTGTTATCAACCGTAACAATCGTCTTAAGAGACTTCTTGAGCTTAATGCTCCCGACATCATTGTTCGCAACGAAAAGCGTATGCTCCAGGAATCAGTAGATGCTCTTATCGACAACGGTCGTCGTGGCCGTCCTGTTACCGGTCCAAACAACAGACCGCTCAAATCCCTTTCGGATATGCTTAAAGGTAAGCAGGGACGCTTCCGTCAGAACCTTCTCGGTAAGCGTGTTGACTACTCCGGTCGTTCCGTTATCGTAGTAGGTCCTGAACTTAAAATGTATCAGTGCGGTTTGCCTAAGGAAATGGCTATTGAGCTGTTTAAGCCTTTCGTAATGAAGCGTCTTGTAGAAACAGGCGTCGCATCTAATATTAAATCTGCCAGAAAGATGGTAGAAAAAGCAAACAGAAGTGAGGTTTGGGATGCCCTTGAGGTTGTAATTAAGGATCATCCGGTTATGCTTAACCGTGCCCCCACACTTCACAGACTTGGTATTCAGGCATTTGAGCCCGTACTCGTAGAGGGCAGAGCAATCAAACTTCACCCACTTGCTTGTACAGCGTTCAACGCTGACTTCGACGGTGACCAGATGGCTGTTCACGTTCCTCTTTCAGCAGAGGCACAGGCTGAGGCAAGAATGCTTATGCTTGCTTCTAACAACCTTCTTAAGCCTTCTGACGGTAAGCCGGTTGCAGTTCCTACTCAGGATATGGTTATCGGTTCTTACTACCTTACTATGATTAAGGAAGGCGAGCCGGGTTGCCCTCATACAGAGGTTATCAACGGCGAAGAAATCACAAAGTATAACATCTACCGTGACACAGATGAGGCTATGATGGCTTATCAAGAGGGCTCTTTGGGACTCCACAGCGAATGTCTCATTCGTTTCACAAAAGAGGTTGACGGCGTAAAGAAATCACGCCTTGTAAAAACTACTATCGGTCGTGTAATCTTCAACAGACCTATCCCACAGGATTTGGGCTTTGTTGACAGAACTGTTCCCGAAAATGAGTTTGAGCTTGAAATTTCCTTCGTAGTAAAGAAGGGCGGCCTCGGAAAGATTGCCGACAAGTGCATACGCAAGCACGGCGTTTCCGTTGCATCTAAGGTTCTTGATGAAATCAAGGCACAGGGCTATAAGTATTCTACAGTTTCCGGTACAACAGTTGCCGTTATCGACGCACTTATCCCTAAAAAGAAAAAGGAATATCTTGCTGAAGCAGAAGCTAAGGTAGACGAAATCACATATAACTACAACTACGGTCTTATCACTAACGAGGAGCGTTCCTCAGCAGTAATCAAGGCTTGGGAAGAATGTACCAATAAGGTATCTGATGAGTTGACCGGCAACTTTGACGGTACTCATAACCCGATTCACATGATGGTAGACTCCGGTGCTCGTGGTAGTACATCACAGCTTCGTCAGTTGGCAGGTATGAGAGGTCTTATTGCCAATACCTCCGGTAAAACCATCGAAGTTCCTATCCGTGCTAACTACCGTGAAGGTCTGAATATTTTGGAATACTTCATTTCTTCCCGTGGTGCTCGTAAGGGACTTACCGATACCGCTCTGCGTACAGCTGACTCAGGTTATCTTACCAGACGTCTTGTTGATGTATCTCAGGATGTTATCATTCGTGACAATGACTGCGGATGCCACGACGGCATAGATGTTTATGCTATCATGGATGGCAATCGTGTTCTTGAGCCTCTTGAGGAGAGACTTGTGGGCAGATTTGTAGTTGAGCCTGTTGTTGATCCTAAGACCGGCGAAGTTCTTATGGATACAGACAGAATGATGAATGACAGCGACGCAAAGCGTATTGCTGATGCAGGCATTACTCATGTTAAAATCCGTTCTCTTATTACTTGTAAGTCACGCCACGGCGTTTGCCGCAAGTGCTACGGTTCTAACCTTGCATTCAATGAGCCTGTACAGGTCGGCGAAGCAGTTGGTATCATAGCAGCTCAGTCAATCGGTGAGCCGGGTACACAGCTTACAATGAGAACCTTCCACACCGGTGGTGTAGCCGGCGGTGAGGATATCACTCAAGGTCTTCCGAGAGTCGAGGAACTGTTTGAGGCAAGAAAGCCTAAGCAGCTTGCTATCCTCTCTGAGATTGAGGGCGATGTAAGATTTGAAGAAATCAAGAAGAGCCGTCATGTAGTTGTTTACAATTCAGAGACAGGCGAAGAAAAGAAATATCTTATTCCTTATGGTGCAAGACTTTGTGAGAATATCACAGAGGGTGCTCATATCGAAAAGGGTGCTGAACTTACAATCGGTTCTAAGAACCCACACGATGTACTTGCTATTCTCGGCGAGGAGGCAGTTTATAACTACCTTATCAAAGAGGTTCAGTTCGCATATCGTACCCAGGGTGTTGATATCAACGATAAGCACATTGAGGTTATCGTTCGTCAGATGCTCAAGAAATGTACTGTTGATGATGCAGGCGACACTGACCTTATTGCAGGTACAATGGTAGATGTTGACTCTGTAGAAGAAGCAAACGATAAGGTTGATGAAAGAATTGCAGCAGGTGAAGAGGGACTTAAGCACGCAACTTATATCCCAATCCTTATGGGTATCACAAAGGCATCTCTTGCTACCGATTCATTCTTGTCTGCCGCATCATTCCAGGAGACAACCCGTGTTCTTACCGATGCAGCTATCAAGGGCAAGGTTGACCCACTTCTCGGACTTAAAGAAAACGTACTTATCGGTAAGCTCGTTCCTGCCGGTACAGGTATGAGTGTGTTCCGTGATGTCGATGTTGTACCGAGTTACTTCAGCGCTGAGGGTTCGGAAGAAATTTTGAACCTTGAACAATTACAAGAGCTATTGACAAACAATCAGCAATAAGCTATAATATGTGATTGTGTCAGTGAAATTTTGGCAGATTAGCCAAAATGGAACACAATATTTTGTAACAAACGTCAAAGGAGTACGGCTATCCGTACTCCCTGACGTGCGTATATTTGATATTTTTCACGGAAAAATATCAAATGTGCGTATGTCGCACGAATACTACAGAAAGGAGAATAAACTATTGCCTACCTTTAACCAATTAGTTAGAACAGGACGTAAGTCCCACGAAAAGAAGGCTAAGGCACCTGCTCTTTTGAAAGGCCTTAACACAAAGAAGAACGTTATGACAGATAACGCTTCTCCACAAAAGCGCGGCGTTTGTACTGCAGTAAAGACAGCTACACCTAAGAAGCCTAACTCAGCTCTCCGTAAGATTGCCAGAGTTCGTCTTACAAATGGTATGGAAGTTTCTGCTTACATTCCGGGCGTTGGTCACAACCTTCAGGAACACTCAGTTGTTATGGTTCGTGGCGGCCGTGTAAAGGACCTTCCCGGTGTTCGTTACCACATTATCCGTGGTACTCTCGATACCCAGGGCGTTACAGGAAGAATGCAGAGCCGTTCTAAGTACGGTGCTAAAAAGCCAAAGGCTAAGAAGTAAGCCTAAATTTTATTAAAACCAGGAAAACCGACAATAGTTTATTTATCTATATATAATAGATAGCGTAAGCCTTTGTTGGCTCCACGGTAAAACCGAGTACCTATGAACTCATCAATTATAATGAAGGAGGGAAGCGAAGATGCCAAGAAGAGGCCAAATCGCTAAGCGTGATGTATTACCTGATCCGCTCTACAACTCAAAGGTTGTTACCCGTTTGATCAACAACATCATGCTTGATGGAAAGAAAGGTGTCGCTCAGAAAATTGTTTACGGCGCTTTCGAAATCATCAACGAAAAGACAGGCAACGATCCTCTCGAAACATTCGAGGCTGCTATGGAAAATGTTATGCCTGTATTAGAAGTAAAGGCTCGCCGTATCGGCGGTGCTACCTATCAGGTTCCTCTCGAAGTTCGTCCGGCAAGAAGACAGACTCTCGGACTCAGATGGATTACAGCATATGCTCGTTCCAGAAGCGAGAGAACTATGAAGGAACGTCTTGCAGCAGAGATTATGGATGCTGCTAACAAAACAGGCGGTGCAGTTAAGAAGTGTGAAGATACACACAAGATGGCAGAAGCAAACAAGGCATTTGCTCATTTCAGATACTAATCTGCAACCCGGAAGGAGGATATTATGCCAAGAAAAGTAGCTCTTGAAGAGACAAGAAATATTGGTATTATGGCTCACATTGATGCTGGTAAAACTACCACAACCGAGCGTATTTTGTACTACACCGGTATTAACCATAAAATCGGTGAGACTCACGACGGTTCTGCAACAATGGACTGGATGGCACAGGAGCAGGAGAGAGGTATTACTATTACTTCCGCTGCTACTACTTGCTTTTGGAAAGGCCACAGAATCAATATCATTGACACACCGGGCCACGTTGACTTTACTGTAGAAGTTCAGCGTTCACTTCGTGTACTTGACGGCTCTGTTACAGTCCTTTGTGCTAAGGGCGGCGTTGAGCCACAGTCTGAGACCGTATGGCGTCAGGCTGATGAATATAATGTACCTCGTATGATTTTCGTCAACAAGATGGATATTATGGGTGCGGATTTCTATCATGTACTTGATATGGTTCTCGACCGTTTCAAGTGTAATGCAATTCCGATCCAGCTTCCTATCGGCAGCGAGGATACATTTGAGGGTATTGTTGACCTTATTAACAACAAAGAAATAGTTTATATCGATCCTGAAAAAAACAGCGGTACTGTCTTTGAAGAAAGAGAGATCCGTGATGAGCTTAAAGAAAAGGCTGCTGAATACAGAACAAGCCTTATTGAGCACGTTTGTGATCAGGACGAGGCACTTATGGAGAAGTATTTTGAGGATGGCGAGGACGCTATCACAGTTGACGAAATTAAGTCTACTATCCGTAAGTCCACAATCGCAGGCAATATGGTTCCTGTATGCTGCGGTACAGCTTACAGAGATATGGGTGTTCAGCCTTTGCTCGACGCAATCGTTGACTTTATGCCTGCTCCTACTGATGTAGAATCCATCAAGGGTATTAACCCTGATACAGAAGAAGAAGAATATCGTCATTCTTCAGATGACGAGCCGTTCTCAGCACTTGCATTTAAGATTGCTACTGACCCATTCGTAGGTAAGATTTGTTACTTCCGTGTATATTCAGGTACAATCGAGGCAGGTACTCCTTGCTACAACTCCGTAAAGGGCAGCAAGGAAAGAATGGGCCGTATTCTTCAGATGCACGCAAACCACAGAGAAGATATTCCTGTATGTTATGCAGGTGATATCGCTGCTGCTGTAGGTCTTAAGAATACAACCACAGGTGATACACTCTGCGACGAAGATCATCCTATCATTCTTGAGTCAATGAATTTCCCTGATCCTGTTATCCGTGTTGCTATCGAGCCTAAGACTAAGGCAGGCCAGGAAAAGATGGGTGTAGCTCTTGCAAAACTTGCAGAAGAGGACCCAACCTTTAAGGCTTATACAGATGAAGAAACAGGACAGACAATCATTGCAGGTATGGGTGAGCTTCACCTCGAGATTATCGTTGACCGTCTCCTTCGTGAATTCAAGGTAGAGGCTAACGTTGGTGCACCTCAGGTTGCTTACAAAGAGACAATCACTGCTGAGTCTATGTCAGACCTTAAATATAAGAAACAGTCCGGTGGTTCCGGTCAGTACGGTCATGTTAAGATTCGTATGTTCCCGAACCTCGACGAAAACGGCGTAGGTAAAGGCTATGAGTTTGAAAACCAAATCGTCGGCGGTGCTATTCCTAAGGAATATATTCCAGCTGTTGATGCAGGTATTCAGGCTGCTATGAAGAGCGGTATCCTCGCAGGTTATCCGGTAGTAGATGTCAGAGTAGAGCTTTATGATGGTTCTTACCATGATGTCGACTCATCCGAGATGGCATTTAAGATTGCCGGTTCTATGGCATTTAAGGATGCTGCAAAGAAGGCTTCTCCTGTTATCCTTGAGCCTATGATGAAGGTTGTTGTTATCGTTCCTGAGGAGTATATGGGCGATGTTATCGGTGACCTTAACTCCCGTCGTGGACAGATTCAGGGTATGGAAGACAGAAGCGGTGCAAAGCAGATTAACGCTCGTGTACCTCTTTCTGAGATGTTCGGTTATGTAAACGATCTTCGTTCTAAGACACAGGGTCGTGGACAGTACACTATGGAGCCGGACGGCTATGATCAGGTTCCGAAGTCAATTTCTGAGTCTATCATCAGCGAACGCACAAAGAAAGACTAATTATTTTTATAAAACGCTTGATATTTTGTCTCCTATTTGATAAAATATCATTGACAATTTTACTATTGTAAATTTTAAGGAGGAATTCCCAATGGCAAAAGAACATTTTAATCGTACCAAACCACACGTAAACATTGGTACAATCGGTCACGTTGACCACGGTAAGACCACTCTTACAGCTGCTATCACAAAGTACCTTGCTAACAAAGGTTTCGCACAGTTTGAAGACTATGCAGATATCGATAAGGCACCTGAAGAAAGAGAACGTGGTATCACAATTAACACAGCTCACGTTGAGTATGAGACAGAAAAGCGTCACTACGCTCACGTTGACTGCCCAGGCCATGCTGACTATATCAAGAACATGATCACAGGTGCTGCTCAGATGGACGGCGCTATCCTTGTTATCGCAGCTACAGATGGTCCTATGGCTCAAACTAAGGAGCACTTGCTTCTTGCTCGTCAGGTAGGTGTACCTGCAATCGTTGTATTCCTTAACAAGACTGACCAAGTTGACGACCCAGAGCTTCTTGAACTCGTAGAGATGGAAGTTCGTGAGACACTTGCTGAGTATGATTTCGACGACGAGTGCCCAATCATCAAGGGTTCTGCTCTTCTTGCTCTTCAGGCTGCATCTAACGATGATCCTGCTTGTGCTTGCATTCAGGAACTCATGGACGCAGTAGACGATTATATTCCTACTCCTGACCGTAAGGCAGACCTTCCTTTCCTTATGCCTGTTGAGGACGTATTCACAATCACCGGTCGTGGTACAGTTGCTACAGGTAGAGTAGAGAGAGGTAAGCTCAACACTAACGACACTGTAGAAATCGTTGGTCTCGAGGACGAAATCAAGTCAACAGTTTGCACAGGTATCGAGATGTTCAGAAAGATTCTTGACTACGCTGAGGCTGGTGACAACATCGGTTGTCTTCTTCGTGGTATCCAGAGAACAGACATCAAGAGAGGTCAGGTATTGGCAGCTCCTGGTTCTATCCACCCACACACCAAGTTCACAGGTCAGGTTTACGTTCTTTCTAAGGACGAGGGTGGCCGTCATACTCCTTTCTTCAACAACTATCGTCCTCAGTTCTATTTCAGAACTACAGACGTTACAGGTGTTATCACTCTTCCGGAGGGTGTAGAAATGTGTATGCCTGGTGATAACGTTGATATGAACGTAGAACTCATCACTCCTATCGCTATCGAAGAAGGTCTTCGTTTCGCTATCCGTGAAGGCGGTAGAACAGTTGGTTCAGGCGTTGTAACAAAGATTAACGAATAATCACATTGTTATACTGATAATAAGCAGTCGGCTTTATGCCGACTGTTTTTTTGTGCGTAAGATAAAAACAAACAGTCAAGTTGACAGATGTGCCAATCCTTGACTGCTTATTTTTTTATCTTATTTTATTGTTTTATATTTTCCGGTAGATGAGTCCTTCATTATAACCTTGTTTCCGTCGTAGCTTATGAAATATTCGCCTTTTGTGTCAAAAGTAAAGGTAATCTTTCCGCTCTTTTTGTCTTTGTGCTCTTTTTTTGTTGCGGCAATAACTTTGACATAGCTTTCGTTATTTATGACTTCTCCGTAGTTGGATACCATAAATGAGCATTTTTGACGGTCTTCCTTGCTTAGTCCTAATTGTTTGTCCGAATAGCTTTCTATCATATCTATAGCATCCGATTCCTTGATTAGCGCTTTTTCTGTAGGTATTTGCTTAGTGGCAGCGGATGCGTTAGTCGTGGTTGTGGTGGGCTGATTGTTGTTTGGCTGAGCATTGTAAACTACTACAACCGCAACAGCGGCTATGATTACTGTTGACATAATCGTTGCTAAAATCTTTTTCATATTTTACCTCAGTAATATAATTGAATTAACTTTTCTGTTTGGCTTTCGCCGAATATTGCTATATCATTTGCGTGCAAAAGTGCTGCTGTGACGCCGTCACCGTCTACGACCGTGCCGGAAAATGTGCCGTCATAAATTTTGCCGAATCCGCAAGATGGGGACTTCTCTTTCAGCATGGCCGCCGGAGCATTACATTCTTTAGCAATGTACAGAGTTTGCTCCGCTCCGGACAAAAAATTGTCCGTCAAATCTTCTCCGTCTTTCGACAACACTCGGTCGCCCACTATTTCTGACGGTACTCTCGGTATGGGAAGTCCGCCGAAACATTCGGGACACACGGGTACCAAATCAAAATATTCCTTTAGTGCGACAACTTTAGGATTAAAATTATTGCCGCCGCTGTATTTGCAATTTTCGCCCAAAAGGCAGGCGCTTACTAAAATTTTTGTTCTCATAATAGCATTATTATAACACAAATTATTGACAGGTACAAATATAATATGTTATTTTATAAGTGGGTCATTCGATTGACCGTGTGTACAGGTGTATGTAGGTTGCGGCAAATTTGATTGGAGTAGAATGTTATGAAAAACACGACTTATGTACCAAAGAAAGAATGGATGGCGTACTGCGTAGGTGCATTAGGTCAGGGTATGGTTTATGGAATAATGAGCTCATACATATCTGACTTTTATTTGAATGTGCTGAAGGTTACGCCTATTTTTGTTTTGTTGCTGATGCTTCTTGCACGAATATGGGATGCAATAAACGACCCTATTATGGGCTACATTATGGACCACGCGAATCCCAAAAAGGGCAAGATGAAACCGTATTTGCTCTACACACCCATTCCGGTGGCTATCCTCACATTGCTTTTGTTTACTGCGCCAAACTTGGCAGACAGCCAAAAGATGATTTATGCCGCTGTTACTTATGTTGCCTGGGGTATGATTTATACCTCATCCGATGTACCGTTTTGGAGCTTACCTAATGCGCTTACGCCTAATGCTGACGAGCGTGGTTCAATTATCTCGAAAGCCCGTACTACTAACGGTATCGGTTCGGCTATCCCGATGGGATTGTTTATGCTTTTAGGTTTTGTACTGCCTAAGTTCAATTTGTCGGGTACATCACTCGAAAAAACAAAGTACACGGTTATGGCTCTTGTGTGCTCGATTATCGGCAATATTCTCTTTGTAAGAGTGTATTTTAAGACAAAGGAGAGGGTGAATATACCTCTACCACCTAAAAAAGACAAGTCGCAGCCTAATTCATTGAAACTGATATTCACCTGCAAACCTCTTATGCTCACTGCACTTATGGGTATTCTGTCTGCGGCAAGATATATGTTCCAGGCAGGTGCTGTTCATGTAGCGAGATATTCCTTCTATGTCGGAAAAGATCCTACAAATTTGAGCGGAGCAGAGCTTGAACAGGCCTTGCAGTCCAATATTTCGACGGTTTCCACAGTGCTTGCAGTTGCGAGCGCAGTAGGTATGTTCGGCGCAATGCTCGCCGTTACACCGCTTATTAAAAAGTTTTCATATAAGCAAATTATTATCGTGTCATCGCTTATAGGCGCAGCATCATCACTTGCTATGTGGTTCATTGGTTACAAAAATTTCTGGGCTTGTGTACCATGTCTGCTCATTTCGACTATACCGTGCGGAACAATAAATGTTTGCGCTTTTGCCATGGTTGGCGATTGTCTGGATTATATGGAGCTGAAAACAGGCGTTCGCCTTACAGGCATGGGTTCTGCCATTCAGTCCTTTGTTACAAAGTTCGGCAATGCAATAGCTACCTCGGCTATAATACTTATGTACATCATTGTTGACCTCGATGTCAGCACCATTTCGGCATCAGTTACGGCTAATCCTCTGGATATGCCTCACAATGTCCGTCAGGGAATTTTCAGCGTTATTTCGCTTATCCCTGCAATATCACTTTTGCTGTGCATTATACCGATGTTCTTCTACAACCTCACAGGTGAGTATCGAGAAAAGATGGAAGCGGATTTGGCAAAGCAGAGAGAAGAACGAGGCATAACAATCAAATAATTAACTAAAAAAGCAGTTTTGTATTCCGTTACAAAACTGCTTTTGTTATGTTGTATTTTGTATTTATTCTGTCGATTTTTTTTATGAACGGTACCCCGAATAAAAATAGAAAGACCGCCGTAGCTGCTCCGAACACAGCAGAAAAGGGAACACCCGCTCCGTAAATTGTCAGAGCACCGGCGAGAGTGACCTTAGTGCCGTATGCCATCATAATTGTTGAGGCATCCACTATTACACCGTACAGGGCAAATGTGAGAACAAATCCTACTATAGAGAGCGTGATTTTGTTTACCTTCAGCTTCTTGAATATCAGACCGGAAACCAGCCCGACCATTCCCAGTGCAACCATTTGGAACGGAGTCCAATATCCCTGACCGAAAATAAAGTTTGAGATAAAGGCAGAGAATGCTCCGACTATGTATCCTCGTTCCGCACCTAAGCATACGGCAGACACGATTACCACTGCGGCGATAGGTTTGACCTGCGGTATAAGATAGAATACTGCACGGGAAACTACCGCTATCGCTATGAGGGTGGCAGTAAGTGTCAGTTCGCCCGTGGATATTTTTTTCTTTTCAAATGAGGCAAAAAACGGCAGCATCGACAGCACAAGTATGCTTACAGATACTATATAATAATTTACTTCATTTACGCAGAACATTTGCCAAATTATTATTCCGATTAGCGACAGAACTGAAATCGGCAGAAGAATATAATTTTTCATTCTGCACCTCCTGCCGCTATCAAGTCATTTAGGCTCACAATGTTATTCGCAGTGCCCTTTGTTATTTTTGATATTGCGGTGGTGTAAAAATTGAGAGAAGAAAAGAAAGTGCGGCGGGGGAGAGTAGTGATAATTTTTCCTCTCGATAAAAATGAAACGAAGTCAGCGTATTCGCCTGCAAACTCTATATCGTGAGTGACGATAAGTATTGTTTTTCCCTTTTTGCACAGCTCATTCAGCAGACTTGCAAATTGCTTTTTTATCAGTGGGTCAAATCCCTTTGTAGGTTCGTCCAGAAGGATTATATCGGCATCTGTCTCCAGCACCTTTGCCAACGCTATTCGCTGTGCTTGACCGCCGGATATATCATAGGGGTGCCGTTTTTTCAGCTCGTCACCGATGCCTAAGAATTTTGTGAGGTCACCAAAAACCACTTCTTCTTCACAGGTATCTTTTGTGAACAAATCCCACACGTTTTGACACAGCATTGAAATTTTACAGTTATATTTTATTTTACCGTAGTATGGCTTTTTTACACCGGTCAAAGCATACAGCAGAGTAGACTTTCCGCTTGAGTTAGGGCCGAGTACAGCATTGATTTTGCCTTTGTAGACTTTTAGGGACAGCCTGTCCAAAATATCAATGCCCTTTTTGTAGGCAAAGCTGATATTGCTTGCCTTTAGTGCGACATCACAATTTTCAGTACGCTCATCGGGTACATTCAGCTGTTTTGTTTTTATTATCTCACGACACTGTTCGATTGTTCTCGCTCCATCATACAGTCGGTACTGTATAGGTATCAGCGCAGTCAGCGGACTGTCGGTTCTTTTTAGATATTGTATTGTCTCGTCAGGTGACAGTTTTATTATTCCTTTGCCTTTTTCTGCTATCAGCAGGCTGTCGCAGGAGTCGAATACAGAGTCAAGATTGTGCTCCGCCATAATTATTGTGGTGGAAAAATCTCTGTGCAGTCTCTTAATCATTTCCAAAAATCTTGCCGCCGATACCGGATCGAGCTGTGATGTAGGTTCATCCAGCAGAAGAATATCAGGCTTCATTATCATTACCGATGCCAGATTGAGCATCTGAACTTCTCCGCCCGACAATGATGAAATTTCGCTGTCGAGTTTGCTTTCCAAGTTAAAATACGATGCTGTTTCTGCTACCAGCAGTTCTATTTCATCGCCGTCCATTCCCATATTTGTCAGCCCGAAAGAAAGCTCGGAGCGTACTCGGTCGGTAACTACGCTTTCGTACACATTTTGGGACACATAGCAGGCGGTGCCGTTTATTGCTATTTCACCCTCTTTTTTGCCAAAGGGGGCTATTTCTTTTTTCAGCAGTTTCAGCAGTGTGGATTTTCCCGTTGCACTTTCGCCTATAAGCAGTACCATCTCACCGCTGTTTACGGACAGATTTACTCTGCTGAACACATTGTTTTCGCTTTTTGGATAAGCAAAGCTCAGGCCCTTGCACGAGATAACTTCCATAGTAATTCCTCCGTAATATATGTGGCTGACGGGAATATTTCTATCCCTAAAAAGCAGACAAAACCTGCCACACTGAATTGTTCGCTGTATATCGTTGGATCAAAAACAAATATTATGTTTCCTCTCGCCTTTTCTGCTATATACACTGCACAGAATATTATCATAATCGCCGTTGTTATGCAGTCGCCGACAGTGATTTTGTATCTGTTTTTTGTTTGTGCCTTCGGATTGTAGCCTCTGGCGCTCATTGAGTCGGCGGTTACTATACTGCTTTCCAGGCTGTATGTTATCAGACCGGAAAAATTAGACATAGCTGTTTTCATTCTGTCCTTGATATTTTTGCTCTGTTTTCCGCCGGACAGTGCGAGTCGTGCATTTTTTATGTCCTCTGCTTTTTTTGTGAATCTTGGAATAAATCCCAACACCATAGAAAAGACTAAAGCGATTTTTGGCACAAAACGCAAAAAATATATTACTCTCTCGCTGTCCGCTATCCTCGACAATGCGGCAAACCACAGCAAGACTGCCGACAGTACCATTCCCTGATTAAAGCCGTAGAACAGTGCTTCGGCGGTAAATTCGTTCATTCCTATAGTGAACAGAACATCCATACCGTAGTGAGCGAACAAAAAGTTAAACAGACTTACGGTTATCATAATGATTACTGAAAATTTAAGACTTTTCAGAGCTTCTTTTCCTCTTACCAAAAAGCCATATATGAGTCCGCAAATCAACGAAACGGCAGAAAAAAAGGGATTGTTTACGGACAGCAAAAATACAAATGTGGCACCGAAAAACACAATGTGTACTATTGGGTGCAGCTTTGCAAATCTGTCCATAAACAATCCTTCCTAATATTCTATTCCTTTTCTTGCTTTGACACCCTTGTCATAGGGGTGCTTTTCTTTTTGAAAATTTGTTATATAGTCCGCTCTGTCGAACAGCGGCTCAATCCGAGTGTGCCCTGTAAGTATGTATTCCTTGTTTTTGCGGAGCAAATTAAGGGCATCATCTGTAGATAAAAATTTTGGTATAAGGTCCAAAAATTCATCGAGTATAATCATATCGCTGTCGTTTGACTCAATATATTTGACTGCTTTGTCTACCCATTCCTTGTACTTGTCACCGGGATTAAACGGCAAACTGTCAGGTGCCTCAAAAGTATCAAAGGGCAGTACAGAGAGCTCAGATGATTTGTTGTCCTTGTAGAACTGCACAAAACTTACAGTCATACCTGCACCTTTTGCTCTCATTCCGGCACCTATTGCGGCAGTGGTTTTTCCTTTTCCGTAGCCATAATATATTTGGATCATCTTATTCTTACATCCTCTTTGGTCTTGAACTGATAGCCGTAATTGTCCAAAATATGCATCTTGTTCAGTGCTACACAAGCACCCTTTGCTACACAGAGATTAGGCTGTGGTACCACAACTGCATCCTGCTCCAAGGTTTCTGCAAACAGCTCGCCGAGACCGTACAGTTCAGCCGAACCGCCTGTGAGCAAAATTTCCGAAGTCGTTATGTCTGCCACAAGCTGTGGTGATGTACGCTCAAACATAATTTGAGCAGCCGCTGTGATTTCTGCCAAAAGAGGTTTCAGGCAGTGGTATATTTCGTTAGAAGAAATTTCTACCGATACGGGCATACCGTTCAGCATACTTCTGCCTTTTACCGTCATAGTGATTTCTTCCGCTCTCGGTACTGCACAGCCGATAGTTTTTTTGATTTCCTCCGCTGTTCGAAGTCCTATGAGCGTGTCATATTTTTCTTTTAAAAATCTGGCGATTTCTTCGTCAAAGGCGTTTCCGGCTATTTTTACTGTTTCGGTTTGGCTCATTGAGCCTTGAGAAACTACAGCCATATCAGTAGTACCGCCGCCAATGTCTACTACAAATGCACCGTTTGGTTGCTGCGGATCGATACCCGCTCCGAATGCGGCGCACAATGGCTCCTCAATGAGACACACAGATCTCGCTCCGGCAGTGATTATTACTGATATAAGTGTTCGCTTTTCTACATCTGTAGCGAGAGCCGGTATTGATGCCACCACTCTCGGTTTAAATATGCTGCGCTTAATTACTCTGTTGATAAAGAATTTTACCATCTGTTGTGTGAGGTCGTAGTTGCTTATTACGCCGTCACGGAGGGGCTGAATCACTGTCACTCCGTTAGGCTCTCTGCCTTGGAGATAATAGGCACGGCGTCCTGCGTACAGCACCTTTTCGCTTTCTGTGTCGTATGCCACATATGATGGCTCGTTTAGCACAACGCCCTTGTCAGGTACTGTGATTACCAGATTGCTTGTGCCTAAGTCTATTCCTAAATCGTATCCGAACATATTGCTTTCACCTGATTTCTGTCTAAATGTATTCTACTATATATCTATCGTATTTTCAATAAAGAATTTGAGCGCACTGTATCGTCTTGATTTTTTGTCATTGTCTACCATAGTGCGTATTCCGTCCTCGTTGCCCACCAGGACTAATAACTTCTTGGCTCTCGTCAGAGCGGTGTAAAAAAGATTTCTGTACGCCAGCTTTTTTGGAGTAGCGATTACAGGCATAACTACTGCCGAAAATTCACTTCCCTGAGATTTGTGCACCGTCATGGCGTATGCCAGCTCAAGCTCTCTTACATTTTCCGACGAGTACATAGCCTCTTTGTCGTCGAATTTTACATTGATAATATTGTTTCCCTTGTCTATTCGAGTCAGTATTCCTATATCACCGTTAAAGACGCCTGTACCGTTCTCCATAGGACGAAACCAAGGTACATCGTAGTTGTTCTTTATTTGCATTACTCTGTCACCCTCACGGAGAGTGTAGCCCTTGTACCTGATTTCTTGCTTGTCCTTTGATGGAGGATTCAGCTTAGCCTGCAGTACGGCATTTATATTCTGCGTTCCTGTTTCGCCCATTCTGCTGGGGCACAGGACCTGAATGTCGTTCATAGCGTCCAGTCCGTAGGAGTTAGGCAGTCGCAGAGTTACAAGGTCGAGTATCTTTTTTGGTACATTGTACTTATTGTTTTCTCTCAGCAAAAAGAAATCGGACTTCTCGCTGTTGTCTATTTCGGGCATTTCTCCGGCCACAACTCTGTGGGCATTGGTTACTATTTTGCTTTGCATTGCCTGACGGAATACCTTGTCGAGAGTAACCACCCCGATTGTGTTGCTGTCTATCAGGTCACGGAGAACATTGCCGGCACCTACAGGCGGCAGCTGATTTTGGTCTCCTACCATTATCAGTCGACAGTGCAGCGGCAGCGCATCGAGCAGTGCCGAAAACAGTACCACATCTACCATTGACAGCTCGTCAACTATTACTGCGTCGTAGTCCAAAGGATTTTGCATATTGTGCACAAATGACGGTGCGTCGCTGTCGTCTTTGTACTCTACTTCCAGCAGTCTGTGTATCGTCTTTGCCTCATAGCCGGTCAGTTCTTCCATTCGCTGAGCCGCTCTGCCTGTGGGTGCAGTCAGAGCGACTTTCAGTCCTCTGTTTTTCATCAGCTTAATTATGCCTTTTACCGTGGTTGTCTTGCCTGTACCGGGGCCGCCTGTGAGTATCAGCAGACCTTTGTTGACTGCTGTCTCTATAGCCTCTCTTTGCTTGTCATCAAACTCAATTCCGTTGGCTTGCTCAAAGGCATATATCTCGCTTGCGAATATTTCACTTTCTTTCGGCGGATATTCCACCATTATTTTTATTCTGTCTGCTATTCCTTTTTCTGCTCCGTATATTTCGGGCAGGAACAAAAATTCTCTGCCGTCTATTTCTGCCTGAACGAGTGCTTTGTTCTCTATAGCGTTGTCGATAGAGATATCCACTGCGTCGTCATCACAGCTCAAAAGCTCCTTAGCCGGCTCAAATATTCTGTCTCTTGGTATGCAGGTGTGTCCGTTGCCGAGATTGTGACGGACTATGTATACTATTCCCGCTTGTGCACGGCAGTCAAAGGGCGGCTTGTCCTGTAGATTCTGTACCACCAGATCAGCTTTATCAAAAGTGATGCCCGTAGCGTTTCCTATCAGCGCATAAGGATTAGCTTTTACTATATCTACCGCCTCTGCCTTGAACATCTTGTATGATTTTATTGCTTCATTTTGGGACAGTCCTATGGCGGTGAGGCCGATTATTGTCTCTCTGGCACAAAATTGCTCTTTGAATGCCTTGCTGATTTGTCTCGCCTTTGCATGCGTTATTCCTCTTATTGTAGCTAATCTCGACGGCTCATTCTCGATTACATCAAAACTGCTTTCGCCAAAGTTCTCTACTATCTTTGTAGCCGTGGCAGGACCGATACCTCTGATTATTCCCGATGATAAGTATTTCAGTATTCCGCTGACATCTGCCGGCATGGTCATTATTGCACTTTCTGCTCGAAATTGTCTGCCGAATGATGGGTGAAAATCCCATCTGCCGTTACATTCTATCTGCGCTCCTACAGCCGGCATACCTATACTGCCTACCACTGTTACGCCTTCCTCGCCGGTGTTTACCTCGCAGACGCAAAATCCTGTGTCCTCGTTGGCAAATGTGATTTCTTCCACTGTGCCTATTAACTTTTCGCCTGCTTGATTTTCCATATTATCAGCCTCGTTTTTCAGTCATACTATTATAGCATATTCCTAATGGATATTGAATAGATAAATTGTGACAAAATAAAAAAACAAACTCTAATTTGAGCTTGCTTTTTTACAGTGAAATCTATTTATTTGTCCTGCGGTGATAAGTGCACCTTCAAAAATAAGGCTCATACACAGCGGAGCAAATAAAAAATTTAATTTGAAGCAGTACGACAGAATTATTCCGACGGATATACATATACAGATTATCCGAGCAATCCTGCGAAAATACTTGTACTCTTTTTTAGATAAGGGCTTTTCGGGCGTGTCAAGCGGGGATAAAACCAAAATGATAATTGCGCATACCAGAGCCAAGATTAAAAGTATGACGCTAAAATTATATGCTTTTGATAAGTTGATAAGCCCGATACACGCCCCTATCGAAAAAGATGTGATAACAGTGCAGCGGAGTTCCGTGCTTGCATGATAACCGCCTGCAAATCTCCGTATGCACTGAAATGCAAAATAGAAAATGATGCTTTCGAGTAAGCACTTTGTCAGCAATCCGAGAATGAGAGCAAGCACCAAATACATTGAGTGCGAAAGCAACATAAATATACCGTAGGCATAAAGCTCAACCTCGTCTTTGGTGATGCTCTCTTTTGTCAGAAGCTTGTTGGCTAAAGCTTCGGAGAATTTGTATATCATTTCTCAGCTTTGCTGAATTCCTTTAACTGTGAAGGTGCCTTAGGCTGAAAAACAGCGCCGCTTGTTGTGCTGTTGCTGCTGTTTTTTACAGCAATTTTAACTGCCTTCTTAAAAGCCTTTTCCAGATAACTTGTTTTCATAATAGATCACCTTTCTTTAAGTAAATTTTCGAAAATAACTTGTCCGCTATTCTCACGCTAATTATATCATCACCGTCTGCAAAATCAATATGAAAAACAAAAGTGTGCAAAAAATACTACATTTTCGGGCAAATCCTGCGATTTTTAGTAGTTCTACTAATCTGGTTAATATTTACAAACTATTTTAGTAGAACTCCTAAATAGTAGTAGACAAAATATACAAAACTGTGATATAATCATTATAGGTGATGATATGAATAAGGTCAAAGTTGATGCGATACAGATTGGAGCACATATTGTTAAGCTCCGTAAAGAACAGCGCATTACACAGGAAGAATTGGCAAAAAAAGTGAATTTATCTGCCACTCATGTTTCTACTGTGGAGAACGGCGGTTCCTATAGCCTCAACACGCTGATCAGCATATGTGACGCTTTAGGTGCACGATTGGATTATGTTCTGTATGGCGAAATACGAGACAACAAGAGAGACAATTTGGTAGATTTATTGAATGTGTGTACAGACCGAGAAATTGATATATTGGAGTCTATTGCACACACATTGATTGACAACAGAGAAAAGTAATTGTATTTATCTATATGATATGGTATCATTAGTCGATAGGGCTTTTTCTGTTGATTTTTTCTGAGGGCGGTGATGGTTTGAATATTGCGGTATGTGATGATGAGCAGATGTATATTGATATTGTGGTCGATCATCTGAAGTTTTTCTCGGTGCAAAATTGCGTCGATTTTGAAAACCATATATTCACCTCGCCTAAGGATTTGTTGGACAGTGATATAAAATTTGATATGGCTATACTCGATGTGGAGATGGACGAGGTCAGCGGATTAGCGGTAGGCGAAGAACTGCGGAAAAAATTCCCTCACATTGTCCTTATGTACATAACTGCCCACAAAAAATATTTGGATGACGCCCTTAATCTAAACGCCGTTCGCTTTTTCGAAAAGCCTCTGGACTCCGAGAGATTTTACAGAGGACTCAGCGATGCAATAAAAAGAATAGATAATTCTACCATAGGATTTTATCTGAGAGATGACAGTAATTATATGCGTGTCGCACTTCAGGATATAGTTTATGTGGAAATAGTCAAGAGAGAGACTAAGATAGTTACCGGTGACGGAGATGTGTATTATTCGGACCAAAATATGACTTTTTGGCACGATAGATTAGTCGGCACAATGTTCGTCGTTCCTCATAAAAGTTATTTGATAAATTTGAACTATGTCACTTCGTTTGACCGCAGTCATGTTATGCTGTGTGAAAAATATAAGGTTAGTGTTGCCAGAAGCAGACAGTCCGAGTTCTACAGAAAACTGATGAAATTTATGGAGGAAAATTGATGGAACGGGAAATCGTTATGATTCTTGTTTATATTTTCGAAATGATTATATCATTTTGCTTTTTTACAAGAATTTATGAAAAAAAGCAAAAATCCAATGCAACAGTAATTTTAATCGGCTTAGGATTGTTTATACCCAGCTCAATAATATTCAATGTGATTGATAATATAATAGTAAATTTGATTGTGTTTTTTGTTATCAATTTTGCTTTTGCAATACTATGCTTTGATATTCCTAAAAAGAATGCCGCAATACAGAGTATAATTCTTGATGCGCTGATGTATTCGGCAGAAATTTTGACGATTTTCGTTCTTTCTATGGTGATTGGAATTGCTGCCGACAGCTATAGAAATGATGTGTATGCATTGCTTATTATTGTCATAATAAGCAAGCTTGTGTATTTTGTCCTGTCACAGCTCTTGGCGGCTATTGTAATCAAAATGGGGCATAAGAAAAACAGTGCTACCCAATTTATGCCGCTGTTTATGTTCCCTATATTAACTATGATTTCCTGCACGCTGTTTTTGTACACAGCCTCCACCACAAAGGTCACTACCATGTATAAGGTAACTTCGGCTGTGGTTTGCGTTCTGTTCATCGTATCCAGCGTGTTCATATTCGTCTATTATCAATCTCTCGCCAATAAGGAGTCAAAGATTAACGAACTCGAGATGGAGAGCAGATTGTATAATCTTAATACCACCTATATGAATGTCCTTGAGCACCAAAACAGCGAACTGCAAATGTTGTTCCATGATACAAAAAATCATTTTTTGACCATCAGCAGTTTTGAAAAAATTGAGGATGTAAGAAAATATATCGGTGAAATTTATCCCTATTTTGAAAATAAAAATAAGCTGAGAATTTCAAGCAATAAAATGCTCGATTTGATTTTGAACAAGTATATTGTCGTTTGTCAGCAAAAGAATATTAAATTCACCTACGAGGCAAAGACAGCCAATCTGAGCTATATTGATGACTCCGAGCTTTCTGTTATACTCAATAACATTTTGGACAATGCAGTAGAGGCGGCAGAGAGGAGTACCGAAAAACGAGTGGAGCTGTCCCTGCGAAATGTAAACGGAATGGATATTTTGAGTGTGGAGAACTCCTCCGACAAATCGCCAAAGCATCTCGACGACACACTGTTCACCACAAAATCCGACGCCGACAATCACGGCTTCGGTACAAAAATAATCAAACGGCACGCAGAACAAAATCACGGAAGTGTCCGCTGGTCCTACGATTCACAGCGCCGCACCTTCCGAGTGACAATATTGTTCCAAAAGCCGACTGAAAACAAAGAAAAAATAAAATCAGAGGTCCAATAATTTGACCTCTGTTTTTTTGTCGTTTTTATACCAAAAAATAAGCGGGCATATCGATTGATATGCTCGCTTTTGTGTAGTGTTGATTATTTGATTTCGCAAATCCAGCCTTCCGGTGCTTCGATTTCGCCCATTTGGATGCCGGTGAGGGTTTCGTACAACTTCTTTGTAACAGGACCCATTTCTTCCATACCCGATGGGAAGCAAATTTCTTCGCCGTGATTTACGATTTTGCCGACAGGGGAGATAACGGCTGCTGTGCCGCAAAGTCCGCATTCTGCAAAGTCCTTAAGCTCGTCAAACATAACCTCTCTGTGCTCTACCTTGAGACCGAGATACTTTTCTGCTACAACCATCAGTGAACGACGGGTGATAGAAGGAAGAATAGAGTCTGACTTTGGAGTAACGACAGTGCCGTCTTTTGTTACGAAAATGAAGTTTGCACCGCCGGTTTCTTCTACCTTAGTTCTGGTAGCAGGGTCGAGATACATATTCTCGTCAAAGCCCTTTCTGTGAGCGTCCATAATGTTGTGGAGTGACATAGCGTAGTTAAGTCCTGCCTTAATGTTGCCTGTTCCTCTCGGAGCTGCACGGTCAACATCTGATACACGGATAGTGATAGGTTTTGCACCGCCTTTGAAATAAGGGCCTACAGGTGTAGCAAACATTCTGAACTGATATTCTGTAGCCGGCTTTACACCGATAACAGAGTCAATACCGAATACATATGGACGAATGTAAAGAGTAGCGCCGCTGCCATATGGAGGTACCCAAGCCTCGTTAGCCTTTACTACTGCTTTAACAGCTTCTACAAATTTATCCTCAGGGAAAACAGGAATCTCAAGTCCACGGCAGGAATCTGCTATACGAGCAGCGTTCAGGTCGGGACGGAAGCATACGGTTCTGCCGTCCTTTGTGGTATAAGCCTTAAGACCTTCAAAGCAAGTCTGAGCGTATTGAAGAACGCAGGCACACTCGTTCATCTGAATCATATCGTCGTCGATGAGAGCACCCTCGTCCCATTTGCCGTCTTTGTAGTGAGCGACAAATCTTTTGTCTGTCTTGATGTAGCCAAAGCCGAGACTTGACCAATCAATATCCTTCTTTTGCATATTAACATCTCCTAATAGTTTTGTGTCTAAAATTTATTATATCACTTTCATTTTATTTTTCAATAGTCATATAGTAAAAAAGCACCGTATAATATTGCAATGACTTGTGCAGTGTGTTATAATTTTGGAGAAAACAAAATACCGCCTTTGGCAAACGGAATCGGGTTGGAGTCCCGAGCAACCGCCATTACCGTATTTGATGAATCGGCCACAATCCATTGAGCTAATCGAGAAGGAGTGGCTGTACGCTATTTGCTTTGTCATGAGCCGGGAGACGTGCCGAAGGATAATTTCGCTTTTGGGCAAGTGGAAAAGCAAGGAATTAAGATAGCGGCATCTGCCGTTTTGTTTCTGTGCCTACTACTCTGCAAAAGCAGAGTTTTTTGTTTTTATTATCATTATTTATTGGAGGGCTTTTTATGAAAAAAGTATTATCTGTGCTTTTGAGCATCTGTATGCTTTTGGGCACAATGACAATTTCGTTTTCGGCACTGGCTGCGGACGGCGAAAAATCAGTAGAGTTCAGCGTCTATGACGGCGGCGTGTTTACTATGATGCCTACTGAGATTAAAGTCAGTGCAGACCTGTCGGACAAGTATGATACAGGATATAAGGACACTCTCGATGTTCCTACCATCCTCGATGCTACTATAGCCGCTCATATTGCAATGTTCGGTGATGACTTTATGGACTACGCTCCGCTTAAAGTTGCACAATCAGGCTGGATTACTGCTGCATTCGGTGAGGGAGGAAATATATCATATCGCCAGAGCGGTGCTATGGTAAGCGGTCTCAACATTGCTGTAAATGACGGTGACTATCTCGAGTATATGTTCTATCAAGACACTTCATATATGGATAAGTATGTGGAGTTTAACACAAGAGCAGTCAACAATGTTATTCCTAACCAAAAGTTTACACTCTCTGCTGTTAAGAGTGGTTTTGATCCTGTAACTTATGAGAATGTTACTCTCCCGGCGAACAATCTCAGCATTATGTGCGGAGATGATGTGGTAGGTACTACCGACAAAGACGGAAAGGTTACTCTTTCTTTCGACAAAGTAGGTACATATGAGCTTACTGCTGAAACCAATAATGAAGGCGAGTACATTTTTTCACCTTATTGTAAGGTTACTGTCAGCGAAAATCCACTCGTTACTACAGTAAAATTAAAGCTCAACGGCGGAGCAGAATTTTTGCTCAAGAATATAAAAGAGCTTACAGTAGACTCAGCCGTAGATTATCTTACATATCTTAACTCCGGATATGATATGTCTAAGTATGAAAAGACCTATCTCGCAAGCGTTGACCGAGCACTTGCAGACAACGGCAGACTGACAGCAGACGCTAAATCGGCAGACGCTCTCGCAGTTTACGGTGCGGTTATTTCTACTCTCAGAGCAATGGGACTTAATCCGGAAAACTATAACGGCTATAATCTTGTTGAGCAGTTTGAAAGCTTGGATGTAAACAATATTTCCAACCCATATTACTATCGTGTAGCTATCGAAGCAGCAAGCGAATCCTTCGGCAAAAAGCTTTGCGATGCTTTTATCAAAGGCTATTATGTAAAAGGCAAGGGTATGAATTTCTGGGGATTTGCTGCCGACAACACAGCTGTTTTCCTTACTGCTATAGCTAAGTACAAAGATGATTATAAGGACATCGTCTCAGATGCAGTTTCTGTTTTGGAAAAGTACACTAACGATGACGGCTATTACTACAGCACAGAGTATAACACAACCAGCGCCGATTCCACAGCTGTTGCACTTATGGCATATTCTGCTTTGGGCGACCTTGACCGTGCATCTGTTGCTTATAACAATCTGTACTCGGGATTTGAGAGCAAAAACGGTATCATTACATATCTCGGCGAGGATAACGCTTATGCAACAAAAGAGGCTGTCCTTGCTTGTGAGTATTTCGTAAAAGCTATCGACAAAGAGGGTTACACCCATGTCCTCAAATTTACTAAATCTACCATAAAGCCTTGTGCCGGCGGCAAGAGAATGTACACCTGTGCAGACGGCGATAAGGGCGTAGCGCTTTCATTTGCTGCTACCTCCGACCATTCATACAAGAGCACAGTAACTCCTGCTACAACAAAGGCAGACGGTAAGATTGTTAAAAAGTGCACAGTATGCTCCAAAGTAGCTTCCACAACAACTATCAGCAAGATTAAGTCGGTTACTCTCGATTATACAAAGAGTGTATATTCCGGCAAAGCATATAAGCCTGCTGTAGAGGTTAAAGACGCTAAGGACAAGACCGTTTCTTCTAAGTATTACACAGTAAAATATTCTGCTAATAAAAATGTTGGTACTGCTACTGCAACAGTTACATTTAGCGGCAACTACAAGGGTACTGTTAAGAAAACTTTTGTTATCAACCCTAAGATGAGCAGAATTACATCTGTTTCTGCTAAGAAAAAGGCATTCAAGGTTGCTTGGACAAAGCAGAGCACACAGACTACAGGCTATCAAGTGCAGTACAGCACAAGCAAAAAGTTCACCTCTAAGACAACAAAGACAGCTACCGTTAAGAGCGCAAAGACTTTTTCTAAGACAGTCAGCGGTCTTAAGAAGTCCAAAAAGTATTATGTCAGAGTCAGAACATATAAGACTGTAGACGGAAAGAAATATTATTCTGGCTGGAGCACAGTAAAGGCAGTAAAGACTAAATAATATATCTTATTACCAAAAATAACAGAAAGCCACGGCATAAAGTCGTGGCTTTTTTTGTGCAAAATTTTTATAAAACCTGTTGACAAACAAAAATTTGTGTGCTATATTCTAACTGTGCTACACGAGATAGCACAGTTAGCTAACATTATGAAAGAGGACTCAAAATTGATTTTTATTGATTATCACAGCAGAGTGCCTATTTATGAACAGATAAAGGAGCAGGTGATTATGCTTGTCAACACCGGCGTTTATTCACCCGGCGACAAGCTGCCGTCCATACGGTCGCTGAGTCTGGAGCTGAACATAAATGTGAATACAATCAAGAGGGCATTCTCGGATTTGGAGCACGACGGAATCGTGTATTCGGCACAGGGCAGAGGAATTTTTGTTGCAAAAAATCCTATAGGCAACAAGAGAATCGTTGAGTCCGCCCTGGAGGATATAAGGCAGACAGTAGTATCGGGCAAGGCTAAGGGCGTATCTCGGGAGGAACTGATGTCTTTGGTAGACAAAATTTATGAGGGGGACGGAACAAATGATAAAGATTAACTCTGTATCAAAATCGTTCGGTGACTTTACAGCTATAGAGGATATAAATTTTGAAGTTGAAAATTCTTCTATATACGGACTTGTAGGCTATAACGGTGCCGGCAAAACTACTTTGCTCAAGATGTGCGCAGGTATACTCAAGCCTACAAAGGGGTTTATCTCGATGGATAACCAAAATGTGTATGACAACGGGGCGGTCAGAGCAGACCTGATATACATTCCGGACGATGTATATTTTATGCCCGGCGCAAACCTAAAGCGTATGAAAAAGTTATACAAGGGTTATTATCCTAATTTTTCCGACAAGGTGTTCAACAATCTTGTGGAGGCTATGGAGATTGATACAAAAAAGAATATCGGTTCATTTTCTAAGGGTATGCAGAGACAGGCTGAGATTATTCTCGCTATGTCCACCAGACCCAAATATATGCTTCTCGATGAGGTATTTGACGGAGTCGATCCTCAAAAGCGTAATATGTGCAAAAAGATATTTCTCGAATATATGGCAGAGACAGGATGCTCGATGATTATGAGCAGTCATAATCTTCAGGAGCTGTCTGACCTTTGTGACCATGTGGGACTGATTAACGGCAAAAAACTGACCATGAATGTTTCCGTAGACGACATAAGCAGCGAGTACAAAAAGTACAGGCTGATTTTTGAGACCGAGGAGCAGGCTAAGGCTCTGGAGTCGATACCAAACAAAGGTCTGACCATAGACGGAAAAATGGCTACTATCATTATTAGTTCGTATATTGACGAAAATCGCTTTTACGAAATGAACCCCATCCACATTGACAGTGCAAATCTGTCTTTGGAGGAGGTATTCCTGAATGAAATGGAGGATAAAAATTATGACATCTCAAAAATCTTCAGTGAATAAGCAGGCTGCCAAGTTTGATTTTAAGTTCAGCTTTAAAAATATTATAGTGCCGTCAGCACTGACCTTTATTGTGGCTATGATAGTGTTTGTGTTTATGCCGATGCAGGAATATTACTATATTATCAGAAGCTCGGGAGACGGTGATACCTACTATGATGTGATGTACAAGAATATTCTTTCTGTATTTACCACTTTAGGATATCAGGGCAGAATATGGCTTAATATTTTAGCTGTTGCGGGCGGCGTTTTGTTTGCATTTTGTGCTTTTTATTTCTTGAACAAAAAGAAAAGCGTAAACTTCTTTATGTCAACCGGCATAAACAGACGAACAATGTTCACAAACAGAGTGCTCTCATCGGCAATTATGATTGCTCTCACTACAGGAGTACCGCTCCTTATTGATACAATATTCAACATTTCCGCTTTTGGCCACGGGGCATATATGCTTGAGTTTGGATTCTTTGCTTTTCTCAGTATGTTCTCCATGTTTATGTCAGGCTTTGCCATTATGAGTGTGGCTATGTGTATGTGTACTACTGTTATTGATGCGCTGTTCTCAGGTGCATTTCTGGTGGTTGCACCGTATGCTGTTGTTTATTCTGTTCAGGCTTTGCTTACCGACTTGCTGAGAGGATATGGAGACAATTCAGATTTGCTTTCCAAGTGCGCTGTGTTTACTCCTCTTTTCTCCAGCTCAAAGCTGGGCAGCAGAGAATTTGGTGAGACATTATTTCACTCAATAAGCCAAATGAAAAACACAAATGTCGCATATATTGACGTAGAATATAGTGCAAGCAGCTTTAACAGCTATTTTAATACAGACGGTTATACACATATCGGTTATAAGTTTTTCTTCGGAGCACTGCTTTGGATTGCAGTCAGTGTTGTACTTCTCTTTGTGGCAAATTATTGCCTGAAGAAAAGGAAGGCAGAGAACACTGCCATAATCAGACGCAGCAAAGCATCTTCCATTGTTGTATCATATATTTTGGGCTTGGCATCGATAATTGCTGTGGGCGCACTGCTTATGCTTGCAAAAGAGCGAGTTAATATCCCGTCTGTTCTTATAGCACTCATTTGCGCTATAGTATTCTTCTTAGTATCTGCTGTAGTTCAGCTCGCAGCGTACGCTGATATTAAGAAGCCAAAAACATATTTGGTTACTGCAGCAGCAGGAACGATTATTCCGCTTGTGTTTGCACTCATTTTGTCCTTCGGAGGATTTGGCTACACCACTTATGTTCCGGAGCTCAGCGAGGTGGAGAGTTGTACAGTTAATACTTCGGATATGAATGCCTCATTCGGTCAGACGTATTATGGTGATGTGGAGAATTTGAGCTTCTTCCATTACTATGCTAACAATAATATGTGTTCCGATTTCACCGACAAGGCAGATATAGAGCGTGTACTGAGAGCAGAAAAGGCGGCTCAAAAGCGAGAGTTCTATAAGGGCTATTCAAACGCCACATTTGAGTTTAAGCTGAAAAACGGCAAGACTGTTACCCGTTCATTTGACGATATAACCGAGGATGCCGTAAAAGCCTTGGCTAATTTGACCTCAACTAAAGAAATGCAAAAGCAGGTGGAAAATCAATTTCTTGTTCCTGCCGAAGATATTGTTGAGACAAAGGACTATTATTCTGTAAACTACGACTACAGCTCCATTGACGCTCCTATTACACAGAGCGATGCCTATGCCTATGCCGCAGACGGAAAGCGATTTAAGATAGACAATACTTTAGAGTTCAGAAAAGCACTTTTGGCTGATGTAAAGAAAGTCGGCTACTCACGGCAGTTCACCTCTGACCGAGAGCTGCTTGTTATCGGATTCGTTTCTACCGAAGCAGGCCCTGTTGACGGTGATACAGATAAATTTGCAAATGACGAAAATATATTTGTGGCATACAGCATATATGACGATATGACCAATGTGCTGAATTATCTCAAAAAGGTCGGTGTGTATGATAAGGTTGTCGGACACGATTGCACTAAGAATGTTGAGAGCGTAACCCTCATCAGTGTAACTGACAAAGCCTTGAGGTCACAAGTCGAATATTGGAACGCAAGATTCGCCGGTGGAATAACCTCAAGCAAAAATACAGACGACAGCGAAGTCAAAATAATAGAGCGTAACGGCAAGAAATATACGGACAAGGAGAGTATCTCCAAGTATATTAAAGCCAGCACCGTCGGTGGCTACTATCACGATGATGATATGATACTTATGATTAAGTATAAGTCAGGCGACACTGTATTGCGCTTGCTCCGTGCTGACAAGAAATAAGTTTTTGAAAAAACGAACCTCCCGTAGATTCTTCTACAGGAGGATTTGTTTTATTTTTCATTAAGTTTTTTCAGCGATTTGTTAAAGCCGAAGCTGAACATTATTACCGTAAAGATTACTGCAAGTGTGTCTGCCACCGGTTCAGCCGTGTAGACCGCCATTGTCTTGTCTGCCAAAAAGTGCGGCAGTATGTATATCAGCGGTATCAGCAGTACAAATTTTCTCAGCACTGCTACTATAATGGAATACAGTGCATTGCCGGTGGATACAAAAGTCATTTGGCAGGCAATTTGGATTCCGAATATAAATAGTGCGCCGCAGTAAATCCGCAGTGCCTTTGCCGTAAAGGTCAACAGCTCACTGTCGTTAGTGAACATTCCGGCAAATATTTTTGGGAAAGATATTACACATATCCACAGTACAACCGAGTATATTACGCTGGTTATCAGCAGGAGCTTAAAACTCTTTTTTACTCTGTCGGTATTTTTTGCTCCAAAGTTGTAGCCGGTTATGGGTTGTGCGCCCTGAGCGAGACCTTGCAGCGGCAGCATAGCGAACTGCATTACGCTGGTCAGTATGGTCATAGCACCTACTGCAATATCTCCGCCGTATTTTAGCAGAGAGGAATTAAAGCATACCGACACGATACATTCACTGCTTTGCATAATGAATGCCGACAGACCCAGTGCCAGACATGGCGGCATCAGCTTTAGTCCCGACAACAGCAATTCTTTTCTTATGTGCAGTATCGTTGATTTTCCGGTTAGGAATATGAGCACCCATATGCAAGATATACATTGTGATATTACTGTAGCGAGAGCTGCACCCTTTACACCCATTTTCAGTCCGAAAATAAATATAGGGTCGAGTATGATGTTGCACACTGCACCGATAAGTACGGTTATCATTCCTGTTTTTGCAAATCCCTGTGCGGTAATAAATGCGTTGATACCCAATGTGATTTGGACAAAAATTGTACCGACAGCATATATGTTCATATAGTCTGTTGCGTAGCCGATTGTGTTTTCACTTCCGCCGAAGGCTAAGAGTATGTTCCTGTCCCAAATCAGTATGACAGCAGTTAGCACTAATGATATTATTACTTGCATAGACAGACAGCCGCTTAGCAGTTTTTCGGCGGTTTTGTTGTCGCCCTTGCCCATAGAGATAGAGGCTCTCGGTGCACCGCCGGTTGATACGAACGCAGAAAACGCCGTTATTATCATAATCAGCGGCATACATACGCCGACACCTGTCAGTGCCATACTTCCGTCTCCGGGCATATGACCGATGTATATTCTGTCCACTATGTTGTACAGCATATTCACCAGCTGTGCGATTACCGTAGGCACTGCCAGCTTAAACAGCAGTTTCCCGATAGGCTCCGTGCCCAAAAATTCTTTGTTGTTATCCATATATATCCCCTTGATTAAAACGGACAGCCGCAGGGACTGTCCGCTTTTGTCAGTGTAGCTGTGGTATGATTGCAGTGGAAATGCCGAAGAATATCAGCAGTGATACTGCATCTACAATTGTTGTGATGAACGGAGAGGACATAACCGCAGGGTCAAATCCGCACTTCTTTGCCAGCATAGGCAGTGTACAGCCTATCATTTTTGCAAAGATGATTTCTACCACAAGAGTAAGGCATATAGCCAGGTCAACTATCAGTGTTATTTCGCTGTTGCCCAGCAGCAACTTGTCTATCAGCAGGATTTTTACAAAATTGACCGCTGCCAAAGATATGCCGCAGATAAAGCCTACTCGTATTTCTTTCCACAAAACTTTAAAGTAGTTTTTGAACTCGATTTCGCCCAGACTCATTGCACGAATTACGGTAACGCTTGCCTGTCCGCCGGAGTTACCGCCGGTATCCATGAGCATAGGTATGAATGCTGTCAGAATGGTCATAGCTGCCAGCTTATCCTCAAACCCGGATATGATTGAACCGGTGAATGTTGCCGATACCATCAGCAGCAGCAACCAAGGAAAACGGCTCTTCCATGTCTCAAAGACTGTGGTTTTTAGATAAGTTTTTTCGGTGGGGAGCATCGCATTCATCTTTTGGATATCCTCGGTGTTCTCCTCCTGCATAACATCCATAGCGTCATCGATAGTGATGATGCCTACGAGCCTTTCTTCCATATCAACTACAGGCAGCGCAAGGAAATTATATTTATCCAGCTGTTGAGCGGCAATTTCCTGGTCGTCGAGAGTGTTGATATATATTACATTTGTCTCCATAAAATCGGAGATGTCGTCATCGTAGTCGTGGAGCAAAAGCTCCTTTACTGTAGTAACACCCAGCAGGTGACGGCTGTTGTCCGTAACATAGCAGGTGTAGATGGTTTCCTTGTCTACACCCGTACGCCTGATACGCTTAAAGGCGTCCTCTACTGTCATGTCTTTTTTGAGGTCGACAAACTCAGGCGTCATAATAGAGCCGGCGGAGTCCTCCGGATATTTAAGCAGAGCGTTGATAGATTTTCTCGTGTCTGTGTCGGTATTCTTGAGTATTCTTTTTACTACCGTTGCGGGCATTTCCTCGATAATGTCTACGGCATCATCCAGATACAGCTCATCCAGCACATCTTTAAGTTCGTTATCCGAAAAGGCGTGAATTAACTCTTCTTGGGTATCGCCGTCCAGCTCGACAAAGGTGTCCGCCGCTTCTTCTTTAGCCAGCAATCTGAAAAACAGCAGTCGTTGGCTGGTAGGAAAGCTGTTGAATATTTCGGCTATATCCGCCGGATTTATAGTGGAGAGTATCTCTTTTATTTTCGCCAAGTCTCGTCGGCTGTACGCCGCCTCTATTTCTTGGACGATTTCTTCTACTTCGATATCCAAAAATATCACCACCTTGATTAAATTTCTTTGTTTTATACTATGTCAAAAAACTCTTTTTCTTCCTCGTCGTCAACCTTTACCGTCAATCTTTTTGCGAGGATAACAAAAAGACAAATTATTGCTATTCCGCACACGGTGCTGACTATTGAAATAAAGAAAATCGGCTTTTGATAGAACAGTTCACCCTCTACTATTGATTTGAAATGAGGGTCTTTCATTTCTTCCTCTACTTCGGCAGAGGTTTTGTTTATTCGCTTAACCTTCAGGTTGTACAGCTTTACGGTTGAATCCGACGCAGTCACTGTCAGAGTGATAGTCGGTTCTTGATTGTCGGTCAGTGTTATTTCGGCAGGTGCATCACAGTGTGCGCCCACATCCTGTGTGACAGCAGTCAGCTTGATTGATGTCAGGTCATTTGGTACATACAGTTTGTAGTCTGTATCCTTGTCATTGAGCTGTGGATACACCTCACCGAGATAGCAGTCTATAGAGGTGAGATTGTTGTTTGAGTTCTTTTCGTACTGCTCGGCATTGGAGTAGTCAAAGGTATATACCGTACTGCCTCCGTCAAATTCGAGAGTAAGTATTATTCCGTTTTGTCTCTTTGATTCGTCCTGAGAATATGTTACAAATAGCTTTGCACTGCCGTTTATTTTGTAGTCCTTGAGCGTAGGAGTAAGGTTAGGATTGCTCAGAGTTATTGTATATCTTGATTTTGTAGGCAAAAATTTTTCGTTTATTTTTGCGTTGTTGAATGATACTTCGGTAACGGTAGGAGCTTCGATTGTTTCCAGCTCCTGTGCCATAGCGGTAAGTGGTGCCGATACCATTATCATTACCAAAATCACTGCGGCAAACTTTATTATTTTTTTCATAAGATTTGCTCCTTTGATATTACAATATAAAGTTTGTTACGTTGTTCTTTGTAAGCTGTTCCAGCACTCTCTTGCTGTCGATGTCTGTGTTTATATAATATATTTGGTTAGACTTCAGCTTTTTAAACTGCTTTATTTCTTTAGTTAGAGCACTGTTCGTGATTTTTCCGCTTTCATCGTCCTTGCCGGTGAGAGAAATATCCGTCTCTTGTACAATTTTTACCTTGTTGCCCAAATCCTTTGTGAGTTTTGCGGCGATTGTATCAAAGCCGTCGTTGTATGATGAGCTTATATCTGTCGGCAGGTCATAATCGGTTAGTACAAATACTGTTATTCCGTAGGAATACAACTCCTGTATAATGTCCTTGATATAAGAATAGGTTTCGTCGCTGTTGGGGTTTAGATATGTGTTGTTGTCTTTGTCGGTATAGTATTTGTCACCCTGCTTCAGTGCCATGTCCGCCGACTGCGATGGTACTACATTGTCCTTGTAGCAGCTTATTCTCGCAACGGTGAGTATGTCGTTTTCGCTCAGCTTTTGGACCGATTGCTTTGTGGCAGTAGAGTTATTGCTGATTGCACCGAAGGTGTCGATGCTCGCAAGAGATGAGGCATAACCTATTGTGCCGTCACTCCGCTTTGCATCAAAGGTGATGCTGTTGTAGCCGTTTTCTTGGACATTTGATATTATTGAGTCCAACATAACCGAGTTGTCGAGGCTGACCGGCTCCACCTTAGAGGACATAATATTCAGTGACAGGTCCGACATATCCGCATTGTCGTTTGCGTCATTTTCGGCTATTGATTCAGCCGGCTCGGCGTGACGAGTCATATATACATCTGTGCCTATGTAGCCCACGCAGATCAGTACTACTGCCATAATGATTGATATGATTGTATTTATTTTTTTCTTTTTTTGAGCTTTTGCCTTAGCCTTGTCATCGTATGCCGGTCGTTTGGTTGCGGCATATTTGTCGCTGTAGTTTCCGTCATAAATGTATTTGTCGGCAAAATCTATTTGGCGACCGGTCGGTGTTTCGGTCCATTTTTGGTCACGATTTTTGTTGTCATAAAAACCGCTGTCCCTTTTTTTGTCCTTTTTTCTTTTCATACTATCACTTATTTTACGCTGAGGGCGTTTTTCTTGAGAAGATTTATTGTTTCCTCCGGATTTTCGCTCTTAAATACTGCCGACCCAGCCACAAATACATTCGCACCTGCTTTTGAGGCGATTTTTATTGTGTCGGCGTTGATTCCGCCGTCTACCTCGATGTCAATGTCTTTGTTTATGCTGCGCAGCTTTTCTATCTTTGGCATAGTGCTCTCCATAAAGCTTTGACCGCCGAATCCGGGCTCAACAGTCATAACGAGAACCATTGACAGCTTGTCCAAATAGGGGATAACAGCCTCTGCGTCGGTGTTCGGTTTTATTGCCAGAGCCGCTTTTTTGCCGAGAGAAATTATTTTGTCGATAGTTTCTTCCGTGTCGCTGTCACTCTCTATATGAAAGCAGATTATGTCCGCTCCTGCCTTTGCAAAGTCCTCGACATATTTCAGTGGCTCACTTATCATAAGATGCACATCAAACGGAATGTCGCACACTTTTTTTATTGAGCTCACTACAGGCGAGCCGATGGATATATTAGGTACGAAATGACCGTCCATTACGTCTATGTGTATCATTTCTGCGGCAGAGCACTTCTTGAGCTCTAGCTCCAAATTTGCATAATCGCTTGCTAATATAGACGGCGAAATCTTGATTTCCATACGGGCACACCTCTCCATTTTTTTTGTTATACTATTATACTATTATTACAGTGGTAAATCAAGTAAAAAATACCTGCCGCAGCAGTGCGACAGGTATAAAAATTATCAGTCTATTTGGGTGTAATAAATGTCCAAAACAGTTTTCATAAGTGCATCTTCATCGGGATAGAATTCCGCATATACAGCGTCAGGATATTCGGTGGTCTTTGCCTCTTTCATTTCACCCTTTATTGAGTGAGTATCAAAGGTGCGAATGTTCTTTGACAACAGCAACGATGCCACATATGTCATATTGTTCAGCGTCAAATTTGTTTGGGAATAATCGGCAGCAGTGTTGTATAGCTTCGACACTGTGCTGAAATCGCCCTTGACCGCCTCTTGCACCTGAGATGCAAAGGCTTTTACATACTGCATTTGGCGGCTTGTTCTGTTCAGCGACGCATTGATTGTATCCATATCACGAGTACGGACATAAGCCTCTGCCATATCACCTCTGAGCGTTACTTTGTCGCCCACCTTAACATTGTATTTCGGCAGGTTGTAGAGAGAGGTTACGGTTACTCCGCCTACTGCATCATTGAGTGGCTTGATTCCGTCCAAATCCAGTGCATAGTATTTATCTATCGGCACATTGTAGAGAATACGGCTGATGGATGATGTAACATTTTTGCAGCTGTTTTCGCCGCCGTTGCCGTATGCGTATGCCAAACAAAGCTGCACTTTGCCGGTCTTTTTGTATTCGCCGTTTTCGTCATATTGGGCAACATCTACCATTGTGTCACGAGGTATTGCTATAATGTCGGATTTACCTGTGCTCGTATCCACCGCAACTACTATGTCGGCGTCGGAACTGCCAACGAAGTCGGTGGTGCTGCTGTCTTTCATTTGGCGTCTGTCAACGCCTAAGAATGCTACGGATATCACATTTTCATTGAGTTGATACTTGTGTCCGTTGTAGGTGATTACTTCTTTATAATCTCCGGATGTATCGGTTGTGACAGTTTTTATATCCTTTTCACCGGTTACTTTGAGAGAATAGAATGTCAGTCCGGTTACTGCGGCAATTACCACAACTACAGCCAGGAATACTGCCAATATTCTGACAGGGAGCGGAAGTCTTTTCTTCTTGCTGTGTTTCCCGTGATGATGGTGATGGTGATGATGGTGTGAGCTGTGGTGATGACTGCTGTGATGGCTGTGCTCATCGTGATGGTGGTGCTCACCGCTGCCGTGACGGTGCGATGAGTGCCTCGTTTTGCCTATGTGATCAGAGTCGGTCAGCTCAAATTCCGAGGATTCTGTGTTCTCCGGTTTATCCGGCTCTTTGTCAAAAATAAGCATATCGGCTATTTCGTCCCCAACGTTGCTGTCAGAGCCTAATGCACTGTTTCCCAATTCTCCGTTAGGGAACAGTTCGTCGTTTGTACCGTTTAGATTAGGGTCAATAGGTCTTTTCATCTTTTGTTAATACTCCGCATACTAATAATCTGTTGCTGCTCTGTCCCTCGATGCAGGTGGACAGTACAAGCAGCCTGTCGTCAGTTGTTATATCTTTCCCTAAGTTTGTGCGAACATCCTTCGCCGTGCTTTCGGGATTTTGTACCATATCTATAAATTCTTTATATATATTGTCGTCTCTGAAATCAAAGCTGTTCAGTATGTGTCGGTTGTCGTACTTGAATTCTGACACAATTTTGTATGTCAGCTTGTGGCTCGGCGTGTAGACATAGATTTTGTCGTACTTATCGAAAAAGTCAGCCTTTTCAAATCGATGCAGAGATGCAAACATTTTTTCGTTAGAACTGTTGTGTCCATATAGCACAGTCACTCTGTCGCTGAAATCGGTGCTGTTTGCACTTTGCGAAAAAATTGCACCCGACAGAATGTACGACTTGTCGAAGGCGCTGTGCTTTAGATAAAAGTTATCATCAGTTTCGCTCTGAACAATCGGATAATCCACCTTTGTTCCGGGAATTTTTATCCAAGCGTATATCTCGCTGTTGCCTTTTCGCAGGGTGTCAAAGTCAATGGGGTTCTTAACCTGCTTTTCCTCCTGAGTGGTGGTGGGCACTGTGGTGGAGGAGTCGTAGGGGTTGTCTGTTCCGGATGTGTATCTCTCATAGAGATAGAATCCAAAATATACAGAACCTCCGATTATCATAAGTATCGCAATTACAGTCAGAATACTGCGTATGATTTTGCCGCCGCTCTGTCTGTCGTTTATTTCTTGTTCTTCTTCGGTCAACTTATTTTTCTTGTTTTCATTATCACTCAAAGCCTTATCCGCCTTTCGTATCAAACAAAAAAGACCTGTAACAATTTAGGCTACAGGTCTGTTCTTAATGTGTTAATTACTCTTCGTCGCTGCTCTTCTTTTTGAGTGCTGCAAGCATAGCGACACCTGCGCCTGCTACAGCGATACCTGCTGCCGATACGGCACCGGTCTTTGGCGAAGTGGATTTTTTATCGGTTTTCTTAGTTGTTTCCTTATTGCCCTTTGTTGTTTCTGAACCGTTGTCAACAAGTGCGTTAGCAACTACCTTGCCGTCATATCCGTTGATGAGTTCGATAGTGATTGAGTTACCTTCTTCTGAAGTAACTACATAGTCCTTACCCTCTTTCATACCCGGGAATTCCCAACCGGTCAGGTTGCCCTTTCCGTTGTATGTGAAGGTAATAACATTCTCGTCGTCTTTATCTCTGTTGTAAGTAATGTCCTTTGATGTGGAACCGTTTACTTTTGTGGAGATATCAACTGCCTTTGTTGTGCTGTGCGGGCTGACAACATCCTTTGCCATTGCAGGGATAGTAGCCATTGCGCCTACAGAAATTGCCATAACCAGTGACAATACGAGAGAAATTATTTTTTTCATAATAAACACCTCATAACAAAAATGTATCAAAATAGATAATACTACATATTTGACTAAAGTATAACATACCGAAACTCATTTGTAAAGAGTATTTTTATAAAAAACGGTGACAATTTGTTTACACGGTTCGTCACCGTTTGCAGATTATGAAAGCTGAGCCTTTCCGGTGCACAACTCGTAGTATCTTCCTTTTAGTGAGAGCAGATGCTCGTGGTCGCCTCTCTCTATTATTTTGCCGTGCTCAAGTACCATAATTGCATTAGAGTTGCGGACTGTAGAAAGTCTGTGGGCGATAACGAATACTGTTCTGCCTACCATCAGTGAGTCCATTCCCTTTTCGATATGGGATTCTGTTCTTGTGTCGATAGAGGAGGTGGCTTCGTCGAGTATCATTACCGGCGGGTCTGCTACTGCCGCACGGGCGATAGCGAGGAGTTGGCGCTGACCCTGTGACAGATTTGCACCGTCGGAGGTTATCATGGTATTGTAGCCCTCCGGCAAATGCTTGATGAACGAGTGTGCCGATGCGAGCTTCGCCGCTGCAATACATTCTTCGTCCGTAGCATCCAGTCTGCCGTAGCGAATGTTGTCCAGCACAGTTCCCGTAAACAAATGAGTATCCTGAAGAACCATAGCCAGCGATTTTCTTAAATCCGCTTTCTTTATTCTCTTTATATCTATGCCGTCATAGGTGATTTTGCCCTGCTGAATGTCATAAAATCTGTTTATCAGGTTGGTTATTGTCGTTTTTCCCGCACCTGTAGAACCTACAAATGCGATTTTTTGTGCCTGCTTTGCATACAGATTTATGTCGTGGAGTACAACCTTGTCGGGTACATATGAGAAGGTAACATTCTCAAATACAACATTGCCCCTTACAGGTATCTTTTTGTCGCCGTCTACCCAGTGCCATTCTTTTCCGTTTTCTGTGTGGATTTCTTCGAGTGTAACAGTGCCTTCGTCAACTTCGGGCTGAAGGTCCATTACCTCAAATACTCTCTCTGCGCCTGCAAGAGCGGAGAAGATATTGTTCATCTGATTCATTATCTGGTTAATAGGCTGAGTGAACTGCTTTGAGTAGCTAAGGAAGGTGAAGAAAGTACCTATATCCAGTGAACCTGCCAAAACGAGTATGCCTCCTGTCAGTGTTATTGTGGCATATGACGCATTATTTATTCCTGTCGAAAACGGTCCCATGATACCACTGTAGTAGTTAGCCTTTGTAGCCACTGTGCGATATTTTTCGTTCAGTTGGTCAAATTCGTCTTTTGCTTCTTCCTCGTGGTTGAATACCTTTACTACCTTCATACCTTCGATGGTTTCTTCGATATTTCCGTTCATATCACCCAGCGCCGCCTGTTGTGCCTTGTAGTACTTTTTTGTGTGCTTTGCGATATTAACGGAGTTTATCAGCATTATGATAAGGAATACTAATGATACGAGGAACAACTGCCATTTCAGCACTATCATCATTACTACTATGCTCACTAATGAGAACACAGAGGATATGAGCTGAACGATTGACTGCTCCAGCATCATTTGGATATTGTCCACATCGTTGGTAAAACGGCTCATGATTTCGCCGTGAGTTTTTGAGTCAAAGTAGCTCAGCGGCAGTGTCTGCAAGTGGTCAAACAGTTCTTTTCGGATAATATTTGTGGTCTTGTATGCCAGCTTTACCATGATTTTTGACTGTCCGTACATAAACAGCGACGCACCTACATAAAAACTGCCTACTATTGCAAGGTTCTTAACTAATTGTTTTGCACCTACAGTGGCAAAGTTGTTTGCTTTTATACTTGCCGCAACATCATTCAGTATCGGTTTCAGCCAATATGATGCACCGGTTGTGCATAGGGTACTGAGTATCAGCATTATGAATACTACAAAGAGGAGTGCTTTGTTTTTGCCGATATATGACAGTATTCTCTTGAAAACTTGTTTTGCATTTTTAGGCTTTGCATAGCCCTTTTTTCCTCCAGGTCCGCCCATTCCCGGCATTACTCCATCACTCCTTTCTGCTGAGTTTTGTAGATTTCTTGATATATTTCACTGCTTTGCATAAGCTGTTCGTGGTTGCCTATGCTTTCTATCTTGCCCTCGTCCAGAACAATTATTTCGTCTGCGTCCTTAACCGAGGATATACGCTGTGCGATTATCAATACTGTCGTATCCTTGAGCTTTGTATAAAAGCTCTCTCTGATTTTTGCTTCTGTTGCTGTATCCACGGCAGAGGTTGAGTCGTCGAGGATAAGTATTTTTGGCTGTTTTATCATCGCACGAGCGATACAAAGTCTTTGCTTTTGTCCGCCGGAGAGATTAAGACCGCCTTGAGAAAGGTCTGTTTCGTATCCCTTTGGCTGACGCATAATGAAGTCATGGGCCTGAGCCGCCTTGCAGGCAGAAATGATTTCTTCATCCGTTGCGTCTGGTTTACCCCAACGGATATTTTCCTTTATTGTTCCTGAGAAAAGTACATTCTTTTGCAGCACAACACCTACGGTGTCTCTCAGTGCCTTGATGTCATAATCCTTTACATTTACATCGTCTACCAAAACCTCACCGTTGGTTACATCATACAGCCTCGGTATGAGATTGACCAGACTGGATTTGCCGCAGCCGGTGGAACCTATTATTCCGACTATAGAGCCCGGCTCGGCAGTAAAGTTAATGTTTTCGAGTATTTTGTCGTTGTCATGATAGCCGAAGTCAACATTTTTGAACTCGACCTTGCCTTTTGGATTTTTGGGATAGTACGGATTTTCCGGGTCTGTTATATCTATCTCTGTATCCAAAATTTCGACTACACGGTCGCCGCAAGCCTTTGCTCTTGTGAGCTGAAGCAGAAGCATAGATACCATCAGTATGTTCATAAGCACCTGTACGATATATGATGCCAACACGCTGATTTCGCCTACTGCCATTTTGCCGGCAGCTGCATCGTGTGAGCCCTTGTAGTAGATATATACTATCACTATGTTCATCATGAGCATCATCATAGGCATCGCCGTTACTATCAGTCCGGCAGCCTTTGCACCTTGCTTGGCTAACTCGTCAGAGGACTTGTGGAATTTTTCCTTTTCTCTGTCCTCACGGACAAAAGCCTTTACTACTCTTATTCCGATTAGGTTTTCCTGTACTACTCGGTTTACATTATCTATCTTTTTTTGCATCTTTTGGAACATAGGAAAGCCGAATTTAAGTATCACTGCCACAAGAATTATTATTATCGGCAGCATAACGAGCAGTATCATAGACAGCTTTGCGTTGATAGAAAATGCAAAAGCCGCCGACACAATGAGCAGAGCAGGGGCACGCACCAAAACTCTCAGACTCATCATGAGAGTGTTTTGCAGCATCGTTATGTCATTCGTCATTCTTGTTGTAAGAGAGGAGGTGGAAAATTTGTCAATGTTCTTGAAAGAGAAGTCACTGATTTTTTTGTACACATCCTTACGCAGTCTGTAGGAGAATTTTTGGCTCACTACAGATGACGCCTTCATTGTTGACAAACCGCCCAGCAGTCCTACTATTGCCATAGCGAACATAGCTATACCGATTTTGATTACATACATTTTTATATTGCTGTCGCCGGCTGTAGTGGCAGATACCTTTTCGTACACCGCATTGGCTATGGACGGCAGAGCCAATTCGCATATTGCCTCTACTATCATACCTATTGCACTTACTACGCAAAGATACCACAGTCCTTTGAGATATTTGGAAAGTTTTTTCAGCATTACTTTTCCTCCTTTAGATTGTTTATTGCTTTATCTAACAGGTCGGAGAATATCAAAATTTCATCTTTAGTCATACCCTTAGTCAAATTTTTGTCTTGGATAAACATTTTTTCTTTTATTCTCTCGGGTACTGCTTTTCCTTTTTCTGTCAGATACAGCTTAGTTATTCGTGCATCGTGTTCGTCCGGTTTTTTGATAATAAATCCGGATTTTTCCATTCGCTTTATGCTGACGGATGCGCTGGCGTTGCTCACTCCGAGCCTGCCCGCTATTTCGCTGATGGTTGCACCGTCATTGTGCGTGAGAAACAGGAATATGTCCTGCTGACCTGAAAAAAGTCCTTCCTCATTCACTACATTATTGAATCTGTGACGAAGTATTCGGGACAGGTAATTTACCCTCGGTCCGATTTCGCCTCGCTCCGGAATACGACGACAATGCTTTTCTTTTTCATTCATTTTATCACCGCATTTTATAATTGTTAGCCGCCTAATAATTAGCCGACTAAACGAATTATAGCACAAAACTTTTAATTGTCAACAAAAATATTGTAGTCTTTCTTATTGTTTACATATTGTTCAAAGATGGACTTGATATACATATTATATTGTGATAAAATAGGCGAATAAAATACAGCGAGGAATGTATATGGACTACAATTTGAGCGACATAAATTGCATAAAGAGACTTTTAGAGCCGAGAGGCTTTAATTTTTCAAAATCTCTGGGACAAAATTTTCTTGTAGACCCCGAGGTTTGTCCTGCTATGGCTGAGCTTTTGGAGGCGGACAGCGACACCGGAGTCCTGGAGATAGGTCCCGGTATCGGCGTGCTGACTAAAGAGTTGTGCCGTGTGGCAGGCAAGGTTGTGTCGGTAGAATTGGACGAGAGACTGTACCCTGTTTTGGCACAGACTATGGCAGATTTTGATAATTTTGAGCTGGTAAAAGGCGATGTCATGAAAATCGACCTTGCCGCTCTGTTCAGCGAAAAGTTTGCAGATTGCAAAAAAATAAAAGTGTGCGCAAATTTGCCCTACTATATTACTTCGCCCATATTGACTATGCTGTTAGAGTCCGACCTGCCTATCGATGAGATTGAGGTTATGGTGCAGCAGGAGGCGGCAGAACGCCTGACTGCCGAGGTAGGCTCACGCAACGGCGGTGCAATTACCGTACTCGTAAATTATTACGGAGCCGCACAAACTGTGCTCAGCGTTCCGTCTGAGTCCTTTTATCCTGCTCCAAAAGTGGACAGTGCAGTAATAAAAATCAGTCTTTATTCTAAGCCTAAGTTCTCGGTAAAGAACAAAAAGAAATTTTTTGCTCTTGTAAAAGCGTCGTTTGCCCAAAGACGAAAGACTGCCGTAAATTCGATAAATGCAACTTTGGGCATCTCTAAGGCAAAAATAACAAACGCTCTTGACAGTTGCGGATTAGAAAAAAATGTCAGAGCAGAAAAATTAAGGATGGAGGATTTTGTAAATCTCACGGATTTACTGTTTTAGTTTATGGCAAAAGATAATACTTTGGTTTTCAGCGAGTATAAAGTGCCTAAGGCTGTAGGTACTCTCGCACTTCCCAGTATGCTGGGTATGTTGATTAACATTGTGTACAATTTGGCTGATACCTTTTTTGTAGGTCAGACCGGTGACCAAAATCAGGTTGCAGCCGTTTCGGTATCAATGCCTATGTTTTTGTTTTTCTTGGCTATAGGCAATTTGTTCGGCGTTGGCGGTTGCGCATTCATCAGCCGTTCGTTAGGCGAGGGACAAAAGGACAAAATAAAGACTATTTCTTCCTTTTGTATCTATTCGGGCATAATGGCGGGAGCCGTTCTTGCCGTGCTGTTTATTGTCTTTCGCAGACCTATATTGTTTGCAGCAGGTGCTACCGAAAATATTATTGACTACGCAGGCGACTATTTGATGTGGATAGCTTTGGGATCACCGTTTATTGTTACCGCCATCACAGCCGGCAACCTTGTCAGAGGCGAGGGTGCGGCAAAGGAGTCTATGTTCGGTATGGTTATCGGACAGATAGCCAACATAATTCTTGACCCGATATTCATACTTCATTCGGGTGACAAATTGTTTGGCTTCCGTTTGCCATTCGGTTTTGGTATGGGCGTAGCCGGTGCGGCTATTGCTACTTCTATAGGCCATGTCTTGAGTGTGCTTTACTTTTTGTTGTATTTTACAAAAGGTAAGTCCATACTCTCAATCACTCCAAAACGATACAGCGCCAAGAACGGTATCGCAAAGGGCGTAATAAGCGTCGGAATGCCGGCTGCACTCAACAATTTGCTTATGTCCCTTTCCAATATAGTAGTAAATGCCTTTTTGACCAAATACGGTGAGTCGGCATTGGCTGCCATGGGCGTAGCGATGAAAGCGAATATGCTGGTTACTATGCTCCAGATTGGCTTAGCCCAGGGTATTCAGCCCCTTATAGGCTATTGCTACGGTGCAAAGAATTATAACCGAATGAAAAAGAGTATCCTTTTCGGTATGATGTGCAATGTTATCATTGGCGGAACGGTAACGCTGTTCTACCTCGGATTTAGGCGACAGGTAATTCAACTGTTTATCGACAATACCGCCGTAATAAACTATGGCGTAAAGATGCTCGAGGCTCTTATGGCTCCGGGTACTCTGCTCGGTGTTATGTTTATAATTAACTTTGCATTTCAAGGTATGGGCAAAGGTATGCAGTCATTCATTCTTGCCGCAGGCAGACAGGGACTTATATATTTGCCGCTGCTGATAATTATGGACAAGTTTGTCGGACTGAACGGTATAATTTGGGCACAACCCACAGCAGATTTTTGCTGTATAGTTCTCAGTGCAGTAATGTTCTTCTTCACTATGAAAAAACTTATTCGCACCGAAAATGCCACCAAATCATCACCATTGACAGATTAAAAAAATCGCTGCCGGTTCACATTCCGTGACCGCAGCGATTTTTGTTAGCATAAACTGACGATAGACTGACTTATGAAATTAAAAAGCCGAAAACCTTGTAATATCAACGGTTTTCGGCTTTGATTTATGGTCGAGGTGACAGGACTTGAACCTGCGGCATCCTGCTCCCAAAGCAGGCACTCTAGCCAAACTGAGCTACACCTCGATATATGTAAAACTCCCGTAGGAGTGATACGCATTATTTCCTAATGCCTTGACATTTTACAATATCTAATGTTTTTTGTCAAGTAATTATTTCAATTTTTATGAATTTGTGCTAAAATATAGAAAAAAGGAGCGTGATTTTTTGAATTGGAGTTTTAATTTACCGGTCCAAATTGAGTTTGGAACAGGAAAAAGAAAAGATATCAGAAAATTTATTGACCAAATAGGCGGCACAAAAGGTGTGCTTGTGTGCTCTCACAGTTTTGCGAGCAACGGATTGGCAGAGGAGTTTTTGGAGCTGAGCGGAGGAAAACTCGTGGCTGTTTTCAGTGACATAAGACCTAATCCGACTACAGACAATGTAAATGCTTGTGTTGAACTTATGCGCAGCAACAAGGCAGACTTTGCTGTTGCGTTGGGCGGAGGTTCACCTATGGATTGCTGCAAGGCGGCTTGTGCTATTGCAAAGGGCAGTGACAAAATCGAGCCGTATCACAGCGGCGAAAAGGCTGTCAGCGCAGACGAAGCTATACCGATGATTGCTGTTACCACCACATCGGGTACAGCATCTGAGGTTACTAATATATCAGTGCTTACGGATTTGGCAAAAAATTTGAAGCAGCCGATGAATGATTCGGCTATGTATCCTAAGATTGCTTTGATTGATCCGGAGCTTACGCTGACTGTACCTAAGCAAATTACTGCGTCTACAGGGCTTGATGTTTTGGCTCACGCCGTGGAGAGCTATTGGTCTACACTTAATCAGCCTATATGCACTGCTTGTTCAATTTATGCCGCAAAGCTCGTTTTTCAGTGGCTCGAAAAAGCATATAATGAGCCCGACAACCTTGAGGCAAGAGAAAAGATGGCAGAGGCGTCTATTGTGGCAGGTGTAGGTTTCAGCCATCCGAGAACTACAGGCTCCCATGCCTGTTCGTTCCCGTTGACTAATATTTACGGCGTGCCTCACGGCGAGGCTTGTGCTTTTACATTGGATTATTTTGTAAGATTCAATGCCGACCACGCAGATGATGACGGCAGAATTACTTATCTCGCAAAGGAATGTGGTTTTGACAGCCCGTATGCTATGGCAGATGAAATTATGAGACTGAAAAAGGCTATGGGAATGCGCACTACACTGACTGAAATCGGATGTAAAACAGAGGATGAAATAGTAGAACTCACCAAAAATAGTATGTCAATGCTGATGAAAAGAAACCCGATAGAGCTGTCAGAAAAAAACATATTGGATATGTACAAAAATCTTATGTGAGTTGCAACCTGAACATAAATATAGTATGATGTAGCTATAAATGTTTTCGGAGGGAAGAATATGGCTGTTAATGTTACTGACAAAATAAAAAATATCGGTGTTAATGATTATGATATTGACCTATTCGAAGGTCAATATGTTCTCAAAAACGGAATGGCATATAATTCGTATGTTATATTGGATGATAAAATTGCCGTTTTTGATACCGTAGACAAGATTGCAATAGACAGATGGAGCGCTAATTTGGATGAGGTGTTGGAGGACAAGACTCCCGACTATCTGATTGTTCAGCACCTTGAACCTGACCATAGCTGCGGAATACAACTTTTTGCAGAAAAGTATCCAGATGCTAAGCTGGTTATGTCAGCAGGTGCTCTGCGTATGCTGCCGCAGTTTTGCGACATCGACAGCTCGAGAGTTATGGCTGTTAAGGAGGGCGACACTCTGGAGCTCGGCGAGCATAAGCTCACATTCATTATGGCACCGATGGTTCATTGGCCTGAGGTAATGGTTACTTATGAGAGCACCGAAAAAGTCCTCTTTTCTGCCGACGCTTTCGGAAAATTCGGCACTGCCGATGCAGATGAAGGCTGGAATTGTGAGGCAAGAAGATACTATTTTAACATAGTAGGCAAGTACGGTACACAGGTGCAGAATTTGCTAAAAAAAGCCGCAGGTTTGGAGCTGAAAGCAATTTGTTCTCTGCACGGTCCTGTGCTCACCGATACTATTCCGGAGGTACTGGAGCTGTACAATACTTGGTCGTCATATGAGCCTGAGGACAGAGGTGTATTTATTGCTTGTGCCTCTATTCACGGAAATACTATGGAAGCCGCCAAGGAGATGAAACAGCTTCTTGAGAATAAGGGTTGTCCTCGTGTGGTTCTCGCCGATTTGACGAGAGAGGATATAGCAGAATGTGTGGAAGACGCATTCAGACACAGCGTGCTTTTGTGTATGGCGTCGAGCTATGATGCGGGCGTGTTTGCACCTATGGCTGATTTTATTCATCATTTGCAGTCTAAGGCGTACCAAAACAGAACTGTAGCACTCGTGGAGAATACTTCTTGGGCGCCAAGTGCTGTGAGAACTATGAAATCTGAATTTGAAAAAATGAAAAATATAAAGCTGCTGGATAAAACTGTGTCGATTAAGACAAGATTGACCGACGATTCGAGAGCACAGTTAGGCGAGCTTGCAGATGAGATAATGAAAGAATTTTAGGAGGTGTTCCTATGAAAAATCAAAATATGAAAAAGGTTATTTTTTCTGTTATAGGTGTTGTGGTAGTTGTGGCAGTTATTGTGGCTGTGGCTATGCATAAACCTGCCGACAGCGGAAAGAATAAGACTGCCTCTGCTCCCGAGAGTTCGGCATCACAACAGGTTGAGTCTTCGTCAAATACTACTGCTCAGCCCACGGAGCAGACCTTCTCTACTACGGAAAGTACAACAAAACCTTCCGACACTACCGCAAAGGGCGGCGACAGCAAAGCACCGGCGGCAATCAGCGGGGGATATTGGTATTTGTATGACGAAAAGAATACCGCTTGCTATGTGTTCTCCTTCGGCGACAACGGCGCTGTGGATTTAGCTGTTTTCAGCGAGGATAACATCAATGAAGAGGATGCAAAATACTATACCGGATATGCTGAGTATAAGCTTAATGGAAAGACAATAACATTCAAAAAACTTCCAAAAGAAATTTTGCTAAAGGATATTAAGCTTACTCTTAACGGCAACAATTTGGTATATGACGGAAAAAATCTCGCTCATCACGATGACCTGAAGATTGATTATGCTATCGGTTATAAAACTGCACTTGATATGATGAAATAAATTCAAAAACAACCCATGCAAAGCTTTTTAGCTATGCGTGGGTTGTTTCGTTTTTGTGTCATAGAAGATTATTATTTTCTTCTCTTTTTATTTTTGTTGTTTTTCTTCGGCTTAGCGTGCTTGTTGATTATTCGGGTATATACTATATATCCTGCACCTGTTGCGATTATGAAAATCAGTGCGAATACCACTATGCCTATTTTAGCCGAGGCAGGCATATACGACTTTGTTTTTAGGTCGATATTGTCAGGCAGCTTGTACAGTCCCGTGCCCTTGTTTTCGCCGTATGCAACACGGATTACATTTACGCTGTATGCACCCAGAGATGAGGTGAAGCCGTTTTTGTTGCTTTCTATTGTAGCTTCTGTAGGAGCTACAGTCTGCTTATTCAGCTCGTTCGCGGCGGACTTATATTTGTTCGAAATGCTCTGATTCGATACTAAGTTTATGTTGTCGAAGCCGTTTATGTTGACCGTTACCTTTTTGCCGGAGGAGTTTGTGTTTACGAGCTTTATGTACAGCACCTGTGCGTCTTCGTCCACAGTGACGCTTTGATATATTCCGTCTGCCACGGATTTTGTGTCAATGTACTTTGTACCCAAATTGTTTGAAAACAGCATTTGCGTGTAGTAGTTTGGAGTATAAACCACATTTTGACTGTCAAACCATATCATATTCACATTCCAGGAGTTAGAGTTGATTTTTGCAAATGTGGGGGCATACGATGCCATTTTGACAATGTCACTGTTGCGCTCAAAGCCGGTCATATATCCTGCTTCTTCAGCGGCGGAATAAATGTTGTTCTTTGTTATCATAGTGCCAAAGCCCGGTGATACGCTTGCGTATTCGCCTACAAACACCTTAGCTCCGTCACGGTCATAGCTGTCATATCTGTCATTGTGCTTCATCATATAGTTGTCGTAGGTGTAATAGTGTTCGTCAACTACAGTGTCTGAATATTTAGAATTTATTGTTTCCCAAGCGGAATTGAAGTATTCTCCGTCAGCTGACGGTCCTGACGATGACACGACTGTTATGTCGGGATATTTTTCGTTGACTGCCTTTTTCAGTGCGTCAAAGTTTCTGAAATATACATCTCCCCAGTTCTCGTTGCCGAGCCCTATGTATTTTATGTTGAAGGGCGCTTCGTGTCCGTTTGCAGCACGGATTGCACCCCAATAGGTTGTCTTGCTGTCACCGTTTGCATATTCAATCAGGTCGAGAACATCTTGAGTGTAATTTTCAAATTCGTCTGTGCCGGGACGGAGTGCAACAGTGTCCAGATAATGCTCAAAATCAGCTTCACTCTTTATTTTGAGTGAGTCTATATATTTCGTTCGTTCTGCTATTTTGTCCGTATCTTTTTCGTCATAGCCCTTTTCATTTATGAGATATGATTTCCATTCGCTGTCAGACATAGACGATTTTTTCAGTGCGTCCACATGATCGTCGTATCCGTTTCTGCCCTGGCAGGTGAGGCCCACATTCACTATCGGTATAGCTTTTGCGCCTAAGTCCTCACAAAGCTGAAAATACTCGTGGTAGCCCATAGCCGAAGTGTTGTTGTAGTAGTTTCCGTTATCATCGTTTGCCCATACATTTGCACATTGCTTGCGTTCTTCGAGAGCACCTACTGTGTCTTTCCAATTATAGAGATGCTCCAGATCACTGCCCTCAGCGAGACATCCGCCGGGAAAACGGATGAATGACGGCTTTAGGTTTTTGAGTGCTGTTACCAAGTCGCTGCGCAGAGTGGTGTACTTCCACTGGCTGTTACCGTAGCCGTAGCTGTCGCACGGCACAAGAGATGCAAAGTCGAATTGCAGTGAGCCCTTGCCGTTGAATACTATTGCCAGACCTCCGTCCTCGGTTTTGGCTGACTTGATTTTGGTATTTACTTTAGTCCAGGCTTTTGTGCTTATGTTTGAGGTGTTCAGCTCTACAGAATTGTTTTTGTTGCTTTTTGAATCGAGATAAATACTGACAGTTCCGTCAAAATCGATGTTCTTTATGTAGCATGAAAAATCGTATTCGGTATTAGCCTTAAATCCCATGTCGGGCGTAGCCGCAGATTTTGAGTCGTACTCGTCTGTTTTGTACTTGTACAGCTCGGTAAAGCCGGCGTTGCGTATTGTACCTGTTCCGTCTACGGTCAGTGATTCGTAGGTAGGATTTTTTTCGTTCATTCCGTCACCGGTTGATATTACGGCGCTTATGTTGTCAAAAGACCATCCGCTTTCGGGTTTGGATGAATATTCAAAACTGCCGTTGTTCACCATTTGAGACACAAGACCGCCGTCGCAGGCATAGCTTATGTCCTCTATGAACAAACCGTACAGGTCACTGCTGACCTCGTGGGATATATTTTTTTTGTCAATATTGAGCACATTGCCGGACGCATAAGCGGTAGTTGCACCGCCGCATATAATCAGCGTCAGGGTCAGTAAAAAACAAATTATTTTTTTCATATTTGTTACCTCTCCTTTGAGTAATGTGTTAATTATAGCATATCGGCGCTTGTGATAAAAGATGAAATGCAGTTTTTTAATCTAATTGTAACCCTACCGTGTGTTGCAATAAGTCCGGTATATTTTGTAAATTTTGAAAAAAGTGTGTGCTTTTTGTGGCAATTCGGTTGTTTTTGTGATAGTATGTAATAAGAGGTAAAATATGTCGACTAAAACAAAACACAAGAAAAAACACACTGCTAAAAAAAAGAATACGAAAATAACAAAAAAACCAAAAACAAAATCCAATGTCCGTAAAAAGAAAAAGACTGCCGCAAAGGTTGGCGCAGGCTTAGACAAACGGGGAAGAATCATGGTTGCGGTCAGTGTCATTCTGATTGTGATTATTGCGATTACCGTTGTCATTGCGGCACAAAACAGCGGCAAACATAATTTCCTTAACACAGACAAGGACATTGCATACGGCATAGATGTATCGTCCCACAACGGCAAAATAGATTGGAAAACCGTAAGCAAGAATGTGGATTTTGCATTTATCAGAGTAGGCTACAGAGGATACACCGAGGGCGAACTGAACGAGGACAAGTTTTCTAAAAAGAATCTTGCAGAGGCCCAAAAGGCAGGCGTTCCCGTAGGAGTTTACATATATTCTCAGGCCATAAACGAAAAAGAGGCTGAGGAGGAGGCAGATTTTGCGGCACAAATTGCAAAAAAATATGATGTCACTCTGCCGATTTTTATTGATTGCGAATACGCTTATTCAAAGGGCGGACACACAGGCAGACTCCATTCGGCGAAGCTGAGCAAAAAGGAAATGACAGCTGTAGTAAACGCTTTTTGTAAAAGAATAAAAAAATTAGGATACACACCGGGAGTGTATGCGTCTACATATTTTTATGAGTCTGTTTTTGACTCTAAAAATATTACGCACGATGCATTCATTTGGTTAGCGGATTATAACAAAAAAGTTACCTATGACGGCGATTATGACATTTGGCAAAAGACCGAAAAAGGTAGCTGCGACGGTGTGTCATCTAAGTATGTGGATATCGACTACTGGTACCAAAAGAAGTAGTCGTTAACAGTGAGGAGAATTATATATGAAAATAAAAAGCACAAAAATATTAGCGGCGATACTAACACTCATCTTGACAGTGCAAGCGCCGCTTTCGGCATTTGCCTTTACCGGCAAAAGTATGTTTACCTCGTCTACCTATACTCATCAGGACAGGTTTAAGGACGAGACTATCTATCAGGGAATAGATGTATCAAAGCATAACGGAGATATAGATTGGAAAAAATTGAAAAAAGAAGGCGTGGATTTCGTCATAATCCGTGTGGGCTATCGAGGCTACGGCAAAACAGGCTCGGTAAACAAGGACCCGAGATTTGATGAATATATGACCGACGCTCTGAAACAAGGCTTCAAGGTCGGCGTTTATTTCTATTCTCAGGCTTTGACCAAAAAAGAGGCAAAAGAGGAGGCGGAATTTGCAGTAAAATATGCAAAGAAATATAGCTTTCAGCTTCCAATTTTTTATGATTACGAATTTGCCGGCGTTAGCAGCGGCAGACTTGATTCCGCATGGAGCAGCAAAAAGCTGAACAAGAAAAAGATGACTGCAAACGCATTGTCTTTTTGTAACACGATTAAAAAAAACGGATACAAGTCGATGGTATATGCCAGCAAGAGCTTTCTCGAGGTACAGCTCGACAATGCCGCACTGACAGATGCAGGCTATGATGCGTGGCTTGCACATTATTATACAAAGACAGGATATGCCGGCAGATTTTCGATATGGCAGTATTCCGCAAAGGGTAAGGTAAAGGGTATCGACGGCTATGTTGACAGCAACTTTATGTACGGTGCTATGTGGAATAATTATTTTAAGGCAAAGACAGTCGAAAGAGTGAACTACACCGGCGAGGCTCGAACCCCTGCCGTAACAGTGACCTATAAGGATAAAAAGCTCACTGAGGGTGTTGATTATTCTGTTAAGTATAAAAACAACAAAAATGTCGGCACAGCCAGTGTTATTGTGTACGGCGAGGGCAAGTATGAGAGTGAGGAAACTCAGAATCTTACCTTTAATATTGTCCCTAAAAAAGTAACGGGACTTGCAGCAAAATCTTCAACGACTTCATCAATAACTTACGGTTGGGACAAAGTAGATACTGCCGATTCCTACAAGGTGCAAATTTGGCGTGGAGGAAAATGGAATACCTTGGGTACCACAACCTCTACTAAATATACCGCAAAAAATTTGTCACCTGCCACTAATTATAATTTCAGAGTTGAGGCTGTAAAAGTTATCGGTAACAACGGTTATCACAGCGGATATTGCAGCGAGGCTCGAGGCACTACACAGGTAGCTAAGGTCAGCGGACTCACAGCGGACACAACCGTAAATTCAGTGAAGTTCAGATGGACGGCGCAATCTAATGCAACCGGCTACAAAATATACAGATATGATTATGGCAAGGACAGATATTATCTCTATAAGACAATAAAATCAGGAGAGAATAATACTGTTTCATTTACAAAGCTGAGTCTGAACAAAAAGGTACGCATAAAGGTTTTGGCATACAAAGCAGTCAGCGGAAGAACCTATAACGGACCTTTAAGCGATGGCTTGACCGCAAAGGCAGTTGCGGAGCCGCCTGCACTGAAAAGCGTCAGTGCCTCCGGTACACGAAAGATAAAGGCTAAGTGGTCAAAGGTATCCGGCGTATCCGGTTATCAAGTTAAGTGGAGCACCACGCCAAAATTGACATCTAATACTAAGGACCAAAACTTTTCTAAGTCGTCCACAACTTCCGGCACAGTTAAGACCGCCCGCTCAAAGACAAAGTATTATGTAAAGGTTCGCTCCTATGTTACAAAAAACGGAAAGAAGTATTATTCTTCTTGGAGTAATATTAAGAGCGTAAAAACAAAGTAACAGAATAAAAATTAAGCTCCTGCAACCTATTGGATTGCAGGAGCTTTTTTGGTTTATGACAGATGCAGAATTTCTACTATTTGTCTTTTATATGCCAAAAATTCATCGCTTAAGTTGAAGTCGTCGGGTCGTGGCTTCTTTTCTTTTATCACGATTTCGTTGCTGATAGTGCCGGGACTGCCCGACAGTATATATATTCTGTCTGACAGCAGTATAGCCTCATCGATGTCGTGGGTTATGAATATGGTGGACAAATTGATTTTGCTCATTATATCCAAATACCATTTGTGAATTTTTGTCTTTGTTATGGTGTCGAGAGCAGAAAACGGCTCGTCCAGCAGTGCTACTCCGTCAGATGAAAGATATGTGCGCAGTAGTGCCGCCCTTTGTCTCATTCCGCCCGAAAGCTGAGCAGGATATTTCATTTGCGTTCCTTCCAAACCAAAGGTGGAAAAGTAAGGGGAGGCGATTTTTCTTGCTTCCTTCTTTTTTGTTCCGTTCAGTATCAGCGGCAGGCACACATTGTCTATTACCTTTCGATAAGGGAACAGCAGGTCTTTTTGGAGCATATAGCTGATATGACCGGGCTTTCCCGTTATGTCCTCGCCTGACACGGTCACCTTGCCGCTGTCAGGGGTGTATATGCCCGACAAAATGTTGAACAGCGTGGTTTTGCCTGAGCCGCTTACACCCAGCAGACATATAATTTCGCCCTCATTCAGTGACAACGAAACATCTTTTAGTACCTGTAGATTGCCGAAGCTTTTGTTTATGCTTTCTGCTTTTAATAATTCCATAGTTTATGCCAAATAGTCGTTTGAAAATCCTTTGTTATCACCGAGAGTTTTGTCGGCGAGCTTTTCTTTGTCTACCCAATTATAAAATGCGTTCCAGCGTGCAGGGTCAATGTAGCCCCATTTTTTAGCATCGCTGATATATTGATTTACCATAAATTGCTGGCTCTGCTTTACGAGTTCCTCACTGCCTTTAAGAGAGCCGGTATCGTCGCCGTCAATAAGGATTTGTGCAGCCTTGTCCGGATTGTCGATAGCGTACTGATAGCCCTTTTGGGTAGATGCCAGAAATGCCTTTGCAACCTCCGGCTTGTTCTTAAGAAAGTCGTTGTTTGCAACGAGAACAGGTGAGTAGTAGTCGAATGTTGGATTAAGGTCTTTGATTGTGATTGTGTCTACAGGCACCTTATTGATTTTTGCGTTGATGAGTGCCCAGCCTTCGTAAACCCAGATAGCGTGCTTTTTGTTCTGCTTAACATCTTGAGCCTCGTCGGTAACATTGTTTGGTATTTGCTTTACCTTGCTCCAGTCACCGCCGTCTTTTTCGACAATGTTCTTCATCATAGCCAGCTCGATAGGTGACTGCCATGTGAGATACTCTTTGCCTTCAAGGCCCTTAGGTCTGTCCATACCCTGTCCCTTGTAGGACATGATGCAGGAGGTGTTGTGCTGCAGCAGAGCGGCTACGGCTGTAACCTCCATAGGAGTGTCGGATGCAAAAGCAGGTACAAGCAAATCCTGATAGCCTACTGCAAACTGTACCTGACCTGCGGAGCAAGCTGAGATAGCACCGTCCTCAGGCGGCTGAACTATGGAGACATCCAGACCTGCATCCTTGTAGTAGCCGTTTTTCAGTGCTACATAGAGGCCGGTATGATTTGTGTTAGGAGTCCAGTCGAGGCATACGGTGATTTTTTCGTTAGCCTTTTTTGTTGTATCTTTTTTGTCGTTTGTGTTTGTTGTCGATTTGCTGCAAGCAAAGAGGCTGAATACCATAGCAACAGCCAACAGTGCGGCAAGTATTTTCTTTATGCTTTTCATATTATTTTCCTCATCATATTATTAGTTTGTTTCGTTTTGGTTTTCTTTTATTTTAGCCCAGGGCATAGATATTTTTTCTATCACATCTATCACCAGCATAAGCAGCAGGCTTATGACAGATATGAATATAATTACGGCGAACATTTTGTCAAAAGCGTATGCCTTTTTTACTCTGGTCATATATACGCCTAATCCCTCGAATCCGCCCAGCCATTCGCTGACTACGGCGCTTACTACAGCATAGGAGGCACTTATACGCAGACCTGAGAAAAATTCACCCATTGCATTAGGCATTTTTACATACCTGAATATTTGCAGTCTGTTAGCCCCCATAGCCTGCATAAGATGTATTGCGTCAGTGTCCACACTTCTGAATCCTCCCAGCAGTCCTATGGTTATAGGGAAGAATGTGGTTATCACTACCAATGTGATTTTTGGTGCCATACCAAAGCCCATCCACAGCACCAACAGCGGAGCTATGGCAATAGTCGGTATTGTCTGCGTGATGACCAGCAGAGGATACAATGCTTTGTATAGGAATGAAAATCTATCCATCAGCGTAGCTACGATAAAAGCCAGTATTATTCCTATAACAAGTCCGTATACAGACTCCTGAAGTGTGACTGCCGCCTGTTTCATCATGATAGAAAAATTATCACAAAAGGCTTTTACTACCGAGGCGGGCGACGGCAGCATATATGCCGGCACAACCTCTCGGTCGCACACAATGTACCATATCAGCACCGCCACTGCGATAGCTAATACAGGTGCGGTTTTATTGGTGATGCTTTGTAACTTTTTTGTCAATGGTAAGCACCTCGCCCTCAGGGTTGTACACCACTTTGATGTATGCGCTGACGCTGTCACAGCCTGCCTTGACAGCAACCTTTTGGCAGTTTGCAACTATTTCCATCAGCTCATCATAGCTTTCGCCCTCTATTGTGGTCTCAAATGGACCTACATAGTAGTTCAGTCCCGTTGACTTGATATAGTCGATTACTTCGTCCACTATGCGTATCAGCTCGTTCTCGTCGCTGACCGACGGCAAAACCTGGATAGCAACACTTGCTTTCATGCTCTTTCCTCCTATCAAAAATATTACTCAAAAAGTCAAAAGAAAAATCCCCGACTGCACGGGGATATAGTATCTTCGTATACAGTCTCCCTACACTCGCATTAACGAACAGGTTAGAAGGGTATAATCTCAGCCAAACGGCACCCCTGACTTATTAAGTTAGTTGTATTTTACATCTCATATGCCGGTTTGTCAAGTGAGGCAGGTAATTGTGCCGATTTTTACTAAATGCTATTTACTTTTTATACCGTATATATTAAAATATATAATCAAACTTAATTCTGTTTGGCAGTGAGGTATGATAATATGGAAAATCTTGGATATTATAACGGAAAGTATGATCTCATAGAGAATATGCAGATACCTATGCTCGACCGTGTTTGTTGGTTTGGCGACGGTATATATGATGCTACATACTCTCACAATCATAAGATTTTTGATATGGCGGCTCACCTGAACAGATTTTATAACAGCGCAAAGCTCCTCGATATAAATATGCCTGTCACTCGCAGTGAGTTGGAAAATTTGCTGAATGATTTGGTACAAAAGGTTGACAGCGGTGACCAATTTGTGTATATGCAGGTGACAAGGGGTAGTGGACTCAGAGAGCATATTTATGCTCCTGATGAAAAGGCTAATCTTTGGATTACTCTTACTCCGTCACATATTTCCGACACATATGAGCCTATTGATGTGATTACTTATGAGGACAAAAGATTTTATTATTGTAACTGTAAGACGCTCAATTTGATTCCGTCCTGCCTCGCCGCTACAGCAGCCTCGAGGGCCGGATGTCAGGAGGCAATTTTTCACAGAGGGGATATAGTCACAGAGTGCGCCCACTCAAATTGTTCTATCTTTAAGGACGGCACGGTTATCACTCATCCGCTGGATGATAAGGTCTTGCCCGGAACGGCTCGCTTGAGACTCCTTGCTTTTGCCGAAAGGTTGGGCTATAAGACCGAGGAGAGAGATTACACCTTGGCAGAACTTATGGATGCCGACGAGATTGTGGTTCATTCCACAGGCTCATTTTGTATTCCCGTTAAGACTGTTGACGGAAAGTCCGTAGGCGGAAAAGCACCCGAAATGCTCAAAAAAATACAGGATGCTTTGGTCGCCGATTTTGAGGAACAATGCAAATAAAACCGTTTTGATTTTTCATAACTTACCTTGATGTTGTATGCGGATAGGTGTATAATTTATAATTGTAGTTGGATTTTTACTTTTTATATATAATTCTATTTTTTAGAGCGAAATCCTCTTAGGGAGGTTAGAGAATGTACCACAGAACACAGGCGGCGATAGATCTTGACGCCTTGGAATATAACTATAACAGCGTTCGTTCAAAGTTGCCGGACGGTGTAAAGCTTTTGGGCGTAATAAAAGCAGATGCCTATGGCCACGGAGCAGTGGAGGTCGGCAGATTTTTGGAGCACAAATGCGATTTCTTCGGCGTTGCCTGCATAGAAGAGGCGGTTGAGCTGAAAAAAGCAGACATAACCACGCCTATTCTTGTGCTCGGTCATGTTTCCGCAGTAGATTATGACACTGTAGTAAAATACGATATTCGTGTGCCGATTTTTTCCTTAGCAGATGCAAAGGCTCTTTCTGCAGAAGCGGTTAAGCAAAACAAAACCGCACCGTTCCACTTTGCTTTGGATACCGGAATGAGCCGTATCGGATTTCAGGTTACCGAGGAGAGTGCCGACGAGTGCAAAGCGATTTCACAGCTTCCTAATTTGTTTGCCGAGGGGTTGTTTAGCCATTTTGCTACAGCAGATGAACAAGATTTAACCAAATCAGTGGCACAAAGAGATAGATTTGTTCACTTTTGCGATATGTTAGCCGATAGGGGAGTTAATATTCCAATTAAGCATCTTAACAACAGTGCCGGAATAATGAACTTCCATGAGTGTTTTGATATGTGCCGTATGGGTATAGTTGCTTATGGTATGTATCCGTCCGAAGAAGTTGACAAGAGTCTGCTCAGCATAAAGCCCGTTATGAGCTGGAAAACTCATGTCGCACACATTAAGACTCTTGAGGCAGGCAGAGAGATTTCGTACGGCGGTACTTACACCACCGACAAGTCCACTCGTGTAGCTACTATTCCTGTAGGTTATGCAGACGGCTATCCTCGTTGTTTGTCCAATTTGGGCAGAGTTATTATCAACGGAAAATATGCCCCGATTTTAGGCAGAGTTTGTATGGATCAGTTTATGGTCGATATAACCGATATAGACAATGTTGATATAGATACGGAGGTTATTCTCGTAGGTCGTCAGGGCGACGCCGTTCTCTCTATGGAGGAGGTTTCGGAGCTGGCTCATTCATTTAATTATGAGCTGCCGTGCCGCATTTCACGCAGAGTTCCACGAGTGTATTATAAGGACGGAAAAGAACAATTTTCCGCCAACTATTTGTACTGATAAAGAATATAAAAAAGCGTTGCGATTTAATTTCGCAACGCTTTTTCCTTTTATTACTTATTCTTCTGTGAATACTTCTTTTCCTAAACCGCAGATAGGGCAGGTCCAATCCTCAGGGACTTCTTCCCACGGAGTGCCTGGTGCTATTCCGTTGTCAGGATCGCCCAGCTCAGGATCGTATACATATCCACAAGGGCATACATATTTTTCCATTTTAATTATCCTTTCCGTTCTTTAGTATATGTTGTATTTATATCTTAGCTGAAATATCTCTTGAGAAGGCCCTCGAAAGCCTTGCCGTGTCTTGCTTCGTCACGAGCCATTTCGTGAACAGTGTCGTGGATAGCATCGAGATTTGCAGCCTTTGCCTTTTTAGCGAGCTCTGTTTTGCCCTCTGTAGCGCCTTTTTCTGCAGCAACTCTCATCTCGAGATTTTTCTTTGTTGAGCTTGTTACTACTTCGCCAAGCATTTCTGCAAATTTTGCAGCGTGTTCAGCTTCTTCGTAAGCAGCCTTTTCCCAATAGAGTCCGATTTCGGGATAGCCCTCTCTGTGAGCTACTCTTGCCATTGCGAGATACATACCTACCTCGCTGCATTCACCGTTGAAGTTGTCACGGAGACCCTGTACGATTTCTTCGTCAACACCGTCGATGATGCCTACCTTGTGCTCTGCAGCCCAAGCGTTGTCATCTGCGTCCTCTCTCACTGCCATCTTAGCCTTGCAGATTGGGCAGATTTCGATAGGTTCGTCACTTTCGAATCCACATACGGGACAATAATATTTTTTAGCCATTTTCAATTACTCCTTAAAATTTAATTTTTTTATTTACATTCAGGGCATATGCCACTGTAATATACATCTCTCTTTTGTACCTCAAATCCGTCTAAACCGTGAGCGGTTATTCCGTCAACTTTGAAGTCAAAGATTTTTTTGCACCTGTCACAGATGAAGTGTCCGTGCAGTCCTGTGTCAGCATCATATCTTACACGGTGGTCGTCGATTTGTATTTTGATTATCAGTCCGCATTCCTCTAACGACTGTAATGCGTTGTACACAGTTGTCTTGCTGAACGAGGGACTTTCTTTAATCAGTACCTTGTATATCTCGTCTGCATCCGGATGAGTGGGATGCTCTGACAGATATTTGTATACCGCTATACGCTGCGGTGTCGCTCTAAAGTGTTTCTGCCTGAAAAGTTCTACTATTTCAGTCTCTTTCATTTATTCACCACCTTGTAACGAAAACTACATTGTAACGAGTACAGTTCATATTATACTGATTTTTTTCGATTTGTCAACAGTTGTTTCAAATTTTTTATAAAAAATCCGCCGCAGTATTTTTATACCGCAGCGGATTATTGTTATATGCTATATATTATAACTATTTTATTACCTTTGATAAGAAGTCCACAAGTCTCGGATCCTTCGGGTGATTAAATATTTCGTCGGGAGTACCTTGTTCAAGAATTTTGCCCCCATCCATAAATATTACTCTCGTAGCAACCTCTCGTGCGAATCCCATCTCGTGAGTAACTGTTACCATTGTCATGCCTTTTTCTGCCAGATTCTTCATAACCTGCAGAACCTCGCCTACCATTTCCGGATCAAGAGCTGAGGTCGGCTCGTCAAAAAGCATTACTTCCGGTTCCATGCAGAGTGCTCTGACTATAGCGACTCTCTGCTTTTGTCCGCCGGACAACTGACTTGGATATGAGTCTGCTCTGTCTGCAAGACCTACTGCCGAAAGGAGAGATTCAGCCTTTTTCTCAGCGTCCTCTTTTGACATTTTCAGCAGTTTCATAGGTGCTATTGTAAGGTTGCGCAGCACTGTCATGTTAGGAAACAGGTTGAAGTGCTGGAATACCATTCCCATCTTTTGTCTGTGTTCATTTATGTTCAGCTTTGGGTCGGTAATATCATCTCCGTCAAATATGATAGAACCTTCTGTGGGTATCTCCAGCAGATTGAGAGAGCGCAGCATAGTTGACTTACCGGAGCCGGACGGTCCGATGATTACTACTACCTCACCTCTGTCGATTTCCAGGTCAACTCCGTCCAGAGCTTTTACCGCTCCGTCAAGGTAGTATTTTTTTACTCCCTTTACAGATATAAGTGTGTTATCGCTCATTCTTTCGGAGCCTCCTTTCGATTACGCTAACCAGCTTGGTCAGTGCCATTACCATAACGAGATAAATCAGCGCTACAGTCAGCAATGGCATATAGTACGAATATGTTACGGCTGATATGCTTGAGCCGGCTTTTGTCAGGTCGTTTACTGCCACATAACCTGCTACCGAAGTTTCCTTCAGCAGTGCAATAAATTCGTTGAGCAGGGTAGGGAGTACGGCTTTGAACATTTGCGGAATGATAACATATCTCATAGTCTGGAGATAGTTGAATCCGATTGAGCGGCCTGCCTCAAACTGACCTGCGTCGATAGACATAATTCCTGCACGGAATATCTCGGCTACATATGCACCGCTGTTGATACCGAATGCGAATATGCCTACGGCTACGCCGTTAGATGATGATTTGAATATAAGAAAATAACATATGAGGAGTTGAACAACTACAGGTGTTCCTCTGATTACTGTCAGATACACCTTGCACAACCAGTTGAAAAATCTCAGGACTCTGTAGGACAGTCCGCCTTTTAGCTTCAGCGACTCCTCGTTTTTGTCGTATGATGAACGAACAGCGGCTACCACTACGCCGATTACGATACCGATTATTGCGGCAAACAGTGTGATAACCAATGTGTTGCGGAGACCGCCGAGCATAAGCTTCCACCTGTTGTCAGATATGAAGTTGAGTTCAAATGTGTCTTTGAAATTTTGCCAAGCCTCTGCCAAACTTATATTGATAAAGTTCATATTTGCCTCCTTTCAAAAAATAAGAGGCTGCGTCACACAGCCTCCTTTAGTGCGAATGTCTTATTCTGCTTTGATGTACTTGTTTACAATGTTCTTTACAGTGCCGTCAGCGATGAGCTCCTTGAGAGCATTGTTTACCTTAGTCTGAAGTTCTGTGTTGCCCTTCTTGAAGCAGATTGCATATTGTTCTTCTGCATATGCAGAATCAAGAATCTTAAGACCCTTGTTAGCCTTTACGAATGCCTTTGCAGGCTCGTTGTCGATGATTACACAGTCGATTTTGCCGGCGAGAAGAGCTTGAACAGCGTCTGCACCCTTGTCATACTCGTTTACTGCGTCTGCGCCGTAGCTGTCCTTAGCGTAGATGTCGCCTGTTGTGCCGAGCTGAACGCCGATCTTAGACTTAGAGCTGAGGTCCTTAACATCCTTAATGTCGCTGCCTTCTTTTACGATAACGGACTGAACAGCAGTTGCATAAGGATCAGAGAAGATAACGCTCTTTTGTCTGTCGGGAGTAACAGTCATACCTGCCATACCCATATCATACTTGCCGCCCTGTACGCCGGGGATGATTGCGTCAAATTTTGTGTCAACAATCTCCAGCTTCATACCGAGCTTGTCTGCGATAGCCTGTGCTACATCTGCATCGATACCTACTACCTTATCGCCCTCTTTGTACTCATATGGAGGGAACTCGGCGTTAGTAGCCATTGTGAGAGTTGCCTGTGTTGTGGTGTCTTTTGAGTTGTCTGCTTTGTTTGCATCTTTATTGCCGGAGCAAGCCGCAAATGCAAATGCAACTGTTGCTACAGCAAGAACAACGCAAAGAATCTTTTTGATGTTTTTCATTATTCTACACTCCTATAAATATTTTATACATCTAAAATGTATAAAGATAAAATAGCACAACGGAAACTCCTTGTCAATATTATCTGCACATATTCAAAAAATAAATAAATATACATTTTACACTTTTTCAAATTAACACTTTACTTTGGTAAAGAAATAAAGTATAATGGCATTATCATTTAGGAGAAAGAGGTACTATTATGAAAAACATCAAAAAGATTATAGCAGTCCTTTTGGCTGTGATTACCGTTGCATTTGCATTTGCGGCTTGCTCCGGTGGCTCTAAGGACAGCGGCACATCGTCCGACACAAAAACAGCCGCAGCGGCTTCCGACTACGACGCAGTAGTTAAGAAAGGCAAGCTCGTTGTCGGTATCACAGTGTACGAGCCGATGGACTATAAGGACAAAAAGACTGGCAAGTGGACAGGCTTTGACGCTGACCTCGCTACAGCAGTAGCTCAAAAGATGGGCGTCGATGTTGAGTTCATCACCATAAATTGGGACAGCAGATTTACTGAGCTTAAGTCCGGTACAATCGACTGTATCTGGAACGGTATGACTATAGATGATTCAGTCAAAGCTAACTGCAGTCTCTCAAAGCCGTACGCAACCAACAGCCAGGTTGTTGTTATGAAAAAAGATAAGCTCGACAAATACAAGGACACCGCTTCTATGAAAGACCTTGCATTTGCTGTAGAAAAGGGCTCCGCAGGCGAAAAGGAAGCTAAGAAGATTTCTTCCAACGTGCTTTCCGTTGACGCACAGGCAGACGCCATCAAAGAGGTTAAGGCCGGCACATCCGATGCTTGCATCATCGACTCTACTATGGCTAACTCCCTCACCGCAGACGGTAAGGATTTTGACGACCTGGGCTACAAGGTTTCTCTTACTACAGAAGAATACGGCATCGGCTTCAGACAGGATTCTGATATGCCCGAAAAAATCAATTCGTTCCTTGACGAATTGAAAAAGGATGGCACAATGTCACAGCTTTCCAAAAAGTACGGCGTAAATCTTGCTGAATAAAATTTGATTTGAACAGAATGCCTTGCGGTTTTTGCTGCAAGGCATTTGTTTGGTGAAAGGACTTGTTATGGGTACATCATTGTTAGAAGTTACTATGGAGCTGCTAAAAGCCTTTTGGGTGAACTTTAAGCTCTTTGGAATTACACTTATAGCGGCACTGCCTATCGGACTAATTTTGAGCTTTGGTTCTATGTCAAAGTTTAAGCCGCTTAAATATCTTGTAAAGATTATCGTCTGGATAATCCGTGGCACACCTCTTATGCTCCAAATTATTGTCGTGTTCTACGGTCCCGGTCTTATATTCGGCATGACCGTAGACAGTACATATCGCTTTAAGGCGGCGGTTATCGCATTTATCATAAATTACTCTTGTTATTTCAGCGAGATTTATCGTGGCGGAATAGAAGGAATACCTAAGGGGCAGCAGGAGGCAGGACTTGTGCTCGGTATGAGCAAGAGTCAGATATTCTTTAAGGTTACATTGCTCCAGGTAATTAAGCGTATTGTACCGCCTATGAGCAACGAGATTATTACTCTCGTAAAGGATACATCACTCGCCCGTACTATAGCTATAGTAGAAATCATAAGAATAGGCGAGGACTACATTACCGGTGCAGGACTGTTTTGGCCTCTGTTCTACACAGCGGCATTCTATCTGATATTCTGCGGAATACTCACGCTTCTGTTCGGTGCTATAGAAAAGAAAATGAGCTATTTTAACAGCTAAGGAGGCGATACATTATGGCATTATTAGAAGTAAAGGGAATAAAAAAACGCTTCGGAAAATCAGAAATACTAAAGGGTATCGACTTCGATTTGGAAAAGGGTGAGGTACTTTCAATAATCGGTTCATCCGGTTCCGGCAAAACCACTTTGCTCCGTTGCATTAACTTTTTGGAGTTTGCAGAGGAGGGTACAATCACCGTAAACGGCGAGACAATATACGACGGCAAGGTTGACAAGAGAATAAAAGAGAAAGATTTGAGAACAAAGAGATTGCATTTTGGTCTTGTGTTTCAAGATTTCAACTTGTTCCCACAGTACAGCGTGCTCAAAAATCTGACCTTAGCACCGTCACTTTTGGATATGGGCACAAAGGAAGAGCTGGAGCAGAGAGCGAGACAACTCATAGACCGTGTTGGACTCAAGGATAAGATTGACTTCTATCCATGTCAGCTTTCGGGCGGTCAAAAGCAGAGAGTTGCGATAGCTCGTGCTTTGATGATGAATCCGGACATTTTGTGCTTCGATGAGCCCACATCCGCTCTTGATCCGGAGCTTACCGGCGAGGTGCTTAAGGTTATTAAGTCACTGAAAGATGAGGGCAGTACAATGATAGTTGTTACTCACGAGATGGAATTTGCAAAGAATGTATCGGATAAAATTATATTTATGGCAGACGGCGTGGTAGAGGAATGCGGTACACCGCAGCAGGTGTTTGAGTATCCGCAAAGCGAAAAGACTCGTGCGTTTCTCGCCAACTCTCTTGAAAAATTTTAGTTTTGGGGTGCATTATGGAATATAAATTTCATTTTACCTATATGGTCGACAGCAGAATAAAGACAGCTACCGGCGATAATGACGATTTTGATATTCGTACAGAGGAACACAGCCACGGATTAAAGGTTACTGTTTTGCCTAAAAGCAGTATAATTATCAAAAAGTTTTTTGTTGAGCGTGATTATCCCTTTGATGAGAACAGTCTGTTTTTTGCCAACGGATATCAGTCGTGGACGGATTCGAGAGAGTTCGGCTACGATGACCGTATGGACGGACTCGGACTGATAGGCAAAAGCCTCTTTGGCAAAAAATTCGGTCTCAGCTATGTGGGCGATTATAATTTCATTACAGAGGAAAAAAAGAGAGGCAGTTTTCATTCCCACTCCTTTGCCTATGTGAGAGAGGGCGACACCATAGACTTTTTCGGCTCAGTCACCGAGCGAACAGGATTTACGGTGATTTATGCCGATATGACCGGCGGAAAAGTGAGATTTTCTAAGGATATAGACGGCGTAACTATCAGCGAGCCTTATGATGTTTTGGATATGTATCTGGATTGCGGAGATTATGACGGTGTGTTCGACAGATATTTTTCTGCACTCGGTGTTCATCCTATCACAAAGAAAAAAATAAAGGGCTATACTTCTTGGTACAATTATTATCAAGGCATAAGTGAGGACATAATACTCAGAGATTTACATTCTCTCGAGGCAAAAAAAGAACTCGTTAACACTTTTCAGGTGGATGACGGCTACCAAACCGCAGTAGGCGACTGGCTGTCTATTGACTCCAAAAAATTTCCTAACGGAATGAAAAAGATTGCCGACAGTATTCACGACGCCGGTTTTGAGGCAGGACTTTGGCTTGCTCCGTTCGGTGCTCAATATAATTCAAAGCTTGCAAAAAATCATCCCGATTGGCTGATTAAAGACAAAAAGGGTAAGCCTATAACAGTAGGTGCAAATTGGGGCGGATTTTACGCCCTCGATATATACAACACTCAGGTCAGAGAATACATAAAAAATGTGTTCGATACAGTGCTGAATGAATGGGGCTTTGATTTGGTTAAGCTGGACTTTTTGTATGCCGCTTCTATAGTACCTATGTACAATAAGAGCAGGGGAGAGATTGCCTGCGACGCCATCGACTTTTTGCGTGAGTGCGTGGGAAACAAAAAAATTCTCGGCTGCGGCGTTCAGCAGATGCCCTGTTTCGGCAAGGTGGATTATATGCGTATCGGCGCAGATATGGACTTAGGCTGGGCGCATATTTGGAGAAGAAAATATATGCACAGAGAGGATGTTTCCACTCCTAATGCTATTCACAACAGTATTTATCGCAGATGCCTGAACGGCAGAGCTTTCCTTTGCGACCCCGATGTGTTCTTGCTCAGACGGACTAACATTAGATTTTCTCCGGAGCAGCAAAAGGTTTTGTCAAAGTTTATTCAGCTTTTCGGCGGAGTGCTGTTTATGAGCGATAACATTGACGATTATGACGCCGAGCAGATGTCTGTGTTTACCGACATTATGTCTGACAGTGCCGAGCTTACCGCTGTGCATGAAAAGAATGGAAAGGTATTTGTGGACTATGTACAGGACGGCAAGCCACAGGTGCTCAAATTTTCTGTATCCGACGGCGTTATTTATTGACATACAAAAAAATAGTGATATAATATTTTTGTACAAGGAAGTGCACTTCGCACCTCCTTGTATTTTTTTATACATTATCTTATCGTTAGGATTTTTGCTATGACAGAAGAAATTTTAAGCACAGGTATAGATGTTGGTACTACCACAACTCACCTCATTATCAGTCGGCTTGTGTTGGCGGTAAAAGAGGGATTCGGTTGTGCACCAAAGGTGGAGATAGTCCACAAGGAGATAATATATCAGTCCGAGATATATTTCACCCCATTAGAGCCAGACGGCAGGATTTCTGCTATCGGCGTAAAGGATATTATTATCTCCGAGTACAGCAATGCAGGAGTCACACCCAATATGTTGGGCAGCGGAGCAGTGATTATCACAGGCGAGAGCGCACGCCGCCGTAACGCTAAAGAACTTCTCTATGAGATTTCCGATTATGCCGGGGATTTTATAGTGGCAGAAGCAGGCGGCGAGACCGAGAGCATTTTGGCAGGAAAGGGAACAGGCGCTCAGAGATTGTCCGATCGTGAGCAATGCAAAGTAGCTTGCGTAGATATAGGCGGCGGAACCACAAATATTTCTGTGTTCGACTGCGGAAAAGCAGTGGCGGCGTCTTGTATAGACGTAGGAGGCAGACTCATAAAGATTGATAATAACCGAGTTGTCACCTATATTTCGCCCTATGTGTCGGAGCTGTTGTGCAGCGGCGGTGTCGATTTGAGTGTAGGCAATATACTTGAGCGAGATGTTGCACAAAAAATATGCCGACTGCTTGTGCATAGTATGACAGATGAGCTTAATTCCTTGCCGTCAGCGGATAGGTATATTTTTTCCGGCGGCGTTTCTTCGTGCTGCGGCAGGGATTTAGATGATTATTGCTACGGTGACTTGGGTGTTATGCTGTGGCGTGAGATAGAAAATTCCGAATGGTATCTGATTCATAATTGCACCGTTGCAGACAATGCGATACGAGCTACAGTAATAGGCGCAGGCAACTATTCATTTGATATAAGCGGCAGTACGATAGCCTGTATAGAGTCGGCACTGCCCATAAGGAACATTCCGTGTGTTGGTTTGAGCATTGATTGCCCCGAGGATATTGCATCTGCCTTTGACGGCATAAATGGGCGTCTGTCAAAGTATTCACTCCAAAAGCCTGTTGCACTTTCGTTTTCGGGATATAAGAGTATCGGGATTGATGATATGCTCGGCATTGCTCATAATATTTCGGACGCATTGGGCGAATATATTTCCAACGGGCAGCCTGTTATTGTTCTCGTTGAGCAGGATATAGGCAAGGCTATGGGCGTTTGCCTAAAAAAATATTTGCCAAAGGATTATCCGGTACTCTGTATCGACTGCGTATCGGCAGAGGACGGAGATTATATTGATATAGCCAAATCGGTAGGCGGAGGCAGAGCAGTGCCTGTTTCTGTCAAAAAGCTCGTATTTTCAGTGTGAGGTGGGTGATTTTATGATTTTGAAAACTATGTTGTATTCTAAGATGTATTCCTTTTCTTCCGTAAAAGAGGTGCTCGCCAAAGCTAATGAGCGAAAAAGCGGCGATACTCTCGCCGGACTCGGTGCAGACAGCGACCTTGAGCGTGTTGCAGCTAAGGTTGTGCTCGCCGATATGACAGTGGGCGAAATTACCGAAAATCCGGTTGTTCCGTATGACGAGGACAGCGTTACAAGGATTATACTCGACGACCTCGACAGAGATATTTATGAAAAAATTAAGGGTGTGACCATAGGTGACCTGAGAGAATGGATACTCGATAATTGTCGTACTTCCGAAGAACTTTTGACTTTGTCTAAGGGATTGTCGAGTGAGGCCATAGCCGCTGTATGTAAGCTAATGAGCAATCTTGACCTAATGTACGCCTCGTCAAAATTTGAGATTACCGCCCATTGCAATACTACTATCGGCAGACGGGGTACATTCTCATCTCGACTTCAGCCTAATCACCCTACCGACAGCGTTAAGGGCGTTACCTCATCTTTGTTAGAGGGACTCAGCTACGGTATAGGTGATGCACTGTTCGGACTTAATCCGGCGGTGGATACCGAGGAGAGCACAGTGGATATTCTCAATCTGTTCAATGATGTGAAAACGAGACTCGAGATACCTACTCAGATTTGTGTTTTGTCCCATATTACCACCCAGATGAAAGCGCTCGGTCACGGTGCGCCTATGGATTTGTGCTTTCAGTCCATAGCCGGCAGTGAAAAGAGTTTAGCATCTTTTGGCGTGGACACAGGACTGCTTGCAGAGGCTAATGATATGATGAAAGAGCTGTCTACCGCCCAGGGACCTAACTATATGTACTTTGAGACGGGACAGGGCTCAGAGCTTTCTTCCTCCGGTCACAACGGCGCAGACCAGCAGACTATGGAGTGCCGTTGCTACGGACTTGCTCGACATTATAATCCGTTTTTGGTTAATACTGTTGTCGGATTTATCGGTCCCGAATATATTTATGACACAAAGGAACTTATCAGAGCCGCACTCGAGGATGTGTTCTGCGGTCATATGCACGGTTTGCCTATGGGTTGTGACATTTGTTATACCAATCATATGAAAGCAGACCAAAATGATGTTGATTCTCTCTTGGTTATGCTTGCATCATCAGGCTGTCACTATGTTATGGGCGTGCCGGAGGGCGATGATATTATGCTCATGTATCAGTCTACAGGCTATCACGATATAGCCGCTGTTCGTGAAATGCTGAACAAACGCCCTATCGCCGAGTTTGATTCTTGGCTGGAAAAGCACGGCATTACCGAAAACGGAAAACTTACATCACTTGCCGGTGATCCAACGCTGTTTTTGTAGGAGATGTTGATTGTGGAAAATATAAAAGATATTACTTCGGTGCCTATGCACGAATTGCTTTTGTCCGATAATAAGGACAAAAAGGCTATGGAAAACTTAAAAAAATTTACCGATGCCCGTATAGGAATCGGCAGAACAGGCAGCAGGTATAAGACTATGCCTTATCTCAGGTTTAGGGCAGACCATGCTGCCGCAAACGACGCCGTAATGCTGGAGGTTGACCAAAAAACAATCAGCAATCTCGGCTTGTTCGAGATTCATACTGCCTGCAAAGATAAGCATGATATGCTCACTCGCCCCGATTGGGGACGGATTATTCCCGATGACCAAAAGCAAATCCTTTTGCAAAGATGCAAAAGAGATGTCGATGTCCAAATATATTGCGGTGACGGACTTTCTGCTCCGTCCGTGGGAGCAAATGTGGGCGATTTGACTCGGATTATTTCCATGTCTCTTGAGGGTACGGGCGTCAGCATCGGCACACCGTTTTTTGTGCGATACTGCCGTGTCAATACTGCTCGTGAAATTGCGCCGCTCCTGAATGCAAAGGTGACTTGCGTCCTTATCGGCGAGAGACCGGGACTGTCTAACGGCGAGAGTATGTCTGCATATATAGCATACAATGCCCGTCCCGATATGAGCGAGTCGGACTATACAGTGGTGTCTAATATCAGCCGTTTGGGTATGCACCCTGCCGAGGCGGGAGCATATATAGCCGAGATTATCCAAAAAATGCTGACGCAAAAAACAAGCGGTCTAAACTTAAAACTATAAAAAATGCGACAGAGATTTTTCACTCTGTCGCATTTTTGTACCCAAAACAAAAACCACCTGCAAAGAGTAAGTGGCTGTCTGTGTCGGCGTCGACCTATTTTTGCGGGAGGCTGCCCTCCGACTATTTTCGGCACGCATGAGCTTAACTACCGTGTTCGGAATGGGAACGGGTGGACCCTCAGCATAATAAACACCGACTGTTACATTATAATACATATTGCCTAAAAGTCAAGTTTTTTCAAAAAAGAAACTGTGAGGGAGCAGCTCTCTTGAGTGCGCCCTCACAGTCCTTTTATATATTTATGGGAGGAGAATTTACAATTCGGCGGTTTGATAAACCAGTTCGTCTGAATACTTGTCGCATACTGAAAAATGGAAGTCTACTCCTGTTCGCTCAGACAATTTTGCCATTAGCTCAAAAAAATCATCAAAGTTCGTACTGTCACCTATAATCTCAGCGGTGGAGTCTACGAATACATCGGTGATATCATAGTTTCCTGCGCACAAGCCTGCCAAAAATCCGTACATCGCTTTTGCACCGTGTACACCACAGTCATCTGCGTTTATCAGTCTTATATTTGGTGGGAGCATTCTGTTCAGCTTGTTCTTGCTGTCTACGAACACCACATTGCCTTTGCTTATCTCAGCTGTAGCTACTGCCGTTTCGAACATTATTCGTGATTTTCCTATTCCGTTTATGCCGGTGATATAATCTACCATATCAAATGCCCCTTTGTATTTTATTTGCAGATTTCCCTCTGCTGTTTATATAATAACGGCAAAATAAGAATTAGAAACAAACAATGCGTTAATCCTATTTTAATTTTTTCTGAACTGCATATTACGAAAAGTAAAGAATTGTCAAAATCTCTTAAAATATGTTGATAATGTGTTTTGCTCTATATATAATAGCCGTATAAAAAATTATGAAGATAAATAATTTTGTTCTCGGAGATTTGTTTGCTATGAAGAATGTATTAGAGTTTTTAGAAGCTACAACAAAAAAATATCCCGACAAGGTGGGATTTACCGATACAGACAGAGAGTCTACTTTCGGCGAGGTAACTGCTCACGCTAAGAGCATTGCCACATATCTTTCACAGTACGGCAGCAAAAGAGCTGTAGCTGTTGTTATCGACAAGTCGGTCAACTGCATTGATGCTATGATGGGCACACTTTATGCAGGTGATTATTACATAGTAGTGGATGTTCATTCCCCAAAAGACAGAATCGAAAATATCATTTCAACTCTTGATGAGCCACTGATTATTGCCGATTCGGCATCTGCCGAGGTTGCTCACGAGGTTGCCGGTGACAGTACAGTAGTAGAGTACGAGACAGCAGTTGCCGCAAGTGCAGATGAAACGGTTTTAGCCGACATAAGACACCGTATGATAGATATGGATATTGCGTATATCCTCTTTACCTCCGGTTCTACCGGAATGCCTAAGGGCACCGTAATCAGTCACCGTGCACTTATCAGCTATGTTAATTGGGTGACCGGAGAGTTTGATTTTGACGAAAAAACTTCTTTCGGTTCGCAGACACCGCTGTATTTCAGTATGTCCGTTACGGATTTTTATTCTACCGTAAAGTGCGGCTGTACCTATAATATTATACCTAAGTCATATTTTTCTTTTCCCCTTAATCTTATCGGATTTCTTAACGAAAAGAAAATCAATACTATCTATTGGGTACCTACGGCAATTTCTATTTTGTCTAATTGGAAGGCTTTTGATGTTGCAAAGCCCGAATATCTTAAGACTGTTTTGTTTGCCGGTGAGATTATGCCTACAAAGCAGCTTAATTATTGGATAAAGAATTTGGACGGCGTAAAGTTTGCTAATCTGTTCGGCCCTACCGAAACCACTGATATTTGTACTTTTTATGTGGTGGACAGAGAGTTTGCCGACGACGACAGCCTGCCTATAGGAAAAGCCTGTGATAACTGCGATGTGTTTGTCGTAAAAGAGGACGGCACAGAGGCAGCAGTAGGCGAGGAAGGCGAGTTGTTTGTACGCTCTACCTTTATGGCAGACGGATATTACGGCAATCCCGAAAAGACTGCGTCTGCTTTTGTCCAAAATCCTCTGAACAAAAAATTTCCGGAGCGAGTATATCGCACCGGTGATATAGTAAAGTACAATGACAGAGGTGAGCTTATCTACATTTCACGCAAGGATTTTCAGATTAAGCGTATGGGCTACCGCATTGAACTCGGCGAGATTGAGGCGGGAGCTAACAGTGTACCTAAGGTAAAGGCTTGCGCCTGCATCTACGACAAGGACGATGACTGCCTGGCGTTGATTTATGAGGGCGGAGTAAAAGACACTTCGGTTGTGCTGGATGCAGTGAAAAACAAAGTTCCGCCGTATATGGTTCCCGACAAAGTTTTGCGCATTAAAGAAATGCCGAAAAACGCAAACGGAAAACTTGACAGAAAAGTGTTGCAAAAAGTTTATAAAACATTATAATATATTAGAAATAATTAGGAAGAGGTAATAAAAATGGATGAACTTTTAGAAATTCTCAATGAAATTAAACCGGGTGTCGATTTTGAAAAAGAGACTGCATTGGTAGATGACGGAATTCTTGATTCTCTCGCTATTATTCGTCTCGTCAGCGAAATCGATGATGAATTTGATGTAGAAATCGGTGTAACAGACCTTGTTCCCGAAAACTTTAACAGTGCAAAAGCGATTATGGCACTTATCGAAAAATTAGAGGACGAGGACTAAATGACATACACTTCTTTTGTATTCCTTATATTTTTGTTAATCACAGGCATATTTTACTATATAGTGCCTAAAAAAGCGCAATGGGTAGTTTTACTCATTGCTTCTTTGGTGTTTTACTTCTTTTCCAGCCAGTTTTTGGGCGTATTTATTGTGCTGTCCGCTCTGCTCATTTTTCTCGGAGCGAGGCAAATCCAAAAGTACGGCGACGAGTTTAAGCTGAAGAAAAAAGGGCTTGAGCGAGCAGAAAGAAAAGAACTGAAAGCGAAAACTCAAAAAAAGCAAAAGGCAGTTTTGACTACTGTCGTTGTGCTCAATATAGCCGCTTTGGCTGCACTGAAATACTGCAATTTCTTTGGCGATATAATCAACGGAATTTCACACCTCTTTGGAGGCGGTAAACTGATTCCGCTGTTCAGCGTTGTGCTGCCTTTGGGTATATCGTACTACACTCTTATGGCAGTCAGCTATATTGTAGATGTGTACAGAGGCACCATTCAGGCAGAAAAGAATCCTTTTAGACTTCTGCTGTTCTTGAGCTATTTCCCGCATATCAGTGAGGGTCCCTTTGACCGCTACGGCGATATGGACAAGCAGTTTAGAGAGCCGCACTATCTTGATTTTGATGTAATTAAGAACGGCGGTATACTGATGATGTACGGCTTTTTCAAAAAGCTTGTCATTGCAGACCGCCTCGGCTTTATCGTAAACGGAATCTTTGACAATGCGGATATCCTCAGCGGTACATCAATTCTGATTGGTATATTGGGATACACATTGCAGCTTTACTGCGACTTTTCGGGTTGTATCGATATTGTCAGCGGTGTGTCCGAAATGTTCGGTGTTAAGCTTGCCGAAAACTTCAGACAGCCTTTCTTCTCACGCAGCATAAATGAATTTTGGCGCAGATGGCACATTACTCTCGGTCTTTGGCTGAAGGAATATGTGTTCTATCCGGTCAGCCTTTCAAATAATTTTAAAAAGGTCAACGCTTCCTGCCGCAAGCATATTAAGAATGAATTTCTTACCGGTATGATTCCGGCTGCGTATGCACTGTTCTTTGTTTGGTTCTGCAACGGATTGTGGCACGGAGCCAGCGGAAAGTACATATTCTATGGATTGTACTATTACATATTGATGATGCTCGGCGAGTTTACAAAGCCGCTTACAGACAAGCTCTGCACAAAAATAAAGCTCAACAGAGATACAAAATGGTATCACGGCTTCCAAATTTTCCGTACATTTGTTATTGTCAATGTCGGTATGCTGATATTCAGAAGCGCCACTTTGGCAGACAGCTGGCATTATCTTGCACAGCTGTTTACCACCCGTCCTAATTTTGTGGAACTGTTCAATGATACAATCAAGATTCCGCATATTTCCAACAAGGACTACGCTCTTTTGGTCGTTGCTACAATAGCTATATATGTTATCGGTAAGCTCAAAGAAAACGGCCACGACATCAGACTTGAGCTGTCACAAAAGAACCTTGTTTTCCGTTGGTTGATATATCTTGTGCTTATGTTTACGGTTATTATTACAGGATTTTACGGCGGAGCTTTTGGAGATGCCGGAATGATTTACGGTCAGTTTTAGGTAATAGTTATGAAGTATAAAGAGAAAAATTTAAAAGGCTTCGGCAGAGGCTTAATATTTACCATAATATTCTGTTTGATTTTTGCAGGATTTTCAAATCTTTTCACGCCCAAGGCAGATGCTAATACCGAGGGTATGTCTGCTATGGTTACAAAAGCATATTTGGCAGAGGAAAGAGATACCATAGATGTTCTGTTCCTCGGCAACTCAAATATGTATCGTGCATTTAATCCGATTCAGCTTTGGCAGGAGCAGGGTATAACCTCTTGTGATATAGGTATGCCCGGCTCTAACACCGTTGAGCTGTATCGCAAGGCTGTAGATTTTATGAAATATCAAAAGCCAAAGATGATTGTTTTTGAAACAGACTGTATGTTTGATGGCGTAAATACATTCGATGCTAACGGAAATCTGGTAGTAAGCCAAGATACTAAGATTGAAAGCAAAGTAAAAGAGCGTATGGATGCCTACAAAAACTCATTTGATAATTTAGATGATGCGATTATGTCCGGCATCAGTTATCGCTGGCCTCTTATGAAATACAAAACTCGTTGGAAGAGACTAAAGTCCAGAGACTTTACCGACGAAAAGGGCAAGTATAAGTTCGTTGCAAAGGGCTATGTTAACGGTGTTGAAAAAAAGCCGTTTAAGTACGGCGCAACATATATGGGCGTTAATGATGGAAGCACCGCCAAGCTTTCGAATAATTCGGATGTTTATGTCAAAAAGCTGATTGAACTGTGCAAGGCGAATAATTGTCAGCTTATGATCACCAGCGTTCCGTGCGGAAAGTATTGGAATTGGCAAAAGCATAACGCTGCCCAAAAGTTTGCTGATGAAAACAACATCAAATTTTTGGATTTTAATGTTGAAACACAGCTTATTCCGGAATTCAGTTGGAAAAATTGCAGCCGTGACGGCGGCACCCATATCAATGGTAAGGGCGCAAAATATGTTACACACGCTATGGGCAGATATCTCGTAGAACAGTGTGATATGAAACCTTCTAATCTTACAGCTAAGCAAAAGGCTGCTTGGAATAAGGATGTAAAGAGCTTTAACAAGGTCAAAAAAAGACAGGTTAAGCTATATAAAGAAAGATTAAAAGCACAAAAATTGAATTCAAAGAAAAAATAAAATGACCGAGCTTGATGCAAGGTGAATTTTAGAAAAAGACCCCCGGTATAATGTTAATGGTATCGCATTATACCGGGGGTTAATTATGCAAAGAAAAGAAAACTGTGAAATAAAAAGTTCGGCACACTCAAAATTCAGATGTCAGTGCTTCTTTTCTTTTTTATCAGCTTTTGGGGCAGTTGTTGTTTTTGCTTCTTTGTAAAAGCTTCTTGTGGTGTAGTTTACTTTTCCGTTGACCTTGCGTGTCAGCACATAATAGTCGCCGTCTTGCTTTATGCTGATGTCAACATCTCCCACTTTTACATTCTTTTTTGCATATACCTTGCAGGTGACTTTACCTTTTTTACATTCCATTTTCAGCAGTATCTTGCTGCCGGTATTGTTCCTAAACTGAAAGTCCTTGCTGTTCCAATCCACCGTAGCGTCTCCGCCCAGAGGAACATATGCTATTTTCAGTGAGTGATTTGTTCTCGCAACAATTTGCAGATTAGCCCTTAGTACAGCCTCAAATACTGTGCTGCTGATTTGGCAAATTCCGCCGCCGAGCCCGTCAACAAGTTCACCGTTTGATATTACATGGGCTTCTTTGTATCCGGATGTTACTGTACGCTTGCCGAGAGTTTGGTTAAAAGAGAATACGCTGCCGTCGGGTATGCACAGATTGTTTATTTTTGATGCGGCCTTTTCCATATTATAGGAACGGGTTTCGTTTTTGTCATTGTAATATGTGGAATACTCTGCCAGCTTGTATGGATAATTTCCGCTGCTGTCCTTTTTCAGCCCGTCATAAACCTTTCGTGTGCTGCTTTCAGCGAAGGTCGTCTTTTTGTTTTCTGTAGTTGTGACTGTGGTTTGCGTTGTGGTAGTAGTTGTTGTTCTGACGGTGGTTGCCTCAGCCTCTTGGGCGGCGGTACAGCCGCCTAAGATTGCTGTAATCATTGCTACGGACAAAACAAAACACAGGAGTTGTTTTGTTTTTTTCATTATATTATTCCTTGTATGGTTTCTTTTCTTTTACCCATCCTTCTTTGTTCACTTGCTTTGCTCTGGCTATTGACAGTGCATCGGACGGAATGTCATCTGTAATAGTTGAGCCGGCGGCAATGTATGCTTTTTCGCCTACTTCTACAGGTGCAATCAGGTTAGTGTTACAGCCGATAAATGCACCGTCGCCGATTGTGCAGCGAGATTTAACCTTTCCGTCATAGTTGCAAGTTACTGTGCCGCAGCCGAAGTTTACGCCTGCGCCTACATCGCTGTCACCGATATATGTCAGATGTGCACTCTTTGTGCCCTCGCCTACAATGCTGTTTTTTACCTCAACAAAGTTGCCGATATGGACACCCTTTTTCAGTACACTGCCGGCTCTTACCTTAACGAAAGGTCCGCAGTCAACACCGTCCTCGATAGTGGAGTCGGTGATTTTGCAGTTGTCGAGCACAACGCCGTTGCCTATCTCTGAATCGGCTACCCAGGAGTTAGGTCCGATTACACAATCTTCTCCGATTTTTGTATCGCCGAGGATAATTGTGTTAGGCAGGATTCTTGTGCCCTTGCCGATTTGGACATCTCTGCCTATCATAACACCGTCGGTGCATGGAATATCCACACCGTTTATCATATGAGCTTCGTTAATATTCTTTCTCATAATGTTGTTGAGAATATTGAGCTGTCTGCGGTCGTTTGCACCCAGAGTAACCTCTGCGTCCTCAACCACATATGCGCCTGCATTCTTTCCTGCGGCTATGAGTATAGCCACACTGTCGGTAATATAGTATTCATTTTGCGCATTGTTGTTTGTAATATTATCGAGAGCATAGAGCAGGTCGTTGCCGTTGAACCAGTAGAATCCTGCGTTCGATTCATTTAGGTTCTTCTTTTCTTCCTCTGTTGCATCTTTGTGCTCAATGATACGCTCCAGTTTTCCGTTTTCGTCACGCTTTATGTGACCGATTCCGTTAGTGTCCTTCACTATAGCGGAGATAAGAGTGATTGAGTTATTGTTTTCTTTGTGGTAGTCATATGCTTTGTTCAAGGTGTCTGCATCGATGAGCGGACCGTCTCCGTTGAGCACAATGATGTCGTCATCTTTGTGAGCGGTGATAAAATCTCTCGCCTGCATAACTGCGTGTCCGGTGCCGAGTTGTGGATTTTGCAGCACTGTTTTTACGCTGCTGTCCATATCTGCAAGAAAGTTCTCGACAATTTCGTGTTCGTATCCGGTGATAACACAGATATCTTCTGCGCCCATTTCTTTTACAGTTTTGACTACATGGCTTATCATAGGCTCAAAAAGCACTTCGCACATAACCTTTGGGCCGTTGCTTTTCATTCTCGTGCCTTTTCCGCCTGCCATAATTATTGCACATTTCATAATGTATAACTCCTGTTCTTTTGCCGTTTATTCGGTATTTTATCTAATTATGCACTAAATCGAAAAAAAATTCAACACATATGGCTAAATTCAGTAAAAAGTATTTGTAATTTGCATTGTGATGTGTTATAATTCTACTGCTATATACTAAATATGTATATGTTGTATTAGTTTATGAATTATTTTAGGAGGTATTTCTACATGTCAAAGAAGTATTGCTACCTCTTCTCAGAGGGTAATGCAAACATGAGAGAGCTTCTCGGCGGTAAAGGTGCTAACCTTGCTGAGATGACAAACATCGGTCTTCCTGTTCCTCAGGGATTCACGATTACAACAGAGGCTTGTACTCAGTACTATGAGGACGGCCGTGAAATCAATGCTGATATTATGGCAGAGATCAATGAGTACATCACTAAGATGGAAGGTATCACCGGCAAGAAGTTCGGCGATAAGGAGAATCCTCTTCTTGTTTCCGTTCGTTCAGGTGCTCGTGCATCTATGCCCGGTATGATGGATACAATCCTCAACCTTGGTCTTAACGAAGATGTTGTTAATGTTATTGCTGAAAAGTCTAACAATCCTCGTTGGGCTTGGGACTGCTACAGAAGATTCATTCAGATGTATTCTGATGTAGTTATGGAAGTTGGTAAGAAGTATTTTGAGCAGCTTATCGACGAAATGAAGGCTAAGAAGGGCGTTAAGCAGGACGTAGAGCTTGATGCAGACGACCTTAAAGAGCTTGCTTCTCAGTTCAAGGCTGAGTACAAGGCTAAGCTCGGCGAAGACTTCCCAACTGATCCTAAGGAGCAGTTGATGGGCGCTATCAAGGCTGTATTCCGTTCTTGGGACAACCCTCGTGCAAACGTATATCGTCGTGACAACGACATTCCTTACTCATGGGGTACTGCTGTAAACGTACAGTCAATGGCATTCGGTAATATGGGTGATGATTGCGGTACAGGCGTTGCCTTCACTCGTGACCCGGCTACAGGCGCAAAGGGCCTCTTCGGTGAGTTCCTTACTAACGCTCAGGGCGAGGACGTAGTTGCCGGTGTTCGTACACCTATGAAAATAGCTGAGATGGAAGAAAAATTCCCAGAGGCTTTCGCAGAGTTCAAGACAGTATGTAAGACTCTCGAGGACCACTACAGAGATATGCAGGATATGGAATTTACCGTAGAACACGGCAAGCTCTATATGCTCCAGACCAGAAATGGTAAGAGAACAGCTCAGGCTGCTCTCCAGATTGCTTGTGACCTTGTTGATGAGGGCATGAGAACAGAAAAAGAAGCTGTTGAGATGATCGATCCTCGTAACCTCGACACACTTCTTCACCCACAGTTTGATGCAAAAGCACTTAAAGAGGCTACTCCTATGGGCAAGGGCCTTGGCGCTTCTCCCGGTGCTGCTTGCGGTAAGATTGTATTCTCCGCAGAAGATGCAGAAGAGTGGAACGCAAGAGGCGAAAAGGTTGTTCTCGTTCGTCTTGAGACATCACCAGAGGATATCACCGGTATGAAGGCTTCTCAGGGTATCCTTACTGTTCGCGGCGGTATGACATCTCACGCAGCTGTAGTTGCTCGTGGTATGGGTACTTGCTGTGTATCCGGCTGTGGCGACATCGCTATGGACGAAGAAAACAAGAAGTTTACTCTCGCAGGTAAAGAATTCCACGAGGGCGACTATATTTCTATCGACGGTTCAACAGGTAATATCTACGACGGTATTATTCCTACTGTTGACGCTACTATCGCAGGCACATTCGGCAGAATTATGGCTTGGGCTGATAAGTACAGAACTCTTAAGGTTCGTACAAATGCTGATACTCCTGCTGACGCTAAGAAGGCTCGTGAGCTCGGTGCAGAAGGTATCGGTCTTTGCCGTACAGAGCATATGTTCTTTGAAGAGGACAGAATTGCTGCTTTCCGTGAAATGATTTGCTCCGACACTGTAGAAGAGAGAGAAGCTGCTCTCGATAAGATTCTTCCTTATCAGCAGGGTGACTTTGAGGCTCTCTATGAGGCTCTTGAGGGCTGTCCTGTTACTATTCGTTTCTTGGATCCACCTCTCCACGAGTTCGTTCCTACTGAGGAAGAAGATATTAAGAAGCTCGCTGACGCTCAGGGCAAGACTGTAGAAGAGATTAAGACTATCATCGCATCTCTCCACGAGTTCAACCCAATGATGGGTCACCGTGGTCTTCGTCTTGCAGTTACATATCCTGAAATTGCTAAGATGCAGACAAAGGCAGTTATTCGTGCTGCTATCAATGTTCAGAAGGCTCATCCTGATTGGACTGTAGCTCCTGAGATTATGATTCCTCTTTCATGCGACACTAAGGAACTTAAGTATGTTAAGGATATCGTTGTTAAGGTTGCTGACGAAGAAATCGCTGCTTCCGGTATCGATATGAAGTACGAAGTTGGTACTATGATTGAGATTCCTCGTGCTGCTCTTACTGCTGACAAGATTGCTACTCAGGCAGAGTTCTTCTGCTTCGGTACAAACGACCTTACTCAGATGACTTACGGCTTCAGCCGTGACGATGCAGGTAAGTTCCTTGATGCTTACTATGATGCTAAGATCTTTGAGAACGATCCGTTCGCAAAGCTTGACCAAGAAGGTGTTGGCCAGCTCATGAAGATGGCTGTAGAAAAGGGTAAGGCTACTCGTCCTTCTCTCCACTGCGGTATCTGCGGTGAGCACGGCGGTGACCCATCATCTGTTGAGTTCTGCCACAATATCGGTCTCGATTATGTATCTTGCTCACCATTCAGAGTTCCTATCGCTCGTCTTGCTGCTGCTCAGGCTGCAATCAAGGCAGGCAAGTAATTCATAATTACTACTGATACTATAAAACAGGAGCGCTTCGGCACTCCTGTTTTTTGTTGTGTAATTGAGTATAAATAAAAAAGCCAACGACGCTAATGACCTGCCCCAGATTGTGCAGACAGTACAAAAAGAGCCTACTTGAAGTAGAAAA
>ERZ1106973.126-NODE-126-length-104666-cov-6.356702_pt1 | contig 104666 bp, 62 predicted proteins | sample MGYA00403686_ERZ1106973 | MGnify/ENA primary metagenome ERZ1106973 (study PRJEB35170, sample SAMEA104062408) | human gut metagenome | biome: human gut; feature: human-associated habitat; material: faeces | place: Denmark | collected 2012-11-06 ...
AATTAATCTTGCTCATACGTTTTGCTTAAATTGGTTAAATATGAAAGAAAATAAGTAAATTTATAAGAATTAGTCCTGATGTCTTTTATTTAAAAGTATTGAAAACTATAAAAGAGGGAATTGCTTGTGTATTTAAAAATATGAGGAGCTATTTTTATACATGTCCCTTAATTCCATTCTTATGGATCTAAAAGGAGATAATTAATGAATAAAGCATTTAGGACTATTTGGAACGATGTTCGACAGTCTTTTGTCACGACCAGTGAGATTCAAACATCCCACGGCAAAAGAACGAAATCTTCTCTTAGTCTTTGCATTGCGACGGCGCTCTTTACGTTGAGCGGAGTCGCTTCAGCAGCATATGTTGAACCTGGCGTAATCGGAAGTACATCGTCATGGGAAACCCCCGAATATCAGAAAGATTGGGGGCTTGAGGCTATGAACGCATCTGCAGCTTACTCTCTTGGCTATAACGGTCAAAAGACAGCTTTAGGCATGATGGACTCTGGAGCGCTTCTCTATACTCATCCTGAGCTTGATGGAGAGCGGTTCCGCTATATCACACAGCAGGGAAAATATACATCGACCGGAAATCGTTACCCGCAAGGGGCTGTGTTTGATGGCGCTTACACGAAAGATGAATCATTTGATACGACGGGGAAATGGATTCTTGGCGTAAATGATTCCCATGGAACTCACGTTTTAGGAACAATTGCTGCGAATCGTGACGGAGCCAATCATCACGGCGTAGCTTGGAATTCTACAAGTTATAGCGCAAACACAGGAGGTTCCGATGACAGCAATTACGGTCCTTTCCTTGACTATGGTTTTTTCTACAACGGTTGGAAAACTTTGGCTGATGCGCTCGTCAAAGATAACGGTAAGGGCAGAGGCGGCGTTATAAACAATTCTTTCGGAACAAATATCCGCGTATACCGATTGCAGCAGATGATTGGCGGGAATTGGACGGACGCAGGGAATTTGAAGGTATCCGATTTGAATAAAGTCGACGGCGTTAATTTCAGAATCGGACCTCGTTTGGCTCATATCCCGACGAATACGGTTGCCCAGGCCGAGTATGAATATTTCCTGCACAACAAAATCTACGGCGCAAAGGGAATAAAGAGTTTCGTTGATGCGGCTTGGGATGCAGTGAAAGGAACAAATGTCGTTCAGGTGTTCACAACCGGAAATCGCGACATGCACAACCCTTTCTATCGTCCTCTTTATCCTTACTTTAACCCGGAAGCGGAAAATAATTGGGTTGCGGTTGCAGGACTGATGAAAAGAGGCGACCGGTATGAATTGATTTCATCATTTAATGAAGCCGGATTAGGAAAATATTGGACGGTTGCAGCCCCCGGATCCCGTATTTATTCATCTGCGGTTGTTGACGGCAGTTATGTTGAGCCTAATACCGGAACAGATTCGAACGGCGATCCGGTAGGAGACCTAGGTTCTCCGAGTTACCAAACTTGGGGCGGAACTTCCATGGCCGCGCCTCACGTGACCGGAGCAATGGGTGTTTTGATGTCCCGGTATCAAAGCATGACAGCCCCTCAGGTCCGAGAAGTGATGTTTACAACTGCCAATCATAAGAATCCCGACGGAACCGATATGGTTGGTTGGGAAAATGTTGAAGTGGATGCATCCGGAGCAGTTGTTCGGACTTGGGCAGTGCCTGAAGGAGAGGTTTCAAACCGAATGGGTTGGGGCGTTCCTGATTTGAATAAAGGGATGTATGGTCCGGGTCAGTTGTTGGGCAAATTTGATTACAACATGAATCTTGCTCCGTTAGATGTTTGGACTAATGACATCTCTGAAGTCGCTCTGAAACAACGTGAGCGAGAAGATCTGGAATGGATGGCAAAAACCAAAAACGGAACAGATGCATCAACGGGCGGAAGTTACGAGCTTGGGAATGATTTCGTCGTGGTTGATGGCGACAGTGATGCTACGAATCATGTAATTTCAGAGGACGATGCTCAAAAATGGAGGTCTGCGTATTTTCTGAAGCGTGCACAGGCAATCCAGAACAAGATCGACAATAAGCTCTATCAAGGCTCTTTAGTGAAACGCGGTTCCGGTATGTTAATCATGACCGGTAACAATACATACTCCGGAGGAACCACAGTCGAAGATGGTGCTCTGTATGGTTTCTCGGAATCTTTTGGTTCGGGAAATGTGAACGTTAACGGCGGAGTGTTTGGTGTTTTGTCGAGTTTCAATGACAATTTCACTCAAAAAGGTCAGCTCAATTCGCTCGTCGGCATTGCTAGAGCTCCGATACAGAAGGCCAATATAGTGGTGAACAACGGGGGCACCTATGCAATTGTTGCTGATCAGGACGTTCAAGTCGGAAATTTGACGTTTAATCCCGGATCGCTGGTTACGGTCACATCGTTAACAAATGATGCTTTCGAAAAAGCTTACGACGGCATCGATCAAGTCGGAACTGTGACAGCCGATAAAATTGAAGGCTTTAACCAAAATGCTGTTGTTACGCCCGACTACGCCTTAGTGGATCATAAAGTGACACTGGAGGGAAACACTTTAACCGGTATCCTGACCAAAAGTGATAAAACGCTCGCCGATTATGCTTTGACATCTAACGGGGTTGCGGTGGCCAACGCTCTAATGGCCGACAGCAATCTTTTAGGAGGGCTGGCGGATTCGACAAAATCTGAGGCAAGAAAAACGATTGCTTCTCTTGCCAATGATATTCATGTGACAGCCAATGCGATGACGATTGCAAACGGCCAGTCTTTAGTGAGAGAAATTAAAGATCAGGCAATCGGGATCGACGGATCGGCTCGAGTTGCGGAAGTTGACGGCGGTCGGGCTCGATTGTGGATGTCCACAATTGGTAACTGGTCGAAAATGGACCGTGACGGAGCATCCAAGCTGAAGTCAGATTTTTATACCGGCTTGATTGGTCTTGAGGCAGATATCAATGTCAGCAATAAGGTTGGCATATTCTTCGGCGCAGGTAAGACCAAGTTTAAAGGCGGCCATGACGGCAAGATTGATTCCAAGGATTTCCATTTCGGTATTTATGGCCAGTCGAATTTGGATCCGGTACGCTTAAGTTACGGTTTTGCTTATACCCATCAGGACCGAGATTCCAATCGAGTGCTGTTCTATAAGAGTCAAGGCTTCGGTTCTTCGGCCAGCTATAACGCCAAACTCGCTCAGGTCTTTGGAGAAGCAGCATATACCGGTCTGAATCTCGGCACGGTAAATATTGAGCCCTATGTCGGATTGGCTTGGATGCATTTGTCTGCCGACGATTTCTCAGATACGTATGCCGGTCAGAATGTGAAGACTAAGTTTGACAGTCAGAATCTGGCGGTTACGAATGTCGGTACGCGTGTGAAAGTTCCGTTCGAGGTTGGAGCAGCTAAATTCAAGGCGGTTGCGGATGTGAACTGGACTCAGTTTATGGGTGATACTCGCGGTAAATCTAACCTCAAGATCGGCAGCGGAGTCGGTGCCAAGATTCAAAGTGACAAGTTGTCCTCTGTTGCAGCAGTCGGACTCGGTCTTGAAGCTCAATTGGCGAAAAGAGCCTCTCTGGGAGTTTCCTATTACGGTGCCTACGGGAGCAAGATCAAATCCAACGGCGTTGGCGCCACATTCAAATTTGCTTTCTAAAGAAAGTTTTATCTTGGAGGAAGGGGCCCTGGTTTGAATTGGCCCCTTGGCAGAGGGCGATTTCCCCTTGGCCCTCTGCCGCTTCCCTTTTTTGTCTTAATAAATTTAGTGGAAGGAAAAATTATGGATATCATGATTATTCTTCAGATCGTTGTTCTGTTAGGAGCAATTTATATCGGTGTTCGTCTTGGCGGCATCGGCATCGGATATGCAGGCGGTGCTGGTGTATTGGTGCTGGGACTTTGTCTTGGGATGAAACCGGGCAATATTCCTTGGGACGTGATCATGATCATCGGCTCTGTAATCGCGGCTATTTCCGCAATGCAGCTCGCCGGTGGTCTTCAGTATCTTGTTTATATCGCGGAAAAGATTCTCTACAAGAATCCGAAGTACATCAACTATCTGGCGCCGATCGTGACATATGTTTTAACGATCTTTGCCGGTACGGGCCATACCGCATTTTCGATGATTCCTGTCATTGTCGAAGTGGCTAAGGGGGAAAACATCCGCCCCTCCGTTCCGCTTTCGATGTCAGTAGTTTCCTCCCAGATCGCTATTACAGCTTCTCCGGTTTCCGCTGCTGCTATATTCATGACGGGCGCTTTGGAACCCTTTGGCTGGAGTTATCCGACGCTGCTTGGAATTTGGCTTCTTACTACTTTCGTAGGCTGCATGCTGACTGCGTTTATCATGACGCACATTTCCAAACTGGACCTATCTGAGGATCCTATTTATCAGGAACGCTTGAAAGAAGGCTTGGTTAAACCGCCGGTAGGTCTCCAGGAAATGGTTATTACTCCGACAGCAAAACTTTCTGTTTGGATCTTCCTGGCAGGCGTTTTATGTGTAGTTGCTTACGCATCTGCTATTTCGCCGGCAGTTGGTCTTATTAAACCTGTTGTTGTTCCCCGTGACGCAGCGATCATTAGTTTGATGCTGGCAGTGGGTGCGCTCATCACTATCTTTTGCAAAATCAAGCTTGGTGATGTGGCAGGAACCTCTGTCTTCAAATCCGGGATGGTAGCGTGTATCTGTGTTTTGGGGGTTGCCTGGCTAGGTGACACGTTTGTCTCCGGTCATACCAAAGAGATTAAGGATTTTGCTTCGCAAACGATTAGCCAATATCCGGCGCTTCTTGCGATTGTGTTTTTCCTGGCTTCGATGCTTCTGTACTCTCAGGCGGCCACAGCAAAAGGAATTACTCCTACGGTTATTGCCGCTCTCGGCATTACGGCGGCCAATCCGGATAATTCATACATGCTGGTTGCTTGTTTCGCGGCAGTTTCAGGGATTTTTGTGCTGCCGACCTATCCGACCGTACTCGGAGCTATTCAAATGGACGACACGGGAACAACTCGCATCGGTAAGTGGATCTTCAACCATTCATTCTTTGTACCCGGAGTTTTGGCGGTTTTCATCTCGGTGGCTCTAGGATTTGTGGTTTGCGGATTCATCTAACTAAAAATACATTCTTATCATCATGACCGCAATCTTTCTGTGGATTTGTAAGGCAGGCATCGTTCTCTACATACTGACGATGGCACTTCTGATAATCGCCTATTGTTGTGTGAGTGCCTACCGAAAATTCGTAGATAAAACAATTTAATTAGGTTCGAATATTCTCCTGTATGCCTCGAGATTTCGAGGCCTTGGGCAAAGGGGGAGAAGCCTTAGGCTTCAATACCTTTGCCTTTTTTTTTGTGTTCGACGTTGGAGAAACCAACTTGTCGGAGAATGAATCAGGTTTAGCCGGCAAACTTTGCTCAAATTGCCTGGACAGCAAAAGCCATACCGTTAGTTGTTTGGTAGATCTTATGAAGTTAAGAAGGGCAATCCAACGCCGTAAGAAAAAGGAGACGGCTAAAACATTCTTAACGCATCTCCTCTTTGACCTAAGTGAACTTCCTTGTGTCTAAAACACAGGACTGTCACTGAATTACACTTCTATGTTATTTCCATCCATAGAAGTTTTTGACTGTGTCCCAGGCTACTTTTTGCAGAAAAGCAGCGTCTTTTTCGGTTAAAGGTTTTTCGCATCCTCCTAAATAAGAGGCGCCTTCTGGTGATTTTTTCGTCAAGGCCGCCAGGATCGTTGCAGCTTCAAGATATGTACCGGCCGATGTTGGGTGGCGATTATCCGCTACCGTCAACTTTAAATCTGGTCTTTGCTTTAGTGCGTTGGCAAAAGCGAGGCCAACCGGAATTACTAATGCGTTGTTTTCGTTGGCAACTGCAATAGTAGCGTCGGCTAACTGTTTGGTCATTTCCGGTTTATCAGCGTATGCCCAAGTCATCAAGAAAGTAGGCGTCGCTCCGGTATCACGGATGTCCTTACTATGAATTGCGGCGTATTTCTTGAAAAACTTTGATAATTCCGGATGAATTGGCCCTTGACTATTGTCTTGAAGAACAACTGCTTCAAAAACCTTGCCATCAGGATATTTGTTAAAACTCAGTTTATTACTTCCATCATTGAGAGTTGAGTAGCTTGCTAGTCCATCCTTGCGTAAATAAGTCTTTACAAGGTGCCAGTCCAGACCCGCCCCACCAATGGTTGCCATTGTGGTGCTTATCTTGATTCCCAAAGACTTGCTTAACCCGCTTATATAACCATTGACACCACAGTTGTAGTACATGAAGGAGTTTCCAACGAGAAGAACTCGAGTAGGAGGTGGGGTTAATTCTGTGACCTTTGGCTTGATGGAATAGTCGGCGGCACAGACAGACAAGGATAAGGAACAGAGGAGTGAAGCTATAAATAGTTTTTTCATAAAGAAGTCCTTAAAAAGACAGTACGGCCTTTGAGCTGTTATGAGATCCTTTCAAAAGGCGTCTGGGTTTACGCAGCAAAGTGCAGCTGGAGAAGCTCATTCGTTTGTAATGATTACCATCAGCTCTGTTTTAATGTTAATAGCCTACTAATTTAAATGTTATAAGGATAACGAGTGATTTGTTTGTCAAAAGCACTCAGACGAAATTGTAGTTACGAGCCAGAGAGAAATTTTTCTCTCGAAGCTTACAGGGGTTTGAATCGGGTAAAACGTTCAGAAAACTCATCCCTTCTAGCAAGTGAGTCTTTAAAAGATTGCAGACATAGGCACGCAGTCAAGGTTTACCAAAGTTTAAAATTCTGTTGTTCCAGGTTCACAAACTCAATGATCTTCAAGATCTTTCTAACTTGTTCGGTAGGATGCTTGGAATGAATAACGCCGAAAGGAATAGTTTCATTGACTTCTAAAGGAACGGACTTGAGAAGCGGATGGGAGAACGTCCAGGCATTAGTAGCTAAAAGCAAGGAACCCGAACTCGCGCACCGATTCAATATTTCCATATTTAACGAGTCGAAATATTCCTTTCTCACTAAGTTGTCCTTAAGAAAAATCTCCCTGACGCTGTTATAACCTTTGACAAGGTCTCGGCTCATTAATAAGAGAGATTCTCTTCCGGCTCGAATATCTTCGATGGTTAATTTGTCTTTATCCGCCAATCGGTGATTCAATGACATTGCGATGGAAAGCGATAAGTCTGTTAACTTGAGCGCGGTGCACTTCTTCTCAATTAAGAAATTCTCGTCATAGGTCGTAAGCATGATATCGACCAGACCTTCGTTTCCTAAGTGGCTGATAATATCCGCTTCAACGACCTTTTCATTCTCAAACGGAACAAGCTCGACACGCAGGTTCGGATATTGTTTCATAACTACTGGCCAAACTTGTTTTAGAAACGCGACAGGAGTTAAAGGCGAAAAGGCAACTCGAATAAGATTTTCTGAGTTCTTTTCGATTTTTTTCGCTCTCTTTACGGCTTCTTTAGCGAAGGACTGAAGAAACCTTGCGTCCTTATAGAAGGAACGCCCGGCTTGGGTAAGTTTCATTCCGGCTGGGCTTCTGTCAAAAAGTTTTATCCCAATTTTATTTTCGAAGGAAGAAATTTGTCTAAAAATGGTTTGAGGGCTTTTTTTTAATTGACATCCCGCTCTAGAAAAACTTCCTAAATCTGCGACAGAAATAAAAATAGGTAAATTAGAGTCAATCATTGCAGATCTCCTAAATGGTGATGTCCAATAAAACTAATCTCAATCCTATTACTTCGATCAATAAAATTAAAGCTCTAAATAAATTGTTCTATTTGTTTTTTAATGATATTGTCTATTTGAACAACTATGGGTTGTGATTATTAAATTATCCTTAAAATTCAAATAAATAAAAATAAAGCAATAATTTATAAAAATAGTGAAACGTGTTGATTAAATTGATAAAACATAATCAAAATTCAGTTTTTTTGTTGGCATTTTTACCGATGTTTAATTTCTTTAAATCCTAAAGACTAAAAGGGAGAGATTGCTTAGATAAATAAAGATATGAGGAGCTTTTTATTTATCTCTCTCAATTCCATTCTTATGGATAATCAAAGGAGATTAAATAATGAATAAAGCATTTAGGGCGATATGGAACGATGTTCGGCAGTCTTTTGTCACGACCAGTGAGATTCAAACTTCTCACGGCAAAAGCACAAAATCTTCCGTTAGTCTTTGTGTCGCCGCAGCCCTGTTTGTGATGGGAGGTGTCGCCTCTGCTGCCTACGTGGAAACCGGTGTGGTCGGCGATAAGTCTTCCTGGGAAACCCCTGAATATCAGGCAGATTGGGGTCTTGAGGCCATGAAGTCTTCCTCTGCTTATTCTCTTGGCTTTTATGGTCAAGGATTAACGGTAGGAGTCATGGATTCCGGGGCGCTTCTTTCCCATCCGGATTTGTCTGGAGGACGTATCACGGGAACTGTTGTGTCCGGAACATACGGATCGAATGGAAATCGTTATCCGCAAACTGTGTTAACCATGATTTACCCAGGAGAAACGCCCACTTCTTCTAATGGAGCGCCTTTTAGTGAGGGAGAGGCCTTTAATGTTACAGGCGATTGGATAAAAGACGTCAACGACAGACATGGTACTCATGTGACAGGCACTGTCGGAGCAAGTAGAAATGGCATCGGTATGCATGGTGTTTCTTGGGGATCTGATGTTCTTGTAGGCAATACAGGCGCAACGGACAGTAATAATTACGGACCGTTTCAGGATTACAAATATTTCTACCAAGGCTGGAAAGCCATGGCAGACAAATTAGTCGCCGACAACGGAACTGAGCGGGGTGGTGTGATAAACAATTCCTGGGGAACAAATGTTCGCGTGGCAGTGGTACAGCAATACGACGCAGCTGCAGACAAGTGGCGAACGATAAACCAGTTACCGACAGTCTCTGAAGCCAAAGACGTAATGAATCAGGTAAATGCCGGCACGACGGAAGCGCCTCAAGACGGCGACTTGAGACTCTCTTTTTCAGGCCACATTCCGACCAATAACGTTGCTCAAGCGGAATATGAATTCTTCTACCACAACAAAACTTATGGAGGCATGGATAAAAGTTTTGTAGACTCTGCTTGGGATGCTGTTAGGGGTACAAATGTAGTCCAGATTTTCACCACCGGAAATAGAGATTCGAACAACCCGTTTTATCGGCCTTTATTTCCGTACTTTAATCCTCAAGCTGAAGGTCAGTGGATAGCAGTAGCTGGATTGCGTCGTGTTCCGGGGGCCTCAGGAAATCCTGATACCTATACTCTCTACGACACTTTCAATGAGGCAGGATTAGGAAAGTGGTGGACAGTCGCAGCTCCGGGCAGAGATATTTACTCAACAAATGTAGACATGACAACAGGGGAGCCGGCAGGATATCGGTATTCGAGTGGAACCTCCATGGCAGCGCCTCATGTTGCAGGAGCGATGGGTGTCTTAATGTCGCGTTATCAAAGTATGAGTGCACCTCAAGTCCGCGATGTCATGTTTACTACCGCTAATCATAAGAATCCTGACGGTACGGATATGCTTGGTTGGAGCAACAAAGATGGGACGACTCCGCTTGAGGGAGAAGTTTCTGATGCAATGGGATGGGGTGTCCCGGATCTGGAAAAAGGAATGTATGGGCCGGGCCAGTTTTTGGGTAAATTTGACTACAACCTGAATTCAACTCCCTTAGATGTGTGGACGAATGATATTTCTGAGGTGGCGTTAAAACAGCGAGAAAGAGAGGATAACGCATGGATGGCCGCAACCAAGAACGGCACGGATACAGTCGGAGAATATGAGCAGGGTAATGGTTTTGTCGTAGGCGATGGTGATACAGATCTGACGAACCATATTATTTCTCAAGAGGATGCCGAGCACTGGAGAGCTGAGTATTACAAACGCCGTGCCCAAGCGATCCAAAACAGAATCGACCACGATCTCTATAAAGGATCTTTGGTGAAGCGAGGTTCCGGCACGCTGGTTATGACCGGAAACAACTCGTATACCGGAGGTACCACGGTTGAAGACGGCGGTTTGTTTGGTTTCTCCGAATCCTTCGGCTCCGGAACAGTTAATGTTAACGGTGGAGTCTTCGGTATCTTGTCGAGCTTCGATGATAATTTCACTCAGAAGGGACTGCTTAATTCTCTTGTCGGCGTCGCTAGAGCTCCGATGCAGAAGGCCAACGTTGTTGTCAATAACGGAGGTACCTATGCGATTGTTGCTGATCAAAATGTTCAAGTCGGCAGCTTAACATTTAACCCCGGTTCGCACGTTGCGGTTATTTCTTTAACCGGGAATGCTTTCGAGAAAGCCTACAGGGGTGAAGATCAGGTTGGAACCGTAACAGCCGACAGCGTTAAGGGCTTCAATGAAAATGCTCTGGTAACACCCGAGTATGCATTGGTAAACCATACCGTTACATTGGACGGCAATACACTTACCGGTGTTCTCTCGAAGGGCGACAAGACACTTGCTGATTATGCAGCCAATAGCAACGGAGTTTCTGTTGCCAAGGCCTTGTCGGCTGATCCGGCTCTTCTTGGCGCCTTGGCTGACGCCACAAAAGACGAAGTCAGAAAAACTCTGAGCTCCTTAGCCAATGACATTCATGTCACTGCTAATGCCATGACGGTAGCCAACGGACAGTCTCTGGCCCGTGCTATTAAGGATCAGGCCATGGGAATTGACGGAGCGGCTCGTGTCTCAGATGTCGACGGCGGGCGTGCTCGACTCTGGGTATCCGGTCTTAGCAACTGGTCTAAGATGGATCGCTCCGGAGCCTCTAAATTGAAATCTGACTTCTACACCGGTCTGATCGGTTTGGAAGCTGACATCAATGCCAACAACAAAGTGGGAGTATTCTTCGGTGCTGGTAAGACGAAGTTCAAGGGCGGCCACGACGGAAAGATTGATTCGAACGATCTCCACTTCGGTATCTACGGACAGTCTAAGTTTGAACCGGTTCGTCTGGACTATGGCTTTGCTTACACGCATCAGGACCGTGACACAAATAGTTCAGTCTTCTTTAAAGATCAGATTTTCAGAGCCTCCCCGAGTTACAACGCTAAAGTGGCTCAGATCTTTGGTGAAGCGGCATATACAGGTTTGAACTTTGGTTCTGTCAGTGTTGAACCGTATGCCGGTTTGGCTTGGATGCATCTGTCGACTGATGATTTCAGCAATGATTTCTCCGGTGGTAAGCTAAGAACAAAGTTTGATCGCCAGAACCTCGCAGTAAGCCATCTCGGTGCCCGCGTTAAAGTTCCGTTTGATGTCGGCGCAGCTAAGTTCAAGGCCGTTGCTGATGTGAATTGGACCCAATACATGGGGGATACGCGCGGCAAGTCCAAACTTAAGTTCGCTAACGGAACTTCCGCCAAGATTGAAAGCGAGAAAGTTTCTGCAGTTGCGGCGGTCGGCGTCGGACTTGAGGCCCAGCTCGGCAAGAGAGCATCCCTGGGTGTCTCTTACTACGGAGCCTACGGCAGCAAGATCAAATCCAACGGTGTCGGCGCGACATTCAAACTTACTTTCTAACATTCGCACGCAGGGGCTCATAGTAGAGCCTCTGCGGCAAGGGATTGCTTATCAGGAATTTTTGGAAGCGGGAAGATTTTTTCGCTAAAGACGGGCACGTTTGAAGGAATCTGCTTTTCTACGTTACGAGAGCAATGTAGCAATTGGTTTCGGAAGGACACACTCCGATCGTAATCACCGAAGTGCGTATGCTCTTTGGTTCTCTAACGATCTTGGTTTGCTGTTTCGTAAGCCATAAGCTTCCTTCTAATTGGTCGGCTGTTCCGTGAAACCGATGCTGGCAGCAGTGGAGAGCGTACTTTATTTCAGTTGCTGTTTTTCTACTCAGTTGCTGAAGTAGGAGTTTCGGTGAAAACTATAGGGGTAATAGCGAAAACGCTTTTATGGGGTGCTACTGTTGCATTCTATCTTTTTAGAAGAAGTTCTCCAGATTTTGGTTATTTGCCATGGCGCGCGCCGTTGTCGGCGTTTTTCTATTAAATTTTGGCGGTGGCTTTTAATCTCAAAGTGTGGATTGGCGGCTTTTGCTTTCGATTACCGCTGGACTTTGTTATGGTGTGGAAATCATCGCCATAGGGCAGGTTGTGAAGAAAAATAATCGGGAAACGGCAATGTTCTTAGAAATGAGTCTGGTTGCGGTGTTGCTGTTTCCGGTGACATTTTTTTCCTACAGACTGGATTTTTACAACACGTGGGGTTTTGGTTTCTCTTGGCTTAGATGTGATGACAGCGGGCATTGCCTATCCATGCTTTTAAACGCACATCTCCTATTGTAGCTTCAACGTTAGCGTTGACAGAGCCGCTGATGGCAGCTCTTGGAATATTTTTCCTTCACGAAAATCTCACAACTGCCATAGCTTTGGGAATGTTGAGTTTGATTGTATTCGTCATCGTTTTATTTTTCGACAAGTCGCAAGGTGGCTCTTAATCTTTCTCTTTCTCAGCGGGAAATTACTATCAATAAGGTCTGCAAAGGCAATTAATTGTTTTTCCTTGAGGTTTTTAATTGTCCCTAAAGATCGATTTTAATGTTTACGGGGGTGTAGAATGCCAAAGATAATTGTGAACCCGCGATTTTCAAGGTTTTAAATTCTGTTTTTTGTTACAACATCAGTATTGCATTCGATCGGAATGTAAGGGGCTGATTGAGATTGTCAATATCTCATTGATCTTTAGTTTCGTTTGGCTAAGGTATCCGAAGAGCATGACGATCATGATCGTCAAAGTACTAAGGTCTAATTCGACCATGCTGGTTGAAGCTGTTCCTGTGTTACTTAGTGTGATTCCCTGTTGTCGTGATATTAAAGTCTTCCACAGACTCATGGGTTTTGGAATCATGCCTTTTAGCCCATGAGCCTTGAGGGTTGCTGTGGACTTCAATAGCTGGCTAAATACTTTTACTGAGAAAGTTCCCCAAAAATATAGACATTTTGATAATCCTATTTCTCTAATTGAAAGAAAGCGGGATTTACTAACAAATCCAGAAGAAATATGCCGGCATTCTTTTTATCCTTTAATTAAAATCCAGTTAAGAAAAAACAAATTAAGAAAAGTACCTTCTTTGCCTTCATCTAATAATAGCTTGAAGCTAAAGGTTAAACGAGATGAGCCAAAGATTCGTGAAATCTTGCTTTGTTCACATATAGATAGCCTTATTTACTCATATTACGCATTTCTTTTAAGTGAAGAATACGAAACTTATAAAATCATATTTCCGACTTTCCAAATCGCTTATAGAAAGTTAAATGGTAAGTGTAATATCGAGTTTTCTCATGAAGCAATAGAACACATCAAAAAAAAATGGTTGCTGGATTTTGCTTTTTGACTTTAAAGATTTCTTTGGTTCGCTAAAACATCTTGTTTTGAAAGAAAAAATACAAAGACTTCTTAACGCAGAAAGATTGTCGAAGGATTGGTTTAGTATTTATAAAAATATAACTAAATATTCTTTTATTGAACAGGAAATTATTTTCGAAATTAAAGGAATTCCTGAGGGTTAGCGAAAAAAGGCGTCAAAGACGTTGAAAAGGTGGTTCACTTTACACGACTTCCGACTGTTATCTTGTTATATTAATAAAAATTTTTCTGGGATCGGTATTCCCCAAGGGTCTCCCATCAGTGCAATCCTGTCAAATGTTTACATGATAGATTTTGATCAAGAGCTTGCCGAGACCATTTTTGGGTTTAAAGGGTTTTATCGAAGATATTCTGATGACTTTATTGTTGTAATTCCTAATTCTGAAACTTGCGAACCTGAAAATATTAAAAATAAGATAATCTGTATGGCTGAAACATACGATCTAAAATTGAAGGGCATAAAACAAAGATTTTTTATTTAATGGCGGAAGTATTTTTGAAAAAATTGGATAACCAATATAAAACTTCTACATTAACATTTCTTGTTTTTTTTGACGGTCGAAATTCTTTAATTAAATCAGAAACTATTTCACGTGGTTACAACAAACTTCTTAGAGAAGCCAAAATCCTTTAGAAATTGTTGGATAAATATGAACAAGGTGAAACAGAAGTGATTCCGCCTTTCCCTAAGAAGCTAAAGGAAAGAATTCTATATATCAAAAATAGAAGGAAAGCTTTTTATGGCGTAAAGAAAAAAGATAATAAGAAAAAGAACTTCATTACCTACGGATACCAGCCTTCAAAGGTTTTCAATAATAACGAAGGAATGCTTCATGCCATGCGGAATCTCAGAAATAGAATAGGGGCTAAAATAAGAAGATATGGAAAGCGGCGCGCTCAAGCAATAGAATCCTGAAGCTAACATTAAAGTCCACAAAAACAGAATCAGCGTAAGTAATAAAAACAAGACCCTCCTGACTAAGGGAGGGTCAAGAAGCAACGTTAACTTATGTTACTTACCCGCAATGTTCCTAGCTGCCAAACGTCCTAATGACATTGCTTTACCCCAAGCTGTACCAGTCATATAGGCAGATCCGTGGACGCCGCCAACAATTTCTCCCGCTGCATAAAGGTTGTTGATCTTGTCTCCGAAAACATCAATGACTTGTGCCTTGGTATTGATCTTCAGGCCACAGTAAGTGCCAATCAAGGCAGCTGTTGTTGGCATGATATAGAAGGGTCCGGTTTCAATTTTCATCGGTTTTCCGTGACCGCTTGTCAACGAGTTCCGTCCGAATTCAACATCGTTACCGGCTTCGACACCTTTGTTGTAATTCCTAATGGTTTCTTCAACAGTTTCAACAGGCAGACCGGCCTTCTTGGCAGCTTCAGCTATAGTCTTTCCAGTATAGAGGAAGTCAAGTTGTTTTCCTTCATCAATCGGAGAGAAAAGTTTCTTGTCAATGGCTCTGCGACCCATCTGAGCTTTGCGCATGGGTTCGTCAAAAATCATATAGCTCTTTCCTTCGGGTTGGCTAAGAGCTAAGTCGCCTAATAATTTATAGGACAGTGATTCATTGACGAAGCGTTTACCTTCTTTGTTGACCATGACTGCTCCGCCATAGTAAATCTGCGCCATATCACCGATCGTTCTCGGGTTAAGTTTGAAACCGTAAGTGGCTTTAACATAAGCCATGTCTAACACATCAGCGCCGTAGGCTTGTGCCATTAATAGACCGTCACCGGTAGTTCCGACACCTGCAATAACGGCTGCTTTGGCCATCGGCGGAGCATATTTTTTCAGCAATTCAGGGTTGCGGTTGAATCCGCCTGATGCAAGAAGAACGCCCTTATTCGCTTTAATGTAAATCGTCTTATCTTTCTGAGAGCATTTGACCCCGGAAATTGTGGAATTCTTGTAGTCCCAGGTAAGCCTTTCTGCCTTGATACCCAGGACAACCTTACCTCCGCGCTGTGTGAAATAGTCTCTCATGGCAGAAAGGACTTCACCTGGTTTAAAACCGTGGGCACGGGGAACACTCATACCAGCTGCCGCCGTGATCTCATGAGGCTTTATGCCTAATTCTTTTGTGACGAAATCATAGTGATTACGGCTTTCCTTGATAAATACTTTGACGAGTTCCGGGTCATTTTGATAGCCGCCGGTCTTCATCATGTCGTCGAAGAAACGTTTTTCGTCGTCATTGATGCCTTTTGCTTTTTGCTCTGGGGTTCTGGCAACGGCAAACTTTCCGCCGCAGAGGACAGAGGATCCGCCGATCATTGGCATTTTTTCAATGACGATGGCTTTTAGTCCTTGTTTTACAGACTCAACACCTGCGGCAAGACCGGCCCCGCCTGCGCCGATAATAACGATGTCATACTCCTCATCCCATTTTTCGGGTTGATTTGTCGGTACTGCCCATGCTGGAGTGCTGGCGGTAAGAGCAGCTGCCCCACTTAATTTTAAAAAGTTTCTGCGATTAGTTTTCATATTCATTCTCCTTAGTTAAACATGGTTTGAACTTTGATTACCCTGGTAGTTACGTGAAGGCTTTTTTAATGTCTTTTGCCTTCTTCAATGTTGATTTCAACCCCTTCAGTACCTAGGTACTTTGATAAATATCAAACTTCTTCCTTTTTTCTTACTCAGGATTTACAGCGGTAGCTGAATAAGTAAGGGAGCTTTAAGATGAACTGAGATGGAGGCTGAAATGCTGAGAAGAAGTTTTATAAGTTACTGCTCAATTGGTGCTGGGTTGTTCGTTCAGGGAGTAGCCTTTTCCGAAGAGGAACCCACGTACGATTTGATTGTTGTTGGATCCGGAGCGGCAGCTCTTGCCGCGGCCGTCTCAGCATCCAATGAAGGTCTCAAAAACATCTTAGTAATTGAGAAGGAACCCATTATCGGAGGTTCAAGTGCTATTTCGGGCGGCGCAGTAGCTGTTTCGCAAACAGAATTCCAACGCCAGCAAGGTGTTTACGATACGGATGAGCGTTTCTTTAATGATTTAATGAAGTGCGGCGGATATGCTAACGACCCCGAGTTGGTGAGAACTTTAGTTAGCGGGATCCGACAACAATATGAATGGATAGTCTCAAGGGGGTTGAACCCTATGAAACTAATGGCAGCATCCGGGATGAGTCTTCCTCGATCCCACATGTTCAATTCAGGACTGTTGATACAGCTTTTCAGAGAGGAACTTAACTCAAGAGGAATTCGGATTAAAACAGGTTGTCGTGCGATGGAACTGCTTCAACACAACGGCAGAGTTGTTGGGGTTCTTGTAATGCATTGCGGAAAGTCATTCTTTATACACAGTCGAAAAGGAGTAGTACTTGCAACTGGGGGATTTGCGAGGAATCAGGCTTTATTGTCTCGTTATGCCCCTCAAATGAAGAAGGTGAAGGTGGTTTCGGGGATCGGATCGAACGGAGACGGTTTCTTGATGGCATTGAATCTTGGTGCTTACTTTGTAGAAGGTGAGACGGTCCAAGCTTCATATGGTTTTACAAAAAATCCATCGACCATTAGAGATTTTTCGACGATTTACTATAGCGGTGCGATTATCCTAAACCGAGAGGGGGATAGATTTGTTGACGAGTCTCTTTCGTATAAAACAATAGGTGAAGCTTCCTTAAAGCAAACTCATCCGGTGACTTATATTTTCTTTGATGAATCTGTTAGGAAGATTCAGATGTCGCGAAGACCGGTAGACCACGCTTTGTGGAGTCCCTTCGATAGAGGGTTAACTCCTTCGTATTGCTTCCGAGGAAAATCGGTTTACGAAGTTGCTGACAAAGCCGGTCTGAATCCAACCCGCGCTGAGGAGACGGTCCGAAAATACAATCAATCAGTTGCGGAAGGAATAGATCCTGATTTTGGGAGGTTTTCCTTGTCTTCCGGATATGGAAAGTTGAGAGCACTCGATACGGCACCCTTTTACATCATGCCTTCGATTGCGGCAATCATGGGTACATATTGTGGTCTAAAAGTCGACCAATACGGAAGAGTATTAAATAAGTCCAATGAGCCAATAGCCGGACTTTTTGCTGCTGGAGAAATTATGGGAGGAGTTCACGGCAAAAATTACATCACCGGAACTGGTTTAGGGAAGGCCCTTGTTTTTGGAAAAATTTCCGGGGAAACGGCGGCTTCCATATGAAAGTTTTAATTATCTTACTGGCCTTAATTTTTCTGCCTCATCATGCTGTTGCAGATACGCTCAGGCTGGGAATTGCAAATTATGCAACCCAGGGTTTGCACAGAGATCTCATTGAGGCTTCTATTACTGAATTAAAGAATGTTCTTCGACCTAAGAACGATCTGGAAGTAGTGAACTACACTGAAGGAGAGCTGGCAGAGGCGATTAATAATCATCAAATTGATTTCTTCATTTCCTCCAGCGCTTTTTATCGACAGATGATTAGAAAGGGAGCCCGAGATCTCGTTTCGATTGAAACTAGAAAAGATGATGATCCAAACCAGTCCGAAGGCGCAATCGTTTTGGTGAAGGGCGGCAGAAAAGATCTTTTAACTCTCAGTGATTTGGAAAACCAAAACGTTGGTTATAGCCCTAGTTTTGGACCTTCAACTCTTCAAATCTTGAATGGCGAGATCAAAGAGAAAGGACATGAACCGAAAACCTTTTTCAAAAAAGTCTTATCTTTGGGTCCCGAGATTGATGAGATGCTTAAGGCGCTTGATGATGGTCTCATAGATGCGCTGGTTCTTCCTTCTTGCATCTTGGAGGATTTTATAGAGAATAACGAGGCCGATTCTAGTTGGTTGAGGGTTCTTGCGCCAAGGCATTTTTCAGCCCTGAAATGTGCTCATTCTTCGGTGCTTTATCCAGGCTTAGCCTTCGCCTCTTTGCCTTCTTTAAACGCTTCTTTTTCCAGACAAATTACGCAAGCCCTTCTTGATTTAGATGCCACCGTGAAAGGAAGTTTTTGGAGCGTTGCGACTAATTTCAACGAAGTAGATAGACTGTTGAGAAGTCTCGATCAAGATGCTTGGGCTGGTGATCGAGTTTGGTCCTTCCGGAAAGTACTCAATCGTTATTGGCATATCGTTCTAACCATTTTAGTGCTCGTATTATGCCTTATTTTTTACAGCTCAATCGTGAGTATGTTGGTTAAAAGGCGAACTTCGCAATTAGATTTAGCTCTGAAGAGAGAACGGCAACTGAAAAAGAAGTCCTTAGATGCTTCCAGAAAGATCGAACAGATGCAAAGGGTGGGAGCCTTCAATCAATTGAGTTCATTATTCGCCCATGAGTTGGGCCAGCCTCTCTACGCAATCAGATGCTTTTGTTTCGCCCTACGAAAAGAAATAAATAAAACGGGTTCTCCTTCACCGGATGTTCTTGAAACTGTTCAGGACATTGAAAAACAGGCCGTTAGAGCAGATGAAATTATCCAAAAAACAAAAAATTATTTAAAAGGAAAGAAGCAATCAGCCAAAGTTCTCCTTGTTCAAGAGGCATTGGCTACGGCTATTGAAACTTTTAATGTTACGCTCCATAAAAAAGCTGAGATCCGTGTGCAGTGCAGTAAAAATTCTTTGTACTGTGTAATCGACCCGCTGGATTTTGAATTAATAATTATTAATTTACTAAGAAACGCTTATGAAGCAGTACAGAGTTCCGGCATAAAACCTGTCATTTATATCGAAGTTAATGGCTTAGGCGATTACATTACAGTCGCTGTTGAAGACAATGGGATGCCGGTTTCAGATAGTCTTTTTGCTAATCTCGGAAAAGAGCCGACGAGTACAAAGGAAGAAGGGTTGGGATTAGGGCTGACAATCGTTACATCATTAGTGGAAAATTTTGGAGGAAATGTCACTTTCTATCGCTCGTTAACAGGAGGACTGAAAGTGGTGATAAGTCTTCCCGGCGTTAAGGAACAAACTCATGACGATTAAAAAACCTTTGATAAGGATAGTGGATGACGATTCTGATGTTCTCAAGGCTATGAGAAAGGTACTTGAGTTGGAAGATTATCAAGTTGCGACATATGCAAGCGGGGAAGATTTCTTGACAGAAGATTCTTATTCACTACCTGGGTGTGTCATATTAGATTTAAAAATGCCAGGTCTAAATGGTTTGGAGGTCCAGCATCATCTCAAGGTTAGAGGATTTAACCACCCTGTAATTTTTTTAACTGCACATGGAGAAGTAGAGTCGGCAGTTTTTGCAATGAAAGAAGGAGCCGCAGATTTTCTGCAAAAGCCGGCAGATCCACTTCGCCTTCTAGAAGTTGTCGCTCTAAATATTGAAAAAGACCTTAAAGGGTTAACTTTAGGTTTTGAAGAAAGAAAGCAAAAGGTGGCTTTGTTGACACCCAGAGAGGCTCAAGTAATCAAAAAAGTCTTAATGGGTCTGTCTAATAAAGAGATCGGAGAGTCATTGGGATTAAGTGAAAGAACTGTGGAAAACCACAGGGCTGCAGCGTATAAAAAGTTGGCAGTTTCGTCCGCAGATGAACTCAAAGATTTTTCTTATTTTATTTGAGGTACCAGTTCTCTTTAACACGGCGATGCGGCTTTCCACGGTGGCGAGATGTTTAAGAAGCGTGTCGTAGCCGAATCGGCAAAGTCTTTGCTATTAAAAAAATTGGTTGACGAAACCTGTTTATCTTCCTACTATTAAACCCAAAGGGTTGCTGTTTGCAGCTAGGGCTGGTCGAAAGACCCTGGTCCTTCACAGGCGGGATTGTGTCCCGCCGTTTCAATGGGAAAGGCTTCCGTAGTCGGGAAGAAAAATGCGTTTAAGCTTCGACTCATCGCTTTTGCTTTGCGTTAAGTTTCCTTCTATTAGATAACACAAAAACATAGCCTTTTTAGGATAAAACTCCAGCCTTTAGCTATTCTTATTTTTCCGGCATTTTTTGATTGAAATTGCTGTGACACTCTAAACAGTAGGATTTCGCTTTTGAGTGACCGGAATGGCAGCGGCTGCATTCAAGCTGCCCTTGATGGCTGCTATGCGGATTGTCCGATTTCTCAGCTTTCTGAGTTTTCTTGGCTAATTCTTCATAACTGCCATGGCAAGCGAGGCAGTTTCCATTGTCGACAGTGGCGCCTTCCTGAGGTGCGGATTCCTTGTGGCAGCTGTTGCATCTGAGACCTTTTGATAAATGCAGTTTGGAGGAGCTTTCTTCTTCAGTGCTGAGAAGGTCGGAATAAAGTTCAAAATCCTCCCTTGTCACTGATATTGTTTCTCCGTTGCTTAGTTGGCGTAAAACCACAGAATCCTGTTTGGGCGGATGACAGGTGCCGCAGGGAACTTTTCCTTTGTGGCTTTCATGAATCTTTTGGAAGATACCTTTTGCTCCTTCAGCGTGGCATTTAGAGCAGTCGGCCGCAGATAATTGCTGTACATTTGGGTGGTTTGCTGTGAGTTGAACAACTGTAGAATGACATTGCCCGCACTGACTCTGAGCAGATACTAAGCAGGGCAGGAGAGAAGTGATAAGAGCGAGTAAAAGTTTTTTCATTATGGCGCTCCGAGAGCCGGAAGTGAAAATCCTCCGGCTCTGCGATTCGGTAATTTAGAAGAGGTTAGTTTTTAACGGCATTTTCTCCGGCCATCTTGCCGATCGTGAAAATCTCGGCAACAGCATTCCCGCCGACACGGTTCGTGCCGTGTACGCCTCCGGAAACCTCACCCGCTGCATAAAGTCCGGGGATCGGCTGACCGTGACGGTCCATGACCTGTGCATGAGAATTGATCGCTACGCCGCCCATCGTATGATGCACGGCCATGGTTAAACGTCCGGCATAGAAGGGTGCTTTTTCAATCTTGTGGATCAGCATCTTCGGATCTCTTCCCAGAGGATCTTTCTTTTCGTCTACGGCTTTGTTATAAGCCTCAACAGCTTTCTTAAGGTTCTCGGCAGGAATCTGAAGTTTTGCGGCTAGTTCGTCTAATGTATCTGCTTTAAAAGCGTCGCCGATTTCAAAAGCTCCGTTGAAAGCTTTAGTCGCACCTTTGTTCATCGCCGCATAACCGTCGGCGTCTCGAATACCGAATACCACTTTTGTGGGAGAACCTAAAATGGCATCGGCAATAACGTCACGACGTTTGTCTTCTGCAACGAAACGATCGCCGTTCTTGTTCACAAAGATCACGCTTTCAACCGGACTGACCATGCCGATAAACCTTCCGGTTGTAGCTCCGCCAGGAAGCAGTTGGATATAGTCCATTCCGACGACTTCAGCGCCGATGTCTTGTGCCGGAGCGATAAGGTCACCGGTTGCGCCTTTATGGTTCGTTGTCGGCAGATCAAAGAGCCTCGGATCATGAAGGGCGCGAGCCTGAGGATTGGCACTAAAGCCTCCTGAAGCTAACACGACGCCTTTCAAAGCGCGTATGTATTGGGTTCTGCCGCGTTTTGTTTGTACTTCTACCCCGATCACTCTGCCGGATAAGTTTCCTTCTCGGATTAGGCGTACGACCTTCATGTTAAGAAGGATAGGTACATTGAGTTCTTTGCATTTGTTCTCTAATGCTTCAATGTAGCCCAAACCGAAGGGTTTCGTAGAGCTGTGGGCACGAGGATGAAGACCGCCGTATACCTGGTATACACCGGGAAGAAATACCACACCGCAGTCCTTGAGCCATTGAAGTGCTTCAGGAGCCCGTTTTGTAAATTCTCTAACAAGCTCGGGGTTGCCTCGGTAATCGCCCGCTTTTAAAGTCTGTTCGGCATGCAGTTCGACACTGTCTTTGATCCCTTTCTTCTCTTGCTCGGCAGGATCCACGGCATTGAAGGCACCGCCTGTAATTCGAGTGTTGCCGCCGATGATGTCCATTTTTTCTAAAATGACGGTAGAAGCTCCGTTTTGTGCTGCGGCAACACCTGCCGACAGGCCGGCTCCGCCGGATCCAACCACGACAACGTCATAGGTTTTAGACCATTGAATTTTATCTTCTGCTTCCGCCTTTGCGGTTAGCGGAAGAAGAACTGCTGCGGATGCTGCGATAGAACCGGTGAGAAATGAACGACGTTTGGTTGTGAATGTCATTATTAACTCCTTGTACTTGATTGACTCAACGCCGTCAGTTTAAAAATTGGTTCGACTGAAGAAAATTGTGAACTAAAACTACGTAAAACACGAAATTGACGCCCTAAAAATCCTTTTTCATAATGATAGGATTCAAAGAAAATCCTATGCCTCTAATCACTCGTTTTATATTGGTATTCTTACCTCTTTCTACGGTCTGCACGATTTCATATTCCTATGAATACGTTAGGATACCGTTGGTCATTGCAGTGCAAGAAGAAGGCAACGAGACTATCCGGCCTCTGGTTGAATTAACGGTAAAAAGACTTTCACAGGTTGAGCGGCGTCGGGTTCCTGAGCTTCATTATCTGTCCCTTGAGAAGTTAAAAGATCAAAATTCACTCATTGATGCAGACTACTTGATTGCTTCTGCTTCCGTTTTTGCAGCATTAGAGAAGTACAGCGGGCTCAAGGCCGTTGCATCGGTAAGACCGGTGATATCCGTAAATCCGGATCATGCCGCTTCAACCGCGATTTTGGTCGACAAGCAATCTTCCTTGAAAACGCTCAAAGATTTAAAGAGAAAGGTCATCGGAGTCCCGGCCGGTTCTTCTCCGGATGAAAGAATTCACGTGTTAAATGAGCTAAAAGTGCAAGGATTTAGCGATCCTAAGTTTGTGGACTTTAAGGCGATTTCTGCTAATTGCGAAGAATGGCTCAAAAATTTTAGAAATGGCTCAATTGATGCTCTTGCATTAAATCCACTTTCGTTTAAGAAAATCCCGGAGTCTTTTCGTATGCAGATGAATCTGCTCGAGCCAAGAATAAAAGACGATTATATTCTTGGACATACAACGGCTACTTATCCCGGTTGGGTGATGGCGGCTACCTTGGAGGCAGGGAAAAAAGAAACCCTTTACATGGAAGCCTTTCTTAAAAGCTTGCCTGCAGTAGATGGATTGAGCTGGGCACCTCAAGCGGATTATCGTCAGCTGCATCAAGTGCTAACCTCGCTCGACGATCCTTTTTATAAGAGTTTTAGAAAGAGAACTTGGCGGGAGATTGTTGAAGAAAACTTAATTTGGTTCGCATTGGCTGGAGTTCTTATTTTCAGTTGGCTTCTCCATACACTATTCACTACTGCATTGGTCAATAAACGAACACGTGAATTGTCCGAAGCTAATGAAAGGCGTCTGAAGGCAGAAGAGCACTACCACAATTTAGAGAAGGCTTCGATCGTAGGCCAAATGTCTAACATTGTGGCGCATGAACTCAGACAGCCCCTGGCAGCAATCTCTAATTACTCTCTGGCGATCCGCAGACGTCTTTCAAAAGGCAACCTTGATGAAGAAGCTCTTTCTTTTGCAATTTCAAAACTCATGTCTGAAAGCGGTCGAGCTTCTGAGATTATTGAACATGTCCAGCGGTACGCTAAGGGTAAGCCGTCCGACTGGAAAAGTTTTTCCATTGATGAGCTACTGAGATCGATTTGTGACAATTATCTTGACTCTCAACAAAATCCACTGGTCCGATATGAAGCCAGAGGAGGGCAGGAGTTTAACGGAGATCCATTAGAAGTGGAGCTAATAGTCAGAAATTTAATTAAAAATGCAATTGAGGCAGCAGAGCAAACGAAAAGCCCAGACATCCTTTTAACGCTCGAATCGGAAAAGGGTGCGTTCAGAATTACGGTCTCCGACAATGGTCTGGAAATTAGTGATGACACCTTGTTGAACTTAAGGGAGCCGTTAAAGAGTACAAAAATAGGCGGGTTAGGCTTAGGGTTATCGATTGTCAAAAGGATTTCTGAAGCCTATGAAGGTCATGTTGAATTTGCTAAAAATATCCCTACCGGTCTTAAAGTGACAGTCTGGCTCTATAGTAAAGCCAGGAAGGATAAATAAGATGGAAGACATTGACTCTTTTGCTGTTGTAAGAATCGTCGATGACGACGCTGGTGTCCGAGAATCCTATAAATTTCTGATCGAAAGCGACAGCTGGCTTGTTAAAACCTATTGCAGTGCAGAGGACTTTTTAGAGCATGATAACCCTACGGTTCCGGGCTGTGTCGTCTTGGATGTCCGTATGCCGGGATTAACGGGCCTGGAACTGCAGAATCGCCTAAACGAATTCGTGCATAAAATTCCTGTCATTTTCATCAGTGCTCATGCTGATATAGAGATGGTTGTGAAAGCCATGCAAAACGGAGCCCTGGATTTTTTGCCGAAGCCGATCAAAGACGAAAGTCTCTTGCTGGCAATAGAAAAAGCCGTCCGTTTGGATCACATGAGGAGAGAGAAGGAGAATGAAAAGTCACAAGTGAACCAAAATTGGTCTTCTCTGAGTCCGCGTGAGCAAGAAACAGCTCTTCTTATTGCCGAAGGGCTGCTGAACAAACAGATCGCCGATCGACTCGGAATTACGGAGAGAACGGTGCAGGTCCATCGAGCCAATGTGTTTTCTAAGTTGGGAGTACGTAACGCCGTTCAGTTTGCACAGAAACTCATGCTGATTAAGAGCGCCCAAGATGATAAGGCCTGACCTCATTATTGTCGGCTCTGGAATGGCTGGTTTGTGCGCGGCTAAAACAGCAGTGGAAGCGGGCGCCAGAGTGCTTGTCTTAGAAAAAACGTTTCAGCCGGGAGGGACGACACGGTTGTCTGACGGGATTTTTAACGCCTGTGACCCAAAGCTCCAATTCCCCTTAGATATCCACGATTCTCCGGAAAGGCATTTTCAAGATATCATGGAACAAGGTCATGGTAAAAGTCATCCCAATCTGCTTCGAACCTATACCTATGGAGCCCAAGAAACATTAAGTTGGTTAGAACATTTGGGCTTTAAATTTCAAGAGAAAGTAACCCAAGAACCCGGTACTCCTTATCCAAGAAGCCACAAACCTTTAGAAGGAGGAGGAGATAGATATATTGACTTTTTACTTTCTGCACTTCCTTCATCGTTATGCACTATTGCTTACGGGTGCGAAGTTGTCGAGTTAAACTCCAAAAAGAGCTATTGTCCGTCGGTGGTTTTTAAAAAACAGAATGAGTTATTTGAGTTAACTCCACGAAAAGGCCTATTACTTTGCGCAGGAGGCTTTTCTGCCAATAGGCATCTTGTGACCTCGCACTTTAACTTGCTGACTGGCACAGATTACATCGGCAGTAATGATTGCAATGGAGGAGTTTTGTCCGCTGCGGTAGATATAGGGGCTGAAAGAATTCACATGAGTTTCTTTGATCTTTGCTCAGATTCAAGTGAAATAGAAGAGCTCTTGTCTAATCCGGCCGATTTCATTCTTCTCAATGACCAAGGAAAAAGATTTTGCAGAGAAGATCTAGACGTGCAATCTCTTTACGAAGCCATTCTCCTTCAAAATAATCATGCAGCAGAAATACTAACTTTGGCTCTTGTTCAAGAGAAAAGTAAACATCGGGAATTCAGCCATCCTCTAGAAGCAGTGAATAAATATGCAAAAGCTTGCTGTCTGAAGATTGACGAAGAATTCGGCAAGAATCCCTATTTTTTAAGGGCTCCGTTTGAAGTAGTAAAACAAGTCAAAATTTCTCCCAAAATAAGAACTTCCTTAGGAGGACTGCTCATAAATGAAAAAGCACAGGTCTTAAACAGGCAAAGAGAAGTTATCCCTGGACTTTACGCCGCGGGAGAAATCGTCGGCGGAATATTGGGGGAGAAGTCGGCTCCGGGCGAAAGTTTGGCCTCAGCTGCTGTTTTTGCAAGAATTTCTGCGCGTGAAGCATTAAGAACTTGAAATAGAACTTTGTCATTCTTGGCTAGAGGAGAAGATTTAATAGGCTGGCTAGCTTGCGTTGGCTATTCTTTGTTTGGAATGCGGCTCTTCTGGAAATGCAGCTGTTGGGACGCTCCTATCCGAGCGGCGCCCCTCCATCGGAATGCAGGGTCGAGCCCTAAAAAATGCGTCTTAACGGCGAGCGCCGGAAACTGTCCTAGCGGCAGGCTGACGATTTTGATTTCCGTCGCCCTAGATTCTCTGATTCCTTGAGCTTTTTGAGAGCGGCTGAAAGAGGTGTTTAATTTCTTTGCGGCTTCACGTGTCTCTACCTTGCGAGATTCCAAGATTGAAGACTTGGCCGTTATCCAAAGTTAAAGTTCAAAAAACTTTCATCTTCTCACCTCTCTGTCTCAGGAAAAAGCTCATGGTTACAGATTTGGTAATCCGCCCATCCTGCCTTCGAAATAACTCTTTCGAATATCCTTATCTACACGCAATTCTTTGAAATCAGTCATTGGATAAAGTGTGGCTGAACCGTCTGGCTCCCGATTTGCAATCCAGAGTTCGTCTCTTCTTAATAGTTCTTGGTTGATTAGAAGAGCATTTTGCGTCGTGAAAATTAATTGTTTTCTTGTTTCAGCACCGCACGAATTTAAGAAGCAATTGAGTAAATGCTCCGTGAGAATTGGATGTAGGCTTCTATCAAACTCGTCAATGAAATAAGTGACTGAGGCGTCTTGTCTTTTCAGGTCCTTCATTGCCGGTAGAAGGTTGAAGAGTCTTTTAATGCCTTCGGACTCATCTTGATAAGGAATAATCACTTCTTTCCCTTGTCGATTCCCATGCACGGCAAGTAGTTTTTGCATATTGAGTCCGTCGGAATTTCTTCCGACTCGATAAACACCTGACTTCGGATCTCTGTAATACAAGTATTCTCCATCTTGCAGATCCTTACTTAATCGGCTGACATCATAGGGTAATTTTTCTTTGCAATCCTGATACCTGATTTTTGTTATGCCGGTGTCAAGGTTTGAAAAATCTTTCCATTCTTCTGTGTCGTCCTCTGCTAATTTATTAATCGACACCGAGTGTGGGGTAATAATTTTGAGTGAATGTTTGAACCAGTTGAGGACATCCGTTACATGGTCAATTTTTGCCTCTCCCAGTATGCTTAAGGCGGGTTGACTCTTATTCAAGAGAGGTGGGACAAAACGGAGAGATTCGGCGGTAACCTTTTTGGAAAGGGAAGGGCTCGTTTCAAGTTTTGAGCCGGAGCGACAGAATAAAAGATTGCTTGAGGAAGTGTTTATAAAAGCAAGGGATTCGTCGATAATTCTTTGATTCGTAAAAGACAAGAAGTAAGAGTAAACGTACTTTCCAAGCATTAGCTGGATTTCAATTTCACTAGGTTCTTTTCTTAATTTCTCGTTAAACCAAAAGGCATACGGTTTTGAGGAGAAAACTCCTTTCTCCGGTTCCATTAACAAACGTTGAACGAAAGAAACCGCCTTAATAAAATTGGATTTTCCGGAAGCATTTGATCCGAAGATAGCCGCGACGGGAAGAAGCTTGAGGCGAAAACGCTTGCACTCAGCTAAAGTACATCGATTCGCTTGCTCTTTGCCGGCTTCCATTGTGAAAGAGGTCTTTTCCTTAAACGACATCCAATTTTTGATAGATATGGATAAAAGCATTGTGCCTCTGCTGGTGTTTCTACATTTTTAGAGAAAATTTCACGAAATATGTAAAAAATATTAGCAGACTACAATCTTCAATTTAGCTTTCTTAATTTAGAGCTCATCCTCCCTAGGCTCAAGAATTGAGGTTGACTTGTCCTATAACTAAATTTTTATTGGTTTGAATGTCTATTAAAAATGTGGAACCCAGGCAAAACCGGAGGTGTCATTAGTAGATCTTAAATCTTGAATGTTTTTCTGAAGTAATAGCAGAAGAAAGCGCTCACAAGGATTATAGCCATGCCTATCCATTGATGAGGAAGAAGATTTTCGCTCAAGATTGCTTTTGAGAGTACAACCACGAAGGGCATGCCGAGAAAGAGGAAGACAGAGTTAATGAACGGGTTTCCGTATTGCCAGGCATACGTTTTGGTGACTTGATAGAGCAGGGCAAAAAGTACCGACAACCATATCAACGGATCTGTCAAAAGAGTGAGCAAACTAACTCCGCCGTAATAGATCCACAAAGCGCCTGAAAACAGCGTGCATGCCAAAGAAAAATAAAAAGCAACTCTTAACGTCGGTTCCTTTAATGTACCGAGACGTTTTAAAAATAAAGAAGCCGCTCCAGAGACAAAGCCATAGCCGACGGCAATCAGCAAGATATAGAAGGGCATGTTGGTCTTTTGTGGGTTGAGCATGGACAAAATGCCTAAAAAGCCTGTTATCACAGGAAGAAGCACAAATAAGGGAAGTCTCTTTTGCTGCCCAAGTAAGAAGGCAAAAAGAAACAGGACAATCCAGAAGGAGGACGTGTAGTTAAAGCATTGCGCAACCGAAGCCGGCAGGCAGGTTATGAGATAGATATTTCCGGCTGCTGTCAGAACACCGCAAACGCACCTGCCTGTCAGCGGCAAAGGATGATTAGAGACAAGAGAGATATTCTTTGCTTTCAATAAAACAAAGAGGAGGATAGTGACGAGCAGATATTTAGAAACCATTAAGTCGTAAAACGCATAACTCTCACCGGCCGCTTTAGTTGTGACCGTCATTAGAGAGAAGAACAGTGAGGCTGTAATAAGCCAAAGGGACTTTGAGTTGTTCACGACTGGGTTCGTTAGAAGCTTCTGACAGAGTCTACAAGGTCTTTGACTGAGTAAGCTTATAAGTTGACAGATGACAATGAGTTAACCGAATGAGTACTTTTGATTAGTAAGGTCAGATTCGAGACTTTAGCTAACTTAAGGTATTAACACAGCCTTTACTGAAATTGATCCTAATATAAATGCTTTGAAAAGCTTATAAGGGAGCGGGCGGTTACCCCACCGCCCGCTCCCCTTCGTGGTTTAAGGGTCTGAGTTGATTATTTGTTCGCAGTGGCTTGTTGTGAGGCTAGACGTCCGAACACGATATTGCCGGTGACAGCATTACCGCCGTAACGGTCTTCGCCGTGCCATTCGCCGACGACTTCACCGCAGGCAAAGAGGTTGGGAATGGGCTTGCCGTTTTCATCAAGGACCTGAGTCTTGGTGTTGATATTCAGACCGCCTAAAGTTCCACCGATTGCAGGAATCACTTCGATGGCATAAAGTTTGCCTTTATTTAAAGCTTCAGGCAGTTCTTTGCGGCCAAAATCTTCGTCCTTGTTGTTTTTCACAAATTCGGCGTATTTTTTCATTTCCTGGGCAAAAACTTGTTCAGGAAGTCCGACTTTCTTGGCGAGTTCTTCGGGTGTGGCGGCTTCTGTCACAAAACCTAATCGAACATAACCGTTATGAACTTTCTGACGTTTGGCTGCAACGGCATCGTCGTAAATGAGCCAAACTTTTTGTGCCGGTTGACGAAGCATACTTGCACCGAGTTCATTGCGAGGAGCGTTGTCATTGAAGAAGCGTTTGCCTTGATTGTTGACAAGAATGCCGCCGTTCGTACGGAAAGCAAGCGTCAGCATGATCGAGGTGCCGGCAGCAATGTTCGGATGAACTTGGACACGTTCAAGATGTGTAATCTTGGCGCCGACCGGAGCTGCGAGCTGGAGACCGTCACCATGACTGCCCGGCTGAGCAGAACTTACCATGCCGAAGAACTCGGGATGATATTTAGAAACAAGTGCCCCGTTGTTGGCATAGCTTCCTGTAGCAAGAATGACGGATTTAGCCTTGATTTCATAAAGACCGGAGTTTTTGCCTTTAACTAACACGCCGGTGACATTGCCGTTTGCATCTTTGTTGATTCGAACAACTTGAGAATTGACGCGAATGTCTGCTCCGGATTTTTCAAGTTCTTTCTTCATGACGGCAATCATATAGCGTCCGATACCGCCGCTCTTTGTAAAGTGCATGCGAGGAGCGGAACATCCGCCGTAAACGCCCTTGTCAAGATCGAGGTGACCGCCCATTTCTTCGAACCAGCTCAAAGCCTTGGGGCTGTTTACCGCAAGAATCTCATTGAGCTCAATATTATTTTTATTCTTGCCGACTTTCAGCGTGTCTTTAACAAAGAGTTCCGGACTGTCTTGGATCCCGGCTTCTTTCTGTTGATGAGAGCCCTGAACATTCATGCCGCCGGTAGAAAGAAGAGAGCTGCCGCCGATGATCGGCATTTTTTCGAGAAGAACGGCTTTATGACCGTTTCTTGCTGTCTCTATGGCGGCAGCGATTCCGGCTCCCCCTCCGCCGACGATGACGACGTCAGTGGTTTCTGTTCTGTTTGGTACGGCATCCTTGTATACATCAAGATCCTGGGGTACATAAGGAATCTTCTGGCGACCGAACTTCATATCCATATTAAAAATGTGGCAGTTGTTGCAGTACGCAAAACTTGCCTCATGGCCGCCGTGACAAGTAGTACATGAGTTAATGGAAAGGTGTCCGGCATGCGCAGATATGTTTTTGCCTGCGGCTTTATCTTTGTCACCCATCTGTTCGTAACTTCCATGGCAATTAATGCATGAAGAATCGATTTCAGATTGTGTGTCGGAAACTTTCTCGGTTGTATGACAGACGGAGCATTGAGGTGCGGCGCCTATTCTCTGATGATAACCGGCGAGATAGTCGGCATGTTTTCCAGAAGCGTAGACAGATTGAGCAGAGGCAGCATCCAGGCCTTCCGCAAAGCAGAGACCGGAAGCCGTTAAGCTTGCTGCGAGTATTGTTGTTCCTATTATTTTCTTAAGCATAAAGCTCTCCTTGGGTGAATGGGAGAAACAGTTCAAGACAAGAAAGACTGTCTTGCTTATTGAATATAATTCGACAACAATCAATTGAAAATTGATATTAATTCAACACATCTTGAGTTGAATTCAAGTTCTTTGCTTTGTAAGCGCAACCTTGAATTTTTTCAAAAAAACACCCCAGGCCTCATCTTCGTTTATGCTTTTCTTTTTAATAAAGGCCATCACTCGCCCGGGTAAGGGAGATTGCATCGGGAGCTCCTTGAAACTTGAATCCTCTTTTCGAAGTATGTCCAACAAGTAGTCGTAAATAATCCCGACAGCATTCGTTCTTCTAAGCAGCTGACAAATAATATCCATTTGTCTCACTTCTATTTCGGGCTTTAAAGTTACATTGAACTTAGAGAAATGATTTTGATAGAAAGCAAAAGATTTTGAGTCCGAATGGATGGTGACGAGTTGGTAGTCGAGAATTTTCTCTGCCGGTAATACCTCTTTCTGAGAGATAAGACTGTCGCGAGTGGCAAACAATTCTCGGATGATTCGGATAGGGTAGGTAACTAAATCCTCAGCTTCCTTACCATCCATCAGTATCAATCCAATATCAGCTTTCCCGCTGAGCACTAAATCTTGGACCTCAGACATTGAGCAAGTTTCAATTCTAAAAATCGCATTAGGGAACGCTTTGCGCAGAAGCTCAGTATTAGGAAGAAGAAAATCGTTTAAAAAAGTATGTGTCGTAGCAATGACTTTTGTAGTCTTTTCTTCTTTAAGGCCCAACCGGTATTCACGGTCAATTTTGTCGATTGCCTGAAAATGACAAAAGATCTTGCGATAAAGTTCTTTACCTTCTTTGGTGAGTTTGATTCGATTCCCGTTCTTTTCTATAAGTTTTTTGCCTAAAGAATTTTCAAGATTTCGAATACTGTGACTAATAGCAGAAGTCGTCAAATGCTCAAGTTCTGCGGCTTTTGTCATCGATAATTGTTGAGCAACAGAGCAGAAGATCTTGTATTGATTGTAATTTGGCATTTCTCATGGGATGGCTTGAGCTTCAGTTAGTCTAACGTCACAACTCTTCGCCGGATATAAGTATTTTTGTTGATATACAAACTTAACTAACTCCAATTCTTGAACCTCGGTTTTGTCGTTGGTAGAGCTTATCCGGATAGATTAAACATGGACCATCATGGCATAACGATAAGGGGTTATGTAAAACAGTTGAAGCTATTTAAATATCTGACCGGCTCAGGCTGCTAATGATGGAAGTCCGGCTTTAACATCGGGAAAAAGGCAAAAATTCAACCGCCTTTTTCAGGGATTTCTTTTGACGAATCAATCCTTAAAATTTGTTTTAGTGGTTATCAAACTTAGAAGCAAATACCTAATACTTTGAAATGGAGTGAATCATAACCAAATCTAAAGCAAGGCGTTTCCACGGCACACTGCCTGAAGAGCCATTTGCAATTGTCAAAGAAGCAGCAGACCGCATAGGAATGTCGGTTAGAAGTTTTGTGTCTATGTCGACGATGAAGTGTGCGTTGAAGTTGAAGCGAGAGTTGGCAAAAAGTTCCGGAACAAAAACTTTGCCTCTCTCTCAAGGGGGATCGGAACACTTTGCTCGATTGAAGGAAGATCCTGAAAAATATTTCGGCAAAGCACACACTGAATTCCGTCGTCTAACGAAACATATCAACATCAAGACCTAATTGAAAGATGAACATAAACAGCGCGGCAATTTGAAGTTTGTCGTCTAAAGTTTTCTACTTGTTTTTCATTAAATGCCGGATTTCAATCTCACGTTTTGGAGTATCTGGTGCAGCCAAAAATAAATGTCTAATCGTTAGTTAAGCGTTAAGAGATAAAAAACGCACAACCTCATTGCTAAATCAGCAAAATAGTTCTATCTATTTGAATCTATTCGCTGATATTAAGCATAATTCATTTTAATTTTTCTGTTTTTTATACGCATAGGGTCACACCTCGGTTTGTTGAACTACTTTGCATAACAGGCAAAATGTTCTTTTGGAATTTGCCTGTCGCTTTTGAAACTCTCTCATCAGAATGATCTGAAATCTCATATGACTAACCAGGGAGTTTCAGATGAAAGTTTCAAAAACAGCAGTTCTTGTTTTGTCCGCCTTAACCTGCGGCGCTGCTATTGCAGCCGCTCCGTCTTCGAGCGTTAAGCTCTACGGAGTATTAGATACTGGTGTCTATGCTCACCATGCATCTAATGGTCAAACCATTGTCGAAATGGCTTCAGGTATAACAAAAGGCTCTCGCTTCGGCCTTGAAGGTCAGGAAGATCTGGGTAAAGGCTACAAGGTGTATTTTCGCTTAGAGCAGGGCTTCGATAGTGACAACGGTGATGAAAAAGAGGCAGGTACTGCTTTCTACCGTGACAGTTATATGGGCGTCGCAACACCGTTCGGTGCAATAGAATTTGGTCGGACCGGTGCTCTGACTGCAGGTACTCATGGCGGCATTGTCGGGGCAATGAGTCCGTTCGGTATTACATGGAAAGAAGGCGCTTTGACCAAAATCTTTGCAGGTAACATCGCTGCCCGCTTGAATAACATGGTTAAGTATGAATCACCGGACCTCAGCGGGTTCAAACTCTATGCTCAGTATTCCAATGGTGTTGACGATGATGTTGTTGTTTCATCTCAAAAGAACCGCTACATTGCAGTCGGTGCAACCTATCGTTATAAGAACTTGAGGTTGATCGCAGCATTCGACAACTTGTTCTACAACGATTCAGCTGTCAAGACAGATGCAGGAGTGGCCGCCGGTAAAGACCTAAAAGATCAGAGAACCTACAACATTGGCGGAACATATGATTTCGGTGACGTGCGTATGTATTTGGGGTACCAATACGGACAAAATATCAAAACCCCTCGTCAGGGAGATGCCAAAGCAATTGCCGCGGCTAAATACGACAGCAAGGACAGCAAAGCAGCGGAGGGTTACGATACAAACGCCGTGACACTCGGAACGAAAATCAAGTTATTCGGCGGAGAGCTGAACGGCACGCTTGGCTATGCACATGCTAAACGCGACTTTAATGATTCGAAGGCTGATGTTTACCAGGCGATGGTCGGGTACAAATATCCGATTTCCAAACGAACTTACGCTTATGGTGCTCTCGGATATATTCATGGCAAATCTGAGAACACCAAGTTATCTAAGAAGGTTTGGAAACGTACCGTAGAACGAGTCAACACTCGATCTATGTTCATGGGTCTCTGCCATGAGTTTTAAAAAAATAAATTAATTTATCGGTTTACCTCCTGTAATGGCTTCTGATCGGCAATATGTGGTCAGGAGCCATTTTTTCTTTCACAGATACCCGGGCCATAAAACACTTATCCCGTTGGTTCAAACGCCGGGTCGAAAACCGAATTCCTGGCCTAATTGATGAGAAAATTTCACTCATAGAAGAAAAACCAAACTCAACCCAAGCGAGAACATCATGCCATCTCATTGCACAACGAGTTCTGATAACTGCATCGGCTGCGGAACCTGTATTCTTGTCTGTCCGAAGCGCCTGTTAATTCTTGATAATGGTCGTCCAAAAATGATCGAAGGACGGGAGCATCTTTGCAACGACTGTGGACAATGCACAGCATATTGTCCGGTAGGGGCCGCTATTCACAACGGTATTTTGGCTGCCGATCTAGAGAAGACATCAATGCCTTCTTCTTCAGCCTCAAAAACAATTATTCAGGCCCTCAAACAAAGACGTTCATATAGGAGTTTTTCCTCTCAGCCAGTGAAGCAATCCGATCTCGAAAAGATTCTTGAAGTGGTCGGGTATGCGCCCTCGGGTGGAAATAACCGTTTTTTGCGTTTAATCATCACAAAGCCGGAAACGACTAAAAAATTCTTGGAATTAATCGCACAGTGGTTCGACGGGGACTGTCGAACCGATCCGGTTTACGGCAAACGTTATGCAAGCAAAATCGATTCCATCCTAGAGCGTTATCGTGCAGGACAAGATCCTATTCTCCGCAATGCGCCATCGGTTGTTTTCAGTGTCGGACCTAAAACCGCAGTTTGGGGCGGCGTGGAGAGCGGGATTAATCTGACTTACTTCAATCTTGCAGCAGAAACGATGAATATCGGTTGCTGTTTTGCCGGTTATGCAACCGCTGCCGCAAAAAGAAGCAGGGAAGTTCGAGAGCTTTTGGGGATTAAAGAAGACGAGGAATGTTTTAGTGCGATGTGTTTCGGATACAGGACGATTCGGGCTCAGCGAATTCCGACTCGTCGATTAGTGGAATTCAAGACAGTCTGAAGCAGTTAAATATTGTCTGACCTGATTCTTCATTCTTTTATTTTCAGTGAGATTCAATTTTTAACCCCTTCAGAGATAAGTTGTGTTTAGGTCAATTTCTAAACTCTTATTCTTGATTGCCCTTGGCGCAGCTTGTGCGACTTCTGTGTGGTCTAAGACGATCACTATTGGCATCTTAGATACGATTGACCCCTGGTTTTATGTTCAAACCTTCGGGCCAACGATGGAACATTTGAGAAAGGTGATTCCTCAATATGAAATCAAGTCCTTCGAGTTGTCGTTCGAGAACCTGCAAAAGGCGATTAAAGCAGGAGAACTCGATTTCTTTATTGCTCCGAGTGGATTCTTTGCCTATGTGGCAGAATCTGCCGGCGCGCGCCATATTGCAACACGCCATCCTCAAGGAGCCAAAGATCCTTCTAAATCTGTAGGCTCTGTATTTGTGGTTCGTGCGAACGATTCTCGGTTTAATACTCTTTCCGATTTGGTTAGGGTTTCCGTTGCTGCGACGGACTCAAATTCCTTCGATGGCTGGATTATTGCGCTAGGAGAACTACTTCTTCAAAACTTAGATCCTAAAAGATTGTTTTCAGTTATTACCTATACGGGTTATGGGATACCGGACGTCGCCTCTATGGTGCTCAATAAGCAGGTTGACGTTGGGATACTCAAGACTTGTGATCTGGAGCAATTCGAGAGGGAAGGGACAATAGCAAAAGGAGCCCTAAGAGTACTAAACCCTAAGAATGACTCTTTAATTTCATGCAAAGTGTCCACAGACCTATATCCGGATGTTGTCTTTGCTTCCTTACCTAAAGCAGACTCGAATTTAGTTAAGACAGTGTCAGTGGGACTGCTTACCATGGATCGGACGAGAGGTGGAGACAGTTGGGGCTTTGCCAGCGACTTTACGCCGGTTTCCTCTTTATACCGTTCTCTGGAAATCGGACCCTATGAGTACTTAAAAGAAACCGGATTCATAGGATTTGCAAAACGATACCGTCATTATTTATATGGCTTCGCTGCTCTATTGATCTTAATTCTTCTTTATACGGCTTCCGTGAGAAGAATCGTCAGCATCAGAACCCGAGATCTGACTATTGCACTGAAGGAAAAAGACAAAGCCGAAAAAGAGGCTCGCGAGAGCAGAGAAAATCTCTTCCAGTTAGAAAAAGCCGGCGTTGTGAGTGAACTGTCTGCGATGTTTGCTCACGAAGCCCATCAGCCGATCGCGTCTCTAATTAATTATGCCGACGGCCTAAAGCTTTATTTGAAAGGAAAACGCGAAGATCCATTAGTGCAGGAAGCGCTGTCAGAAATTTCAACGCAGGCAGATCGACTTTCAAAAATCATTCAAAGAGTCAGAACCTACGCAAAACGGCAGCACCACGAAGTTAAGCAAGAAAACTTATCCGAGATAGTAGATCGAGCGTTGGTTTCATTTAGAAGATCGTCTCTATCTTCAGGAATAGATGTCGAGGTAAAAGCTCCCGGTAAAGCTGATGCTCTTGCCGACGCTCTTGAACTTGAATTGCTGATTGTGAACCTGCTCAAAAATGCCGCTGCAGCCAGCAAGGATAGCCGAGAAAAGTTAATAAGCGTCCAATTGTCGGAAGAAGCAAACGAATGGCTGTTAAGTGTATCTGATCATGGTCAAGTGATTTCAGATAAATTATTAAGTCGGCTTTCGCATCCCGCCAAGAGCTTTTCAGACGGCTTAGGTTTGGGACTTTCAATCTGCCGTCTTATCGCAGAAAACCATGGAGGCAAATTAACCTTTAAGCCGAATAATTCCAAAGGCTTGATCGTGACGCTTCATTTGCCTAAAGCTAATAAGGAGATTTAGAGTGGAAGCCCTAGTAAGAATCGTGGATGACGAAGAAACGGTTAGAAACTCAGAGATTTTTATTTTCAAGCTTGCAGGAATTCCTGCTGCTGCCTATTCCTCAGCAGAAGAATTTTTAGCTAAAGATGATTTGACCGTTCCGGGCTGTATTATTCTGGATCTCCGAATGCTGGAAATGAGCGGTCTTCAGCTCCAACGTTGTTTGCTGGAGAAAGGCAGCGATCTGCCGATTATATTTTTAACGGGTCACGGGACGGTGGATGCAGCTGTAATGGCTTTAAAAAACGGCGCAGTAGATTTTCTTCAAAAACCGGCTAAGCCTGAAAAGCTTCTTGAAGTGGTTAAAGTTCATCTGCAACAGAACAAGGAATTACGGTTGTCGAAAGCACTTATTCAAGAAAAAATCAATAAATTTGAACGCCTGACGGATAGAGAAAAAGAGGTGCTTCGGGAAGTCGCTACAGGCAAACTTAATAAACAGATCGCTAATGAGCTAAATATTGCTGAGCAAACCGTCAAAATCCATCGAGGTAATGCGATGCATAAGCTCGGACTTCGCTCAGCCTTGGATGCGAGTGCATTTTTACTCGATATCGGGAGGGTTACTGGAGATGAATAGAAGGAGCTTGTTTTCCGCTTTTCTCTTAACGATCCTTCCCCGACCTTCCTACGCCGGTCTTATTGAAAACATCTTCAGTAAAGGTAAATCTTGGGATGTAATCGTTGTCGGAGCAGGTGCGGCCGGATTATCAGCGGCCGTGGAAGCTGCTGATAACGGCGCTTCTGTGCTTCTATTGGAAAGTCAGCCGGAAATCGGAGGAAATACTTTAATCTCCGGCGGCTTTTATGCCTCGGTAGATAAAAAACGTCAAGAAAAACAGGGAATTACTGACTCTGTAGAGTTGCATGTTCAGCAAACTTATGAACTCGGCGGCCGTTTAGGAGATCCTAAATTGGTGAGAACAATGGTGACAGAGGCGCAGGAGTCGCTCGAATGGCTGGAAAAATTAGGTATGCATTTTCAGCCTCGAGTTTTTGAACTTTATGGCGCCCATTGGCCCAGAGCCCACATTCCAGTCTTGCCTCTCGGACAAGGATACATTCGAACCTTGGCGGATGCTTGTGTAAAGCGGAGGGTTGAACTAAAGGTTAAATGCGAAGTTCGAGAAGTATTGACTAAAGACAATAAAGTCATTGGTGTCGGGGCTTATTGCGGAAATGAATATAAGCAGTTTTATGCGCGCAGAGGAGTGGTGCTTGCGGCCGGAAGCTTTGCAGCTAATCCGGATTTAATACAGAAGATCTCGCCGAAACTCAAAGGGCTGACGACTAACAATGCGCCCGGTTCTAATGGGCTTGCCATGTTGGCAGCAGAAAAAGTCGGAGCAAAACTCGTCAATCTAGAATTTATTCAGTGTTTGCCGGGTTGCCCGCCGGGTAAAAAATATCGTGTCCGTTTTCATAATGACGTCTCTCATTTCATTTTCGTGAATAAAAACGGAGAACGGTTTATCCGTGAAGATAGTCCCAGAGATGAGTTCAGAGACGCCGTTCTCTCGCTGCCTGAAAAGTACGGATTCATCATTATCGACGACGAAGGGTTTAGAAGGGCGGGAATCTTAGTGCAGAAAGAAGCGGTAAAGGCAATTGAAGGAGGGGAGGCTTGGAAAGGCGAAACGCTTAGAGAGCTTGCCGATAAAATGAGTGTTCCCGCCGATAATCTGATTCGGACGGTTGAAGACTACAACGAAGGGGTTAGGTTGGGTAAAGATCGTTTGGGCAAGAAAATTCATTCCTTAACGCTTCCGATTGCTCATCCCCCTTTCTGGGCTTGCTATGCAGGGATGACGGTCCATTACACTGAAGGCGGTATCGCCATCGATGAAAAAACTCGGGTTTTAAACAAGAACAATCAGCCGGTCGCGGGTTTATATGCGGCTGGAACAATTACAGGGAATGTCCACGGTAAAAATCGTCTTGGAGCAAATGGACTGGCGGATGCCATTGTGTTCGGACGTATTGCCGGACGCCAAGCTGCTAAAAATTAAAGGCGAAGTACCGTGAAGGCACTCCGCCTGGCCTAGAGATCTTTATTCAGCCGTTTATTTACCTGCAGCGGTAAGACCCGCGATTCTGCCGAATGTCAGAGCATCAGGAACCGCATTGCAGCCGACGCGGTTGGTTCCGTGGATACCGCCGGTGATTTCACCTGCAGCAAACAGACCGGGGATGGCTTTGCCGCTGTTATTAATAACCTGGGCTTTTTCATTGATTTGAACGCCGCCCATGGTGTGGTGAACAGAAGGAGTCATAAGCGTCGCATAGTACGGGCCGCCCTCGTCAAGACGATGGTCATCCATACAGGTCGGACGTCCCATTTCGTCACCGGTACCTTTCTTGCAGAATTCATTCCACTTCTTAACAGTCTCGACTAAGTTCTTACCATTGATCCCGGCTTTTTGAGCCAGTTCTTCAAGGGTATCGGCTTTGAAGGATTTACCCGAAGAAAGAATGTCTTCGACTTTCACACCGTAAGCATTGCGGCCGTCTTTATCAACGAGAGCACGCTTGGCGGAAGAAATCACGAAGAAGAGCTGATCTTTCTGAGCTAGATTGGCTTTTGCAAGAACGTCGCGGCGTTCGGACTCATTCACGTAGCGTTTGCCGTCACGGTTTACATAAATGCAGGAGTTCTCGCCGAGTTTGAAGCTTGTTGCGCCAGTCTTCGGATCACCGGCAGGGAACAACTGGATCCAGCCCATCTGAGTTAAATGAGCGCCGGCCTTCTTGGCTAAATTAATGCCGTCGCCGGTAGCAGAGGGAAGGTTGGTTGTCGGAGTATTCTTACCGAGTTTTTTGCCCCAAAGTTCGTCATACTCGTTACGCATCTTAACGTTAGCGCTGAAACCGCCGGTTGTCAGAATGACGCCGTCATTTGCGTTGATGACGTATTTTCTGCCGTTTTTGTTTTGAGCTAGAACACCTATGACTTTGCCGCCTTTAACAATGAGGTCATCAGCCGCTGTGTTGAGCATCAAAGTGACCGGGAGTCCTTTTTCCTTGATGTAGGCTAAGTAGGTGTCAACATAACCGACGCCGGACTTGAAGTTTTCAGCTCGGTTTGATCTCGGCCAAAGAGCGCCGACGAACTGGTTGGCCTTTCCCCGCCAGACAAAGCCCATCTTGGAGAGCTGGTCCATTGTGCCGGAGACGTTCTTGGTTAAGGTGTAGACGAGGTTGAGGTTTGCCTGGTTGTCCCCTGACTTCCATGTCTGCAGAGCGTGCAGTTCTGGAGAATCGAAGAGTTTGTTTGAACCGCTTTCTTTGTATTTAGTCCATTGGTCTTTAACTTTATTAATTAATTCGGCGTGAAGCGAATTCAGTGGTTTTTGGTTGATGATGCCTTCGACAATCTTCTTCTGTCCTTCAGACATCGTCAGATGGTCTTGGTTGCGATTGGCAACGTTGAAGCAGCCGCCGGATACGGAAGTATTTCCGCCGGCAAATCCGTTCTTCTCAAGAAGAATAACTTTCTTGCCGGATTCAGCCGCTGCAACAGCAGCGGAAAGACCAGCACCTCCGGCACCTACAATCACGATATTGGTGTCTTCAGTAACGGTGTCATTGTAATGAGCGGGTTTAGGAGCGGGCTTCTGGAACTGTTTAACATCTAAGCCGGCTTCCTTCAGGCACTTGTTAACTGCTGCCTTAATGGCAAAGCTGGAGAGCGTTGCACCGGAGATGTTGTTGACGTTTGTTGTCTGATATTTGACGATTTCAGGAATCAATTGAGTCTGAGTTAAATCGGCAACGGGATGCGTTTCGGACCAATCCAAAACCTTAACGGATTCGATCTTATTGCCCTTTACGATGACCTGTACTTTGACGGCTCCGTTTCTACCTACTTCCTGAGCAGTGTAGGTTCCGTCTTTAGCAAAGGCAGAAGTTGATAAAGCTGCCGCCGCGACTAAAAGTGTAACCGTAGCTAATTTAAAGCTTTTCATATTATCTCCTTGGAAAATAACAGCTACAGTCTATGAAGGCAGCTAAAAAAAGAAAATAATACCTTGGTTCTAGTTTTGGATAATAAGGGGTATTTTTTTATTAAGATAATAAGTTATTATATAAGGACTTCTTAATTGGGAGCTCTCCAAAAAGTAATTCTCATTAAGTCCTACTCTCACATTAGATTTCCACGCCGACATTTTGCGTAATTAGCAAAATTGTTTTGCCTAGAATGCATTGGATATGTCGATAGTCGGTGAAAAAATGAAATTCTCAAATCCCTCAATCGAGAATGACTATGAAAAAATTCCTCGCTCTCACCGGTTTGATCGTTGCTTGCTCTCTGCCTTTTGCTGCTCAATCTCTGGAGTGCTCTGTAAAGCCTAAGGTTACTTCCATTGAAGCCCCGCACAGCTATATGTTCGTGGGCAATTCCTATACATATTATTCGAGCGGTCTTGCCGGCGCTGTTAACGGTCTGGCAAAAGCTGCCGGAATCAAAGTCAGACGCAACCGTATGGTGACCATCGGTGCGGCTGACCTCGGTTGGTTCAATGTCTGGGAACTGGTGCGTCCTTCCGGAATGGCTTCTACTTATGTCGACCACAGCGACGGCGGCAAAATCAAGAAGTTTGACTTCAGGAAAGAAAAGGTTTTTGACGCTGTCATTCTTCAGGACAACAGCACCGGTCCGATCCATCCGCAGCGCAAAGAAATCTTTGAGAAGTATGCAAAACAGCATGCATACGATCTGCAGTGTTTTGGCATCCAACCTTTGATCATGATGACTTGGGCAAGAAAGAACAAGCCTGAAATGACCCAGCAATTGGCTGATGCCACAACAAAAGTCGGCAACGAAGCCGATGCAATGGTAATTCCGGTTGGTTTGGCTTTTGCCGAAGCGATCAAGCAAGATCCGAAGTTAGAGCTCTACCGTGCGGATAAAACACACCCTTCGCCTGAAGGCACTTACTTAGAGGCCTGCGTTGTCTTTGCGAGCATGTACCATCGTTCGCCTGTCGGACTGAAATACTACGGAATTGAGCAAGTTGAAGAAAAGACGGCACATTTCCTCCAGGAGGCTGCTTGGAATACCGTTTGTGAATACTTCGACTGGAAGAAATAGTTTCGCTCTGAATCTCTCAACCAAATCATTAGAGCGGTGAATTGATCTAAAACCAAAGTTTTTGAGATCTACCGGCTCTGTCTTAATGCTCTCGTGCGTCCTTTTAGGACGCACATTTGTCTTTGCTTAATTAGCCTTATTCTTAGCGATAAGTTCCAAGACTTTACGGCCGAGTTCAATTCTAGGTTTGACAGTAGATAGATCTGACCATTCTTTTTCAGGATTATGTAAATCTCCGCCGATGACACCCATCGCACAAGCAACTGCCGCGCCGCCTCCGGAGAAACGGTTGCCGTCGGAAGCACCGCCGACATCCATCCATTTCGGAGCAGGCTGGCCAAGATCTTTGGATGCCTGATTAACCAATTCAATCAGTTTTTGTGATTTTTCTGTATGAGACAGAGCAGAGCTCTTGGCAACATACTTCAGTTCAGAGGTCACATCCGGAGCAAATCCGCGCTTGCAGAGGGCTTCGATTTTGTCTAAGACCGCGTCTCTTGTTTGATCGTTAAAGAAACGGAAATCAAATACAACGGTTGCATCTTCAGCAATAGTGTTCGGTGTCGTTCCGCCTTTGACGACGTCAGCGTTCAAAGTGACATCTTTATATTCAGAGGCAATCGCTTTGATTTCCGGAATGGCTTTCGCCATGGCTTCAATAGCATTTCTTCCGTCCTGCGGATTGTTTCCTGCATGAGCGGGTCTTCCGTGAAAATTGATCGTCAAGAACATAGAACCTTTGCGAGAACGCACAAATCCGTTGCCCGGTCTGCCCGGTTCGTAAACCAATGCAATATCGGTTTTCTTGGCTTGTTCATCCATGAAGGCACGGGAGGCTGGAGATCCGGATTCTTCTCCGGGGTTGACGATTACCGCTATGTTGAGTTTTTTCATGGCTTCCGGCGGGATCTTCTTGCAAATCCACCAGACTGCATTTAGGGAACTTTTATCGTCGGCGACGCCGGCACCATGAGCAATATTGTCCTTAATCGTCAGAGGATACTTTTGAGCGTTCCCGACCGGCTGAACAGTATCAGAGTGGACAGAAAGCACCACATCGTAATGATCTTGATTAGGTGTATTGGTAGCAATTAATGCTTTGCCTCTTCCGGCGCAGTCTCTTGTAGTCACTGTCCATCCGATCGATTTGAAACGTTTTTCTAGGATGTCAGCTATTTTGTTAGCGCCTTCAACGTGTCCGGATTTTGAGTCAATAGATACTAACTCCTTGAGTTCATTGAGATATTGCTTCATGTCAAAATCGGAAGTATTGCCATTAGCGGCAGCAAAAGCAAAAGATGGTGTCAGACTTGCAGCTAAGCAGCCTGAAACAAAGTTGCGACGTGTGGTCATATGAATATCTCCTTTGTTATTGAGGTAATAAAGGAAGTATAGAAAAACGGATACCAAGAAGTTGGCATTCAGCTAGAACATTCGAGAAAGTGTTTATAAGAAAGGAGTTTCTTGGGTAACTGACTTGCAAATGAATGAAATCCTTCCAATAGCTCACTCAGATGTTTTGTCTGAGAGGTTGAGAGCTCACCATAAATGCTGATGCTGAGTCAGTTGTGGGGTCTTTCGCCTCGATAAATCGATTTTTCTATAGTTTCAATCAATGATAAAAGCGGCATTAAATTGTTCCTATTTTGCAAAAATTCTGCAAAATTGCTACATAAATCTATGAGATTTCGCTATTATCAAGCCTAGCACTGTCGTTTTATTGCTTTTTGTGGATGCTTAAAGTGCTTTTATTAATTGCGTAGAACTATTGAAAATGTGGAGTTGATATGCTTCTCGAGTTTAGGCTTGAAAACTTTAAATCCTTTGAGGACCCAACGGTCTTTTCGATGGTACCGACCCCTAAGCAAACGGATTTAGAGTACAGTCTCTTAAAAAAGAAGATTACGGGAATCAGAAAGGAGCAGAGGGCTTTGTGCTCATCCGTAATATATGGGCCTAACGCTTCCGGTAAGTCAAATATTATCTGCGCGGTAGATTTTCTTAGAAATGTAGTATTGAGAGGAAATATTTTAGATAGTTCCTCTGTAAGCAGCCTAAATCCATCGGCTTCTTTGCTTTCGCTTGTTCCTAATTCTTCCTTGAATAAAGAAAAGCCGGTATCGCTTGGTATAACTTTTTTAACTGAGGAACTCAAGATCGATTACGATTTAGAGTTGGAGCTCGGAGAATTCTTAGATAAATCATTTGAGAGATTTGTCTCTTATGAGGCGCTCAAAATTAATGAAAAACCAATCTTTGAAAGAAGAAAAGACAATATCGAAGTATCAAAAAATAAACATTCGAATGCAAGAATGAAAACTGAGGAAGGTAGAAAGCTAATAAATCAGCTTTCTAAGGAAGGATTGCATCCGAAGGAGCTTTTTTTATCGAATGGATTTAAAAATATTGTTAGTCCGGGTGTTGCTAATAAAGTTCTTTCATGGTTTAGAAATGATCTTCGTATTCTTTATCATTCAGAAAATGTCCGAGTCGGAGGGGGAGCAAATTCTGAATCCAATCAATTTATATTGGAACTTCTGAGTTCTGCAGCTAAAGCAATCGGATCAAAATCTTTATCCTTCTCTTTTGATAGTGACGGTGCAGACAAGGAGAAGAACGTTCTTTTCTCAGTTGTTAAGGACGTAAAAGGTGCACGAACCGCAATCAATTCGGAAATTTATGAGTCCTATGGAACTGTTAGGTTCATGCATATGTTTCCTTTAATTCTATCCGCCATAAAAACCGGATCAGTTCTATTCATTGATGAATTCGATGCCTCAATTCACCCTATGGCAATCATGAGCTTAATTAATGTTTTTCATAATGAGGAGATTAATAAGAATGGGGCGCAACTTATCTTTAATACCCATAATCCTATTTTCTTAAATGCCAATCTCTTCCGAAGAGATGAAATTAAATTTGTTGATCGAGAAGAAAACAATAGTAGTACCATCTATTCTTTATCTGATTTCGGAACGAGCGGAAGCGGAGGGGTTCGGAAGACAGACGATTATATGAAGAATTACTTCGTGGATCGTTATGGAGCAATTTCTAGGGCAGATTTTACTGATCTCATTTCTGAGTTGGCTGGGAAGTGATAATGGTTTTAAGAACAAGAAGAAAACAAACCAAAAAATACTATTTTTCTGTTGAGGGAGAAACTGAAAAATGGTACTTGGAGTGGCTTCAGAAACAGATTAACGACAGTGCAAATTTATGCTTTAACGTCTGTTTTGATATAAAGGTCCAAAAAGATCCCGTAGCTATGGTTAAAAGCTCCGTAATTTTCGGCGGAGAAGATATTTTTCACTTTTTTGACTTTGAGAGTTCGGCACCGTGTCATCTGAAAAGTCGAAACGATACATTTAGAAGATTAAAAGAGGCCAACACAATAAAAGGTGTGAATTACCATCCGGCTTATTCTAATTTTTGTTTCGAACTTTGGCTTCTTTTGCATAAAAAATGCTTGAGAAGCTCCTTTACAGATCGAAAACAATATTTGAAAGAAATAAATAGAGTATTCAATAAAGACTTTGAAAATTTACATCAATTTAAGCACCGCGATAATTTTATTTCCGTATTAAACACCTTGACATTTGAGGATTTTCTACAAGCAATAAAAAATTCAGAAGCAATAGCCAGAGATTGTGAAGATCATGGTCGCAGGAATCAAATTTATGGTTTTTACTTTTACGAGAATAATCCCGCGACGTCCGTTGGTGCCGTATTTAAATTAATACTTAAAGATTGTGGGTTTCTCTTTAGCTCTAAAAAATAAATATGGATTAAAAATTATTATCAAATCAGTGATTGAAGGAGGCGCGTGACTTGAAAACAGAGACAAAGATAATGAGTCTCGGCGGAAAGTAGCATTAAGTTTTTCACAAGAAACCTTAATAAATTTTGCATTGTGTTGATTGTCTGTTGCTCGAGTTCAACGAAAAAAGTATAGGATTTCTCTCTAAAGAGCAGGAACTGTGAAAGCAGGATTAATTGATGGCCTGATTTTTCTAAAGGAAAGTTAGTTAAGGTTTAGAGGTTAGAAAGATTTAAGGCTCGAAAGTAAAAAAAGAGAAATTGGTCGGAGCGGCAGGATTCGAACTTGCGACCACTGCGTCCCAAACGCAGCGCTCTACCGGGCTGAGCTACGCTCCGATCATTTGTTTTAATTCTCCAATATAAAGAAGAATTGAAGCAGATGAAATTATTTCACAGGGACTGCCGATTTCGCTAGTCACGTAAGTTAGCTAGGGGATCTATATGTTCTGCTAAAAAGTTCAGCGTGCAGCCATTTCATTTCCAACAACTGATCTCTCTAAGGAGAACAAGTCCAATTAGCTTACGAACAAATACCGTAGACGGAACATTGGTAGAGAAGGAATAATTAAGCCTTGGACTAAAAACTGCCGGAAGCCAAGGAGAGGCTAATATGCACCAATACATCAAAGTATCCGGAACGCCATATGAAAGAGGGTTTCAGTACGGATCTCAAGCAAAGGAAAGGATTCGCAAAGTAATAGAGGAGTACAAAGTTCTTTTTGAAAAAGAAGCCTTCATTACCTGGGACAAAGCTTATGAACTCTCTAAACCTTATCGCAAAGAAATAGAAAAATATCGTCCGGATCTTGTTGAAGAGATGCAAGGAATCGCAGACGGTGCCGGTCTTGATTTCAACACTATCCTCACGCTTAATTGTCGCTCTGAAATCATGTTTGCGAAGGCGGACGTTGCTGAAGACGCCTGCACGACGATCGGCGTGCCGCCAGAAGCCAGCGAAAACGGCCATACGCTTTTGGCTCAAAACTGGGATTGGTGGAGCATGGGGTACGGAACCACCGTACTTTTGGAAGTTGAACAGAAACCATTTGCTAAAGCAATAATTATCACTGAAGCAGGCCTTGTCGGCGGAAAAGGATTGAACGAATGCGGAATCGCACTCTCAATGAACGCCATGTCTGTGAAGAAAGGAAAACTTGGCGTTCCGCTTCAAGTCCTTCTACGTGGTGCCTTATCTTGCAGAACGATTCCCAAAGCTATTGATGCAATCGCTAAAGCCAATAGAGCCGGGAGCGCCTGCGTGGGTCTCGCAGGAGCCGACGGTTTGCTTTTTTTCATTGAGTACGCTCCAGATGACTTAGATATTCTTTTGTCAGATGGAGAACCTTGCTGCCACAGCAATCACTGGCTGTCCTTAAAAATGATTCTTGGTCCCGAAGCCAAGAACTATTCTTACAACTCAACGTTCATTAGACTCGATCGAGCCAGAAGGTTGGTCAAGAAAGAGGACAAGCTGTCGATAGAAAAGATTTTCGAAATCTTGTCTGACCATGCCGGTTATCCCGACGGCGTTTGCAGACATGATGACGAAACACTACCGATTTACCACCGACATAGTTCTGTTTGGTCTATGGTGATCGATGTGAACGAGAAGATCATCTACTTAACCGACGGAACGCCCTGCAAGTTCAAACCTAAGGAATACAAGCTTTACTAGAAAGAAAACAGAACTGTAATAGGGTTTAGTAAAGAGGCCGAGGAGGGCGAGATCTTCTTAATGTTCTACCTCGCTTTCCGTCGGCCACATTTCCCGGTCACTGCCAAAACGAGCTTTAAAGGATGGAGGGCGGAAATGAAGACATCGCTGCAAAACACGTTAGAGGATATCAAGTCTAAGGAGGATAAAGACTCGGACATTCCGGCATCTCGTCGGACACGTAGAAAACTCCATTTAGACTATCTTCTAGACAAGTTTGAGAAAGCTCAAGCAAGCACTCGACGCAATTTAGAAGACAGAGAATGGCTGGACTCTCCGCCGGTCGGCAAGGAACTGCTCTGAAAACTCCAAGAGCCCTTGATGCAGTTCAAGCTTTTTCCTTAAACGTCCTCTTGGCCATAAGTCGGATAAGCCCTGCCTGTGGAAGCTTGAGTAATTATCTCAATTGATCGCTGATTGCGTCTGTGGCAAAGTTACGTCCAATAGAACTACCCTTGACAGTCATGGGCGCAAGCCGAATCTTCGATCCCTTAATCTCCAGAATCCCGATCCTGTTCACCGCAGCTTGTATATGGTCGTGGACAAGCTGTGTACATGCCGTGACTCTAGATGCCCAGGTTATCGGAGAAGATAGAAGTGTGATCGAAACGATAGCGACTACATTGGATCACTTGCGCGAAGAAATATCCGACGAGTTCTTTGAACTGAATTATCTTGCCAAGGAAGACCTTCTTAAAAAGACCAAAGATAATCCCGCCTTCTTTTTCATTACGGACGCGGTGACTTTCGCAGCCTTGTCGGAGGCAGGGGCCTGGGCGGTTGCTGCAATGAAACATCCTTTGGCCATTGACTCTTCTCATACGAGCGGAGCCGCTTTCATTACCCGGAAAGATCGGACGGATATCAATTCGTTAACTGATCTGCAAGACAAGAAAATCGTAGGGATGTCTCCGACCTCATCATTGAGCTATCTGATCGGCTTAAGAGAACTCCAAAGAATTTTCGGTCCCGGTCATTTCTCCAAGGAAGTTTCCTTCAGCGGTGCTCCGATTGAAAAGGTTGTACACGAGATCTTGGAAGGAAGAGGCGACGTAGGAATCATTGACGCCTGTCTTCTGGAGCGAATGGAGCGTGACGGCAACATCACTCCGGACTCTTTAAAAGTCATCAGTCCGCGTGACAGCAGCGATCTTCGCTGCCGCCACTCGACAGGTTTGTATCCCGGCTGGGTAATGGCTGTATCTAAGCCGGCTTCAGAACTTACAGAAAAAGAGCGAAATCTCATCTTAAAAGTCAGTTCTGTTTTGCCTACGGTGCCTAAACTTCAAGGTTTAATGGAATGGTCGACGCCGAGCAACAACGACGCCATTGCCTCACTGTTGTCTGCACTTGAAGATGAAAACAAGGACAAAGCTTTCTGGAAGAATTTCTTAAGTAAATATGGCCCGTGGCTGGGGGCTTTTTTTATTTTTCTGTTCTTGCTGTTTGCTCATACGATTTATGTTTCTTGGCTGGTTCGCAAACGTACTGCTCAATTAACGGCTTCTATGCAAAGAGCCCAGAAACTTCAGCAGCTTGTGAACTCAGAACAAGAAAAGATCTCAGCGATGGAGAGAGCAGGTATTGTCGGACAGTTATCATCGATGATTGCCCACGAGCTCCAGCAGCCGATCAATGCGATTACAAACTTTTCCCGGGGACTGAGAATTCGAAATGAGCGCGGTTCTTTGGATCCGGAAGTCCTGCAGGAAACGCTTCAGAGGATTACTCATCAAAGCGAAACAGCAGCTCAAATCGTCAATAAAGTGCGAGCCTATGCAAAGCAGCATAGTGCAGAGAAGGTTAGAGTGAATCTTCTGGCTCTTTTGGAAAAATCCATCCAAAAGTTCAAGCAGATCAAGGGCTCCGGAATAAGTTTCAATTTGAGTTGCTCTGAGGTAATAGTGGTAGAAGTCGACCCGCTCGAAAGTGATCTTGTCCTCTATAACCTTTTCAAGAACAGCTTGGAAGCTTGTAAAAATGAGTCTGCGCCTTTAATCAGCATCACTGTGGAAGAGTCAGAACAAGAAGCAGTCATCCAAATTCGAGATAACGGACCTGAAATCTCTGAGGATTTAGTCAACTCTATCTTTATCCCGAAAGTCAGCCAAAAAACGGACGGCTTGGGATTGGGTCTTTCGATCTGCAAGGCTTTGGCAGAATCGCAGGGAGGCTGTTTGAGCGCCATAAGAAACGCAGAAGGTCACTTAGTCATGAAGCTTTGTCTGCTTAAGGCTGATTCAGTAAAAGAAATAGGTGAAAATCAATGACAACCGGAATGATTTACATTGTGGATGACAATGCAGAAACGGCTCAATCCTTGGCTTTCTTTCTCGAGTCACTCGGATGGAGGACCCGTGTTTGGAATGATCCCGAAGCTTTTCTAAATGACTATGAAGCGCTTGCGGCTGACGGATGCTTCATCTTTGATATTCGGATGCCGAGGATTGACGGATTAGAACTCTTAGAACGACTGAACGCAAAAGACAACAAGCGACCGATCATCTTCTTAACCGGTCATGGCGACGTCAACATGGCAGTCAAAGCTTTCAAAAACGGTGCATTTGATTTCTTTTTGAAACCCCCGGCTGAAAAAGAACTGATTGAAGCAGTCGAAAAAGCTCTGACAGTTTCGAGTGATTTGAAATTCCAGGCAGAAAAGCTTGCTTATGACAGAAAGCGCTTCGATTCTCTGACAGATCGCGAAAAAGACGTGGTAATTCTTGTCGGCAAGGGCATGATGAATAAAACGATTGCCGATACCCTTAAGATCTCCGAGAAGACTGTCCAGCAGCATCGTGGTGTCGCATGCAAGAAGCTCAATCTCATCAATGCTGTAGAAATCGCTGATTTTCTGCGCAACCTCAATCTTCGCTAATAGTATGAACAATATGTGGACAAGAAAGCACCTCTTAAAAAGCCTCCTGGCTTTAGGTTTGCTGCCCCTTAGCTCTTTCGCTCAATCTAAAGACGAGGCTCAGAAAGAAGAAGTGCTTCCGAAAAAAGTTGATGTCATCGTCATCGGATCAGGAGCAGCTGGCATGTCTGCTGCTATTGCTGCAAAGGATAAAGGCGCAAGGACCGTCGTTCTTGAGAAGATGCCCATCATCGGAGGAAACACTTTGATCTCCAGCGGTGTGGTAAATGCTCCGGATGAAAAGAATCAGAAACTGCAAGGTATCGAAGATTCGAATGAATGGTTTTATAAGCAGACGCTGGCGGCCGGTCACGACAAAGCCGATCCTGTCTTGGTTAAAGTTTTGACAGATCGTTCATATCAGACCATTCAATGGCTGGAGAGTATCGGTGTTAAATTCAAAAAAGGCGTTTTTCAGGTTTATGGGGGTTTATGGCCCAGAGGGCATTATCCTTCTGTGTCTCACGGAAGAGGCTACGTTGCAGCGTTGTCAGAACAGTGCCGAGCAAAAGATATTCCGATCCTCACCAATGTTCAGGTCGTCGGCCTGATCAAAGAAGGATCAAGAGTCATCGGAGTTGAGGCCCGATTTAAAAATCAACTTAAGAAGTTCTATGCCGATAAAGCTGTCATTATTGCTTCGGGCGGTTTCAGTGCAAACAAGGCTCTTTACACCAAATTGGATCCTCGCCTAGAAGGAATGACGTTTACCGGTGCTTCCTCGGCAACTGGGGAGATGATCGGTATCGCAGAAAAGGCCGGAGCGGCGGTTTCCGATATGGAATATATCCAATGCAACCTTGGGCCGGATGTCGGATATTCGCATCGTTCCGGTTACCATCTTGACGTGACTCGTCATGTGTTGGTGAATATTCACGGTAAACGTTTTGTGGCGGAAGACGGAGCGAGAGATTACTTGCGTGATGCAGTACTGCAGCAGCCTAACAAGATCGTTTATTCGATCGTCGATAAGAACGGATTCCAGAATTTAAGTTCTCTTTTCCAGCAGGCAGGAATCTTGGGCGAGATAGAAGGCGAACACTTTGAAAACAATGACCTGGCAGAGCTTGCCAAGAAAATGAAGGTTCCGCCGGAAAACTTGGTCAATACCATTAAGGAATACAACCAAGCGGTCGAGACTAAAAAGGATCCTTACGGCCGAGAAGTTTGGATGCTGACGCAGAAGATTGAAACCCCGCCTTTTTACGCTGCAAGAGTAAGAATGGCTGTCCATTACACAATGGGCGGAATTGTGATCAATGAGAATGCTCAGGTTCTAACAAAAGAAAGAGAGCCGATAAAAGGTCTTTACGCGGCAGGAGAGGTTACGACCGGCGTCCATGGTTCTAACCGAGTCGGAGGCAACGGTCTCCTGGATGCATTTGTGTTCGGGAGGATCGCCGGAGAAAATGCAGCGGTCGGCCTTTGACACTCTGCGTATCCGATCTTCATCTGATATGAGAAAAAGCAGGTTCCCCTTAGGATGGTGACATAGCCTGAATTAAAGGCTGTCATTCAAACCAAGGAGAATATATGAACAAATTTACCGTTTCCCGCCGCGGTCTTTTGTCTGCCGGTGTTGCAGCTTCTGCCGCTTCCCTGGCTTCTTCCGTCTTTGCACAGGAAAAGAAGACAAGTCTCGTTCCCGACAAATGGGACCTGACAACTGAAGTCCTCGTGGTCGGTTCCGGGGGTGCCGGTCTTGCAGCCGCAGTTTCTGCCGCGCAAGCAGGAGCAAAAGTGACTGTCATTGAAAAATTAGCATTCATCGGCGGTAACACAATGATCTCCAGCGGCTACTTTAACGCCGTTGACCCGGAACGCCAGAAGAAACAGGGCATTGAAGACAGCATCGAAAAACACATCGAACAGACTCTTGCGGGCGGCGACGGACGTGCCGATCCTGAATTGGTTCGCATTCTTTGCTCGAACGCTTTAGGTTCTTTACATTGGCTCGAAAGCATGGGTCTGAAATTCCGTCCTGATGTAATGCAGGTTTACGGCGCCCTGTGGCCTCGCTCTCATCTTGCTACCGAACCGAAGGGAACCGGTTTCATCCGTGTTCTTTCCACAAAAGCCAAAGAACTCGGGGTCGATATTTTGACCAACACAAAACTGGTCAAGATCATTCGTGAACAGTTTGATGAGGGCAGAGCACTTGGTGTTCTGGCCGAACAAAAAGGCAAACCTTTCTATATCCGTGCCACAAAAGGCATCGTTTTGGCAGCCGGTGGTTTTGCAGCCAATCCGCGCCTCCGCGCGATCCATGATCCTCGCATGTTAACTCTCACAACCACCAACAACCAAGCCTGTTCTACCGGTGAAGTCATGCTCGCCGCGAACGAAGTAGGCGCCTACCTGATGGGTCTGGATTACATCCAGTGCAACCCCGGCTGCCCTCCAGGACACACATCTCGTCAGGCTCTGCACCTTGACGTTTCGCGCTATGTATTCGTAGACAAACGCGGTAAACGTTTTGTGGCCGAAGATGCCCGTCGTGACGTTCTTCGTGACGCCATCCTGAATCTTCCCGAAAAATTCGGCTACGCCATCGTCGATAATGATGGATTCAACAGCTACAACCAAGTGGTTCGCGACGATGCAATGAAAGGCCTGAAGACCGGCGATGCTTTCAAGGCCGACACCTTGGATGATTTGGCTAAGCAGATGGGCGTTCCTGCCGATCAATTGAAGAAGACAATTGCGGACTACAACGCCATGGTTGATCAGAAGAAAGATCCGGACTTCGGCAAAGCAGAACGCAATCTGTCTCACAAGATTGAAAAAGCTCCGTATTGGGCTGCTTTGTCCAGTATGGCCGTTCACCACACGATGGGCGGCGTGAGAATCGACAAAGAAACTCGCGTACTTGATCGTCAGGGCAAGGTTATTGAAGGTTTGTATGCTGCAGGCGAAGTCACCGGCGGCATCCACGGTACGAACCGTTTAGGCGGCAACGCCATTGCCGACATCTTCACTTTCGGTCGCATTGCCGGCAACTCGGCTGCAAACCAGAAGTAAAAACCTAACTTTGATCTCCTGAAGTAAGTAACCGTCCGGAGAGTCGAAAGATTCTCCGGACGGATTCGTCTGTGGTTAATTGGTTTATGAGATCAAAGTCAAGAATGATCTCGTTGACGGGAATAAGTATGATGTCCTAATCAAGTGTCATGAATGACTTTCAGAGGCAGAAAGAGACTTTGCCAATCTAGGAAGTAAGGTAGTCTGAGCTGGCCATGGGGACGTTTTCATTCTTCTCTTTATTGAAAAAATGGTTTTTTAAAGAAAGTTAGAAGTTCGAAAATTCTTTTGGGCAGAGATTTTTAAAAGAAAGTGAAGGTCGTTTGATATTTCTAACGCTAATAGTTTTCAAAGTGTTAGAAACTTGTTCTATTAAAAAGGAAGCATCAACTTGACTCAGCGGCGGCTTAAGTTCGTCAAAGTAGGAAAGTGCTTTTAGCGCAAGCATTGGTGAAAAATCTGTGCCGAAGAGAATGGATGCAGCCTCTAAAGCCTCGAAAAGGGATTCTTGGCTTTTTATCAACCGAATGATGTCCGCAAAATCTTCGGTTGATGGCCTTTGAATGATGCCTTTCAACTTGGTTGCAAAAATATCCAAAGCGGAGGCCACAACGAGGACTCCGTCTTCGGCCAATCGAGGTTCTCCGACACGGCCGTAACCCCGGTTTCCGAAAAAAGAAATTGTTGCGGTCCCTTTGCCGCTATCAGGATGAGAGATTTCAAAGGTCACGGTGTTTTCGGAATCGTGAATTTGAGTGACAAGACTTTCGTCACCTAACAAAGGGCAGGCGTCTCTAAGAAGTTTTTGCGTTAATCGTTCGTGCAAGAAAAATTCAAAGCCGACAGATTGTCTTTGGCCAAGTTGGAGAGCGACGGCGGTTCCTCCGTAAAGGACAAATCCATGTTTTTTCAGATTCCGAAGTTGAGGATAAACCCAATTTTGAGCTTCAGAAAGGATTTCTAAATGAGGTTTGAAGTACATCAAAGACTATCCCAATCAGGAATCTTTCTCACAGGCATGGCCGGGGTTACAAAAACATGTTCGGAAAATAATAAGTTATTCCACGTTCCCCATGATCTTTTGTCGCTAAACCATCCAGCCTTTGCGTTCAATAAAACCTGACGGAGAATTTTGTGGTCAAAAATACAGAACAATTTAGCGGAATCGTTGATATCTCCAAGATTCATGACTTGAGAGATGACAAAAAACGGATCAAGCATTGCTTCTTCCTTTGTCATCCACCAAATATACCTTTTGGCAGCTTTATCCAAAAATTCAGACTGCTCTTGTGAAAACATAAAGGGATTATTCAACCTTAGAGCCTCCATAGAACTGTTTGAGCTATTCTAAGATGCGTTTACCTTCTTATCTTTTCAAAGCAGTCCGTTGAAGTTGATTAGTTTCGGAATTTCAATGAGAAAAGCAGGGTAGAAAAATGCCCGACATTTCTCAAGCCAAGCGACACTGAAGAAGTTGATGCCAAATCTTCAGAATCCACGTTTTGTGCTGGATTTAGCCAAGGAGTCTAAAGCTAGCCTGAGTTCAACTCTATGGCATTATCTTATTGAACCGTGGGCAAAGCTCCTGCTCGTAGAGATTCTTGCTTAATGCCTCGACCATATCAACCAATTCCGGATTGACGCTTTTCCCGAAGATCAGAATCACTTCTCGCTGCATAACCGGATCCGGCATTTTGCAGAAGTGGACCCGTGCGGCCAAGTCAGGATGCTGAACTAATGTGGCGGGGCGTACCAAGCTCCACCCGATACCTTTGCTGATGAGTTTCAGCATGACGCCGCCGTCATCGACTTCAATTCGGTTAGGCAAATGAATGAACAAAGAATTCAGAAAATTCTCCGTCATCTCGCTGCCTCCTGAGAATCGGTTGTATCTCAGGAAGGGCAGGCCGCAAAACTTAAGTTCTTCCCAAGTAAAGGAATCCTTTTCAAAACGAGGTTCTTTAGGAAGCGCCAATACTGACGGTTCAGAAAACAGGTACTTTTGAGCAAAGAAAGACTCGTCGATTTTCTTAGTGCAGGCGATAGCGATGTCAACGGTCTGGGTCTTAACTAACTCGATTAATCTTTCTGAAGTCCCAGTTAAAAGAGAAATCTCATTGGATAAAGGGGAAAGTTTTTCGATGAGATGTACGCCGAGGTTCCGAGAGAGACTTTCAATGATGCCGATTCGGATAACAGGCTTCAGAAAGTTCTTTTGTCTTAGTTTCTGAACTCGAACATTAAGCGAAGAGAAATGATATCTCAGCTCGTTATAGAGATTCAAACCTTCGGAAGTGAGCTTTAAAGGTCTTTTGGAATGATCAAACAGGGGAAGGTTTAGGCTTTTTTCTAGTTCGGAGAGATGATAAGAAATGGTCGACGGATGCATATCCAAGACGGAAGATGCTTCCGATAAATTACCGCATTCGGCCATTACTAAGAAGACTTGTGTGCCGGTACTGAAGAAACCGGAATTTTCCGACCACTGTTTTTTATCCATTGTCAATTTCAGATGATCATTCGTGTTCTCTGATAATTATATGAAGGATTATCACCTTGATGCTGTTTTCCGTATCTCCGAAAGCTTTCCTCCAAAGGACGGAACGGTAATAGGATCCTGGCCCTCTTTGTCAGACCAAAAATCTCAAACGGCTTGTTTGTCTGAAAGCCTTCTTTCAGCCGTAAAAAAGGCGCTCCAATTGGAACGCCGCCTGGTTGGAAAAGTGGGAGGTTAAAGTTTATGCGATAGCTTCGGAGACCTTGCGCTCTAATTCTTCTTTGGCGCCTTTAAGTTGGCCGATTCTGCTTTCTAGTATGCCGTTGTCTCGGTCTAGGTTTGCCTGCAGTTGATTGAGCTGACGGGAGACTTCTTCAGAATTCGAACCGCCGATCGTCTTCTTCGACTGAGCATTTCTCGTCGGATCAAGCGCTTCACGGATCAGTTCATCGGTAAGGCCGGTCTTCTTACCAAGAAGGAGCTCACAGATCGGATTGATATCATCAACGGTGATTTCGTTGGCCAACTTGTTATGTTCCTGCATATAGCCGACAAGCATGGCAACAACGCCGTGCGCACTGCGGAAGGAAATTCCGTCATGACGGACGAGGTAGTTAGCCAATTCGGTAACCGTGCAGTAGTTTTGAACCGCTGCCTGAAGCATACGTTCTTTCTTGAGCGTTAATGTCTTGATCGTGACATTTAACAATGCCAAGTCAGCTTCAAATTCCTGCAAAGCGGTCCATACAAATCGCATAGCTTCTGTTGAAGAGTCTCTACAGTGAGTGAACGGAATATTCTTCAGTGAACTGAAAACTGACACGAAGAAAGCTTCCATATGAGCGGCTTTGCCTTTGCAGCACTCAAGTGTCAGCGCATTCTTCTTCTGCGGCATGATGGAAGAACATCCTGCAACGGAATCATCGACTTCGACATAACCGTATTCAGGCGTCGACCACATGTACAAGTCATAAGCGAAGCGGGAAAGCGTGCAGGAAGCAACAGACATCGTGCCGATGATCTCAAGGCAGTAATCTCTGCTTGCCGTGCAGTCGATGGAGTTTTGCATGGGTTCATCAAAACCGAGCAGGGCGCTTGTACGGTTTCTGTTGATCATGAAAGTGGTAGAACCCATGGAACCGCCTCCGAGCGGGCAAATGTTCAAGGCCTTCCAAGCATTTTGGATTCTTTCGTAATCACGTTCTAAAGCATTTAAAACACCGGCACAGTAGTGACCGAAGGTAATCGGTTCTGACGGCTGAAGATGTGTGTAGCCGCTCATGACAGCATCGATATTTGCTTTGCCTAAATTAATAAGATTCTGGCGAAGCGCATTGAACATGCCGCACAGACGCAGATAGAAACCTCGGATGTCCATTCTTGCTTCTGTTGCAAAAAGGTCGTTTCTGGATCGGGCGGTATGCTGCTGGCCCCCGATCTCGGCGCCGGTTTGCTCAAGAAGATACTTCTCCAAGTTGAAGTACAGGTCTTCGACATTGGGATTGATTTCAAAGGTCGGATGACCTTCCATTGCAGAGATTTCCTGCGTGCACTCTAAGATCTTCTTTGCAACGTCGGTACTGATGATGCCTTCCTCGGCAAGCATTAAGACATGAGCTTTGTTGATATCGAGGATGGTTTGATAACTTCTTTCTAGGTCTGTTTTAATCGCCGGGTTGATAAGATATTTCACAACTTCCGGTGCGGGTGCTTTTTTGATTTTTCCGCGATGGTTCTCGTCCATAGTGGCTCCTTATGGTGGTTGGGATTTGGTCCTCTAATGATCCTATGGATGCCGTCGATTGTCTTCCCGGGAAGAGAACTTTTCAAAATTAGTTTTGAAAAATTCAAAATAAATATAAGCAATCATGCCTGCAACATGGGATTTTTTGAGAATACGGCAGTGTCTAAAATGGCCGGAGTTATCTGAGGTTTTTTCTATGTCTCTTCCCGCATTGCCGTTCGGAATCTCTTCTTTTGGGAATATACGTCTGTCCGACAGAGTTTATGTGGACAAGACGGCTCAGATTTTTTTCATTGTTGATAAATATTCTCAAGTGTTGCTGACAAGACCTCGACGCTTCGGTAAATCTCTTCTTGTGTCCGTGCTCAACTCGCTCTTCCGCAGCGGGATCCAAGATTTTCAAGGTTTGAAGCTCGAAAAGCTTTGGCAAGAGCAAAAGCAATATAAGGTTGTCCGACTGGACTTTTCTGTGACTTGCTCGAGTAGATTCGAACGTTTTGAATTGAATTTTGTTTTGCACCTCTTGAACTCCTTCAGCGAGCATGGCTTTCAATGCGATAGTTATTTGCTGCCTGATCTGCTGGAAAAGTTGTCGGAATGGTTAGAGGGCCAGAAGCCTGGTTCTCTGGTACTTCTTGTAGATGAGTACGAGGCGCCTTTGACGGCGACTTTGGAAGATCCGAAATTATTCAACCTAATTTTGAAAGATATCTCCGGGTTCTTTTCGGTGATTGGATCTCGAGATTCTGCTTTCCGCTTTGTGTTTATCACCGGAATTGTGAACTTCAAAAACACCGGTATGCTATCTGAGCTTAAAGGCTTGGCAGATATTTCTTTGGATCCGGAGCACGGATCGATTGTTGGCTTTACCACTCAAGAACTAAAAGACTATTTTTCTGGTTATGTAGAGGAGGCAGCAAAACGACTTGAGACGGAGCCGGAGGCTTTGCTGCAGCGTTTGACTGGATACTATGATGGATATTGTTTCGAAAAGTCCGCGACAGTAAAAGTTATGAATCCATGGTCGATCATGAGCTTCCTTATTTATCCAAAAAGAGGTTTCAAGGATCATTGGTTTCAAACCGGCGGTCAACCTTCAGTCCTAAAAGAATTCTTTAGGTCAGGATCATTGAAGGATCCAAAGAACTTCACGGCGGTTAAGTCCATTTCATTCTCCCAACTTGGTGGTCCTGTAGAAGGGAAAAGCCTTTCAGAAGAAGATCTAATGACTCAGACAGGTTACCTCACCATCAAATCAGTGGATAGCAACATCGCCATTGTTGACTATTCCACCGAAGAAGTTCGGCATGCGATGGCTGGTATGTACTTGCATCAGCTGCTAGGAAAAACTATTGAACAAGCAGGTGTTACGGACTTCGCCATTAGGCTTGCGAAAGAAAATCCGGAGACGCTTGTACGCATGTTCAACAGGTTGCTGGAATCAGTAGATTACGCGGCTTACTCGGTCGAGGATGCAACCAGTGTCATTGCTCTTCTACAGATCGCCATGATTGATGTCGGACTTGCGCAGGTAAAGTGATTGGGAAGGAAGACAGCGCTTTAGAAGTCCATGTCGGAGAGAGAACAATTGTTTTGGCTCTCGAATATTGCCGTCCGGATCAAAAAGCGGAACAGTTGCTGCAAGTTGCGGTTAGTCAATTGGATAAACCCGTTTCTGGAAAGCTGGGCGGAAGTATGGAGATTTTGAAGTTGGTTTTAGTGTTTTCCGAATCCGACAGACGAATTACAGTATGGTCCGTTGCTTAAACTCGAGCTATCCTTAGTTAGATCAAACGGAAAGAAGCGACCACCTCAGAAGTAATTGGCCGTAGAGAACTCGAACTGCTCCATGAAAATTTTCTTGAAAGAAGGAATCGAGTTCTGTTCATAAAAAAGCAATGTCGCGTAACGATAATCTTCCGGCTCAACGGTCCTGAACGAGATAGGACAGTATTTGTTTGGGAGCAGCAACGCATTGCAAATAATTCTTGCTGTTCTTTTGTTTCCGTCTTCGAAGGGCTGGATGTAGGCAATTAAGAGCAGAGCGATAAAGGCTTTTTCTAGAACGTTTCGTTTGGAATTAATGAGATCACACAAATCTTGGAGAGCTTTTTGGATTTGATTCGCTTTGGCTAAAGGCTTGTAATTTGTTCCGGTAATTCCGACTCGTCCGAACCGGATTTTGTTCGGTATTCCAAGTCCTTTCGTAAGAAAGCGGTGAATCTCAAGGATTTTTTGAACTGTTAATTCTCTAAAGTAATCAGGTTTGTTGAGGACGTAATCCGAAGCGGCTTGATGGTTTAGAAGCATGACGGCTTCTGCTTTTGTATTGCCCTTGGCGTGTTTTCCTTCTTTGAAAAGTGATTCGGTTTGAAGAAGTGTGTAGGTGTTGCCTTCAATTTGGGAGGATTTCCATGATAAATCAATGGCAAATCTCTCCATTTCCTTCCGTCGGAGTATAGGCGAAAGTCCTTTCCGGCGTTCTTCGAATTCTCTTTGTCGTTCTATGAGTCTTTCCATTTCCTCCTGGGAGAACAGATCATGATTAAGAAGCGTTTCAAACAACTCATGGTTAAAAGAGGTCAGTGCTTGACGGTCGTCTTGTTCTTTCCGGAAGTATTCCTCTGGAGTTATGGGATTAAACAGCCTTCCAACGCTTGTTGTTTCATATTTTGCGGATCTGCCGGAACCACTCGCAACGATCCTGCCGTCCTTCGCAAGAGATGTAACTATTCGATGGACGGTTGTTTTGGAAAAGCCGGCGCCTAATTCCCCCGCTAGCTCTGAAAGACTTTTGGGGGAGTTTGAAAGAGAGGTTAGGATTTTTGATTCTTTTTCGCGGAGGGAAGACATTTTCGTTCCAAAACATGATGTTTTTCGTTCTATTTTAAGTAGGAATGGAACGATTAGTACATGGTCTTGGAACAATCGTAATAACTCCAAATACTGGGGAGAAATATTTTTAGAGCCGCAAATGCAGGAGAACTGTCTCGGGGTTCGATGTTAAAGTTACTTTTATCATGCTTTGGTTAAATTGACTAAATCAGATTTTTAGAATTAAGGGGAAGGGGATGGATGAGTTAAGTCTGCTGCCGCTTGGCACGTCTGATTTCGCAACGTTAAGGTTAAGGAATCAGATTTATGTCGACAAGTCAGCGCTTATATACAAAATAGCCATTCGCCCCGGGAAATTTTTTCTCGCGCGGCCCCGTAGATTTGGTAAATCACTATTGATTTCAACGTTTGAATCACTCTTCAAGTTTGGACTCAGAGACTTCAAAGACTTGGCCATTGAAAGGCTATGGAAAGAAACTGAGACCTACAACGTTGTTAGGTTGGATTTTTCGGAAATCAGACCTGATTTCGGTTTGGAGAAATTCAGGGATGATTTGCGAGACCGTTTAATAGACAATTTCGCCCCTCATGGTTTTAACTTTGACAAAACCGGAACTTCAATTTTTAGCCAATTATCTTCATGGTTAAAAAAACAGGCTCCCAATTCTCTAGTTATTCTTGTTGACGAATACGACGCTCCACTGACTTCTTGTTTAAGTAATCTCGAATTGTTCGAAAAAGTCAGGAGTCTCCTTTCGGATTTTTATGCGATCCTAAAGTCCAACGACGGGGCACTGAGATTTGTCTTCATTACAGGGATTACTAAATTCAACAAAACTAGAATTTTTTCTGCCCTTAATAATTTGTCAGATCTTTCCTTGGATGTGGAATTCGGAGGGCTTTTAGGTTATACGAAAGAAGAAATCGAGAAATACTTCTCGCCGTACTTAGCCAGCGCAGCTCGAGCTTTAGATTTAACACGTTCTGAGCTCTTGGAGGCGTTGATGAGGCATTATGATGGTTTCTGTTTTGAAAGAAGCGCCACAGAAAGAGTATTTGCGCCTTGGTCTCTTCTAAACTTCTTTGCATCCCCGAGAAACGGTCTCTTGGACTATTGGTTTGAAAGCGGCGGTAAGTCTTCAGTTCTGATGGAATATTTGAAATCTCCTGCGATGACGAGTCCTGAGGAGTATGGCAGAGAAAAAACTATTTCTTTATCAACTCTATCAGGGAGTTCGGACGCCGACACTTTGTCTGACTTAGGTCTTCTTACTCAGACAGGTTATTTGACCATCAAAGCAGTGAAGTATGGAGATACTGTTTATTTAGATTATCCTAATCTTGAAGTAAAGAGGGCTATGGGCCAACTGTACGTTGAGCACCTCTTGACGGGCAGAAGCGCCGGACAAGTAGGAGCTGGTCCAATTGTCCAAGTTTTGTCGGAAGAATCAGCCGAAGCTCTTATCCACATCCTTAATCGTCTTTTTGCAGCAATTGATTATCAGCGATATCCGGTAAGAGATGAAGCTTCAGTCCGGGCCTTCACTCAGGTTTATTTTGCAGGTGCCGGACTAGAGCCTAAAGTGGAGCACCATACTGCCCATGGACGCAGTGATTTGGAAGTGAAAGTTAACAACAGGCATTGGATTCTAGAATTTAAGGTTACTCGCGACCAAGAAAATCCGGATCAAAAACTCGGAGAAGCTGTCGAGCAATTGACTCGTAAAGGATATGGTAGTGATTCTTCATCAGAGAATCTGGTCAAGGTTGCCTTAGTTTTCTCGATTGAAGAACGAAAATTTGTTCGTTGGAAAGAAGTCTAAGCTTTAAGGGAAAGCGTCCTAAAGATTCTTAGTATCGGCACTTTATTGCATTTTGGTCCACTAACGCCAATAGAAGAGGAACTCCGAGTTTTCGATTCTAGAAAAAGATTGGGCCGTCCTAGATAATTGGGTAACTGAAATTCGTTTCTAACTAATTCTTGGAGGTTCTATGGAAGAAATGGAAGTTTTAGAGATTGAAATAGACAAGGATTTGAAGGAACAAGCGGAAGCTATACTTCGGGAAATGGGAATGGATTTAGAAACGGCAATAATACTGTTCATCGAAGAATGCGTTCGAATTAAAGGCCTCCCGTTTGAACTCGACGATCCTTTACTCGGTGTCAAACCTCAAGCGCTTGCAAAAGACCATCAAGTAAATGAATGAAGAAAAAAGGATTGTGGAAAGAGGAGCACAGGGGATTAAGGTAAGAATTTGCCATTCCTAAGTGCTGGGATTAGAGAAGATAATGTCGTTTTCCTTTGTCGACACTCTCCCCTGATAAATCGCCATGTGGCCGCTTTTGGTTGTGAGTGAAAAAGCGATATCCCTTCTTCAAAACTGAAATCGTTTAATCGTCGGTTCAAATCATTTTTGGCAAAATTTACTTCTTATTTGATCAACTATAGCTATCGGTATTTTTGATGAAATCAAGAAGCTTACTCACTAAGGCCGTTGTCTCTGGCCTTTTATTTTTTCAGTTTTTTTCTGTTTCGGCCTCAGATCTTAACTCTGACATCCAAGAAGTGATCAAAGGTAAGAACGCTCAAGTCGGCGTCGCTGTTCTCTACAAGGACGATGCCGTCTCAGTGAATAATGATGATCAATATCCTTTGATGAGCGTTTTCAAATTTCATATTGCACTTGCAGTCCTAAAGAAAATGGAACAGGAAGGCATACCATTGACTGCCGTTGTTATGCTGGGGCCCTCCGACATCGATACGAAGACTTGGAGTCCGATGTACAAAAAATACAAGTCCAAGAAAATCACCTTGTCCTATGCAGACTTAATCAACTACATGGTCCCTCAGAGCGATAACAATGCCTGTAACTGGTTGATCAATTTTGTTGGCGGAATTCAAAATGTGAACGGATTCATTAAGAAATTAGGTATTGATCAGATTCAGCTGATCGAAACTGAAAAGTCGATGGAGCATGACATCAGAAAAAGCTACAACAATTGGTCAAGGCCGTTGTCTGTAACTCAGCTCTTGAGAAAGATCTACACAGAAAAGGTCCTTTCTGATGAGCATTTCGCTTTCTTAGAAAAGGCCATGCTTGCTTCGGCCTCGGGTAAAGACAAGTTCAGAGCCGGTTTGCCGAAAGAAGTGGAAGTTGGCCATAAGACCGGAATGTCATACAGAACACCGGAAGGCATCAGAATGTGCGATGCAGACGTGGGCGTTATTTATATGCCCGGAGGCGAGAAATGCTATTTGGCAGTTTTGGTTAAAGACTCAAAAGAATCCGACGCTGCTAACGCAAAGATCATGGCCGATATCGCTAAAAAGGTCTACTCGCATTACACAGAAAACGCCGGTAAAAATTCGGCTGCTGCTAAATGAGTCTCTCAACCTTAATCAGAAAGTTCGACGATTAGTAGAGGAGGCGTCCGCCGAAGTCCTTTCAGGTTTTTGGCTTCAAATTTCTCTGGGTTCAAAAAGTCCACGCCCGTACCATCCGAATTGAGTTCAGCGGAAGATTCTTCGTTGATTTGCTTGCGAATCAATAATGACGGCCATAGATAAGTTCAATTGTTTTAAGTGAGAGGAAAACCCGCTGCATATAACTCTTAACTTTGCTATAGGAAAACAAAAATTTGGCAGGTCGGTATTAACACCTTCCTGCCAAAATTTCCCTTCCTGATGGAAGCCTAGATTTTCAAATCTAATTTCCCAGTGATTGCCGACTACTTCCCGGCAAGATTGTTCTTCTTAAGCCAGTTTTCAATTAGTTGAGCCAATTGCTGGTTATTCTTTTCAGCCATTAAGAAGTGAGAATTACCGTGAATGCCGATTTCGGGTAAATGAATAAGCTCGGCATGACCGCCGTGATCATTAACGGCCTTGACGAATTTTCTTGCCATTGCTAATTCACTGCGCCACTTATCCGGACCTGCGGCTTCACTGGGTTGGTCAGGAATGTAGTCACCATAGATCAAGAGAATAGGAATCTCAGTCAGTTTCTTAAAGTTCTGAAGTGAAACGCCTTCAGCAGCGCCGCCAAGAATGGCTACTTTTGTTTTTTCCTGAGTCGGAACTTGGCCTTCAGGGAAAAGGAACGGTGTTCCGCCGGGTTCTAAAGCAACGATCGCCTTAACGTTCTTCGTGTAGAAAGGTGTTCTCCAGCCGATCGTGCCGCCCATGGAATGTGTCATGAGAATCGAAGGGCCGATCTTGTCAAAGAGTTTCGCCAGACTTTTAGCGTTGACGTTGTTATCCAGCGGGCCGGAGTAAGGATTTCAGGAACGCTGGAAGGCTTCAACGGCTTCCGGAGTATTCGGGAACTGAGATTTTTTAAAAACTCCGTTCTTGTCTCCGACTCGGCTCAAACGGAAAAACGTCTGATCCTGATACAACGGATTTCCGCTCCAGGTATTGTTTCCGTTGTCTTCAACAGTGGAAAGACCGGCTTCACCCATACGAGGCTGGTCGATTAAGTAAACGCTGTAATGTTTTTTGAGGAAGATGTTCTGAAAACCGTCTCTTCCGTCAGGCGTGCTTTCCCAAGTTCTCTTAGTTTGATCGCCGCCGTGCTGAAAGACGATCGGGTATTTATTGGGCTCAACAGGAATCTGGTAGAAAACATAAGCGTGGTCGCCGTAAGCCTTTTGTCCTTCAGGACTCAGGAAATGGTCTTCAGAGAATGTTCCGGGCTTCTGAACCACAGAACCGCCGATAGCAAAACTGCCTTGTGTTTCGAGTTCGAGCGGTGCGGCGACAGTTGCCGCACTGAGGATTAAGTCGGAAATTGCTATGCATAAAGATTTTTTGTTCATATCCGTCTCGTTAATCAAAATTGGATAAGCTGAGTTAAGTACTGAACTAACGGCATGGAAACAATGGCAACCAATGTTGTCAGAGTCGCGCCCTGCAAAGAAACGTCATAAGCCTTCGGATTTAATAATTGAGCCAAAAGCGGTGTACCGGCGCCGGCAGGTGTAGCGACTGCAGCCAGTAAGACACCGAAGAAAATCGGATTGTCCACAAACGGACGCATAATCAGGAGAATGATGATCGGAATGATGACCATCTTGAAGAGAGAATACAGCCAAATCTTCTTATTGGACAAACACAGCTTCCAGTTCATATCTGCAAGGAAAGAACCGATTAAAAGCATAGACAAAGGAGCAGTCATACCGCCGAGCATCTTGATCGGCTCGGCAATGATTCTTGGAATCTGTGTTCCGGTGAGATAAATAATGAGAGCAAGAACGCAGGCAATGATGCCGGGATTCATAATTTTGCGAAGCGTATCCATGCTGAAAAAAGATCCGCTGTTGCCGCCGCTCATCCAGTAGTAACCAAGTGAGAAGAAGAGCAGGTTATAAGGCAGAAGGAATGCAGTGATGTAAATCATCGCTTCATGACCGTATAACGAATACACCATCGGTATGCCCATCATGGAGATATTTGTGAATGTCGTCATGACAGTGACGGCTCCTCGCTCTTCTTTCTTGAAATTGAGCAGTCGGCCTGACATCATGCTTAGGACGATTAAGCAGGCGAGAGATGCCAGAACAATGGCAAAGGTATGAACTAACTGCGTTCCGCCGATTCGGGGCTCATTTCCTAAAACGCCTGTGAGAATAATGGCCGGCATTGCATAGTTGAAGACCAGTTGGGTCAGTGCCGGAATATTCGATGGATTGATGACTTGTTTTTTCCGAGCATAGACGCCCACTAGAATCAAAATGGAAAAAATAAGCATTTGTTCCATTAGCAGCATTTTCTAAACCAATCTCCTAAAACTCTTTATCTTCAATGCTGGTACTTTACCTATAAGTAAAAATACTTATTTGCCTAAAATTTTGGAGATGTGATCTAAAAATTTTGTTTGACTTTTGGGTAACGATTTAGGCGAGCGGCTTTCAATTTGAGTTGGTGTCGCCTTTGGAGTTTGTGTAGAAGATCTTCAGACTCACAATGGAACAGCCTACAGAATGATTGAGGAAAAGAAGAAGGTCGGGAGAAAAGGGTGGGTAAAAGTTAAAGATTCTTTCGGTTGTTCATTTCTGAAAGCAACAAACCGATAAGCGTTAATAGGATGCCTAACGCGGCGCGTGGGGAAATGGTTTCGTGTAGAACTACGACAGAACAGAGGACGGTGATGACGGGAACAAGGTAGATGTACACACTTGTCTTTACCGCTCCGAGAACTTTGACAGCAAAGTTCCACGTCACAAAACACATGGCGGATGCGCCAAGACCTAAGAACAAAAGATTAAAGAAGAAGACAGGTTCAAAAATCCTTTGCCAGTTCAGACCGGATTCGAATAATAGTGCCGGGAGCATAAAGAGGATTCCGTATCCGAAAATCTTTTGTGTGACGAATATTGTCGGAAAGTTGAACTTTCCGATTTCTTTCATAAGGATTGAATACAGAGCCCAAACGGCAGCGGCAGATGTGGCCAACAAATCTCCTTTTGGATTGACTACCATCGTCCCTCCGGAAAAACTTAGCAAATAGATCCCGACAATCGCCAGGCAAAAACCAATGAAGAACGCCGCTGAGGGTATTTTTTCCTTTAGAAGGACGCACGAAAATATTGCAGTAAAAAACAGTGAGACGGACATGATGACACCGACGTTGCTTGCGTATAGGTCAACGCGATGTCTTCCAAAAGATAATAGAGACAGATTCCCAGAAAACCCGCCGCAACCAAATATAGATTTTGCTTTCGTGTTAACTGGTATGTACCTTTAAACGAGAGAAGATATATAGCCGCAAAGCCGATACAAAAACGAATGAGCAAAATTTGCACTGGCGTAAAACCTTGCAGAAGCACCTTGGTGGATACGAACGTTGCTCCCCAACAAAGGATAGTTAGGAAAGCCGTCAGATGCGCAGTTGTATATGAGTTATTCAGAATCATAACGGGAGGAGGCTTTCTTTATAAAAATATTTTGATAACTGCCGGGTGTTAAACCTGTGAGTCGATTAAAAACATTTGAGAAATGCGCGTGATTGGCAAAGCCGCTTTTCAAAGCCACAAGAGAAGGAGGAATGCCTTGTTTTAGCAAGCCTTGTGCTCTTTTGGTGCGAATGCTCAGGAGATAACTATGAGGCGTGAGGCCTAATTGCCTGCTGAAAGAGCGGATTAAGGAAGACTTGCTGACAGCGACTTTTTGGCAAATGTCATCTAAGGCTATTGCAAAGAAGCTCTCGCTCGCCGGAAACTATAAAACTGAAAACGTAATAATCGAGGAAATGTCTCGGAAAGAGCTGCAGATAATTCTTGAGACAGTACGCTTCTAACTTGAGTACCTCGTCATGCCTATTTGTCCGTGAGAGTGATTCGATATTGTCTTCTTTTGTTTTTTCTAACTATCTCAAAAACGGATGCGTGAGGCTTGTGAAAAATTGCCATTTTTTATGCGGTAAGAAATCGTATCTTCTAAAACGAATAAGGAAGGTTTTCAGAACATAATGTTTCGTATTCGAACGAAGAAAAGTTTATGGTGAAGGGATGCTTAGACGCCAGTTAATTCTTGGAATCTCCTCCGGTTTACTCGTCAGCCAAAGGGTTCAGGCGAAAACCGTTTCTGATTTGGTCGTTCCTAAAGAAAGAAAACTTCAGTTAAATGCAAAGCCTTATTATCAACTGATAGAAATTAGGGGGACAGCCTTTGAACGCGGGAAACACTACGGATCATCGGCTTCGGGAGCGATTAAAAGAAATATTGACTTTTATTCCTCTGCGTTCAAAAAATCAGCGAATATTGATTGGCTGCAGGCGCAGAAACTCGCTATGAAATTTCTTCCTGTGATTGAGAAGTATTGTCCTTCATATGTTGAGGAAATGAAAGGAATTGCTGAGGGCTCCGGGAGAAACTTTGAAGACATCCTGACTTTAAATTGCAGAAGCGAGGTGCTTTTTGCCAAGGCCGATGCATGTTCCTGCATCATGATTCCTGAAGAACGAGGCAAGAACGGTCATGTCTTTATGGGACAAACTTGGGACTGGATGGCAAGTGCCAGACAAAATTCTGTGGTTCTTAAGGTCAATCAAGAAGGTGAGCCTAGCATTCTCATGATTTGTGAGGCAGGCATGGTCGGAGGAAAAGGGCTGAATTCGGAAGGTATTTCTATCTGCCTTAATGCGACTTCTGTAGGGAAAGGGAAAATCGGCGTTCCGCTTCACCTAATGATGAGGAAAGTTCTTGATTCCAGCCTGGCAACAGAAGCAATTAAAGCGGTTTCTATGCTTCCGCGAGCCGGTTCCGGCGCTTTTAATATTGCGACTCGCAGCGGATTTGAGATGGTGATTGAATTCTCTCCTGATCAATTCGATGTCATCATGAGTCAAGGGGAGCCTTTAATCCATACGAATCATTATCTTTCTCCTCTCATCGCACCTCAGGATAAGGCCAAAAGTTTTATTCCTTCGACGTTTACACGCTACAACACTATGGAAAAATGGTTGAAGAAACACGGCGGAAGGATCGGAGAGAAGGAGATTTTTAAACTCCTAAGCAATCATGACAACTATCCGGAGTCGATTTGCTACCACGAAGACCCTCGAATCAGCGGAGAGCGTTATTGTTCTGTTTATGCCATGGTGATGGATGTGACGGCCGGAAAACTTTGGGTAACCGATGGATATCCATGCGAAGGAAAGGTTTCTGAATACCGGCTTTAGTTTTTTATCAAACACTCCGTTGTAAATTGAGGAAGGTTGTAAAGGCTAGAGTTGCCCAAAAAGAAGGCTTATTTCGAAGACTTATTCTTAATGAGTCATAGACTTCCTAAATCGTTTTAATTATTGGGAGTCAAAAATGGCTTATTTGAAGAATATCGCTTCTTCAGAAGTTCTGAAATTAGCTGACCAAGTTCAATATGCGGTCGGTCAAGTAGTCAGCAAGACTTTGGTTCAAAACAAAGGCGTCGGCATCACTTTATTTGCATTTGCAAAAGGCGAGGGTATCAGTGAACATGAAAGCACCGGTGATGCTTTTGTTACTTGCTTAGATGGTAAAGGCAAGATCATGATTGACGGAAAGCCTTACTTCTTAGAGAAAGGTGAAAGCATTGTCATGCCGGCCAATCATCCGCATGCTGTTTACGGAGAAGAAAATTTTAAGATGATGCTGGTGGTGATTTTTCCGCCGATGTAATCCCGAGCTTTCCGAATGATTTTCTTAGAAGGGGCTGTTGCAAAACTCACTGGATTTCAGAGGTTTTGCCAGTTCCTCTTCTTTTGGTGAATTTAACGGAGAATTCTTTTTAACTCATTGATTTAAAAGCAAGAAGAGGAAATAGAACCCCCTGCGTGCTATGGTGAAGTGCTCTATGGCAAAGACACTTACCATGAAGCTTTTTACTGGTTGTTTTATTCATGTCCTATCCCTCCCGAAGAGCGCGAAAAACCTGACACTTTTTTGTTACTTCTCGAAAAATTGAATGCGTGGAAATACCTAAATGGTTGCAGTACGGAAGTTGAGCCTGGCAGTCCCAAGATAGACGAATGCAAGCTGTTTGCTGCAGTGCTTTATTGCTTTGTTTTAGGTAAAGCGTCATTGAGAGAAATAGAAACTGCCAGCTCGACAGACTTGCGAATAATCTATTTAACCGGCCAAATTAATCCCAGCGCCTCAAGTTTCTCTCGTTTTATCACAAGTCTGAATCCCAAGATCTCAACTATATTTCCCGCGATCGATCATGAAGGCTATATTCCGCACATGCTCGGTTCCCATGAATACGCTGTTCTTGGATGGAAGCAAATTTGAGGCAAATGCCAATAAATATAAATTCGTTTGGAAGCCTACAACCCTCCACATTCGTCTCAGTGAAAAAGTCGCTAATTTATTGGGTTTAATGCACCTGGAAAGCGATTTACTCTCTGAAGGAATCATCTCCTCCAAGTTGATTATGAGGAAAATTGACGAAGCCGAAAAAATCACTCCGGATACAGTCGCTGGAGGAGAAAAGGCGCTGAAAGAAATGAGAAGTCAGCTCTCCCTATATCTCATGAAATCGCTTGAGTACGAGAAAAAAGAAACAATTTGCGGGGAGAACCGAAACTCTTACTACAAGACGGATCACGATGCTACAGCGATGTGTCTAAAAGATGATTACTACAGCGGATTAGGCAATAACATGCACGCCGCTTATAACACTCAGATGTTAGTAAGCAGCGGGTTTATCGTGTCCTACTACGTCTCACAAGATCGATCTGATACACGAACGCTCGCTAATGCAATTGAGCAATTTCATAAGTGGTACGGCCAGTATCCTGAGAAATTGTGTGCAGATGCCAGCTAATGAGTACTGCGAACAGAAAGGTATCCAAGCCTTCATAAAATATCCGTCCTGGAATGGAGAAAGGACTGGAAGGAATCCGGCTCTTTATGAATATGTGGACTCGATATCTCCAAGCTTCCATTTCCAGCGGTAGACCACCGGTTCCGCATTCACTTGCATGATCCAACGGTTAATGTGATTGACAAGCTCTTCCTTAGAACGAACCCTCAATCCCCTCAGGCAGGTTCTGGCCATCTTCTCGAAGAATGATTCAATGAGATTGAGCCAGGATGCATGCTTCGGCGTGAAGGTGAATTTAAAGCGATTCGGCTGTGTGGCCAAGTAATTCATGGTTTCTTTGGAACGGTGCGCAGAATGGTTATCCAAGATTATGTTGATAACGATTCCTTCTGGATAGGACTTGTCCAGCATCTTTAAGAAGTCGATGAAGTCCGATGATTTATGAGATTCGCAGACGATGCTGTGAACCTTTCCGGTTAACAAATCTATTCCTGCCAGCAGGGAGACCGTTCCGTGTCTGATGTATTCATAATCGCGCCGAACAAAACCTTTCCCGAGTTTCGGATTCCGGTCTTTATGCTCGTTCTCCACCGCCTGAATGCCCAGTTTCTCGTCGTAAGAAATAAAAACCTCTTGGTTAACAAGCGTTATTTCTTCTTCCCGATCATCGTATTTTTTCGCTAATTGCGTTATCCATTCAATCTTTTTGTAGAGCAATAACACTTCCTTGGCTTTAGCTTCGAATTGCTCATCTTTCTTTTCCAAGTTATAGCGAATTCGGTGTGGTTTAATCTCTGACTCGTTTAATAAATACCAAATGGTAGAGGCCGCAACAGATTCAAGTCGGTCAAAGCCATGTTCTTTGCAGTGGCTTCTAACGTAGTTGGTAAGAGCAGAGAGAGTCCAGAGCTCTAATGCTGGTCCGTCGGGCAGTTCTCTAGGCTTGCTGCAAGCCAAAGAAATAATCCATGTCTGCTGCTCAGGATCCAGTTCTTTCGGGCGCCCCGGTCGTGCTGCATCTTCTAAGGCTGCCTGAACTCCGGCTGAAGAAAAACGCTTGATTATTTTGTTAACGACAGGACGGGAAATCCCAAGGTTATTTGCAATATCGGTGTTACTGCTCCCGGAGGCGGCCAACAGAATCATCTTTGCGCGTTGTACCTTCCGAATCTCTTCAGTCCTAGAAAAAACGATCTTCTCAAGAGTGGCTTTGTCTTGTTCAGATAAGACGGGATTAAATTTGCGCGTACGACCAGCCATAAAATTCCTCCATTCAAGGCCGTATTATACTTCTTTTTTCTAATTAGATAACGTATTTTTAGAATTTTATACTAGTAACATCAATTAGTTAAGAAAAATATAAGTTTGTTATCTGATAATAGTTTTCCATCTAATTTGTATGAAAATTACTTACAAATAATTACCTCTTTTATTCCTATAATCAATCTATAAATTACATAAAATCCCGAGGAACATTAAAAATGTTGTATTGTTTAAATAACCCCTCCAAATTTAGAAAAATTTTGGTTTAACGAATTCTGAACAATTAAACTGTTCTGTAGATGTTCACACTGAAAGACCTGAGAAGCTTGCATTATGGGCTTCGGTTAGGCGGATTTTTACTATTCACAATGGTTATCCTCATCTTCCTATCCATGTTGAAAGTACCGCGTTATCTTTGAAAACCGTAAGTCTTTCTGTCTTTATAGCTATAAGCGCATTTGGCGCATCTCAAATTTCTTACGCTTTTCCAGCAGAAGCAGCCTTTACTCAGAATACAGATACTGGAGTTTGGTCCTTTGGAAAAGATTCAGGCTTCGATGTGTCCACTGGAGAGTCGAACCAAATACCCGTCTATGTAACGATCCCTAGTGGGGCGGACCCCTTTGATAATAGTGGTGCATGGCTTTGGTCTTATTCCAGTTCCGCCAATAAAGATACGGCCAGTTCTTTAAGCCTTGTAATTTCCAAGAACCAAGCTTGGAACACTGCTTCAAACAAATATATTGATTTAACTTCCACGACAATGTGGATTGCGGCAGGTCTCAAATCTGATTTTTTTATTAATAATGCTTCGATTAATTCGCCCGATGCTAAAAAAGAATATATAGGAGGGCTCTCAGAGGCTCCAGAAAGCGGCCATTACTCTGAAACTACTAATGGCAATACACTTAATGTAAAGCTTACTAACGGCGCTACTTTTATGGGTAAGTTTTTTGGGGCGAGAAACGACCTTGGAGGAGGAGCTGGGTCTGCTGCAACGGGTTCGACAGTCGGGAATACGAATAACAACATAGTGAATATTGATCTCGATAAAGGGACAAAATTGTATGCCAAATTGATATTTGGTGGGCGTTCAGCACAATTAGATGCAGTCAAAGGTAGTCCTGTTAGCTTCAAGGACTCCTCAAATAAGGAAATTACAACCAACGCGGTTCATAAGGGTTTCGAAACTAACGGAAATGAGGTCTGGATTAAAGGTAAGCTTTCTGAAGAATTTGCCAAAAACTTGCAAAATGAAGATCCTGGAGAATCTTCCCTTATGATTAGTAAGGGCATATTTGGCGGTGAAGGCTATGAGAGTAATGACAACCTAGTTTCTGTTAAAGATTCTTTGATAGTTGCCGGTTTCCCTAATGCCAGAAAGTTGGGCTTAGTAGGGGGGCGTGGAAATTATTTTATGAGAATTAATCAAGTTGACCTAAAGAACAAAGATAGTAACTCAACTAAGGTTAATAATTCTTTAGTCTGGGATGGCAATGAACTCGCTAAGAACTCTGCCGTTGCAGATCATAATATTGTGACTGTAGATAATTCTTATATAGGTTATAAGATTTCCAAGGAAAGTAATGATTGGGATTCCTACAGTGAAGATGCTTGGAAGGGAACTAATCACGCTTTTTCAATATACGGGGGTTGGTCAACAGGTCAAGCAGCTAACAACATAGTTTCGATAAGAAATTCCGTAGTAAACGGTAATGTTATAGGAGGTCTTGAATTAAAGGATCGGTTATCGGCAAGCGCAAGCGACCTGAGAAATCTTAGCCCGAATCTCGTATCTCTCTTCAATGTTAAGTTGGAAAAGGGATCGGCTGTGTATGGCACAGCAACAGCAGAGGGAAGTTGGACAACCACAGATGGTGTTGACAGAGTTGATGAAGGTTCTTTAAAAGCGGTAAATAGAAGGAGAGGTGTTGTTTACCTTTCAGGCGAAAACGAAGTAGATTCGGTATATGCTCGCTATGTTCACTTCGGACAATATGTTGATAATTCCATATTGGAAAAAAATACTAGCGTCGAACGAAGCATATCCAGAGATTATTACCCTACATCTGATAAATATCAGTCAGTTGTAAATGACCCAACTTATACGGTAAAAGATTCTGCTGCTCTAAAGCGGATAACATCTTCTAATGCAGATGCTTCTCAATACAGCATGAGGCTTGGAGATTTGGTGGCAAGATCTTACGTAGTTAACAGGACCGGATTCCATTCTTCTCTAAGTTCCCGAGATAGCTCAAACGTGTCAAACGAAACAAACGGACTACACAACTTTTGGGTAGGGGCGTACGTTAATCTTGTCAATTCTGTAAATGGCGACGGCATTAATTTCAATAAGAGTAAGCAAGATTTATTTAAAGATAAAGAAAACTATATTGTGAATCATTCGTATGGAGTTGGTGATTCAGAAAGAGACCTCAATTTGTCTCTCTTAGTTCACGATGATGGAATGGTTTATTCCTATGATCCGTCTAGCGAGGGATCTTCTGTTTCTAGTGATTCAAATGCTCAGCATCGTCCAGCCCTTATGCATAACTTCAGATACCACTACGACGGTCTGGTTTTGTACACAGGGGTGAATACTGGATTGGATTCTGATGGCAATAAGATAAACGCGGTTGCAATTTCTTTTGATCAGATCGAGCAGTTTAGGAAACAAAGTGATCAAAAACTTAATGCTTTTGGGAATACATTTGTAGGAGTGTTCTTAGAGGGGAATCCACATCCTTTCTTCAAACCAAGTTTTGAGAATGGCCATGATTCCATCAAAGCCTCTGAAATGACCTTTGAGCCGACAACGCTTGAGGGTAGTTCCCCATTTGACATTTATCAATCGGGCCGTGTTGTAGCACATGCAACCTATGGTTTTTATAAATATCTGCATTTCGACGGGATCGATGGATCGTTTGCCGATCCAGATGCAAAAGATGAAACAGGAACCCTTGTCGGAACTGTAAGCGGAAAATTGACAGCTGCTGGAACGAGCGGTGGCGTCGGAATAAAGTATTGGCTTAAAGAGCTGGATATTGTGAAAGGGGAGACATTACTTTTAAACGGTGCTCTGCAGGATTCCGACCTTGGCAAAACAGATAGTATCCGACTCCAGGAAAGATTTACTCTATCGGCTGCTCTTAAGGGGAAAGGCAACTTAGCAATTGCAGAAAACTCTGCAGTAGTTTTAGGCAGTCCGAAGACTATTTATACAATCGCTTCCGTTAATGAAGCGGGTGATGATGTTCTTTATAAGAAACCTGAAGCAAACGAATACACAGGTTATACAGATGTTCAAAAAGGAGCAACTTTAGCTGTTGGTATTGATGGTGCCTTAGGTTCAACCAATAAATTCACTAGTTCTTTACAGTTACAGGATAACGCCTCTTTCTATCTGCAGAGTCACGCACAAAATGTGGGCCATTTGTATGTTGCCGAGAATGCGAAATTAGATCTTTCCAAACCCGCAGACATCACGAATACAAGTAGCAGTTTTACCTATGAAGCAGATTTGGGAGACTTTGGTGAATTAGTAGTTCATAACACATACAAGCCAAACGGAGAAAACTTAGCAAGTAATATTTTTGGCAACATCGATGGTGATGAGGATTCTAAACTCGTCATCAATACCGGGAGGGCTAATATCTCTTCAGCTAATGCCGACTTCTCAGGTACTTTTGAATTAAGAAAGGCTGCGGGTTATTTATACAACGCCAATGCGCTTCAAAATGCAAAAGTGATAGTTTCTCAAAGCTCATCATTGTATTTCCACAATGGTGAGGGGCTTCAAACAACGAGATCTGCTGATCCAAGAAGTAACGCTTATGTTAGTGCAATCCAAAATGCCGGTGATGTATTCCTTTCGGGAGGTACGGAAGAAGTAGCTTCTTTGAATCACGTCAATGTTCAGAAGGGTTACGAAGGTCAAAATGGTTCTGTGATTCATTACCGCGGTCTTGTACAAGGCCCCAATAATTCTTACGTTGACGTTATTCACTCAGAAACCGCTTCCGGTACTTCTAAGGTCTCCTTCGGCGATGACCATAGCAAGATCCCAGTTAGTGGAATCTTCAAAGAAGCCCGTGGCGAAAAAACTCTGAAGAGCGAAGGTATTCCAATCTTCGTTATTGCAGATAAGGGAATTGAAGGAGATCAACTTCGGCTTGAGATGCAGCCTTTCGGTGTCGTTGCTAAAGACAATGAGGCCTATAAATGGATTTATAGTCTTGGTTACAACGATGAAGAGCAAGGTTCGCAAAGAACTTGGGTGCTCTATAACTCGGACGACAAAGATCACTATGAACCCTTAGTACCTCCGAAGGAAGAAGAAAATCTAGTCCTCAGACCGGAAGCTGGTGCTTACGTGGGAGCGTCTCAATCTTGGGCCAAGATGCACATGAGACTGCACGACCGCTTTGGTCAGGCTTACTATATTGACCCGTTTGACGGAGAAGAAAAGCCCGCAGCAGCTTGGGTCCGTCAGGTTGGTTCTCACTCTCACTTCCGCATGGCGGGTGGACAGAGTAAGACTCATTCCAACACGGCCGTTACTCAGATCGGCGGTGATTTGTTGAGAAACGAATTTAACGAAGATTGGAAGTATATTGGCGGTGTCTTTGCAGGTGGTCTCTACAACCGCTCTGACAGCCGTTCTTGGGATAGCGCAAAATCCCGTTCTGACGGTTACTCCTTAGGTGTCTACGGAACTCTGTATACAGGCAATAGCCCTGATGACGGTTTCTATGTTGATAGTTGGCTGCTCTTCGGTCGTTATGACAACAAGATTTGGTCAGATGAAATTTCTCCATTCAAGTTCAAATCACACGGCTGGGTTTGGTCGGTTGAAACCGGTTACACCATTCCTATCGGAGAAAGCGGAACGAAAGATTACAACAAGCTGATTTGGACATTCCAGCCGGAAGCCCAATTAGTATGGGACGGCGTTAAGGCCAATTCCGCTAATGATTCTTTCGGGACGAAATATCGCCAGCTGGGCACTGATAATGTCACGCTTCGAGTCGGCGCAAGACTTCATGCGAACTATATGAATAAGGGTCTCGGATTCATTGAAGGCAACTGGATTCATAACAGCAAGAAGGCCGGCGTTCAGATGGGCACTGATAAGATCTATATGGACGGCGGAAGAAACCTCGGGGAATTCCGTATGGGCTTAGAAGGTCACTTAAGCCGCAACACGCTTGGTTGGGCAACCGTTGGCGTACAAGCCGGTAAAGCCGGATACCACAACGAAACCGCTCAGATCGGCATTAAGTACATGTTCTAAGCAAACGCAGAACGCATAGCTGATGGAACGGCGCGGATGGACTTCGTGCCTTCCATCTCGACTCGATTACCTTACGGATTAAAGCATCATGAATACTAAAACTACATTATTAGCAGCTTCGGTCTGCGCATTGAGTTTGGCTCTGAGCGGCTGCGCTTATGACCATAAAGACTATCCGAGAGAAAGCTGGTTTGTTCAACCGACAACCGTGATAGAAGCCGATCAATTCAAGAAAGTAGAGGAACCGCTAAAGGTTTCGCTGGTTGTTAATTATCTGTGGGAAGGTCGTCCTATCGTGACGGAACCGTTTGATAAACGTCCGGCTGACTGGCGCGAACACTATGGTCTCTGGCTCGCTTCCGAACGTTATCTTGAACAGACAGGTCTCTTCAAGATCGTGAAGGAAGACGCGGAAGACAGACAGGGCGAAGTGGTAATTGATTTGACCCGCGCAATGGATCCGAAGACAAAGGCTGCGATTGAAGCCAAAAAGGCGGATCCTGACAATCATCCGGAAAAGATCGTCTATGAATATGACATGACGATGAAGATGGCAGTCAAATTAAAAAATAAGCCTGAACTAGAAGTTTCTCCGAAGACAGATCATATGTTCATAGGCCATGAAGACTCCAAAGAAAAAGAAGTCGGCCAGGATCCGAAGCGTTTCACGTTTTCGTATTTCAACAATATGGATTTCCACACAGAATTTGTCCGCCGTTTCTATAAGCAGATGGTCTTTGAAAGTGTGAAACAGTTGGAGAACAAACTGCCTTGATTTCTCAAGGCAGTTAGAAAAGTTTTATTTAATTTGTAGCAGTTAGACCACTTCAAACTCGAAGCTGTCCCCTCGGTCGACTTCGTGGGTCGGAGCCTTGATAAGAAATCAAGGCTCAATTTTTTTCAAAATCGAAGTATTTGTTCTATTTGTTCCTCCGAACGTGAGTATACGTCTAGCATCTTCCTTAATCATTAAGGCTGCGTGAATTCATTTTTTGGTAATAATTTGGACCGCTTTGCTGAAGGAGGGTAGCTCTGACAAAAATTATCTCAATTTCAGACGACTCTCACGAAAAATATGAAAAGCCAAGCAAAACGCTTACTGAGAATTCTCTCTTGTCAAATGAAAATCATTTTGAAAGTTAAAAGTGAAGAAAGTTAAACATTCTTAATTTGTTAGTCGTAATTTTTATTAGAAATAACCTAAAAATAAGAGCTGGGTAAATTTTTGTTTATTTTGAGATAATCTATTTTTCTCATTGAATATAAATAAAAAACTCTCTTCGATTTCTGAAAATTCAATACTACCCCGTCTGTTAAAATCTTCCTATAAACATAAAGAATCCCAAGGAAATGAATAAACTGCCGACACTTGTTTGTTTAGGGGTACTGACTCTTTTGTCTTTTGGTGTCCAAGCACAAATAGTTAACCCCGCTCTTTCTGCTTCTCTGGAGCGTGATGTTACACTGCCTCAGCGAGATGTCCGCCGACTCTTGAATGAAGCTCAAAGAAGTGATCTTATAGAGCAAGAACGTGAAATCAGAAGGCAGGCTAAAGAAGCGGCAGAAAGAGCACTTTCTGCCTCAGAGTCTCAAAAATTCGGAGAGGGCATTCGTTTCTTTCTTTCTTCCGTTCATTTCACACCGAGTCAGATTTTGACGGATGAAGAAACACTCGAAGCCGTAAAGCCGTTTGTGGGTACGGTTGTCACAGGTAAAGAGCTCACAGCAATGCTTGGGGCGGTTAACCGCCTTTATCGCCAAAAAGGCTACGTGGTATGCCAAGCTGTCCTTCAGCCGCAGAGAATTTCTAAGGGTGTTTTAACAATTACCTTAGTCGAAGGTAAGACCGGAGCAGTCTCTTTAAGTTCGGCAGTAGAAGGAAAAGAGTTTAAAACTCGAGGCAGTTATATCCTGAGGGCCTTTGATCTGGAAAAAGGTAAAGTCTCTAATTACCGGGAAATGCTGGATGATTTGGTCAAGTTCAACATGACCAATGACATTCAGCTCTCAGTGGACATGAGAGCAGGGCAAGAACCGGAAACAACGGACTATGAGATCTTTGTACAAGAGCCCGATCCTCGTACCTTCACTTTGTTTTCGGATTCTTCCGGCTCTAAATCGTCCGGCCGTTACCGCGGTGGCGTCAGCTTCACGGAAAGAAGTCTATTGGGGTGGCGTGATCGGCTTCAGCTGATCGGCGTGTTTTCCCATGGTTCAAGAAGCTTTATGGGTTCTTACTCTGTTCCGCTCAATAGTTTCGGAACTCGATTAACAGCAAGTTATTCTTACGGCCGCGTAAAAGTGGTTGACGGACCGTCAGAGGGCTTTGATGTCAAAGGACATTCTCAATATCTGTCATTGAGACTCGACCATCCTTTGTATGTGACTTCGACCTCAAAGCTCACTGGTTACCTACAAGCGGCCCGTCAAACTTCGGAAACCGAAATGTTTAATGTTTTGACAGTCAGCGATACTTCGGTGAAGAGCCTCACAGCCGGCCTGGAGCAGCTTTGGCTGAAAGAAGGTATGACGCTCTACGCCAACGGTCAATACATTGAATCCTGGCTGAAAGACTACACATTCGATAACGCCTCCCGTTACCGCCGTCTGACGGGTTATTTAACTTGGGATCACCGGCTTTGGAAAAATTGGGGTTACACCGTAAATGCCGGCGCACAAAGATATCTTGGAGGCGGTGAAATGGCCTCCGGAGATTCTTTCTATTTAGGGACTTCTTCAGGCGTTCGTGGTTATGAGAATGACACGATCTCTGCTTACAACGGCGCCTGGATTAATTTAGAAGCGAAATACCACTTAGACGGGAAGGGCTCCAACGTGTTTGCCTTCCTCGATGCCGGGCGATTGAGCGGAGATTCTCCCTATAAAGATAAAAGTTTGGGCTCTGTCGGCATCGGAGCCTCTTGGAGACCGGTGGATTGGCTGATGAGTTCTGCCACTATCTCCTTTCCGTTTAAGAGAAATGTGGGTTCGGAACACGTGAGCAAAGCACGATTCGATTTCGTGATTAACGCTGTTTGGTGAGAACACTATGAATAAGATCTATAAAGTTATTTGGAATGTTTGCCGAGGAATACACGTTGTCACGGATGAGAATCATCGTGCTCATGGCAAAGAAGCCTCATCGTTAATCGTCCCTGTTGAATTATTGGTTATGGAAGCCTCTTTATTAACGCTTCCTTTAACAGCGGTCGCAGAGGCGTTGGATCATGCGATCACTGTGGATCCTAATTGGACGGGAACGACGATTACCAGTTCACAAAACAATCTGCATCACGATATTTCGACAACTCACATAAACGGATCGGTTGCCGCGAATAAGTTCACGAAGTTTCAGGTAGGAGAGAAGCATCTTGTGGACATGCACCTGCCGACAAACACAAATCATTTAGTGAATTTTGTCGACAACAAGATTTCCGTTAACGGAACAGTTAACGCGTTAAAAGGAAGTAAGGTCGGAGGAAATCTTTACTTTGTTTCTCCGCAGGGAATGATCGTCGGTAAAACCGGTGTGATCAATGCCGGAAGTTTGACGGCCGTGATCACCACGGACGATGCCTATAAAAAGTACAGTGAGTTATCAGATAAAAAACTTCCTTTAGGTTTAGGACAAAAGGAAGAAGAAGCCCTCGCAACGCTGCAGAAAATGCAGCAGGGCGAAGTTCCTCTGAATCCTGCGGGTGTTATTACAGTTAACGGAAGCATCAATACAGGTAATCGAATCACGCTTGCTGCTTCCCAGATCCATTTAGAGTCCGGCGCAAAGCTTTCCAATTTGGAAACGGATTTCAAAGACCTAGTTCATATTAAAGAAGGTCAGAACGTCGTTACTCAAAGTTCAGTATCTGACGCTATGGTAACCCGCGAAGCCGATGACGGCTCAGGCGATATTCTTTTATTGGCAAGAAGTGATAGTTCCGCGACCGGCTCTATTGCAGGATCCGTTACGAAACAAAAAGTCGAAGCAAAGATCAAAGTAGCAAATGGTGCTTCCGTTAAATCACGAGAAAACGTTAAGGTTTCTTCAATGGCCGGAAACGGTGTCTATGACATCAATAAGAGTCTTCGTCCATCGGGTTACGAGCAGCTTTCTGCGGAAGAAAAGGCTAAAAAAGATCGAGAAATCGGCCATTTCGTTTCTGACGGTAAACACAAGCTCTTGGATGTATCTTCCGAGATCAGGATTGACGGCGTTATTACCGCAGCTAAAGATCTTGACGTGAATTCCGTCGCAGAGAACCGTTTGGTTAAATCTTCTACGACAATGGCTGACCTTTCGACAGGTTTGACGCTGGAGATTTTAGGAACGGCCACACCGTTCAATGAAGCGGTTTATTATGCGGACTTAAAGACGTCTTCTCTCATCAATATTGGTAAGGACGCAAGCCTTTCTGCCCGACAAAACTTATCCTTGGCTTCAGTCGCCGATATAAAACTTGAAGCGGGAACCTCCACGAGTCTTTTTAACCTATTCAATACCGAATCAACCCAGAAGGTTCCTTCAATCGCGGCAATCGTCGCGCTTGCTGACAGTTCGAGCACGGTCAACGTCGCCGGATCTTTAACGGCCGGAAAAGACTTAACTATCACTTCAGCGGATGACTTAACGGTAGAAGCTTCGGCTACGGCTGCGACAAAAGAAAGCAAAGCGGTTCAAACTTCGGTCCTTGTTGCCAAACTCAAAGGTACATCCGACATCAATGTTGAAAGTTCGGCATTGCTGGATATCGTAAAAGATGCTGGGAAAGTCGAAATTTCCTCGACTCAAAACAGTTCCGTTAAAACCGAATCTTCAGTCGTTGTTCAGGATGGCAGTTACGGCGGTTTAGCTTTCAACTACACTGAATTGGATACGCATTCGAACGTCCTTCTGAATACCGGATTCACAAACGAGGCTTTCGAAGCTTCGGTTACAGCTAAGAATGTCACAGAAGATCTAACCATTAAGGCAGATAATGCTGTCGGCGCTTCCGGCATGTCAAAGCTTCTCTATGACACCATCGGTGCGGTATCGAGGGACTTTGTTGCCGGACTCATGGGGCAGGTAGGTCAGGGCGTAGACAGCAAGTTTGATTCGACCAAATTTAAACTTGGCGGCGCGGTTGGCGTTGTCCTCGGATCCCAAACTTCTTCTGTCATCGTTAATACTCCGGTGATTGAAGGCCGCTCCATCGGTCTTCAAACAGCAGGCAACTTAAACCTTTCCTCTGATGCGCTCTTACGAGATCATCATTATCTGGTGACTTCTAAAGTTTCTTCCGCGGCGCCGGAAGGAGAAACGAGCCAAACGAAACTTCAGGGTTCTTTGGCAGTTTTAGTCGCGCTCTCCGGAGACGAAAAAGAAGCCGTTCGATCAATCCTCGAAATCGGCAATGATTCCGTGCTTAAAGCGAACAACGGACAACTTGTCTTAGATTCGGAAGCCGAGATTGAGTGGAATCGTCTCACCAAGATGAAGGAAGATTTCGCTAAGGCTCGTGATCGACTCAAGGCCATTTTTGCTCATGAATTCAAAGATCAATGGGCAAAAGTCGAAGAAGCATTTGACAAGGTCGACGCAGACTTCAACAGTGTCAGCGACGCTAATCTTTCTTTTATCGAAAAGATTAAAAAAGTCGGAACCTCTTTCGGAACGCTGGGAACAGCTTTAGGAACTTTCTTCGGGGAAGTAAAGGTTATCGGTTCGGCGGGGGCAGAGACGGGCAACGTGGTCATGAGCCTGCTTGAGTTCATCAAGCCGACCAATTATTTGAATGCTTACGCTGCCGCAGCAGGAGATGCCTCATCCGATAATTCCGCTTGGAGTGCGACCGGGACGGCAATGGTCATTAACCAGAAGACTGCTTCGTTGTTAACTGTCGGCAAAAATACAGGGATTGCAGCCCATGGCATGCCATCCGCTGACGCTCAAGAAAGTAAAAACAAGGGGAATCTCGTTGTTCGTTCTAATGCTTTAAATGAAAGTTTAGTGTTAGGAGGTAAAGCCGCGACGGTATTCGGTATTCCGATACCGGATATGGAAAAAGCCAGCGCGCTCGGTGCTACGGTGGTTTACAACCAGCTGACATCTTCCAGCCGCTTAATTGTCCGAGAAAATGCTCAGTTGACTGCGGACAATGTCGCGCTCCTTACCGCCCAAGACAGTATTTACGGATTAACCATCGGCGCAGCTGCCGACGTTAATAAAGGCGATTTAAGTCTGGAAGGTTTAGCGGCAGTTGCCGTAACCAACGGAACTAACTTAGTTTGGCTCGATGACGAGTCCCAAGTCAAAGGCTCTTCGGTCGAAGTCGGCGCTAAGCGCGATGACGATGTACAAACGATTGCAGGCGCTGTTGTTGTAGACATATCCGACAATGCAAACAAAGCGGCCGGCGCCGGCATTGCTGTGAATACCGGCAAGTTAGGCAATGAGCTCAGAGTTAAAGACAACGACGTTATTGCTGAGCAAGATCGTTCCCTCTATGACGCGCAAGGTTTCTTAGAGGCTTCCGGAGCCGACGGCAAAGTTAATTTGCTAGCTTCTGAGGATTTGGCCATGAACGCGATCGGCGTTGCAGGCGGTGTCGGTGTATCCGGTCATAGCCCGGAATCCAATGAGCCTCCGGGCAAAATTTCACAATTCTTCTCCGGCCTCGGAGACAAAGCCACTTACGTTAAGGAAGGGCTGAGCTTCTATTTAGAAGAAGGCGGCCCGCTTTTAGCGCAGAAGGTCAATGGTTTAGGACATTCGATCAGAGACAAATTTAACCGTAATCAGTCTCAGAACGATCCGACCAGCTCCTCGATGAGCGGAAACAATAATTCCAACCTTGCGCAAAACGGCAGTACTGCAAGTACCACGAGCAGTTCAACTTCGGGTGTGGCCCAGGGCGGAACTTCTCAGTTCCAATTAGGTGCTGCAGGAAGTGCCGCTTGGAACGACACTGACACGGAAAACGAAGTCAACATCGAGGTCGGTAACTTCCAAATCAAAGCGCCGGAAGAAGTCTCGGTCGATGCGGTCACGGATAAATGGGTCGGCGCGTGGGCCGGCGCTGCTGGTATTAACTACATCTCTGAACTGAATGCGGCAAATTATGCCGCCGGCATTGCAGGCGCTGTTGCCGGAAACACCGGAAACTACAAGACGGCAGTCAATATCGATGCAACGAAGTTAAATTCTCAGGGCTTAAAGTTCAATACGGACTTAAAGAAACTGAATATTCGTTCAGTGTCTGACGGTACGACGGTGGCAGAAGGCTTGGCCGCAGCCTTGTCGTTAGGTGCAGCTAAATTCAGCGGGGCTTTCGATGCAGGAGTTTCTGCCAATCTCATCGGGAATACGGTTTCTACAAACGTTAAAGGTTTGTCTCAGTTAGACAGGTCTGCGTTTAATACGGCTTACAACCAAGTGAGCTGGGTCGGAGACAATCAAGTCACGGGCGGCATCGGGTTCTCTTTCGGCAAAGGCGGCAATACCGGCGCTAAGTCTTTCGGTGGTTCTTTGATTTTTGCCGTGGCAGACATCGACAACACCGTTTCTTCTGAATTTGCCGACAGCACTCTGAAACTCGCCGGAACCAGCGCCGTTCGAGCCCTTTCCGATATAACTCAAGTTACGACTGCTGTTTCTTCTGCCGTGACGACTGGAGAATCATCCTTTGCACTTTCCGGCGCCGCGGCAAGCTCCGAGCTGACGAATAATGTTTCAACGACGCTTAATGGACTCAGTATTTCTGTAGCCGGAGAGGGCGGATTTGAAGTAGCGGCGCGTTCTTCCGGCGGTCAGGAAGCCGATGAATTTGAAAACCTCGCGGATCGCAAATGGTATGTCGACAATCTCGACGAGCTCAACAATGAGTCTTATTTTAAAGATGTCGGATTAAGAACATCACCGGATGCTGAAGAAACGGGCAAAGATAGTTCAAAAGAACAAACCCAGAACCTTGGTGATTTATACGATCAGGCCGGCAAGATGAAACAAATTACCGTCGCAGTTTCTCCTGCGATTGGTGCCGGGGGCTCCTCCGGTGGCGCCGGTGTGGTTGTGAATCAGATTCACAACCAATTTGCGGTAAATGCCTCCGGAACCGTCATCAATACCGATAACGCATCTTCTTCCGTTGTTTTAGATGCCAAAGATGACGCCTTTTCTCTCGGCGTAGCCGTTGGTGTGGCCGGAGGCAAAGGCAAATTCAACGCGGCAGGTTCGGTTGTTGTATCGAACGTCGATCAAGGTGCTTCTGTTGTCGTTAATGATTTGACCTCGACTGTTAATCGTTTAAATGTCTATGCCGACAGTAAGGCAACAACGGTCAATGTCGGAGGCAACTTCGGTGTTAATGTCGGCGACGGAGCGATTGGAGCTGTCGGGGCTTCTGTTGTGGTGGCTAACACCGACAATAAAGCTTCTGCGGATGTTGACGGTCTGAATCTTTCTTCCGTACAGTTCAGTAGCTCCAAATTAGATATTGCCGCGGCTAACCGTGCCTCAACTTGGGCGGCCGCTGCGGACGGAGCAGTGTCGGTTTCCGGTTTAGGTATTGGAGGTGCAGTTGCGGTTAATCGCGTTAAGAACGATGCGTTGGTCCAATTAAAGAATTCAAGATTAACGGGACTCAAAGAAGTCGATCTTCATTCTTCGGATACCGCAGCCATTTGGACGCTTGCCGGAAATGTTTCCGTTGCAGCGAAAGGCAAAGCCGGTCTCTCAGGAGCAGTGGCTTATGCCTCTTCCCGCAGCTCTCAAACTCAAGCGCTTGTTGACAGTGTGGTGATTGCTCAGCCGGATGGTTCAAATAATCTGACGGACTTCACAACTGATGCTCAAGCCGATGATCATATTTCAACGCTTGTACTGAGTGTCGGTGTTGCCGGAGGCAATGTGGGTCTGTCGGGAGCAGCCGGAACTAACGAAATTAATCGATCCGTTAATGCTTCTGTCAACAACCTTTCGACGGTTCAATACGCAAAAGACCAAACCACCCAAGGGGTCAAGGATCAAGCAGCCAAAGCGTTAAATGCCTTATCTGTTCATGCTTCAAGCAGCACTAATATTGATAACCTTGGCATTGTTGCAGGAGTGGGTGCTCAAGGCGTCGGTATCGGAGTCGGTGTTGCTGTCAACCGAGTCAACACGGATACGACAGCAACTCTGAGTGCTTCGGATAAACAGAGACTTGTTTCTTCCGATACTCTGACGGTATTGGCCGAATCCAATAACGACATTGATACGATCGGAATAGGCGGAGCCGGCGGCAGTAAAGCCGGTGTCACGGCTTCAACAGCTATTAATTTAGTCACGAACAACACCGCAGCTCGGACCAATAACTTAAATGCAGAGTACGCAGGGGCAGCCCTCATTCAAGCAAGAAGTGACGATACGATCGGAACATATGGCGGCCAACTCCAGGGTGCTCAAAATGCAGCTGTAGGAGCAACAGTCACGGTTTCAGAAAAACGCGGACTTACTCAGGTCGAAATCCTGAATTCCGACATCGTTCGTTCTGCTCAGGAAACTTCTTTGGTTCTGACAACTAAGGCAGGAGTTGATAAAGATGCGATCAACTCGAAGATTGTCGAAGATGTTTCTGTTGCGGCCTCGCTGAGAAATTCAAGACAGGACAAGACTGTTTCCGGATTAATGGTTGACGCTTCTTCTACAGAAACTTTTAAGACTTTCTACATTACCGGAGGAGGGGCCAAGGATGCCGCGGTCACAGCCACGGGAAACGTCAATTATCTTGGTGGAAAGACAGAAACGAAGGTTCAGTCCTCGAATTTGAATGCCGGTTCCGGCGCTCTGATGGTCGGAGCTTCTGACGCTGCGAACGTGGATACTGTGATTGCGACTGCGAGCGGTGCTTTGGGGGCGGCGATTGGCGTTGTAACGAATATCATCACCACTGATCATTCAACCGGTGTAGTAGTTACCGGAACATCAACAGATAAATCTTCATTAACAGGTACCTCTGTTTCTGTTGATGCAGATGCTAAAGAAGGTATTTCTTCCTTACTAATTGCCGCCTCAGGTGCTCAGTATGCAGCGGTTAGTGCTTCCGTTAACGTGAATCGGCAGCTCTCGGATGTTTCTGCTGCAGTGGATCAGACGGAAGTGCTAGGTTCATTCGCGCAGAACGCAAATTATTTGGGCAGGATTACGACTTCTGCCATTACAGCTGCAGGCTCTCAATATGCTGCGGTACCGATCAGCGTGGTTATCAACTACGCTGATAATGCAGTTTCTTCTTCTGTAGCTCATTCGATCCTGAGAGCTGAGGGCCAGTCAGCTTCAGTGGGTGCGAATCGCATCTCGGAATTTTCTTCTTTGAACGTGACCGCTTCGGGAGCAATGTATGGAGCAGCCGCTGGGCTCGTGAACGTTAATACGATTGAAGGTGCGACATCTGCTGAAGTCAACGATTCGGAAGTTAAGGCCGGTCAGTTCAGCGTCAATGCAGAAAACGAAGACCATCTGAAAGTCACAGATGTTACTGCTACAGGTGCTATCGGAAGTTTGGGTGCTTCGGTCGTCGTTTCTTATTTTAAAGGCTCCTCGGCCGCTAACCTTCGTAATTCAATCGTTACAGCTGACAAACTCACGGTTTCCTCTCTTCAGGATCATTACGTTAACGGAACGGTTGCGTTTGCTTCCGGCGGTATCGGAACGATCGGTGCAAATGTATTCTCGCTGGTGATCGGTTCGGGAGACAATCCTTTCGCTTCAAACCGTCAAGATCTTGGCAGCGCAGAAGACACAGTTAATAAATATCTGTCCGATTACGCATCTTCAGGCACCGGATCTCTCGGCTTTATTACAGGGAATGATGAGCTGACTCAGGAAGAAAAAGACAAAATCGTCGGTTCGGCCGCAGCGGCAGACGCAAGCGTGTCCTCGGGAAGTGGGAATGGAACTTCCGTTGTGGTGTCGGGCAATTACCTGACGGTTGGAAGCAGTGATGTCTCTGTTAAGGAAGATTCAAAGGCAGGCAGCATTGACGTTACGCTCGGCAGCGGAAGTGCCGGTGCAGGAGTATTAGCGGCCTCTGTCATTACGTTGCGCCGTCATTACAACAATAAAGTTAATCTCAGCGGCAACACGATCACATCAAAGGATAACTTTAACGTTCTCAATTCACTCGAAGGTAAGACCAACCTTGAGGCGATCCAAACTTCGCTGGCTCTTGCCAGCGGAACTGCAGCTTATGCGGACGCCGAAATCACGGGCGGCGCTTCGACGATCTGGGAAGGCAACGTTTCCGGAGGAATTAAACTCGAAGAGCCAAAGCCTGACGGCAGTAAAGATGAGGGCAATAAGGCGGAAGAGAATAAACCTCAAACGACCAATCCCGTATTTGAGATTAAGACGGAAAATAAATCAGAAATCCATCTGAAGTCCTTCGGAATTACGGTTGCGGCAGCCTCCGGCGGCGGAATGGTCGCAGAAATTCGTGATAAAAGCCGTGTAGAAAGCCAAGTTCTTAATTCAAGGATTAATTCTTCGTTTAATGCCTCTGCAGTTCGTCAGCAAAAACTCTTTGCCGAATCGACTGCAGGCTACGGCGGCGCCATCAACGGAGTAGGTGCGCTAGCAAAGGTCTATGACGGAACTGATGGTGAGATTTCAACTCGAACGATCTTTAACGGAAATACAGCCGGCGGCGACGTCAGTCTGACCACAAATAACCGTCCGGATATCACGGTTAAGAGTTACGGTGCCGGAGCCGGAGGCCTCGGGATTGGTGTGGTTCAGTCGATTGCCGAAACCCGAGGTAAAGTCATTTCCGAAGTGACTGGAAATGTATTTAGTCATGCTAATTTGACAGTGGCAGCCGGTGCCGGTCTCGGAGATGAAAGTGGAGCCTTAAAGATGAGGGCCGACTCTCAAACCTACGGCGGTGCCATCATTGCTTCGATTCCTGTCAATACCTCAGAGCTCACGAATTCGAATCAGGTCGAAAGCAAAATTGAACTGTCCGGTGATTCTTCTTTGGAGAACTTCACTTCGGTAACAGAAGGCAGTGCTGTCTATTTGTCTAAGACAACCGCAGGTACGGGAGGAACGATTGCCTCGGGCAATAATTCCGCAGAAGTGAACCATAAGGTATCGGTGAAGAACGAAGTTTCTTCTTCGTCTTCAGTGGGAGTTAAGAATTCGGTTGTAACAGCTTCTAATAAAGAAAAGGCGACGATTCTTGCCGACAGTGCCGGAGGCGGAATTATTCTTGCCGAAGGTACCGATCTTGACGCAAATGCGGCTCAAGTAAAACATACAGATCGCTCTGATACGACTTTAACTGTCAGCGGCCGTTGGAATGTTCAAGATGCAGCATCCTTTGTGACCTCGGGCGAACACAACATCGGCATGAAAGCCGATAACACCAAAGGCGCTTTGGCCGGAGGAAGCGGTGCTTCGCTGATCAACGACATGCAAGGCACTAACAAAGTCTCGATCGGGGATGGCTCGGCAATTAACGCTTCCGGTATTCTTGTTGGAGCCTCTGATAATTGGGACGTTCATGCCGCTGAAGGAACTTATGCCGTTGACTCCCGTGTTTACGGAGCCTTTGTCGGTACCGGCATTAAAGCAAGCAATACGGAAAACCGTACCCAACAGGTCGATATCGGTAAAAATGTGGTATTGACTGCAGATGATCTGACCATTTCTGCGAAGAATGTCGGAAGAACTAGTCTGAAGGTTCGTGCTCAAACGGCCGGTGCCGTTGCCGGTGTGACAGCAGAAAACTTCGAAACCCTAAATACTCAAAATAGAATTAACTTGGCCGACGGTGTGCGTTTAACTGCTAGTAGCGCCGAAGGCACGCTGACGATTGCCGCCTCTTCTGACGAAGATGTTGAAGCACAGAGCGTCGGAGATGTTCAAGGCGCAGCGGTAGCCGGGGCAGGGGCCAAGGTTTCCGTCAACCAAAATCGCACCAATGAAGTAAATGTCGGCAGCGGTTCTAACATCTTGTCGAAAGGCAAATTGGCGATTAGAGCAGGCAGAGATGCTGATGGCTCGAACTCTCAGTTTGATTTAGTGAGCTATGCCCACGCTTACAGCCACTCAGCCATCGGCGGAACGGATTCGGAAGTTTCCGACAGTCTTAACCTGACCAATAAGCTCAATCTCAACGGAGAAATTAAATCTTGGCGTGATACTGAGCTTTACGCACAAAGTGGCGATGTCTCTACGGAAGAGACTGCACGTTATTGGTTCTGGACGTCTGCGTCGGATGCCGGCGAAGTCTCGATTGCTTCAACAGCGGCCGGAACAAAATCCAAGAATCTGACCACCGACAATAAGATTCAAGTCAGCGGTCTGGTTCAAGCCGGTGTGAATACCAAAGCAGATATTCAGATCAGCGGAATTGCTTCGCCCAACGAATCAGGCGTGACTCTAGATTCACAAAATCCCTTAACAATCACAAAGACCGGCGTTGATGATGAATCCGTCAGCGGTGTGAACGCAGAATCCCTGACGAACATGTACTGGCAGCGTCATGAGGAACTTCAGAAAGCGATGCAGGATTACGGCACGACGAATCCCTCCTTGCTTGCTGCTTACAAGGCCGAAGACGAACTGCTTCTTACGACAATGGAGCAGAAGGGCCTTTTGATCCGGGGAGAGAGCGGTAATTTCTCGCTTATTGATCAGACAAGCCGCTCTTATGTCCAAATTTCCAATGTCACAGTCTCGGGTGGAAATATTTCTGCCTTCACGGATAGCGTAACCGGAGGAGGTTCTTTAATCGCTAAAACCGCTGAGGGGATCAATATTGATAACCAAGCCACAGTGGCATTGAAGCTGAGCGATATCCAAATTTTGGATAAAGGCGGCGAGTTTAAACTGAACGATCAGGTTGTCATCGATAAGACAGGCGCCTTGAGTTCATTCCGTGGCCAGTTAACGACGTCAGCTAATTCAGAAGCTCCGTCAATAAAGGTTAACTCCGCTTACAACGGATCGGTTCTAGTTACCTCGGACGGTAAAGAGCAAAGAATCAATCCGGATACCAGCATTGATATTTCCGGAAAACTGATTAACCGGGCAGGAAATATCTCTGTAAGCAGCGGAGGCGATGTTTACGCCGATAAAACAGCTTCGATTTCTGCCGGAGGTTCTTTAGGAATCACGGCAAAAGGTTCTATTACTCAGTCTTACAGAGGAGGATTGTTTAACGTCGGAGGCTCTGTTGAAGAGCTATGGAAAGACGAAGTCGGAAGCTTAGGCACCCAATCCTCAGTCAGTTCAAATGCCGACCATGTGTACGGTCCGGGCAAACTTGGTAATGCAGACAATGGTCAAGCCGGAGACATGGTTGCCGGAGGAAGTATTTTCCTCGCAGCCGATGCGATTAACTTGAACGGCTACGTTCAAAGCGGTTATGCGAAATACGGTTTGACATTATCGGATACGGAAGTCGACAAGAAGATTGCTTCTATCAAAGCAAATTGGCAGGCACACGGATCTCCCTCGGACGTCAACAGCAGAACACCGCAGTATACGCTCCAGGAGGGTGGTCCGGTTTGGGATGATTCCTCTAAATCTTATCGCTATCAAGTCGCAGCCTGGTACGATCCGGTCAATGACAGGGTAATCGTCGATGATATTTCTCCGCAAGGCGGACAGATTTACATTACTGGAAGAGTGGCAAGCACAGGCGGCGGGCAATTGTCCGTGGCGAACGGTTCGGCAGACATCAATATCAACGTCGGCAACCGCGACGTTCTGCTTGGAAATGTCGATACTGGCAATATTGAGGGCCTCATTCAAATCACGGATACAAACTCGGGATTTAAAGGCAGACCGGATAACGCAATCGCCAAGGTGACGGAAATCCGTAAAGGCGACTTTGTTGCTTATTGGCTCAGTGCAGACGGAACAAAATCTTCTGAAGCTTCGGTCTCCGATAGTTCCTACAATCCTTTGACCGGTCAGTTATATGGCTGGACCGATGGAAAAGGTTCAACAACGGTCACTACTCGATATAACTCCCAAAAGTTTACCGTTTGGGATGCATTTGATTACGGCGAGCCTACAAACTGGGCGTCAGTAAATACGACAACAGTAAGAGATGCAGACTTAGCAAACGGCTCGACCATTTGGGTAGCAGACCGTCCTGAAGGAAAGAATGAGAATTTTGAGGCTTGGACTACACAAGTGAGCAGTTCGGAGAGCTCAACGGTTACTCATTGGACAACTTATAACACTTGGGTCCACTTCTCAGGCACACATCACACTCAGAAAGTTACGACCACTTCGACTTCAACGCTTTATTCCTACACGGTAAAGGCTGACCATCAAGTAGGTACGTCTTTCTTAAGCGGAACCAATACAATCGTGATTAAAAGCGGTAAGTCAGTCCTGCTCGGAGGCGCTGTGAACGCCCAGGGCGGTTCTGTTAGCTTGATTGCAGGGAACAACATCCTCAATCAAAGCGGAGCCGCAGCAATAACCGGAGCATCTAATCTGACCTTGAAAGCAGATTCAGGATCAATTGGCTCGGAAGGATCTGCTATTAAGTGGACAGCAGCCGGAAGTTCCGACAAGCAGTTAAATCTAACGGCAACCGCTGGCAAGTCTATTTATATTGATGCCAAGAATCTGAATTCGGGCGCAGCCGTTTCTGGATCCCTGAATGCCGGAGAAACGGTGTCTGCTGAATTCAGAGGCAGCGTTGACTTGAATTCGCTTTCCGGACAGAAGCTTTCTCTTGTTTCCCAAGAAGGCGGAATTAATATTAAGAGTCTGGATCACAAAGAGGCCTCTGATCTGTCGCAGCGTCTTGACCTGACTGCAGCAGGTGATATTTCTTTGAAATCTGTCGGAGATATTTCTGTTGGTCAGATCAGCACGAGTGGGGATGCCACAATTGATTCAGCCGGAAATATTTATGATGCGATTGATCGCTCGGATCGCGATGAGCGTTCGGCACAAAAACGCCTTGAAAGCTGGATTGAAGTCGGCATTCTGACGACTGACGGAACTTCTAACGAAGGGGCTCGGTTTGCTAAAGACGAACAAGACATAAAAAATGGTATTACTTCCGACTTTAATCGATATCAGGCTTACCTAAACCATGAGCACCATGAGCAGGAAGCTGAAAAGGATCGCGTAAGAGAGCTGACAGCAGAAGAGCAAAAGGATTTTGCGGCTCTGAAGTCTCGCTTTGCGGGATGCGGCTCTGCAGAAGACGCAATTAACAAAGAAGCGAATACTCAAGGCTCGGCATTAAATCTTGTTCAAGCATCGAAAGGCAATTACGGCTGGACGCAGAACGAATTGCTCTTTGCAGTGTCTGAAGCCATCTTGAATCCCGATCCGAGCTATGTTCCTGAGTCAGGCGTTGCCAATATCAAAGCAGCAAACATTACGTTGAAGTCCGGCGCCGGAATCGGTCAGGAACTTGACGGTCATACGGCAAACATCAGCGATTTGGATGCTTCGACAGAAAAAGGCTTAAACCTCTACAAGCTTTTAGCTCGAGCAGAAGCTAACGACGTTACTTGGAACAAAGAAGCAGGTACTCTGACGATCAACTTGAGGAAAGCCTTTGAAGTCCATCAGAGCAGCGACACGAAATTAAATGCCGATGCAGTAAACAGCATTTACCTACAGTCTGACTCTGAAAACACATTGAATCTCGGTTCCCTTTCTTCTCAAAACGGAGATATCCGCCTCACTGCTACAAATGGAGTCACTCTATCCGGAGAGGGTGCGGTTAAAGCTAAAGACTTGATCCTGAGAGCAGGGGTGGGTTCAATCGGATCTGCCGACAAACTTCTTAAAACGGCGATCGCAGGATCGGCCGTGTTCTCCGGCAACGGAGGCGTATTTGTTGATCAAGACGGAACGCTTAATCTCCAATCCGTGGCCAGCGGTAAAGATGTTGTACTGAAGGCTGACAATATCTATTCCGTTAAGAACGCGACAGGACAGGCCGGGCGCATCAGCGGTACTAATTTCGCTTTTGAGGCAGCAGGGGACGTAGGTCGGGCAGATGCAGCTTTGATATTGGAGTCAGTCAATGACTTTAATGTTGTTCTGAAAGGCAAACCTCAGAATGTTTACCTTCAAGCTAATAGAGATTCTGAAATGTCTGTGTCTGTGACCGAAGAGACAGTTACTTCAAATGTTGAGATCTCGACGGAAGGTTCTCTGAAAGTTAAAAAACTTGTTTCAGAAAACGGAGAGATCGAATTTAATGCCAAAAAGACACTAACCATTGAAGAGATTCAGGCCAAAAGAGATGTGGCGGCTGAAGCTAACACGATCCACCTTAACGGAACAGCGAAGACCTCTGATGGTAATCTGACTCTTAAGGCAGGCTCGTCGCTTTCGGTCGCAGACCATTCCACCCTTTCAGCTTTAAACGGAACCCTTGATCTTTCTGCACCGAAAACGACTTTCGGAAAAGCGCAGACGCTGGAAGCTAAAAAACTCGGCCTTACTACAAGCAATGATATTTCTTTGACGGACAGCAGTCTAACTGCAGGAACAGATGGCCTTTCGTTAGTTTCTTCCGAAGGATCTGTCTCCATTAATGGCGGCGCATTAACGTCTCAGAACTCTATAAATGTTTCATCAGTTAAGGACACGACAATCAGCAGAACTGCTGTTTCTTCAGAAGGAAACGACGCAGAGGCCGGAGTCTTTTTGAGTTCTTCTGAAGGCGCAGTCAAAGTCAGTGACGGCTCGATCAACTCGAACGGTTCCGTCAAACTTTCTGCTGTCACAGACGCGCAGCTGACAAATGTTTCCGTATCGGCTAAGGGAACGGGAGAAGGCAGCGGAGTAGAAGTGAATTCCTCTCAAGGTTCCGTCATGATCGATGCCGGACAACTTGACTCTCAAAGTTCTATCCGACTTACTTCTGCTGCCGGCACACAAGTGATGGGAGCCGATCTAATCGCCGCCGGCACCGGGGAATCGGAAGGCTTATTTATTAACTCAAATGGAGGAGCGGTTGAGGTAACAAGCAATACAGTAAGTTCAGGCTCAGTTATCGACATTGCGTCTCAAAAGGATGCCAGTCTAACTGTTGAAAGTTTGAATGCAGCTGGCAAACTCGATGTCGAGAGTAAAGAAGGAAGCATCAACGTAAGTTCAGAAGCGACCGGCAACACAGGCGGCTTGCAGGCGGCAGCAGAAAACGGCTCTGTTACGTTGAAGGGGCTCAATGTCGATTCTTCAACTGATATTGATGTTCTGGCGAAAGATAGTATTTCCGTTACCGGCGGCTCCTTAAAGAACAAGGATGGTTCTAATTTGATCTTGGTGTCGAAAGAAGGCAATTTGAACCTTGCTCTGAATGAAAAGAATCTTGCTGCCGATACGATCACCTTAAAAGGAAAAGGCGAACTTAATCTCACGGGTTATACGCTTGTTGCTTCCAAAGGCGACTTGAAGGTTTCTGTCGGCGGATTGAATATCAAGGATGCCTCTTTGAGTACTTCGACACCCGGCTCGGTTCTCCTCTCGGCTGAGGAAGGAAACGTTGATTCCAATAACAAGACCAGCATTGATTCTGCCGGCAGTCTGGAAGTGGGCGCAGCAGGCAAGGTCGATTTATCCGCAGCTAAAGTTGTATATTCGGAATCTGGAGCACTGCGTCTGACAGCAGGTTCTACAGATTCTGACGCACTTAAAGTGTTTGTTTATAAAAACAATACCTTTAAGGGCGACGAAGTCGTACTGGACAGCGCCGGAGGATTGATTTTTGCAGCTGAAGCCCCCATTACAGTTGAGGCTTCTTCCGGGAAAGCCGTCTTGAAAGGACAGACAATTGACCTCAAATCCGGTTCTTCCGTCAAAGCAAGGGACGAAGCAGTAGTTCGCGGATACGAGAATTTGGTGCTCGGAGACAAAATATCTGTCGAGGGTTGCAGTGTGTCTGTTACGGGAGGAAAACAAGCCTTCAGCCTCGGAAATAATGTTTCTCTGACAGCAACAAACGGCGGAATTGAAGTTTTGGCAGACGCCGACGCGATGCTTGGCGGATCGCTCAACGTGAATGCTTCCTTGAAAGATCCGTCTGCCGGAGACGAAGCTCCGATCCGGATCGGAGCTCAGGGAGTTTTAAACGTTACAGAAGACGAATTCGAAGTCATTGCTGAAAACGGCAGTGTCGATATCTTTGGCGGGAACGGTCTGAATATCAAGAATGATTTAACGATCGTTTCTGCGTCCGACAGCTCTTTAACCTCGGAACGCGGTTTAATTGATGTCGGAAATAAAGCGACGGTGAAAGCCGGGACGCAAAGCGGATTAAGTCAAGAAAACCCGCTCTATGGAAAAGTCAGTGTCATCGCCGGAGACAGCTTTACTATCGGTGATGAAGCTCAAATCCTTTCTGACGATTTATTGGTTTCTGCCCAAAAGGATGTTCGATTCGGTGATAAAGCGACGCTCGTCGGTGCCACAGACGGAGTCACGGTAAGAAGCAGTGAAGGTTCGATCTACATGGGTGAGAACCTTACGGTGACTTCTAAGGCTGTCAAAACTTTGTTTGAAGCTGGAAAAGATATTGTGATCGATCGGGATGCGAAACTCGACAGCCAAGAAAATTCTGTGGTGTTCAGTGCCGGAGAGAATATAAGGTTCGAAGAAGACTTTACGGTTCATGGAAAAGGATTTGAACTCAATGCTCTAGGCTCGCTGCTTGTAGGAGACAGAGCAACGGTTCAAACGAAATTCGGAAAATACGAGACCGGTTCGATAGAATCTTTGCCGCAAACGTCTATTGACGTGAAAGGAGATGTTAGATTCGGGAATGATGCAACGTTCCATACGACGATGCTGTCTATGAGCGCGGGAGATGATGAAAATCACACGGAAGGAAATATAACTTTCGGCGAACGTGCTTCCATCCAAACTTCAGTTCTCGGCGCTGTTATTGACGCTCAAGGAGATATTGCTTTCGGCGCCGGCGCAAACATTCGGACCCAAGAAGATCAGGAAGATTCCTACGTCCGAATCTCTTCACGCGGCCAAACAAGTTTTGGAGAAAACGCATTTGTTACGTCTGGAACGAGTTTAGACATTATCGGCAACAAGGGCATTTTCTTGGATAAGGGCGCCGTTCTTCAATCGAAGCTTGAGGACGGCTCTAAGAACCATACGTCACTGGTTTCAGAGCATGGCGACATCAGGTTGGGAGAAAACTCCGTCGTCCAAGGTCAAACGGCTTACATCCGAACCGGAGATGAGTCGGGTGTTGGAGGCGGTTCTATCGAGCTGGGAGATAACTCTCAAGTCAGCGCGAGAGACAACGTCAGCATGAATGTGACGGGAGACGTGGTTCTTGACGGGCAATTCCTTTCGACTTCTCTCCATGAAACAGAAATCAGATCTTCTGAAGGCAATGTCGTACTCAAAGATGAATCGGAATTGATTTCTTACGGTGACGTGTATTTAGACGCAGCCGGATCTATAGATATCGGATCGGATTCCTTTATTTTTGCCGGTAATGATCGGGATGCTTCCAATCGAGTGGGCAAAAAGGATGTTTCTTTCACTGCCGGACAAGATGTCACAATCGGAAAGGGCACGGTTGTTCTGACTCAAGCTGACCTGAATATTGAAGCAAAACGGGGCTCGGTCGTTCTTGAAGGGGAATCAGCCGTTGGTGTTCTCAGTTCTTCTGAAGACGAAGAAATCAATCGTCTGAAGGTCTTTGCCGGTAAAGACTTTACGGTTAAAGACACCGTCATGCTGTTTGCTTCCGAAGAGGCTCAATTGAAGGCTGGGGAAAACTTCGAGCTCGGCCGTGATTCTGTCTTGGCTGGGGACGGTCTTGTGAAAGTAGAGGCCGGGAAGGATGTGTCCTTGAAACATGGCTCCGGAATTGAAGGATTCTCTTCTGACGGGGTGGAAAACCTCGAGATTCACGCGGAAAGAAACGTCCATCAAGACGCTTCTGCCGACGGCATTGCGTCCGATCGTCTGGAAGTTTCTGCAGGCGGATCGGTTGAGTTACTAGCTCAGAAATCAGCCAAGGATAAAGAGCTGGGAAATCGAGTTGATGAATTGATTGTATCTGCCGGTTCGGACATTAATTTGGTCTTGAACGGTCAGAAGCAGGAAATTCAGATTAATGAAGAAAAAGGCAATATCATCAACGGAAATCTGACTATAGAAAATTACAACGGTCCGCTTTCAGTTGGATATGAACTGACTGTTAACGGCCACGCTGAAATGAAAGCCGACAGTGTTTTACTTAAAGACCTTCAAGCATCTCAGGATATTTATCTCGAAGCCAACGGCGAAATTCGAGCCAATGGGCTAGCGTCCGGAGCGGATGTCACGATTGTCCAGCGCTCCGCAGATCCGTCTGCTGCCGTCGTGGTCAAAAATGTCGATGCCGGAGATCAGATCTTTGTCCTGAATGCTGGCGGTCCGGTATCCTTAGAAAAATCTGTTTCCGGTAATTCAACAATGATATTTGTCTCTCAGGATGGGTATAAGCCGGATAGGAACGTTATTTCTTCAAGATCCAACAGAGTAGGGATTTTCGCGGCTGCACCGCAAATGCTGTCGGTGTTCGATCGCTTTGGTCGCGAAATCTCTTATCTCAGTAAGGATTCTTTGCAAGCTGACCAGCGCCATCATCATTATGCGTTATATCGTTATGGAGAAGACACGCATATGCCTGCTTCGCGTTTATTTTTTAACGGGTACAGAGCTGAAAGCGTAAGTCCTTCGAATGGTCTGATAAAAGAAGCTCTACTTTTTGTAACCAACCGGTGGCAGGTTAACATGGGAGAAGAGGGGGCCGAAGAAGAAACCGAAGACTGATGAAATGAGACCGAAAAGTCCGGTCTCCGCGGAGCTGACCTCCTCCTCTTCGTGTAGAGGAAGAGGAAAGAGGTCAGGAAGCCGCTGTAATCCGGGCTTCTTCCGATAATTCCGTTTTTTGGTCAGACGGCTTGGCTGAAGCTTTCCTTTTTTTGTATTGTGAGCGAATGATGGAATAAAGAATTAAACCGATTAGAATCATGCAGATTGGGCTTGAGAATATTCCCAAAAGCAATTGACCGACATCTCCTTGTACCAAGGCCAGGGCACGCGCTAATTCACTTTCAGCCATTGTGCCGAGTACCAAACCTAAAACCAAAGGTTCTCTGGGAAGGTTGAAGTGCTTCATTGCACATCCCAATGCTCCGAAACCTATCATGACCCAAACTTCAACAATTGAGCCGTTGACGGCGTACGAGCCGATCACTGCTAACGCAAGCACTAATGAGGCAAGGATGGGTTTAGGCATTGCCAGCAATTTGACGCAGTATTTGGCACAAAGGATTCCGATGGGAATGAAAGCGACATTAGCGATGAGTAAACTGAAGATAAAGCTGTAAACAGTCTCAGCATTCTCTTGGAAAAGCGTTGGCCCGGGCTGGAGTCCATGAATCATCAGCCCGGAGATCAATACAGCAGATACGGCGTTGCCCGGGATGCCTAACGTAAAGGCAGGAACGAGCGAACCGCCAACTACGGCATTGTTGGAAACTTCTGAAGCCAAAACGCCTTCAGGGCAGCCGGTGCCGAAATGACTCGGATCTTTGGCGGATTTCTTTGCGTCATCGTAGGCAATAAATGAAGCGATGGACTGGCCGGCTCCCGGGACGATGCCGATTATGATGCCAATGATTGAGGCTCTGAGAGTCAGCATTTTGTATTTCAGGATTTCTCTCATCGCGCGGATAATTCCAGAGCAGGAAACCGAACTTTCGACTTTAACGGCATCTTTTTCGTCTCTTAACATTGAGACAACTTCCGGAAGAGAATAGAGGCCAATTAATGCAGTCACTAGAGATAAACCGTTGAAAAGTTCCGGCAGATCAAAGGTAAAGCGCGCTTCCCCGGTAATCGGATGCATTCCTACAATCGAAAGTAAGAGACCAAAAATACCGGTGATCATTCCTTTAACAATATTCTTTTCTGAAAGCGCAGCGATGATGGCGACTCCGAAAAGCGCCATGATGAAATATTCCTGAGAGCCGAATTCCAAAGCCAAACGCGCTAAAGGAGGAGCAAGAAATAAAAGGGCAAAGACAGAGAGAATTCCGCCGACTGCCGAACCGATCGTAGATAACGCTAAGGCGCGAGAAGCCTGCCCTTTCTGAGTCATCGGATAACCGTCAAGTAGCGTGCAGCAGTTCGAGGGAGTTCCGGGAATATTTAACAGAATTGCACTGATGGAGCCGGCGTAACTTGAAGAGGCATAAATGGCACCGAGAAGAGCTAATCCCATCGCTGGGCTCATGCTGAAAGTGAAAGGTACCAGAAGGGCAACGCCCATAGTGCTCGTAAGTCCTGGCAGAGAGCCCACGACAATGCCCAGAATTGTCCCTAGGAGAACCATCCCCAGCATTCCGGGTTCCAATGCTTGGAAAAAAGCAGGAAAAAGTGCTGAAAGATCCATAGCTGCCCTCCTAAAAAGCCCATATCTCGCCGACAGGCAATCGTGTGCCGAGCAAGAGCGTAAAGAAGAAATAAACGCCGGTAAGGAATAGAAGCGTTACTCCTAGATAAACCAATAGGCTCCTTTTACGGATGCATCCAAATCCGGCCATCACCAGTATTAAGAATAGGAATGTAGAGAGATAGTAGCCGAGCAGCGGGACTGCGACTGCGTAAGTTCCAATTAACAGCAGAATTGTCAAGGAGAGAGGGAAACCCGGTCTGTGAAACTCAAAGGAAAGAGATAGCTTTTCTGCTTTGAATTTTTTAAAGAGGGTGATTGCATTGAGTATCGAGAAAGACACGAAAAGCCAGCCCAAGAAGACCGGGAACTGTCGGGAGTCCGGTTCATATGAATAGCCTTTCCATAAGATCAGAGTTCCTGCGAGCAAAAGAAGAGTCGCTAGAAACGTTTCTTTTCGGATGTTCTCTTGTTCCATGATTGACTCCCGACAAAATGTTAGAAGAGGTTCTTGTTTTCTGAGACTAGTTTGGAGGTCTGAGAGACAATTCTTTGAGTTTCTTGGGCGTTTTTAAAGCCGATATCCAGCTTGAGTTTCTTGGTTTCAGCGATGAAATCCGGATCTTCGCAAATCCCTTTGATGCCGTTTTCTAATTTAGTTAATACTTCGGGACTTAAGCCTTTGGGCGCGCAAATGCCGCGGATGGCTGCGCCTGCAGGCGCGATATCTTTTCCGAAAGCTTCTTTGGCAGTGGGAGCGGAGGCTGCGGACTGGTCAGCGAATACCACGAGAATTTTAAGTCCGTTGCCGAGCTGCTTTTGTGCGGCAGAGAGTGTTGAAGCACAGAGGTCAACTTTTTTACCCATCAATGCTGTAAGTGCCTTACCTGAGCCGTTGAAGGGAACGAAATTTGTCTTAATACCAAGATCTTTTTCAGCGATCAGATGCTGGAGCTGAACATTAGACTGCGGACCGTCTCCGGCGACATTCAAAGTTTTGATTTTAGCTGCTTTGATGAAATCAGCTGCTGTTGTATAAGGACTGTCCTCGTTGACAACCCAGACAATTGGGTCAGATTGAACAGCTGCTATGAAGGTGAAATCATCCATAGAGAAAGGCACATTCTTACGCAGTTCCTTGATCATGATCATTGAAGGTAAAGAAGCTGCACCGATTGTGTAACCATCCGGTTTGGCTTTACTCAGAAGGGTCCAGCCGATTTGGCCGCCGGCTCCTGGTTTATTGTCAATGGTAAGAGTTTGACCGAGATGTTTTTCCGCGTATTTACCCATGATGCGAAGAAGGATGTCATTGCCGCCTCCTGCGCTAAAAGGAACGATTGTCAAGAGCGGCTTAGAAGGATAAATATCTGCTGCATAGGCTGAACCGGCGCCAAAGAGGCTTAGAGCGGTAAGAACAGAAAGGGAGGAAAGAAGGTTTCTGCGTTTCATGATTTTGTCCTTGGAATGGAAATAAAGTTTTGGGGATAATTTTGGTCAGAGCGTCGGATGGTCTTTGTCAAAAATTACTTTTCCATCGGCGACGATGGTCGGATGCCACATGATGAGATCGTAGTGACACGGTGCCTTGGTAACGCCGCCGAGGGTAAGGCTTGTGCCGATGCCGATATGACAGGTCCCGAGGACTCCTTCGTCTTCAAGCATGATTCCGCACATACGACACTTCGGATTCAAACCAATCCCGAGTTCTGCAATGTTGTAGCTGTTTTTGTCGGCGTGGCTGGCTAAATCTTTGCGAAGGATTTCTGCAGCCCTTCCGCCTTTGATTTCAGTGATAAAGCCCCCTTCGACTTTGCATATGACGGGTTCATCTACAAGGCCGATACCGAGATATGGAATTGAAGCATCGCATACAATAATCCCTTCTGCAGTCCCCTCTATAGGGGTTGTATTTGCTTCAATAGTGGGGATGGTAGAGAACTGACCTTTTTCAACTACGCAGTAAAGCGCATTTCCGCGTCTTCCTTTCGTATTGAAACGAAGATCAGTTCCTCCCGGAGAGGTGATATGAATTTCTTCGGCAGTTTCCAGGGCTTTGGCGACAGCAATGCAGGTTGGTTTGATTTGATCAAAGTCAGCTTCTATCCCGCCGTGCATCATAACTTCAGGGGTGAAATCTGTCATGACGATGATTCGAGCTCCGGCTGCCGCCGCATTTTTTACTGCATGTGTATGGGTAATAGAGTAACTGACGGGCACGATCACGACGTCCGCATTTTTCATGGCGGCGGCCACGGCTGCAGGCGGTTCTTCTCCGGCCCGTTTGCGAGGCTTCATACACATAATCATTACTTCTGCACCTCGGTCACAGGCAACGGCAGCAACGGCTTGAGCGATGTCTGTTTTAGCATAGTCAGTGACCAAAAGGACAGTTTCCCCGGCTTGCACTTTTGTAGCAACATCGACTAAAGTCTTGGCTCCCTTCATCATTAGAAGTTCTTTCATCACTTTTCCTTTCTTTGCGCCATCATCGAGCAGTCGCACCAATTTAGGGCATCCTTGCACAGCTATGACGCATTTAAGTTGGTTTATTGAGGCTTTGAAAACTAGTCAGGTTAATTATTGGTTGGATGATTCTGCTAGGTTTCAAAATAATCTATGCAAGAACTATGCCAAGTTTGCGCTATCTATTTGAAAATAGTTATACGAATGCACTGTTAAGTTGAAAACAGTTTCTGTCAAGATTTTTAAGCGAAGTGCAAGAAAGGACCTAGCATGGCATGGGATGAAGCGTGCAAGAAAACGATAATAGAAAGGCTATTTTTTGATTCAGTAATCTCCCCTTAGTAACCCCTGTTGGTATAAAAAAGCGGTTTTTTTTTATAACTTCTGTGGCTCACAGTGTTTCCACGCATTTCCAGAAGCCGGCGAGACTAATGCAGTAGATAGGTCCCTCGGAAGAAATATGAAAACCACTCCAAAAATCAAACAATTGACTTTAGCCTGCTTTTTGGCTGTGACATCAATGATGTTGACATCCTCCTCGTCATAAATGACAAGGATTCCATACCACCTCTGCAGCGGCCGTAGCCTAATGCTGCAGTCGGTCTCTTTGGGTTCCTGCTGACAGCGGCCTTACTGCACCACTCATACCACAGGCTAACCGGGCCCGTCCGGCCCTTAATACATTTATCGCTCCAACCTCATCTGCGTTGGAGCGGTAACCGCAGCCAATGCATGCAAAGGTCGCTTGCGATTTTCTGTTCTCTGCAGAGACAAACCCGCATCGAGGACAAGTTCGGCTCGTGTTTCTGGGATCTACTTTTATCAGCCTTCCGCCTCTCCGCTCTAATTTGTAGGAGAGCATCCGGAAAAAGCCATACCATCCCTGATCCAAAATTGATCGATTCAGTCCACTCTTCTGTTTGACGTTTTTGCCCGGCGATTCTTTTGTTCCGCTGGCAGAAGCGGACATGTTCAAGACCTTAAGGTCCTCAACGTATACGATGCTGTGGTTTTTAGCTATCTTTGTAGAGGTCTTGTGAAGAAAATCTCTTCGGCTGTCGGCTATATAGCGGTGCAATCGAG
>ERZ1106973.135-NODE-135-length-100229-cov-6.483788_pt1 | contig 100229 bp, 153 predicted proteins | sample MGYA00403686_ERZ1106973 | MGnify/ENA primary metagenome ERZ1106973 (study PRJEB35170, sample SAMEA104062408) | human gut metagenome | biome: human gut; feature: human-associated habitat; material: faeces | place: Denmark | collected 2012-11-06 ...
CATTCTCTCAGGTGGTATCTCCCCACCTTCAGCATACTTACTAGCTTTCCAATCAAGATAGCCTTTACCGGGATTCTACTCCCGGTAAGACTTCAATTCCTGCATTCTCTATTTAAATGCTTTTCTATCCATAATTTCTCAATTACTTCTTTCCACCTTTACCTTTTTTACCACCGGATTTCTTTCCACCACAAGCCATAATTATTTCTCCTTATTAAGTAAGTTAAACCATGAATAATGCTTACGTTCTTTCAGGTAATTTAGATTATCTTGATTGTTGTAAGCTTCTCTCTCAAAACTGATAGCTCTATAAGCTTCTTTAGCTGTATAGTTCCATCTTTTACATAAGTACTCTATTCCATACCAAATATAGAATGGTATATACAACATCTCTTTCATCTGAGCAGTATGTATGCTTTCGTGATTGATTACTTTATCTGATAATTCAGCATTACCTCTAACAAACAATATGCCAAATAAGTTAATAGCTTTAAGACCTTTAAAAGGTATGATATTATTTCTGATAATCTTCATATTATTTCTCTCCTGCTACTTTATTCTTTAATGCTGTTCTAGCTTTCAATTTCTCTCTTTCTAATGCAGCCTTATCTTTCTGTTTTTGTAATCTCTCTTGTGAAGCTAACTTCTCCTTCTCTAAGGCAACCTTTTTATCTTCAATCTCTTTCTTCATGTTCTGTTCACGAATCTTAGCATTGAATTCAAACTGTTTACCTGCTTCTTCAGATGCTTGTTTTCTCTCTTCAAGAGCTTGAGCTGCAATCTCCATAGGATCTGGAATACCATTATTATTCTGATCCATATCTTGACTACCTCTATAAGAATTAAGTAGAGCTACTTTGATCTTAGTTTCACTGTCTGTATCGATCTCATATTTCTTAAGATCCATTTCAGCTTCCTTGATCATTAACTCTTCTTCCTTAGTTTCATTCTGCATCTGTATCAATTGCTGTTCACGTTGTGCTGCAGCTTCCTCAGCGGCTTGCTGTTGTTCCATACGTTTCTGCTCAATATCTTCAAGACGTTGTTTGATCATACTAATATTATCCATAGTAATGATCTCAGCAATATCAAGTAAGCTAGCACCATTCTGCATAGCAGGCTACATAAGCTGTTTAAGAGCTTCTACTTGCTGTTGATTCTTAGTAGTATCATCTACAAAGATATCCATGTCTTCATAGAAGAAGTCATCAGATAGAGTAAGGAATGCTCTAGTAGCATCATCTAATACATAATGTAAGCATCTCTTATTACTATCTTTCCACGCTACTTTAGATGTATCTAATAACATAGTAAGAGCTTCTCTCTTTACTTGATTATGTTGCCAGAACCAAGGCTCAGTAATATGTGCTGATTGTACTACAGATCTTTCTACATTACCTACTAGTTCATTAGATGCAATTGAACCTTCTCTCTATTTACTTACTCCTGAGATTTCAGCTACCATTGATTCAATCTTATCCATCAGGTTAATGTATTGATCAATAGTATTAGCCATAGTAAGGTCTAATGATTGGAACTGATTAAACTATGATGGCTTACCGCCTTCACGTCCAGGTATATCCCAACCTTCTTCATATGGGTTAATAAATGCTACACCTAGAGCACCTAAGTAATGCATCCACTTATTAACATCAATACCCATAGATTTAGGAATCTAAGTAACATCAATCACTGGTACTTTACCCTTATCTCTAGCCATTGCAAGTTCAAGTCTATACCATAACACAATATACATATACTGTAATGGTTTCATCATACTTACTAATGATCTAGGAGAACTATTTGTATTGTTATATACTACTCCAGTATAAGGTAATTTCTATGAGTTAAGATTGTCTGCAGAGATGTGTTGATATTCAAGAGGCTGTATTCCTACATATAGTTCTTGACCTATTCTATAGCCTTCCCATACTTCAATAATCCAAGTCCATTCTACATTAAGTTCCATTCCTGTAACCTTGTAAGATTCATCTACTTGGAGTTCATCTACTGTACCTGTTTCTGGATCTATGTACGATACAAAACCTATCTTCTTGAATGATTTCCAACAACAATGCCATACATTAATATTATCTGAAGCATTGAATGGATTATCACCTGTAATAGACTTCATCTTAAAATGTGGATAATCTAAAGAGCTTTTACGTAATTCAGGATCTATACCTCCTCTGCTTACGTCATCAATCATAAAAAGTAACTCATTTAGATCCTTCTCTGACATCTTATCGTAGAATCTGTCATAGATCTCTGTAGCTGACATAATCATCTTACGACAGCACCAATCTGAGTCATGAATGAACTCTAAGTCTATACTCTAGTCATAACTAAAGTATAAAGGATTAACTCTCTCTAAGTAAGGATCACCATTAAGTATACCTACATAGTATACTTCTTCTCCTGCAATTAGAGCATCTTTCCAACCCTTATAGAATTCATGTGTAACATTAAGTTTATTCTTTAAGTAATTAAGACTATGATAAGCAGTAGTTTCAGCAATATCTTTATAGTCCTTACTGATATATTTCTATATCTATTCAGGCTGCATTATCTCTCCATTCTATAATGCTTCTTGATATCTCTACTGTTCTTCTGGTCCTAACTTACTCATGATAGTAGCCATAATATAGTCTTCTAACATCTATTTAGCTCTATCTTGTACTTCACTAGTTGCATTATCACTAGTACGTACAACTCTGAAGTTGAATGGGCGCTTAGTTTCTTCTCCCAATAGTAAGTCTATCTTAGGCTTAATTATGTTGTAATCCTGTGCAGTAGCGGGGAACCCATCCTTCTATTTAAATGGATTAGTAACGTACAAAAGATCCTTCTCATTATAGATACTATTATATAGATCATAATACGTCTACATCTCTTCGTATCTAGTACGTCCGTTCCTACCACCACCATTACTAAAGCCTGACTTACCAATTATATAGTCAACACAGGCTTCTCTCCATGCCTTAGTCTTCTTAGACATAGGCAGTTTTTGTACTGGAAACGAACCAATATTTTTACTCTTCATATTATGTTAATTGAATGTATATACATCTTCATCGACTTGACCAAAGTTATCGTCATAACTATAGTCCTATGCAAAGACAGGTCCGTCGAATAATAACCTTTCTCTGTTTGTCTTTTTCTTCTCTTTAACAACTACATTATATAGTTGTTCTCGATAAATCATAACCTGCATAAACGCCATTACACGGTCAAAGTTTCCTGTGTCATTATAGGCTATAAGTTCTTCTAATAGCGGTTCTGATAGTATCTCATGAAGGTTCTTATGACCTGGTGATTTCTCATCATTTAACCAGTCTTTAATCAATCCTTCACCCCATTGTTTGATCTACTTATTCATGTGGCATCCCTTTTTCCTTTGTACTTTGGAGTTTCCAACAACATCGGAAATAATATCAGGTTGATCAGCAAGTAAGTAATCACAGTGCTTAGCAGTAAAATAAGGAAATAATCCTTTACGCTCATTTTCGTACATGATCCTCCCATTATAGTATATAGCTAACTTACGAAGGTTTTCGTAGTATTCTTCAGCCGTAGGAGGACGTCCTGTGTACTCTGCCACAATGATGTCATAGTAGTTTTCAAAATTCTAAAATCTTTTATATACAAAAGTAGATCCTAATGAATTAGTACCAGATTGGTCATGATCATAAGGGTCTACTCCAAGTATGTACAAACCAACAGGTGCATCTTTTACTGGGTGTTCCCATATAACTATAGCTCCAGTAGCATCTTGAGTAGTCTCATATCCGTCTTTATTCTTATTTTTAGATAGAGGGAAATGAGTAATATCTCCAGTCTTCTTTGGTATCCATTTAAGACTACCACTAGATTCCCATACTAAATCACCTACTTGTTTATGGTTTGTTAATTTCTTATTAGTGCGTATTCTAGCAAGTTGTTCTTGTAATTCTTTCTTAGGGAATATATTACCATTGAATTCCAAACATGCTTCAGATGGAGTAATACAACGCTCTGCAACATATCTATCTACTGCAGTAGAACTAGTAGCATGATCTATTACTTCCTTACGTTGTCCTAGTACAAACTACATAGCTGCACTAAGTATAGTATTCCCATCATCATCCATGTATAAGCGTTTACCATGCTTATCACGGATATCAATATTTGCATATTGAGGTATAAAGAATCCACTATAGGTACCATCTACATTCTCATCCCATATGTTATTTAACTCTAAACAGTTATAACCTTTAGGGTTGTAGAACATATCTTTAAGAGTATAGAAGTTAGAGTCTTCATCACCACCTGTACCAAATGCAATCATAGTAGCAAAGGCTACACCATCATTCTCTACAGAAGGTCTAGCAATCTGCCATGCAGCGCCTAACTCTTTAAAAGAACCAGCCTCTTCAAATAAGATTAAGTTAGCCTTCTTACCACGTACTACGTCAGGATTATCCTTCAAAGTAACACCAATGATTTCAGACTTATAACCTACTTCAATCTCATTACCATACTCATCTTTAACTAGCATAGCTGCACGCTTACGTAATTGAGTATTTACTGATCTCTTCTTACCCCATGCGGTATGTTCATCTATAAAGTCTAAATAGTCCCATGCTTTAGTAAGGATACCATCGTCTGTTAAGTATTGCTTATTAGAAGCATATACATATGACTTAGAATTAGGTATTAGATAGTAATTACGACATAACATAGAGGCTCCTTTATAGGAGTAACCTTTACGTCTAGACTTAAGTACACATAAGTGCTTACCCTTTAATTTAGCTTCATTTACACATGAAAAATAATAGTAGTCATAATCCCAAAAGTCAGGGAATGTAACTACCTATTCTGATACTACTTGACCATTTACTAATCTATTTACAGTACGGTTAATAGGGCAATAGTTTAAATAAAAATAGTTATAGCCACTAATGAAGTCACCATCATCAGCAGTATAACCATTAATACATCTCTCCTGTTCCTCAGTCCAGAAATTCATGTACTCAGCAGTACCCTTAGGATATATACAGTAAGAGCCCGTACGCATAAAAGTAAGCGCAGGCTATCTGAATTTATCACTATTCTTTATTTTCTATGTAAAGTTTATCATTATCTATTATTACTTTTCTATTAACTGGAATCCACATAGCTTTATCTGACTTATGCATCTTACCATTATAAGTAGATACAAACACATAATCATATGCTTCTGTGATATTATTCTAGTATACAAAGGTTTTACCTTCGTCATTACAAAATCTTAAAGCACTTTCGTACTCTTCTTTTCTATCATAAAAGAAGCAATTTTTTATAATGTCTATTGCCTATTCCTTATTAAGAATACATTTAGTACCTATGTTATCACCTTGATAGTATGGTTCTTTAAACTTTAATTCTATAGTATCTTCCATTCCCATTCTTTATTATCCTCTCCTCCTACCCATTCTACTTCTGGAAATGGTAGTTTCCAGTGATTTAACATTGCGCGTATAGCTTTTAACCCTTCTTCACTACTTAGTAATTCTACTAATGAAAGCGGTTGTTCTTCTATCTTGTCTTTGGCTACAATCTCTCCTTTTGTCTTCGTTACTATTTTCATAATCTCTAAATAAAAAGGGACGCGTTTCACAACGAATCCCCTTCTTTCTTATATATATGAAAAAGTTTAAAAGGGAGATTTCTAGGATTCTTTAGTACTCCCCACCTGAGCTTTATTACCTCAGACTACCTATTCACTGTAATTACTTACCTAATAGGTTTCCTTCTGCTATCGTAATTTCAAAGGACAAGTATTTTAATTGGTAGCCCCACCAGGGTTCGAACCCGGACTAAGAGGGTTAGAGCCTCCTGTGCTAGCCGTTACACCATAGGGCAGTATTCAGGGCTTCTTTATAGACATGCCCCGTATATGTCTTTATGAACGTTTAAACAAGCCTTTGATACGCTTAACTATTCTCTTACGCCAAGGCAATACTGTCTGACGTGCAGCTTCACAATCTGCAATAGCTTCTTCAATAGTTTTAGTTTCGTCTGTCAAATCCAGAATAATATCTGGCATTTTTGTTGCTTTTTCCATAATCTCTTAATTTGTTTATTAAAACGTTGTTGTTATAAAATTGGGTTATTTTGGTGTTATCTTCCTACACCTATAGATGGTAATTCGAATGGATTAACCTTAGCATCACCTTTAACTCTCTTGGATTTAACTGCTTCTTCAGCTTTAACCATTACTTCAAGTTGTTCTATAGTCTCAATTACTTTACCTACATTAGTCATACCAGCAAGTAGATCTTTAATCTTTCTTTCATCTAGTTCTTCTTCTAATGAGTCTTTATAGTACTTTGATATACTATCTAGTTTGAGTCTCATATTGTTTAGCATAGTAAGAGTAGCTGTATTCTACAAGAATATAAACTCATCTTCTGCTATCTTTTCCTCTACTGTTAGAGGATAATTCTCATCTTTGAAGAATAGATTCTTAAGTCTCTTAGATCTTGCTTCACTATCTACAATAGTCTTTACGTAAGGGCTATTATACTTGTTTTGAAGCACTATATAACTAAGTATGTTAGTAGCATGAGATTTATCTTTATCAAGCTCCCAGAGGGTTCTAAAAGGTGGTATAGCTAACGCATCCTCATGTATTACAACTTTACCTCCCACTAAATCAAATAGTTTCATATTTCCATTTGTATTTTTTATATGATTCCTTTTTACCTTTACAACAAGCTATAATATAACCTTTTTGAAATCCAGTATTATTGACCGCTTCTTTTATAGAATCGAAGGTATTAATTAGTTCTCCATCTAAATTATACATACCTACTGGTTTCTTCCGTTTAATACTTATTTTATTTTGACGGTCATTATAGTTGTTATTATACTTTACAGTGCACCATTCAAGATTATCTACACTGTTGTTAAGCTTGTTTTCATCAATATGATTTATGCTTGGTAAATGAAGTGGATTTGGAAGAAAAGTTAACGCTACAAGTTTATGAACTTTAATAACTTTCATTTTACTATCAGAATATAAACCTACCTGATAATATCCATATTTATCGAGATGTGGTTTTAATATTCTTTCTTTATAATAGCGTCCTCCTCTTCCAGATTCTGGTACAAATCTACCGACTGACATTACACAGCCTTCTCTATTTATCTTATATTTACCTTCGTAGTTAGGAATATCGACGAATAGTTTCATTTAGAAAGGTCTTTGATTACATCAGCTAAGTAATAGTTATCAATTACTACAGGTCTAGTTACATATTTGTCTTCGTCATTGTTATATTTAGATAGAACTATTATAACGTTACCTTCCTTGTAATTTACAAATCCCTCTTCAAGTAAGAGTCTTCCATCTGATTCTGCTACGAATACACTGCGTACATATATATCATTATCCTTGATACTCTTTAATTGAAGCTCTTCCATAGTATCTCCAATAAGCTTGTATTCACAGCTATTACCGATTATTGTTTCCATTACTTATCTTATTTGTTTTATAATTAAAATGATATTCTCTACTCAATCTGTTAAGTATAACTTGAGCTTGTTGTAGAGAGCAATTAGGATCACAGTATTCAGGATTATTCAGATACTTCTGAATCTTCTGTTTGTACAGATCCATCTCCTGTTCTAGGGAGTCCTTCGTAATGTTCATTATATTCTTTTATTAATTGATCTACTAATAATCTCAAGTCTGCTATATGAATATCACTGAATCCTCTAGTTGTATAGATTTCCCCAGCAGGGATAATATCAAATCTATCCAGTATATTAATAGCAATACCTGTACTAGGTTTAGTGCCTTGTTTAATTATATTTAATCCAATACTCTCATCGTCGAATATCGAAGCGTCTTCTATCTTATAGATGCTATTGGTTTCATACTCAAGTTTCTTATGTAGTTCAGCTATTTCCTTTTCTATTTCTATTTCCTTAGCTTCTCTATCTTCAACTATTTTAGCTCTACGTTCTTTCTCCTTATCAGACACTAGACTTTCCATTTCATCAAGTATCTTATTAGTAGAATCTATCTTTTCTTCGATGCGCTTATTTAGTGCACATAACGTAAGGTTCTCTTTAAAAGACTCTGTTTCCCATTTAGGGGCACAATGCATCATCGCAATCGCATTCCATGCGACCTGAGACAAATGTTCACAACCTGTTTCTTCATCCACTTCATGTCCTTTTTCATACTCAAGCAAGTGCCTAAATAAGGCGGCTTTGTATCTATCATAGCCATTTGGAAGGCTTTGCCAAGTATTCTCTCCATATTTCTCAGATCCTGCAGTGTAAACTTTGACAATCTTTTCAATTTCCTTGAGTGGTAGTAAGTCCCATCTGAGTTTCTTGTCAGCGAAATCATTTTTCTTTGCTTCCATATTTATCAATCATCTTTTGACACATCATTTCTGTATACTTAACTCTTTCTTCTAAAGTATTAGCACCTTCTGGTACTATTTCACTGAAGTATTGAGCTAGAGTATTAGTGAACTCTTCATAGGTAATCTTGTCATCTTTGATGCTTTCTTCTATTACTTTAAGCATTTCCTGCATTACTTCAGGAGCATCCTTAGCATTCTCTATCTCCATCTGAATGAAAGCAAGAGACATCTCTTTAGTTAATTCCATTTTGTTCTTTATTAAAGTTCATTACGTATGACCCCATAATGCCAGCTATATGACCAAGTAAGTAGATATAAGGCTCATTCTTATTGTTACTATCAAAATCATCTTTAGCATTCATACCTATTAATCCTTGCCACATTATATCTGTTGCATGACCTGCTTCATGACTAATTATATCAAATAGGTGACGATAACTGTAAGTAATTATCTCTTCATCAAAGAGAGTAAGAGAACCTTTATTTCTAGTCTTTCTTTCTCTAACTACATAAGTAATACCAGCTGCAGAATCAAAATCTAGATCATTTACCTCAATAGGTTCATCAGCTAACATCTTATCTACTGTAGTAAAGAAGTCGAATTTACGTAATACTTCTTCCTTATCTGACAGTACTCCTGTCCATACATTATAAGGATATAATTTTATATCAGTCTTCTTTATCATCACTTACTATTTTGTAGATACTTGCTATAGCTTTATTACTTAGTAAATATAAGTATAGATATACTTCATCTGATAGCTTATACGTAGTATCTGGGGTTATTATTTCGCTAGTAGCATCATTGCAGAATACACTACAATGATCTCTCTAGCCTGTTGGATAAGACATCTTATAGTAGACCATATGCTCTATAAGCTCTGTAACTATCTCAGTCCTTGGGATCTTCGCTAGTCTTACTATTTTTCTTTCCATATGATTTCTTAATTTTGATTTTACCTAAGTAAGTGAATAACAAAGGTCTTTCATCGCATTCTGTGATCCTCCTATTAGCAAATAGGAATGGATGATTACATATAACTTTAACTACCTACAAAGGTACGTTATACTTTTTACTCAGCTCAGAATATATATTCGTTCCAGTTTGTGACATTTGCAAGCTCCTTCACATTATAGAATCTGCTATCAAGCAGAGCATTCAACTTAGATTCTTTATCTCCAAATGTGCCAGGTCTTACTGTGTTTATTAGGGTAAAAAGATCACTACTGCAAGCATCCCATGAGCTTAGCCAAGTGTCTTTATCTTTACTATTGGTAGTAATCAAAGTAAGTAGAGACTTCAACTCTTTCTTACTATAACTCTTTTTAGGTTCTACTACTACACTACCAGAATTCTTGCCAAATACATTAATTAAGGCACATTCATCTCCAAACAGAGTAAAGTAGTTATAAGGTAACTCTTTACCTCTTAGTTTGTACCAGAACTTCTTCAGCCAACCATAATCTTTCTGAAGTAAGATAGCTCCTGGGTTAATTGTAATATATTGTATATTCATATTATTCTTTATCTAGTCTTAGTACGATTGTAATTTGTACTCTGTCTCCAATCACTTCGGGTATCAATGCAGGATTAACTGTCCATTCATCGTCTGCTTTACCCTTTACAATCAGACCTTTATCTCTTAGTCTTCCTATATATCTACTTAGGTTATCACTAGTAATGCCAGTAGCAGTCTTCAGATAACGTCTGTTTTCGGTGCTAATAACATTCTTGCTGTAACCAGGGAGCTTAGGAGTATTAACATCTAATTCGATAAGTAATACCATTAAATCCTGCTCCCTAGTAGTCAGCTAAAGTACACCATCAAGTGATTTGAGGAATTCTCTGTAAAGGTCTGTCTTCTTAACAGTCTTTACAAGTTTATTCATGAATTGATTACTTCTTTGATTTTGTTTAGTACCTTTGTGATATTATAATGTACTGTGTCAGCTTCCACTTTTACACAAGTAGGTATCTCACCTTTATCATACTTATCCTGAACTGTTTTACTGTCTAGTTCGTATTGATCAAGCATTTCATCAATCATCTCAGATACCTTGTTAAGTTTGTCTTCTTCTATAGACATTTCAGGTTCGTTGTCAAATGCTTCCAAAAAGCCTTCCTCTACAAACTCATCTGCAGTCTCTTCATCTACGAACATAGTTCTGTACCCACCATTGGATGTGATATCAAACTCAAACAGATCACTATCTTCATTGTAAGTAAGGACATCACCTTTCTTTGCACATGCAAACTCTTTAATTACTTTATACTGTTTCATAATAATTATTATTTAATAATACTTTTAATAGTCGTTACAATATCCTATACGCTTTAAATGTTAAAAGGTTCTATTATATTAACATTTGTTAACTTATTAAGTATATATAAACAAAAAGGCTAGATCCGCAGACCTAGCCCCACAACAACTATTAATACGCATTAATATGTTATTTTACTTTCTTCTTCGCTACAATATCGTAAGGTTTAACTAACTGACTATCCTTAAACAAGTCAAAGTCCTTAGCAAACTTCTTACCAAATACTACTATATCACCAATATTAATATCAGTATCTTTGTACGCATCTGGTATGGAAAGTACGATACCCAATCTCCACTCTGATTCTACTTCTTTTACTTCTGTCTTAGTCTCAAACTTCTCGAAACCATCTATATCAAGTTCACCTGTACCAACCGCTTCAGTTATCTCTTTCTCTAACATGATCGGTTCCAATGGTTTAACTAGGACATCTTTCAGAGGAATGTATTCCATATTGTTTACTACTGTTTCTAGTACTTTATCTTCCATAATCTAATATTCTTTTACTTCTTTTCATTAACGTACTTTTCATACATTTGTTCCTGATAATCTTCAAATTCTTTCAGAAAATCGAATGTAGTTATGAGTTCTATTCTTCCTTTACCAAATATCTCATCAGCTTTAAGTACGTATATTTTACCATCGTTAAACTCTCTTAATACCATGATGCCAGGAACATAAGTTTTCATACTGCCTACATCATCCCTTAAGTATAACTCAGCTACTTCATCATCCTTACATCTAAGAGCGTTTGTTAATTTTCTAGATCTAACTTCTAACTTTGCTATTTGTTTATTCAAATCAATAGCTTCTCTAGCTAACTTATCTCTATCTATCATTTCTCTACTAGCTTAAGTATGTTACCTGCTGCTACACACTGTCTTAATGCTCTTGGGGGACAAGTCTCTTTCTTTTGAAAGTAACAACCATCACAAAACCCTTTATTAGGTATTACTTCAAATGTCTTCCCTATAATCTCTACTTTTGGATATTCTATCTTACTCATCTGCTTCATCTCTATTACGTCCGTGTGTTACGATAATGGCTATTACAGCCCATAGTATAGCCTATAAAAATCCTATAGTTTCTATCATAGTTATACGTTTACTTTCTTTAAAATAAAGCCTTGTCTGCATAGCTTAGTAATGGAATCTGGACAATTAGGAATATCATATAAAGCACATCCTTCACAAGATTTTCTATCTACTCCAGGTACTAATTGATGTAACCTACTTCTGAAGTTTATATATTTACCATTATAAGCTTCTTCACTTTTATCTACTATTTTCTTTGTCATATTATGCGTATTTACTAATTAACATAAGTAAGGGAGTATATAACTGTCTAATCTGTCTTAGACTGTCATAACTGTTTAGACAGTAACGTAGTATGCTCTTATAAAGTTACTGTTTAGAGTAATAATTTAACATTTGTTATGAACAATTATAGCTATTTATAATCTATTTTTTAACATAATTTATAAAAATTTTTTATATAAAAATAAAAATGGAGTATATTCCTGCGTGTGATGACCAGCAAAGATTCACTCCCCCGTATTTAAAGTCGGCAGGGAACACCCCGAGCGGCTTGTCTGCAAAACGGTTCGTTCCCTTTAAGGTTCGATTGTTCAATGTTCAAAAAATAAATGTTATGGATTGCAAGGTAACTAATTTTCAAGTAAGAGACGAACGAGAAGGGCAACTACCTTTCTTTGTTATTAAAGCGAGAGGAACGCAAGGAGATGAGAACGCAAGTGTTGTAGATGAGGATGGATTTATCAACCCAATGGCAATGCAAAGTCGTGTATTCAACTTCACTAAAACGTTGTTCCCTGGTACACAGGCGCAATGCGATGCACTTGTTGCCATGTATGAAACAGACGAAGACGGAAACGTTACAAACGACGTGAAAATTCGCCTTAAACTGTTTCAATGGGACACCGGCAAAAAGTTCTACATTCTTAATCGTTCGACTGGTGAGTTCTATTCAACCGAAACAGAGAGAGAAGTTGAAAAGGTAGCCGAAAAACAACTAACAGTCAACGGTAAAATCATTGCTAAAGGAATGAAGTACACCACAACTGAGGTTGTAAGTGAGCCCAAATTGTTTGACAAAATCAGCCTTACGTTGTTTTGCAACAAACAAGAAGAGTGTGTAGAAGGTGATGAGGTGGAAATTGCCAAACGTAATTGGCAAACAGGCGTTGCTAATGGCATCTATGTTATTGCTGACAACCAGTAGTATGTGAGTGAGGGAGGTAGTGTTCCTATCTCCTCACATCACTATGCAAAACACAATTGAACATTAACATAGCAACTTTAATATATAGCCTAAATTAAATTCACTACATATGAACGACTTTTGTGTTTACATCGAAACAACCTACTGTTTAAACAACAAAAAGATAACTACAGTAGATTGTATGATTCCATCTCCTATGTATTTACTCCCTAAACATGTTAGAGAGAAAGCAATAAACATGTACAAATCAGTAGTAGAATGTGAATCACAGTCAGCCCAAGAATTACGTTTCAAAGAGTTTGAGCTATATGTATCGAACTTTTATACTTGGTATGGTGTATCCCCATTATCTGTACAAGCAGATATTGAGGATTACTATTTTTTCAATCATAAATTAAATCAATTATAGTTATGTTTGGATGGGCAGTTTTTGTTATCTATATCATAGTAACATTTGTTCTATGGTGTGCGGCTCCTGATACAGACATCTTTCTGATGTACTATGTAATCGAGAGTCTGATTGCAATGGCTATTATGGCAGTTGCATATCAAGAGAAGTGATAGTCTTTAGATAGGCTGTTATTTACAATTGGACAGGTAAAGAGAGTGAAGCCATGACAACTCTTGCATCTTGGTGAGGTGCACCTGTCCTTTTTCAGATACCAATTATTAACAATTAAATATATGACGACAGATAATGAATTCAAATTCTGTATCGCCTTTGCAGTAGTACTATTATTAGCCAGCATTATCTGTTATCATTTTGTAGGCATATGAAAATATTTATTGCAAAGTATCCAGGTAAATACCCAGGAATGGGTGGAGGAATGATTATAGTTGCAGCTAATTCATTAAATGAGGCTGTAGACTATGCAAGACCATATAGCAAGGATTATACTATTGAGTATTTTCATGAGGCTAACAATATATTGTACTCTGGTGAAGCTGGAGTAATTGCGGAAGATCATTACGATGAAATATAAAAGATATAAAAAACTCAATAACTTCCCAAGATATTGAGGGCACCAGTTTCTTATAATAGTGTAGTTGGCAGACGTAAGGGCGTACTCAGCTGCCGTGTGAAGCAGTGAATTCTGTGGACTGATAGAGAACGTGTAATATTCAGGCTATGCGTTACGTAGTTATAAGTTTTAGGTGTAAAATACAGTTTTTGATAAACAGATTTGTCGCAAAGTAACTATTCTGTGAAATGCAACTTACTTCTTATGTTGTGAAACATACACGCCACGTTACAGTTATAATAGTATAAGTTAGGTATGCCCTTATAAAGACTTAGGTAACGCTAAGGACTATACTATTATAACTCTTTTCTTAATGCAGCTACGAAAAAGCCGTGACAAGCCGGTTATATGGAAATGCAGAGTCAAGAAGCTATACCGCTTTATTATGCACAAATAAAGTTAAAGATTGTATAGTAATCCACGTGGTAGAGGCACAGTTAGGTTCGCTGTGGTGCAACTCTTATTAGTAACTAATCCAAAGCAAGTATAATGGAGAACAGGTTTTAAACTATTTTTAGGCAGATAAAAAATAGTACTTGACAGTCTGACACTAACTGAACAATAAGTGTTAACGGGCTAGCGTAAATGAATGCTACATAATTCTAGCAGTGCAACCTCATGATAGGTAGAGTATCCGGAGATGATAATCCGAAGCACAAAGAATTGTCAAAATTAACTCTCTACTGAATCACAGCCTGATACGTTTAAGGGTAGCGTGTGCAGGTAGAGAGTTATTTAAATAGAGTAAGAGAAAGAGACAGTGCAACGTCAGCATATGAAAGTATGTAATAGCATAATTAGTGCAATAATGCGCTTACTCTATTTTTTATATTGTATTAACTTAAAATCAATTAATTAATAGGAGGTAATAAAAATGAGGTATTGGTATTGTAAAGATACATCCGACGGTCAAACATGGTTATACATGGGTACTATCAGACCTGTAAAGGATGAATCTGGAGACTGGACGTGCAATGATGACGAAGAGGGTCCTACTGATTGGCTTAGTAAAGAAGACATTGTGGATCTATTTGGAGAAGATGCTGCTAGACAACTCCCTGACATTAATCCAGGGAAAATAGTAGAGATAAGAGTCACATTCACTATTGAAATTAAGCACTAACTATTAAAATCAATTTATATGGGATTAACAACAATTCAAGACTTCGTAGTAGATACTCTGATTGAGAAACAGAGTATAACTAAAGAAAAACTCAGTAATGCATTAGATCAAATACTGAGTAGCGAGGGAATAAATAAATTTCTCGGTCTATTAATTCAAGAAAAACCAGTGGATAAAAAGTTAAACAAAGGGTATGGAATCTCATTAATAAGTATCGAATCAGACTGGAATTCAAAGGCAAAGGCTATCAAATTTATCAGAGATAAATTCGGTATAGGTTTAAAAGGCGCTAAGGATTTAGTAGATGCTACTACTGTTGATCTTCCATTTTATATGAGTGAACAATTAACTAATGAGGTTATTGATGAATTAACACATATTGGTGTTAGCTGTGCAAAAATCTATTATTAAAATTATTATAGTTAATACAGTAGAAATACTGTATCTTTAAGGTGAGAATCCTTGACATTCCTATGGGGCTTATATCTCTTCAATCGGTCTAATTAACCTACATACAGAGAAGAGTATTAGTGCAGATGTAAAAATTAGGATATACTTGACAGCTATTGATATCTAAAGCTGTTTTAGAGTGAATAAAGTTGCCGTATGTAGAGGATACCATCCGCCTCTACCATCCTTATGGTTTATTATGTAGTTCTGTTTAGTTGAGAACTTTTTTTTAAATTCATGTGTGTCACAAGAGTGTGATATCAGTACGCTTGTCTGTGAAGATAGGCGTATTTTGTTTAGTAACTAATATTAACAATATATGAGTGTATTTAAACAAGGTCTTATTGTACTAGTGATAGGAATATTATTGCTAGCATTCCCAGAAATAGTTACTCTAGGTATAATAGAAGATTGGTTTATTGCTATGGGTGTAGTATTGATATTTGTAGCTATAATAATAATACTATCTGATATGATATATAGATCATTTGGGAGTAAGTAAATTATTAATCATTAAAATATCAAATTTTATGAAGAAAGAATTAAGTATCCGACATCTTGTAATAGTCACAATGAATTTGAGATTATTACAATTCTTAATTAAGAAAAAAGTTTTAAGTGCTTTTCTCGATAATTGTGAAAAGAGAATGTTCGATGGGAAAGTAACAATACTACAAGCCTGCCAAAAAGATAAGAGATCTGTTTGTGATTGGGGTGTAGGAAATTATTTCAGTTGGGAATGCTCAAATGAAGGCTATTGTTACTGGCAAAACCTAAGTACTGAACTTAGTCACAATAAGAAATATTAATAATGAAAAAGAAAAAGGTAAGTTATAGACACATTGTAGTAGCTACGATGGATCTAAGATTATTGCTATTCTTAATTGAGAGAGGAGTGCTAACAAAGTTTCTTGATAACTGTGTAAAAGGTATCTGGTATCAAGATACTATGGAATGGATAACAAGAAAATTCAATCACACTACACTGAAAAAACAGAAAGTAGGTATAGAAGATTACTTCTCTTGGGCACGTTCTCCAGAAGGTCATAGTTATTGGAATGATTTATTTAATGAGTTCTATCATGAGTATTCTTAATAGAATAAGCAAGAGTCTTCTAGTAATGATAATCATTGCTGGATGTATATACTTTGGTTATACTTTGTTTAAAGAAGAACCACATAAAGTATATAACTTTACTGAACTGATCACTACTTACAAGAATTGTATTGTTGTAGGTAAAACTGAAGTGCATGATGTACCTAAATTGTATCTTATGAACCCTTACATTAGTAGAGGTGAATATAATATGATTGACTACACTGTATATGTAACAAGAATAGTATACAATAATACATTTATTGGTGATACTATTGGTAAAACTAAACAAACATTTATTAGAAGTGATTAAACTAGACAAATTAACCTATAGACATGCGCTATTAGTTGCAATGCCTATTGAGCTATTACAAGTATTAGTTCAATACAATGCGCTTGCTGATTATGTAGATTGTATATTATCTCTACAAGATAATGAATACACTCTAGATAAATTAGTAAGTAGAAAGGACAATAATCAACGTATGCCTAAATACATACGATATGAGGCATTGTCACAATGGAATCCTTCATATTATCTGGCTTGGCATATTGCATGTGATGATATACAGTATTTATATGATCAGGCAATAACTAAGAGAATATACAATTAATAACTAAAACAAATTTTTTATCAAGAAAATGAGTAACAAGAAGTTTTTCACTATCTTAACAGTAGTATGCATCCTCATTGTGGGAGCAATCTTCGCTTTAACTACAGATGTAGTTAGCGATGCAATTAATCATTTCCGTGGTACGGAAAAGGTTGAACAAGTAGTAACTGATACTAAAGAGGAAGTTACTGAGTATACAATTCAAGACGTTCTCGATATGCGAGAACAAGAACGAGAGTATCGATATCTTGATTCTGTGTACATGGACATTCCTGATATACCTCTTATTGCTATATTAATGCGATTCGGAACAGATATGTCGCATACTGATATCAGTAAGGAGTATTTGCTTAACAGGAAGAATTATGATAATGTAGAGTTTGGTGCGCAAATCCGTGATGCTTACGAACACACACGAGTCTACCAGCCGGATTCTATACCGATAAAAGCCAAAAATGATACTGTACTGCCAAACCAACAGTAAATTTTGTCTAGCCTAAGTTCATATAGTCTGTGAAGATAATATGGACTGTCTTCAGAAGATGACAAACCTGTGGGGCGTAAGTAATAAAGAGTTCTGAAAGATTGCAGGTAAGAGTATGCACTTATTGGCAATATGCATACCAGAATAATTTATTACGATCGTGCAGACGTTAAAATCAGGTACACCAATAAGATTTAGTTTGACAGCTATTTCTGATTATGTGTTAAAACTGTTGGAGAGTCATATTAAACAAGTAAGAATATGGAACATTGAATCTTTACTCTTATTAACAAATGACAACAAAAGGGGCAAACAGAGGTTTGCAAAAAGTAAATACCTACTTAGAAAATCCTGGTATTGGGTCGTCGTCATATAATAAGTTAAATCAATTAAATTATTAATATTATGTAGAATGAAAAAGTTAATTAAACGAATCAGAATGTACTTCAAACTGCATGCATTACGCAGAAGAAGTAAAGAGCTTGCTTTCGACAGTTTAGTTACTAGTCCAAACAAGTTCAATCAGGTATCTAAAGAAATAGATTGCTTGATTAAAGGACATAAATGGAATCATCCGTTTAATCCTAAAGGTAAGATGGATAAGACGTTCAAGGAACGCTTATACTGTACTCACTGTGGTGTATACTTCCATGAACATAAGTATAAAGATCATGAGTAAATTTATCCAACTAAAAGTTCGTAGATGGAAGGATGATATGCCTCATGATCACGAGATGTGTATAAATGTGAACTGTATAGAGACAATAATAAACAATATAGATCTAGAATATGTAGAAATACATACTAGAGATGAAGTATATTGTGTATTAAATGACTATACTGATATATTAATCGATTTATTTAAATAACATTATCAAAATGAAAACAAATATCTTAATTGTAGCCTTACCTGAGTATGTAAACGCAGAAGAAGTAATTAAACAAATTGGTGAATTGCTTCAAGGTCCAGATCAAGTTAGTGCCATCTTTGTTACTCCTAGCGACTTAATGTCTCTATCTGATGGAGTACGCCCAATAGCTACTAAACGAACTCGTAAACAGAGTAGGTTTGAAGAAGCTGTAATCGGTATTATTGATGCTATTCCTGATCATGAGGTAGACTGCCCTGCATTTCGTGCTACATTCCATGAATTGTCACTGAAAGGCACAATTGACAAAATAGTACTCGAAACTATTGCTATGGGGCCGAAAAGCAAGAATGATTTCGAATTCCTGCATAAAAACAGTGCAGAAGGAATCGTAACCCTTGCACAGACTGCACTCGCAATGATCAATAGCATAGGAGGGTAATATCATGGGAAAGACGTTTAAAGAATCATATGGATCTTCTCAATTAAGAGAAGAATACCTTAAGAAACAGAGAACTAAATCCCGTAGTAAGTCTAAATTACAGCCGTATGACCGTAAATCATTCAAATCTTTCAGTTATGAGTAGATTACTAGGCTACAAAGTTGTAGAAGATACTAAGAACAATCGTTTGAAGAACGACTGTCCTTCACAGTGTGACGGAAGTCACTGTGATGTATGTCAATTTGGAACTGACTATTCCAAGGTGATACAAACTAAAACTACTGATGCTATCTCGCCAGAGGCATACGGTAGAGATTTTTATTAACCCTAAACAAGTTAGTATGGTGAAAGTCAATCCCAAACTACTACTTATCTAACCAAAACCCTAATAGAAATAGTTAACACTAGAGTACAACGGATCATACAACGATCAACCAGGTATGCTACCTAGGTCAGGTGAAGGAAAAGGGGTTGCCTCTTGAATATGACATGCGAATAGAGAGGAAGTAGTAGTTTTTCAAAGAAATTAAGACATTGACTGTTAGGTCTATTGAATCGTCGTATGGACGGGGCTATCGTATGCCCCCAGCTCCACTACGCTTTGCGTCACCTTATTTAAGGGGCTGAACGGTTTTGACAGCGACAATAGAGGATATAGAATAGGTCAATAAGCTGATAACTGGCAATTATAGTTATATCACGGACTATACTCGTATTACAGCATAATATGAGAGTCCAACGGCTAAGCTAATGTCGTAAAAAGCAGGAGTAAGTAGCTTTATTTGGATTAGAAGCGTCAACACTGATAAGGTTGAAGGAAGGGTGTTCGAGTCTCCCTCTTACTACAAACTTAATTATCAAAATTAAATGTTAAACTCAAAAGATGTGTGATGAGTGCAATTGAAGTAATTCCCTGGGTTAAATTTAATAAACCAGGAATCAAAGAAGATGTAGAACAAATGGTTGAATCTTGCACAAGTAAGATGGACTTTGTTTCTAAAGTAAAGACTAAGTATGATCTTAGCTTAGCTGATGCTAATGTAGTAGCCAACAAATTTTATCAAAAAAAGGAGGTATAAAAAATGATTGAATTGAAAACAGCTGGCTTGTACATAGCCAATGGTAAGAAGACAAGTATTCTTATCCGTGTAACAGGAGAATATCCTATGCTGAATATCGTCAGCGGTGTATTACTGAATGATATGCAAAGAGATGGTACTATTACTAAGCTTGACTCCAGTAGTCTGGAGATCCAAGATATTCTTAGTAATCCTAAGTCTTACGTGTTTGACTATCCTGCCGTTGGAGATGCTATCAACAACGAGGAAGGATTAGAAGCAAGTACTTCTAAACAAATTGAGTACAGTGAAAATGTATTCAGTAATTGGGTAGAAATCTACGATACGTATCGTAAGATGCATCCACATGAATGTGATATTAAGATGTTAGCTGTAATCATCAAAGAAGGTTATGGAAAACGTCAGGCTGATCTGATTCTCAAACAGATCAAAACTCGTATGAAAACCCGTGGTATCATAATAGCCTAATGTCACCGTCACTCTATTTAACTATAAATCTCGATGAGGTTTATAAGAGACATGCTTTAACTGTACCAGTACTAACTACTCCTGATAGGTGTATCCCTTTCATGTTAAATGGAAGAGAATATTGTACAGGCAAAATGAATTTCGGAAAGGCATGGTATGCATTCCTAAGAGATGAAACCTCTGATGGAGCAATAATGCGTGGATTGCCAAATTCAATTGAAATGCAGATCAAACACCCTAGTATTAGAACAATTGTAGATTGGATTACTGATAAGTTATTCGAACCTATGATTACTAATGCAGAGTTTGCACAGTCTAAGACCGAATTAGTTCGGTTAAGAATTGCGGTTAACATGATTAATTCTTTATCTTATTTAAGTCATAATGATAAAATATTATGGACTAATTGGGTTCAAGAATTATATTGGGAACGCAAGAAGGTACTACACGAGTGGTATCTACAATATATATTACCTTTTTAAGGTTATCTATTGACAAAGGATTACGATTATTGGTTTAATCGTAGTCCACTAAATTGGCGCACTATGAAAGAAGATGAAAAGCTTCTGATTGAGCAAGCCAAAGAGGGTTCCGAAAGAGCTTTTACTACACTTTATAATACTTACAAAAAGACAGTATGGTATACCGCTTTAAAAGTCGTAGCCAATACAGATGTTGCAGATGACATTACATCAATGGTATTTACTAAAGTATATACAAAGCTTGATACTTATACTCAACATATTTCATTTGAGATGTGGTTGAAAACTATTACAGTTAATACTGCAATAGATTATATAAGACGGAACAAAAAAGAGAAGTTAAATAACTATATTGATGAAGAAGATTCTACGATACAGTTGGATGCGCTAGATCATAGCCCTGAAGACAAGTTAATATTCCAGCAAAATATTGACATCGTAATGGAGTGTATACCCCGTCTTAAGAAGAGATATAGGGATTTAATTTATGCTAGATTAGACGGTAAGTCTTACCAGCAAATTTCAGAAGAGCTTGCTATACCCGAAGCAACAGTTAAAGGCTGTTTGAATAAGGCACGGCAACGTCTGAAACAAATGTTTAACCAATATTAACCAATACTTACAATTTATGGCAAATACGTTTTTGATGTTGCTAGCTGCAACTATCGTACTCTTCATCATCGCAAGATGTATGAGAGATGCCAAGGCCTTCGCTAAATTTATGGCCATTTTAGCAGTAGGTCTTATCGTAGGTACAGGATTAAAGTCTGCAGTTAGTTCTGCAGACAATACTCCTGAGAAAACTGTAGTGACTACTGCAGTGGCTAATCCCACACACAGTTCTACATCTCCTTTTGTATTGGAGAGAGTAGATGCCAATCTGGACTATGTGAGTAAGGATACAATAGCCAGTGACAGTGTAGTAGTTGAGGCAGAAGGAATACCTACAGGGAATAGAGAAAGTGCGTTTATAGATGATTCTTGAAAGCCTGTTCAAGCAGGAATTTTGTTATTAATTATCTATAGTATTCACAAGTTTTTAATCTTTTAAAAAAATCATTATCAAAATGGCAACAAAGAATAAAAAAGCAGAAAAAGCAGCAAAAGATTTAGCAGCTAAGAAAGCTGCAGAAGCAAAGAAGGCAGCAGAAATCGCTGCAAAAGAGGCAGAGGGAAAGAAAGAAGAGACTCCTGCAGATGGTCCAGCTCCGGAATCCGAAGTTAAGCTAGCTGCAACTGAAGCGCCCGCTGTACTTACTGCAAAAGAGAATAAGAAAGAGGATAAAAAGTCCTCAGGTAGTAAACCAGCTCCTACAGCAAAGAAGGAAGAAGAAGTTATTATTCCTGAAGAGGTGAAGAAAGAAGACACCAAGAAGGAAGAAGTAGCTCCTATTCCGTCTATTGCACGTGGACTCCAGAAGATGGCAGATGGTGAACGTATTGACGCAAATCACAAAATCGATTTGATGAAGATGGTTCACAGCGAGTATATTGCTAATCCAAATGCTCCTGCTCAGCTTTCACAAGCTATGAAGAAGCAATTTGACATCATGGCTTTGATGGCTTTGATGCAGTATAATGCTCAGTTGGAAGATGACTTCCAGTCCCTTGGAGTAAGAGTAAATAACACTATGGCTATCCAAATGGAAAAGATTGCCCGTGAAACGCTTGGTATTACTTTGAAAGGTTTGCCGGCACCTGACGATCCTAACCAGATGATTATCAACTTCCCTGAGTCTATTCCTGCAGACATGAAAAAAGAGGTGAAGAAGGATATGGAAGCTGCCAAGATCGAAATCCCCGAACCGGATCCGAAGATGGACAACAAGACCAAGCTTGCTACACTCCGTTCTATTTTCGCAAAACAGAATGGTGGTGGAATAGGTAGCAATATCTTAGCAGGCATCGATTGGGCTCGCAAGGCATTCTCTATCAATGTAGAAGAGAAGAAATCAGTAGTATTTGCTAACATCCTTCAGCAAGGAGTAGAAGGTACTTTGATCCGTGGTTTGCGCACTATGCCTATCGGTAAATTGAATTCCGAACATTCTCCTCTCGGTGTACACGCACTGTTGAAAACTTGGCTTCCTACTCTCCCTGATCAAGAGATTGCGGAAATTGCTCAAGTTGCAATGGCTTATGGAATCGAAAAGAGAACAGCTGATTGGAATGAAAAGGCTCCGGATGACCGAAAGACAACTCTTGAGAAGGAGCTCGATTGGTTGAACAGTGATGTTCTTACAGGTATCTCTGGTGATGTTATCGACGCTATTCTTTCTAAGAAAGAAGATCTCATTGTAAAAGATCCGAAGAAATCTTTGGATGTTCGAATTGGGACTGGCGCTATTCGTAAAACACTCGTTGCTGCATATGGCGATTCCGACAGTATCTTGAAAGATAAACTCAACGAAATCGTTAAGTATTACGCTCGACCGATTGTGCGGTTGTCTAACTACGTTGACAAATCTGCATACGCTGACGCAGCAGCAAAATAGTTTCACTCAATGAAACGTTTGAATTTATTCTTAGCACTGTTTGTGCTTAGTTTGGGAGCATTCATTGGATTTAATTCCAAAGCTCCGAGTCAAGCCTTGATGGCAAGTGATCAACCGATGATTCGCTGGGTAGACGTACCTAAGAGCAGTCCGTTGGAACTTAATATCAATCTGAGCAAAGACTCCGTATCGATCAGTGGTAACGCTGACAATGCATCAGTTACGATAACTACGAAGGAAGATGTCAAAGTCGTTCCTAAGTACATTCTCAAGGAAGTGGAGAAGCCTATTTATATAGCTAGCTCTTTATCCAATAAGGTAATTGACAAATTCTGTCCATTACAAAAGCCAATTCCACCTAAGTGGGATTAAAAACCATTCGCTTGAGCCTGACTAAGCCGTGTAGAGTGAAAGTAGTACATGATACCGAAATGTATATTAGATAGCTAGAACTAACTAGTATTACTATAGTATGATAACTTATTGTGTTACGAACTACTTTGTAACTGAAGAAGCAATAAGAAAATGGGAGAGCGTGCGTAACCCATAAGTGAGAACCGAACTGGTGACTAAAAGACGCAGATATGGAAGCAGCAGCTATCGTATCTAAACAAGGCAAGGAGTATCGTTTACTTCTATACACATTCGTTGGCTGTATCAATAGCTAAATCACGAGGGAATGTGAACACGTGCTGTTAAAAGACGCTGTTATCTTGACTAAGAATCGACTAGCATTCTAGGGATGGCTCCAAACCACCCTTGCTTGGGCGGTAACCAATCCGTTGGGCTAAAGAATACTAACCTAGTGTTCTACATATATCACGTTAGGGATTAAATATTTACGCTGTAGTCTACTTCTGTTGTAAGGAAGATTAAAAATATTTGAGAACTATTAAATTGGAAGTGAGTACTATTAAGTATAATACATATGTATATGAAGGGGTATATCTATATTATTAATGAGCAGAATTTGAGAAAGACATGGCTGAGTGGCTATGGCCCATATAATATCTCGTTGTAGGAGAGTTATATGACAGGTTAACCGGATTAGGTGACAAACCTATACGCAATACAGTGAACGTTAGAGTTAGCTGTTTGGGAGTAATCCCTATGGAAAGTAGATTGCGTGTCTAAAGCTTATAAGAATTCATAGTATAGTTGCAATTACTATAGTGTTTATGACGAATAAGCATAATGATTAGAAGGTTAATAATATAGAGAAGTGACTTGTTAGTGATGTCACTATAAACCGAACGTGCTTTGCACTGAGGATATAAACTAACTAGCGCATGAAGTCCGCGAAAAGACTATTTGTAGTTAGGTATATGATTAGTATAAGTATATCTATAGGAAACAAAGGAATGTGGTCTTGAGCCCACAATTAAAACTCAAGCAAAGTAAAGCAAAGTTATCTTTAAACTAAGGCTCCCTATAAATAATTAGGTAACGGCTATGCACTCCAGCATAGAGCAGGACGTTACAAAGGGTTCTAAGGGTCTGACACGAAGCAGATTGGACTATGTCTGTGAATTGCCTCGATGAGCAGCTTGCGTATGGAGAATACGAAGAACGTAAGTCTCGTTGATGAATGACTACGCTGAAACGAACAGCTATAACAAATAAGGAGAGTGTAAACATGTTTAACTTTAAAAACAATTGGGAAGTTCAATGGTAGTACTATGACAAAGTATAAGCCACCCCGCTATCGAAGTATCTTGCTACAAGAAATTCCGTAAAGTAATGCTCGCAAAGTATTATGTATGGAGATCGCTGAGACCATTATAGTATCTCTCATTAGGATATTGGTTGAATGGTTGGAAATACCATGAGAAGAAGTAGTAACCCAGGATTTATTGCAATGCTGGAAGTGAATTGTCCAAAAGTGGGCGTCTTGAAAAATTAGACGGCTTTTGTTATTGGAGTTTGGTAACGTTTCTCAACTGAAACGACCCTCATTCAAAGAATGTTGTAAGCCTATATGCCCGTAGATAGTATCGTACTATTGATGATGGAGCCCTTTACATCTTTGCATCAAATTGCGTTGTAAGGTACGGCAAAAGAACAGGGAAACGGTTGTAGTACGAGTCCCCTTAAGTAAAATCTCGAACTGCATTACATATCGTTATCAGAAAAGTAGAAGTAAATAAATGAAGAACAGTTGACTCATCCGTCTGATGAGTAAAGTCCTACGGGGAATACTGAGGGAAGAAATATCATCCCGTTCTAGTAAGGAGTTTTACTATACTATCACAAATTTTTCGTATAATCTCATATTTTATCAAATTTTAACTCGAACATGTGTTACCTTATGTTATTGAATTAACCACTATCATTCATAGCTTATAGTAAGCGGCTTTTAAGAGACTAAAGCATAGTGACGAAAATGGGTAGCACAGATATTTTTTTAACAATTAACATAGTATTAATCAGGATTTGTTTCTCGCTAAGAAATCAATCTTAAAATCAAGAAGGAGAAATTAAAATGAATAAACCGAATATCGATTTGTCCAAATATCGCGCAACGTTGGAAACTTGGAATCTGACAGGTAAGAAAATCTTTACGATTAAGTCTGAACCTGTTGACTTGAACTATAATGACAAGGTGAAGGAAAATGATCCGACCCGGACCGTTAAGCCTATCATGAAGTATTTCATCGAAAGTACAGAAATCTTCAGTACTGCTGTTGTAGTAGCACCGGACGGTGTAACTCCGCTTATTGAGCTGAATGGTAATGCATCATTGCAGTTCAAGCTTGTTCCGGCGAAGTTCAAGGAAGTAAAGATGGAAACCGTTGTCGAAGCTTTGGAAGCAAGTTCCAAAGATGGACGTGAGCCGATTTTGTTCAGCGATTGTCTGAAATTGACTGAACAGTGTAACAAACTGAATGCAATGGAAAAGGCGAAACTTGAGAAGATCGCTGAAGAAGCCCTTGCACAATGTGGTTTGTTGGACGATATCAACAAAATGCAGACAGCCGAATGCGATAAGTATTACTCAGAGCTCGGCTATAACGCTTAACATTTCTCGTAACAACTGTTATGAAAAAAGTATTAATCAGCGAACCGAAACGAAAGCTGTTTGAACTCTTACTACAGGATCATCGAGTCAGTACAATTGTAATGACTAACAACGAAGTTCCTGCGTCTATTAAAGTTAACACAGATGGAAGTGTTACCTTTGGACGAACCCCAAAGAAATGGTGGAATTTCTTGTTTGGGGATACAGAGACAAAAGATTTCGAAACGGTTTGTATCCGGATGGCGAAAGCCTTTGCTAAGTATCTTCCACCTGGAAGTGGCTTGGCTGGAAGTCTCACTCAAGAGATTATTCGTAATGCTATTGAGGAAGAAGACTATGAAAGTGTAATTGATAAGTTTGTTATGTATGCATTTCTAGGTGTAACGGAAGGCGATTACAAGCTTAATAAACTAAAGCTGATAGACGAAGACCCACGACAACAGCGTAAAAATGATCGTGGTCAATCCAATGTGAGCTACTATGGTACTGCCTATGTAGATCTCGGAGGAGGTCAGATTCCAATTGGAGTCCGGATCGAAAAATAAAAAGCGAGTGTCAGATGGACGACACTCAAACACTTCCTTTTTAAACTGTCAAGTACCAGGTGTAACGGTACTTTATTTTTTAAAACCTAAAGCTCAAGACGATGGGTCGAGCTTATAGGTTTAAATTAATATTTATAACTATGACACATAAAGTATATAACAAATGTCTTTATACATGGATGAGAGATATTGATACTCACGTCGAACGTATAGAAGTGTATGATGGAACTACATTCTATCCTACAAAAGATAGCAAGGAATGGAACGAAGATACTATTACATTTGAGTACCGTCAAATGTATACTAATAGTACATTACCAGTACAAAGGTTCCGTATTACTATTCATCGTAAAGATATTAAGCAGATAGTAATGTGGAATAATTATAAGTATACTCACAGAAGATGCAAACATTGGCATTAAAAAACCGTTCGTGGATGATGACCGTAAGGTTAATAAGGCAAGCCTGAAATAATAAGGGCTATTCCTTCGATGGAACCACGAGCACTACAGGTAAGCGATCTAATATACTGAGTTAATTAATCAAGTAGAAATTAAATAATATCAATATATGAAATCAATTACAACAAATATTAAACCGAATATCCTCATTACTAAACGTGATAAACTTACTGATGAAATTAGTCGCTACTGGCGAATCATCAAAACCGAGAATGTGATTAAGAAGGGTTTCAAACGTAACTATGATCTGAAGGCATTACTTGTAACAATTCGTGCAATGTATGATGAGCTTCTTATCGTTAAGTTGCGTATCCAGTGTGCGAATATGGGAATGAAGTTCAAGGATCTTCCTAAAGATGCTAATATCATTAACATTTACAAACTGTCTTCTCTCAACGAGTATTACGTAAAACTCGGAGAATTGATTGAGAAACACACTATTAATCCGGTTCTAAAGGCAAAGAAGGGCAAACGTGCTCTTACAATTACTGAAGAACTAACTCGTAGTTATCTGCGTGGAAAACAGAATGAGTGCACATTGAATTTGAATGAATTGCGCAAAGCAATTGCAGATTTCAATGACAATACGGATCTGAGTGATGATTCTGCTCCGCTGTTTTTGATAGCAGCATAAAAGAAATATAAAGAAATTGCTAGAATAACATTTTTATTTTCATTATGACTAAGCATAGGCAGGGAGAGTACGTACGGGAAATCTTAAAACATTAACCTGTCTATGCTTTTTTAACAACTTAAAAACATTTTATATTATGAATAAGACTGATCAACAGAAAAATAATAAATATATCAATTACTGGACTAAGTCTGGTAATTCAAGCAAAGAAGCTAACAAGAGTATTAAGTTAGAAATCGTTACAAAATATACCGACAAGAACGGTGTAGAGCGTACACGAACAACATATCGTCATCCTAACTTGAAGGATTTGACGTTTGAAACTGGACCTGCAGTTAAGAAAGGTCTGACCGAAGAACAAAAGATCGAACGATTTGAGAAGGCAAATTTTAGTGACTATCACAATAAGCTAGTTGCTCATTCCTATGGAACTCCGAAGAATATTGCTAAGCAGCAGGCTCGTATTGCCGCTCATGAAAGTAAGATTGCTGATATTATTGCTGAGAAGCGTGCTCGTAAGCTTGCGAAGACTCAGGAACGCAATGTAAATAAGAATAACCTTCTTATCATCTGTCGTACTAATAGTGAAGGAAAACCTTACGCATTCAGTATAACACCGAGTGCTAAATCGTTGGATGCCTTACATAAAGATGCAAAGGGGATGTTGCCATTCCTGGAAAAGAATATGAATAACTTCTTCTCTATTCAGATTTGGGAACGTGCTGAGTATCTAAAGCATATGGCTCATGAAACCGCTAATTATCGTTATTGTATATATGCCAAAAATAAAAAATTAGCAGCGTAATGTTAAAACAGAATCCAGATCAATTAGACTGTATCTACATCAAACGTGATGCAGATAAGTTAATCAGAGTGAATACCGAAATTCGGTATGGTCAAGCAGTATTTAATACAGCATACTCTATGTTCCCAGAAGCCTCAAATTGTTTGAGGGGAACTAAATACGATTGCTTCTTTGATGATTCTAAAGTAGATTTGTTTCTATTAGAATTACAAACCGTAAAGGTTTAATTAGACAATAAAACAATAATTAAAAAGGATCCTATATAGCTCAGTGGATAGAGCCGCTAGAAATAGTGTGATTTGCGCCAGTTCGAATCTGGCTATAGGAGCAAAAATCTAAACTTTAATATATGCAAATACGTGGAAAAGCGGTATTTGTATTCGATATCGAGGTATTTCAAAATATCTTTCACTGTTCTGTTAAAGATACAGAAACAGGCGATATCTATAAGTTTGAGATTTCTCAAAGGAAGAATGAACTAAGAGAATTAGTTAAGTTCTTCAAGCAAGTAGACACTTATATTAAGTGGGGAGATTTCTATACTACAAATCTAGAAATAGATTCAAGAGTTATCTTCTGTGGGTATAATAACCTACATTATGATAATCCAATTATAAACTATATAATTGAGTATGAAGATAGATTGATGAGTTACAATGTAGCTACTATATGTAGCTCTCTATTTAATTTAAGTAAGACTATAACTACATCTAAGGACGATGACATAGATGCATGGAAACATTGGAAGTATCAGATATGGTTTGATACTTTTGATTTGCTTACTATGTTATATTCAAATAAACTTAGAGTAGGTTTGAAGGAGATCCAAGTAACAATGCAATATCCTAATGTACAGGAGTTTGTATGTGATTGGTCAAAGCCTCTTCCATTAGAGGATTTCGACAGTATGATAGAGTACAATATTAATGATATTGAGTCTACTACTGAATTGCTTAATAGATGCAAGAAAGATATTGATTTGCGTATCGCTATTGAAAATGAATACGGAGTACGAGTCCTTAGTAAGGATGGTGTTAACATTGGAATGAAGATTTTAACTAAGAAGTATCTCGAAAAGACAGGTTTGTCTTGGTGGGATATAGAAAAGCTAAGATCTCCAATGGATTATATACCATTAAGGGATGTAATATTACCGTTTATCAAATTTGATAGTCCAATACTTCAAAGAGTGCTAGATGACATGAAAAGTCAGGTAGTTTCTCCAGGTAGAAAAGGATATGAAAACAACTTTGTTTTCGAAGGATTACGTTATACCGTAGGAGTAGGAGGGATACATTCTAAGAATGATCCTGAAATTATTATTCCTAAGGAAGATGAAATGCTTATAGACATCGATGTCGCATCACTATACCCCAGTATGTTAATCGAATATGGATTCTATCCTAAACATTTAGGTCCAGAATTCCTTGAAGTATATTCTCAAATCAAAGATGAGAGAATAGAAGCGAAACATAATGGAGATAAGGTAAAGAATGAGACATTAAAGTTAGCGTTGAATGGTTTATCAGGTAATCTACAGAATGAACATAACTTCTGTTATAGTCCATATGCAGTAATGCAGATTCGTATAAATGGACAATTGCTATTACTAATGTTAGCTGAGAAATTAACTCAAATAGGATGTCGAATCGTCCAAGCTAATACAGATGGTTTATTTGTATTACTTAAGAGAGACAGCTATCAAGAAGTCAACAACATTTGTAGAAATTGGGAACAGCTTACTAAACTTACTCTCGAAGAAGATCGTTTTGAAGCTATGTACCAATATGCTATTAATGATTATATAGCGGTTAAGGAAGGATATAGCGAAAGCAAGAATCCTGATTTAATCAAAACAAAAGGCATGTTTATTACTAAAGTATTATTAGGTAAAGGATTATCCGCAAAGATAATTCCTGAAGCTGTAATTAAATACTTTGTAGATGGAATACCTGTAAAAGAAACTATTGAAGGTTGTAAAGATATTAAGAAATTCTTAATGTCTGAAAAGACTGGAAAACAGTGGCATGTTGAGTATATGAATGAAGAACAACAGAGAACTAATCGTTTCTATGCATCTACTGATGGTGGATATCTATGGAAATGGAAGCCTACTGGTTATAAGGAAGGTGAAATAGTAGAGCGTGATGTTCCTTATGTAGGAGTAGAGCAATTTAAAGCTAGTGCACGTTCATATCAGAATATGTTAGCATCCTCTGGTGTTACTTTATTGAATAAATTCGATGATAAACCTATCGAACAACGCAATATTAATTATCGATATTATCTAAGAGAAGCTCTTAAGATAGTAGAGGAATTAAAACCAAGACAATTAGAACTGTTTTAACAGACTCTAACAAATAGTATCAAATTCTTAGTGCATTTGTCATAAAACTTTAATGTATTATGATACTAGAATTAGATACCTCTCTATTAAATAAATTTGATATATCAATTAATCAATTAGTATTTATTAGCCTTGTATTGAATGAGAATCAAACAAATAATCAAGACATTCATGAACTTCTCAGCCGAGTTAATGAAGAAGAAATACAAGACTTAATTCAACGTAACATTGTCGTAGTTACTACTTCTGACGACAATAAAATTTATAGTGCTTCAGAACAGCTCCTTCTCTCTATTAAAAGAGATCAAGAGAGTATGTTTGACCAGTTCTATGAAGTATTTCCAGTTTATGTTACAAGACCTGATGGCACTAAAGGCTATCTAAGGGCAAATGTAAACAAATGTAGAAAAGAATATAACCGTATTATCGGCAAATCTAAAGCGATGCATGATCATATCATGGCTTGTTTAAGATATGAAATCGATGATAAGATGCGAACAGGCAAAATGGGTTATATGAAGACTATGTGGAAATGGCTCACTCAACATGAGTGGGAGTGTTACGAAGAGCAAATGAATGATAACCCAATAAATGAGGACTTGCCGTATGGATCAGGAGTCATTTAATACCTTACCTTTTAGGACTATCTCGCAAGTAACAGATGAGTCCTTAGCTTATATAAAAGCTAGAAAGGATAAAACTATAGTACCTCTTAAAACAGGATGGTCTAAGTTTAATAAAGTATGTTGTGGTGGATTAGAACCAAATATGATTCTAACTATCGCAGGTACTTCAGGTTCGGGTAAATCAGCATTTACAAATACGCTAGAAACTGATTTAATTGATTTGAATAAAGATCAAGAAATTGTAATCTTAAATTTTTCGTTTGAGATGCTTAGTTATCGCCAAATTGGTAGAAAGCTAAGTAATCGATTGAATCGCACTACGGCAGAAATATACAGTGCGGAAGACAGTATGGATGAGCTTACTTATCAAGAAGTTGAAAGAGAAGCTGAAAAATTGAAACAGTACAAAGTGTACTATGTAGATACTCCAAGCAATGTCGCAAATATCGAAAAAACTATAGATTATTTCCACGAAACAGTAGCCGCAGGTAAATGGCTAATTGTAATCCTAGATCATGCATTATTGGTTGAAGGAGATACGGAACGTGGAACAATAGTAGATTTACAGAAGATGTTTATTCGTAAAAAGAAACTTTCTAATACGAGTATTATACAGATTTCACAGATGAATCGAAATATTGAATTACCTGATCGAATAAACAATCCATCTATGCACTTTCCGTTGCGTAGTGATTTAGCTGCTTCAGATGCAATTTTCCAAGCTAGCGACTTCGTGGTAGCACTATCACGACCAGAGTTACTCAATATTACGAGTTACGGCATCAATCGCTTACCTGTAAAAAATAAGGTATATCTACATTTCTTAAAAGTAAGAGATGGAGGAGAACCTTGTATATTAGAGTTTGATAACGAACTTAAGTATGGGAAACTGAAAGAAGTTAACAGGGATACTACTGAGCAGCAAAAAGTAGTATTTAACAACAATAAAAAAATAGGCTGAATATGAAAGCATTTACGATAACAACCCCGAATATTAAGTGTGACTCCAAAGGCGAGTATAAGAATTATCTTTTGAAACGTCTAGTCATGGCTTATCCAGAACTTACAATCGACGGTATTGACACCGAAGAAAGTCCATTTAGTTATCAGTATGTTGGACCGAACAATAAAATTCGTTTCGGTCGTGATTACTTTTCTCGTTGCGACGTAGCAAAATATGCAAAATGTCGCTATTGCCCGTTTGAACGGGAAGAAAATTATAACATGGCAACTCAGTTTGAGCTAGCTATGAAACGTCTTGACGATTATGCTAAGACACAGCGTGATTATGCACCTCTGTATGATTTCCGTCTTGAAGATGGAACTCCCGTACGTGAGTATGCTAATTTCATCCAGGTAGGCTATAAGCTTATCCCGAAAAACAACTTCGCCGGCTACTATCGTAGTTTGCCGAAAGAAGAAAAGACTGTCATTAATAACATTATTATTATGGTAAATAATAGTACTGAGATTAATGCTGAGCTTAATGCCAATTTAAGTCTCTAATTTTTACTTTATAATATCAGACTCTTTCAAATTTTATCAGATACTATCATATCATATAAAGTAGTAAACCTATTTTTGTATGTTAGTACTACCAACTGTTAAAAATAAACCAAAAGTACAGAATCCCAGATTTCTAATACTGTTTGGCAAACCAAAATCTGGTAAAACTACATTACTTTCACAACTAGACAATTGTTTGATTGTTGACTTAGAGGGTGGTTCCGAATTCTTGGAAGCACTCTCTATTCAAGCTCGTAGCGTAAATGATTTAGGAGAAATCGCAAATCAAATACGTAAAAAGATAAATGAAACAGGACAGAAACCTTATAAGTATATTGCAATTGATAATGCAACACGCTTAGAAGAGATCTGTTTACCTTATGCAGCTACTTTGTATCGCCAAACTCCAATGGGTAAGGCTTTTAAAGGTGAAGATGTAAGACAGCTCCCCAATGGGTCTGGCTACTTATATATTCGAGAAGCAGTTAAAAAGGTTATATTTATGTTTAAGGATCTCTGTGAGAACTTCATTTTAATTGGTCATACTAAAGATAAGATGATCAATAAAGAAGGTGAAGAACTAACAGAGATGGCAATAGACTTAGTCGGAAGACTAGGAGATATTGTTTGTGGTGAAGCTGATGCTGTAGGTTACGTTTATCGAAAGAAAAACGAAACTATTATCTCTTTCGAAGGAGGAGATAACTCTGTGAGAGAAGCACGAGCACCACATCTACGAGGACAAAAGATTGTTATAGCAGAGAGTAATGAGAATAATGAGATAACAACTCATTGGGATAAGATTTATTTACCAGAGTAAAAAGATTATAAGATATGTATAGTAAAGAAAGAGCACAACAGATAGTAAAAAATGATGTAAAATTTATTCCCGCAGGTATTCACGAAAATGTAACTTTGAAAAGTGCAAGAGTAGCTGAATCTCCTACAGGATTGAAATTTCTTGAAATCGTTTTCGAGAAAAACGGTGCAACACTTACCCAAACAGAGTGGAAACCTACCAAATTTGAAGGTATGGATGATAGCGCATTGCAGAAGAAAGAGGATACTCAGTTCTCCCGTATGATGCAAATTCTGTTGTGTTGGTATAGTGATGAACAGCTTGTATTCAATGGAACTAGCTTTGAAGAGTTTTCTCAAGAAGTAGTAAACTATTTGAATAATGCTGATAAATCTAAGAAATTGAGAGTGAAGATTGTATATAACGATAAAGGATATACTACTCTTCCATCTTATGCACGATATACATTTATCGAACCAATGGTATTGCCTGAAGGACAGACTTCTAGCATTACTGAATTGCGAATCGATAATTTCACAAAACCTGTTGTTGCTGACACAGAGACACCAGTTGCTAATCTGACTAGTATAAGTACTAGTTCTGATAATGCAGATCCGAACGGATTGCCATTTTAAGATTAGTATAAACAGCTGCCTACGCTAGGCTTTAAGTAGCGGATACGTGCAATGGAGATGTAGCAAAAGCTACCCTTTTTGATAAAAGGAAAGATCTCTGTTGCACGTTTTAAAAAGATTTGAGGGTAGCAAAAGCTACCCTTTTTGTTTTACTAAAATCAATTTAAAAATGCGATTGTCAAAATTTATTAATAAACATTTTTTCAACAAAGATATTGATATAGTAGACCCTAGATATACATTTAATGGTATCAATACGGTTGATGGACAGAACATAAAGCGAGACGAACTCAAGGAGGGTCAAGTAATTTATGCTGCCATTTCTACTACTATCAAAGAAGACGGGAAGAAGAAAAGATTGAATCAACGAAAGGATCTTTATATGCTTAAAGATTCCTATGGCAAATTTGTTTTTGTTGACTATCTAGGTAATGAATATAAAACCTCTATGACAGGAATTAAGATAATTAACAGTCTCACTTCTAAGATGAAGGAGAAAGAGATTGGAGAATTACTTGATACCTATGATAGACAAAGTAAAGAAGCAGAGAGACTAAAGTTTCTAGAGACTAGCAAACAGTTGGGATTCAACTTCACTAGTCTTGAGCCGGATGAAAAGTTACGTAGGACTATAGAGGCCGGCATAAAGAATATATGGATGGTAGGCCCCGCAGGTTGCGGAAAGAGTACAATGGCAAGAAATGTTGCAGAGGATATGGATCTTCCATATCTTTGTATTTCTTGTGGTATTGGTACGTCGGCTACCGAGTTTATTGGTTATAAGTATCCGACTCGTGAAGCTACTCGTTTTGGGGAGTTTTACGCTAAACCATCTATTATATTGATTGACGAGATAACCGCATTAGATCCGGCAGTTGCTCAGATCTTGAATGCTGCGTTAGCTAATGATGAAATTGAGACTACTACGGGCTTAGTTCATCGGCATCCAAAGTGTATTATTATAGCTACTAGTAATACTTTTGGTTTTGGATGCGACCGTCAATATGTAGCAAATAACCAGTTAGATGCGTCGACCATAGACCGTTTTGTAGGCGGTATTGTGGAAGTTACGTACTCTGCAAAATACGAAAGTCAGTATGATGATGAAGTTGTTGCTTATGTAAACTTACTTCGTAAATTTGTTGCGAAGACAAGTGTACGTAAAGTACTTTCTACTCGTATGATCCAAGCGGGTCATAATCTTAAGTATCATCACTTCCAAGATTGGGCAGAACGCCTAATTGTTAATTGGTCTGAAAACGAGAAGAAACAGCTCGAAGAATGGCTAAAGGAAGAGAAGAGAGAAATGGAAAGACACAGTAAACCTGGAGATAGACCTTCGTGGATACCCTCAGGTTCAGATATTATCACTCAAGTTTTAGAAATGCAACAGAGGATAAGAGGAAAACACCAAGCAGCTTAATCATGAAAGACTTAACATATGTGTATGATAATATACACGATTTTTACACTGATGCTCTTAATCCTACAGAGGATGGGAATATTAATGACTGTAGATATCATTTAAAAGAAGATGACGAACGTTTTAGAGGTCTAGGACTTGAAGAAATTTTGAAAAGTAAATATAATTATCAGAAGGGTCTTGATAATCTCAAAGAGATTGAAATAGACATTAGTCTAGGAGGCTCTTCTCGTAAGTATGTTTATGATGAATTTGATGGAGATGACTTAAACTATGATAGACTTCTTGAAGGTTTTCCAGCAATGCGAAAACGAGTCAAAACGTACGGAATTGGAAGTGGACGTTTAGTTAATGTATATGTGGTTATATCAGAGAATTGTTGTGTCGGAGCAAGTGCTATGATCAATAAAGCTTATACAGCTATACAGATAGTAGACATGCTAGAGGCAATGGGCTATCGTGTTGCAGTATGGGCTTGCGATTCTACTGATGATCCAGGTGGAAGGTTTCGAGAAGAGAGTGGTGTACACTATCAACTAGAAGTATGTCTTAAACGACATGAAGATGCGTTAAATAAAGGTCTAATATTAAATGGTATCAGTCCCTGGTTTTTTAGGTATTTTATGTTTGCTCATCAGAAAGGTCATTATAAGAATGGCTTTGGAATGGGACATTCAGTACCAATGAAACTAGAACAGACTAAAGAGAACATAGTCATTAATAACGGACAATGTTTGACTAAAGAGTCAGCAGATGCAAAAATAAAAGAAATTGAACAGTTATTCAAAGTTGAATGATATTGATATGCGATGAACAGCAGCTATGTGATATCCCACATAGTGATGAAATGTAAAATCATTATTTAAATGGTAGGTTTGAGTCCTACAAAATATCAATCGATTTTGTCAGTTAGGAGAGGAATAGCTTTCGTGTTATAGAGCATAGGAAGATTTTTCTGTCTCTTAATATTTGCACTATAGATTTTGCCGGGTTGAATGTTGCTTGAGGTTCATAAGTTATTTGGACCAATATGAGTAAAATATAGTACTAGCGCTTTTCTATACAACCAGATATTTCTGCAAACAGAAACTGAAAAAGATAACTAGGAGATAGTTCACTGAATTTACTAATTTTAACAAATATTATCCTATAGTAAGTGCTATAGGATACACTGCGGAGGTGGAGCAATGGTAGCTCACTAGACTCATAATCTAGAGACGAGGTTCGAATCCTACGTCCGCAACTAACCAATCGTACAAAGTATGTATGATAAAAGAAGGGTAAAACTACCCACAACTATTACTTTGGATTATATATTATCTAAAGTAACCGAATACGACATATATGCTCACTACCTTGGGCAGTTTAAGGTTGGAGCTATCTATAATAGTCCCTTTCGGAAGGATAAAAACCCTTCTTTTGGAATCTACTATAGTAAGCGAACAAGACAACTTTTGTTCAAGGATCATGGTAATGGTGAATGTGGTAATGTAGTTAAGTTTGTATCTTTACTTAAAGGTATAACTAACTATAATGATATACTAAGTGACATAGTAGATCAATTAAAGATTACCCCAGACACTAAACTCGATAGCTCAAAGCAATACATACCTTCTTCTGAGACAGTAATTGGTGTAGTAAGACAGAATTTTACTTCAGTCGATACCAATTATTGGTCTCAGTTTCATATTTCTCTACCCACACTAAAGAAGTATGATGTAAGTAGTATTAAGTATTATCTATGTAATGGTATAGTGAAAGGTATATATAAGAATGATAATCCTATGTATGCTTATAAAGTTTATAATAACTTTAAAATCTATAGACCATTAGGAGATAAATATACAAAGTGGAGAAACAATCTAACTGAGTATGATATACAAGGCTTTAAGCAATTACCTAAGAAAGGTGACATACTCTTTATTACTAAGAGTTTAAAAGATGTGATGTGTTTATATGAGATGGGAATACCAGCAATATCACCATCATCAGAAAGTACATTTATACCAGATGATATTCTAGAAGATCTTAAGAAGCGTTTTAAGCGCATTATTATACTCTTTGATAGAGATGTAGCTGGAGTTAAATATAGTCGTAAGGTAAGCCTTAAAACAGGCTTAGAGGCAATGTTTATGCATAAAAAGTTTGAGGCAAAAGATATCTCTGATGCTGTAAAACAAAATGGATTTGAAACTATAAAAGAATGGTTGCAAAACGAAATAAAAAGAAATAGACAAAAGGTAGAGTAAAGAATGCTACACCTAATGTCTATGATGGTATAAAGTTCCGAAGTAAACTTGAAACTTATACTTACAAAAAACTGAAAGAAGCTAAAATTCCAGCTGAATATGAGTCAACTCACTTTGAGTTAATACCCAAATTTGAGTATAATGGAGAAAAGGTAAGAGCTATGACTTACTTACCTGACTTCGTAGGCAAGGACTTTATAATAGAATGTAAAGGACTCATGGGAGATTCATTCCCATTGCGCTGGAAGATTTTCAAATATACTCTAATGCAGAGTAAAGCGAACTATAAGTTATACTTAGTTCGTAACCAAAAACAAGTCGATGCTATGATCGACGAATTAAAAACTAAAAAATAACAGATTATGTCAGAATTTATAAAATTAGGTAATAAAATAGTGACTAAACCCACCGGTCTTGATTATGATTTGATCAACGGGAAAGTGTATAATTTGAAGTACAATCGCTACGAAGGTATGTCGTACTTTGAAGAAGATGGATCACTAAACTTGCCTTCAAAAGTGTATTTGACAGAAGATGATAAGACATTTATTCATCGTGTCAATACTTATTTTGAAAAGACCAGTAAACTTTCTACTGGTGTAATGCTCAGTGGTATCAAGGGCACTGGCAAAACTGTTATGGCAAAAGTAATTGCACGAAATTCGGGTCTTCCTGTCATTGTAGTAAATGAGGATTTCCCTACAAGTAAGATCAATGACTTTTTCTGTAAGTTCTCTCATCCGGTTGCTGTCATCTTTGATGAGGTAGACAAGCATTGGGATACAGAAGACTTGTTAGGATGGTTAGATGGCGTGCAGACTAATGCAAAGAAACTTATTCTGTTTACATGTAATAATGAAGACAGAGTGAATAGTTATTTGAAAGATCGCTGTTCTCGTGTACGTTATAACCGTCATTTTGAAGCAAACGATAATGCTCGTTTCTTGAAGGAAATCCTGAAAGATAAGGGTATTGCTGAGAATGATATTGAAGAAACTTATGATTTTGTTGTAAGCAACTTCAACTTGTTATCTATTGATAACATTCTGTCATTTATTGATGAAAAGTTGATGTTCTCCGAATTGTCTAACAAAGATATTTTGAAGGATATGAACATTGTCAATAAGAACGGAAAACATTCTGAAGATGATTCAGAATCAGATAGTGAAGTAACTACTATCAATTTTGATGAATATGAAGATGACGATGAAGACGATTATACGCCTTGCGATTGCTAAAAAAATAGGCAGGAGAAATCCTGCCTTTAATTTTCTATTATGAAAATATGTGGAATAAGCGATATACATGGTGAGTTTATCGATACTCCTGTATGCGATGTATTATGTATCTGCGGAGATATAGTTGGTTTAAATGATCAACGAGCTTTAGATGCATCTCGTAAATGGTGGTATAATAGATTTGCTAGTTGGGTTAACCGACAACCATGTGATAAAGTTATTATTACTCCAGGTAATCATGATTTCTTTCTAGAAGATGCCTATAAAAAAGGTTATCTTAGCGAACTCAAACAAGATTTATCAGTACGTACTAATGGTAAGTTAGTAATATTAATAAATGAAGAGTATACATACAATGAGATTAAGTTCTATGGATGCCCGTTTATAAATCCTATACCTTTTCAGGAAGGTAGATGGGCTTTTGAAAGTTCTTATACAGAGTATAATGATATTCCAAAGGACGTAGATGTTCTTATTACTCATGATAATCCATATGAAAATATGATGTTAGGAGTTAGTTTAGAAAATATTAGTCCTAAAGAGTTTATTCATTTATATGGGCATTGGCATAATGGACCTTCTAAAAGAGGAAATAAATCATTCAATTGTTCTATGTTAAATGATACGTATAATCGCAAAAAAGGTTGGAAACCTATAGAGATAGAAGTAATGACACCTAGTGATAAGATTGAAATAAACAAAGAATATTTAGCTATACTTATTGATTCTTTTAAGACATTTAGTGCGTTAAAAGGAAATAATATAGGTATAGATGAAGTAAAAGAATTCTTTGCACTTCAGAAAGAATACCTCGGAATGACGTCTGAAGAAGATGAAGTAGAATTACCAGTAACTGGAGAGGAGATAGAAGATGAACCTGATACAGAAGATAGTGAAGAAAGCGAAGGAGAAGATTGATGAGCTTCTCTTAATTCGTAAAGTAAAAAGTACCGTAGAAAGTTTAATTATTGAACAAGAGGAAGATATAAATAGACGTAAAAAGTATATAGAAGAACATCTTGAAGAAGGTAATATACCTACAGCTATGGTACATTGGAAAGCAATGATAACTGCTAGAAAAAATATTGAATTGCTTGAAGAATTCAAAAATTACGTTTTGAATAATGAGAAAAATGAAGGTTGATATACCGTACTATGAAGATAATACTCGTATATCTAATTCAGCTATCGGATGGTTTTTGAAAAAAGGACCAAGATATCTACGTGATATGCTTGATGGAAAAGAAGAAGGTATTAGTGGAAAGTATCTTGAGAAAGGTACTATGATACATGAATATATTCTTCAACCAGAAGAGTTTTGGAAAGACTACGAGATATTAGATTTCGAAGTGCCAAGAGTAAAACAACAGAAAGACCTATGTGAAAAGTATTATAACTACAAACTGACAGATCCTCTTGAATCAGAGGAGAGTATATTATTATCGGCATATAACTTTGCTTATAATAATAAGAAGTCAGACGAACAGAAGTTAACTGAGGCAAAAAGTATAGTAGAAAACTATGGAAAGTACATAAAGTATTTGGAAATAGGTGATAAGAAAAAGATAATTTCCTTTTCTGATCTTACTATGCTAAAACAGATTAAGACTAATCTTGAGGAACATATTGCAGCTAATAAGTTGCTATTTGATGTTCCTACTACATATGAATGTCATAATGAGTTTCATATTAATTGGGATTATAAGGGAATACCTTGTAAGTCGTTACTTGATAGAGTAATGTTTGACCATGTTAATAAGAAAATCATTTTAATAGACCTTAAAACTACAAGTGATGTTTATAACTTTAAACATTCTGTAGAGGAATTCGATTATTACAGGCAAATAGCTTTTTACATTTGTGCTATTACCTGGTATATGCTTAATGAACTAAATCTTAATGTAGATGATTATGATTTAGAAGCATATATAATCGCTATTCAGACAAATGGAAATAATGAAGTGAGAGTATTTAACATGTTTAACGAGGATGAATTACTAAATCGTAAAAATGTAATATCTGACGCTTTACAAAGAATATCATATCATATCAATTCAAACGATTGGGATCATACCATAGAGTATTATACTAATGAAGGAATTGAAGAACTATAACCCAAAGACAGAAGAAGAAGTGTTGTTGTCAATTATGCTAGATAGTTGCGTGATCACAGATCATGAAGAAGCTATCATGGAAGTAGAAGAGATACACCCTTTTGAAATGTCTATGGTATAATGGATTTTAGCAAATATAACAAATGGCTGCGGTATTATGCAGCCATTTTTGATTTAAATCCAGATGTATTTAATACTGAAAAATTTATAGATGTAACAGTTGTAAATAGCAAAAGTATTGGAATAATATATTCTAATCTATATGATCAGTATATAATACAAGAGCTCACATACAATCGATTTTTCTATAATTGTAGAATTATTGATTACAAAGATACAAAACGGTATGCATATGTTTTTACTTTAACAGAGGAAGAAGCTATCTTACTTTTTGATAGAATAAATTCAGTTGGTAATATGTTACTAACTAATGATTTCTATATGAAAGTTTGTATCACTTGGAAAAAATATTTAGACAATTCATTTTATGAATGTTTATATATGTAACATTGAACAACAAAAAAGCCAGGCTTGAACAACCTGGCTTTACTTTTTTAATCACCTGCAATCTATTTTTCATAATACCTACGCTTACTAGGTATATCATTAAGTTCTTTAACATTTTTAAACGGAGTAGATTGCCACAAAGCTTTTTCAAATTTGGTATTACCTTTATAGGCACCTCTAGTAATTTTCTTATTAGGTTTAACATCATCTCTAATAGCTCCCTAGATTAAATCAGCTGGGTAACTAATAATAGAGCCAAAGTTATCTATAAGACTATATAGAGGAGTAGGAGTTTTAATTGTACCATATATATCTACTAAGTTATATGGAGCTCCAGATTCAAATGAAGTACGAGCCATTACATATGCAAATAAGTTAAGTAATTTATTTTTCTTATCTTTATCTGCAGCTTGTCCTACTATGTAAGAAATAAATGGCCACATACCTAATATAAGAGGCAACTCTATTTTAAGCTTTTTCATATTAGTGCGAGTAAGTTCATCTTCAAATCCTTTATTAAGGACTAGTTTGTTGAACAATTCACTCATAACATTAATATTTTTTCTATCTTTATAGATCTATCCAAATACTCTAAGAGGAGTACGAAGAAGTCCTTCTACATATCTCTAAGAAGTATAGTCCCATTGTTTTTCCATAGTCCATTTTTCCTACATAATAATAGGGATATATTGTCTATGCATCATACACATAGCTCCAAATATATTAGTAGTAAACTATGCTTTCTACAATGGAGTAAGCTAACCATCAGCAGATCCAGCTAGATTCTTAGCTGTATTACCAATAGTATGCTTGATAGCATCTACAGCTTTCTAATCTTTAGGATTAATAGCTACTATTCTACCACCTACAAACTTGATAGAACCTTTAAATGAAGTTAATCTTTTCCAGTTATCTTTAGTTTCTTCAGTTCTACCATATTTAGTAAAATAGTCTTCTTTTGACATGAACTAACCGTTTACATTTCTATAGTTGTACATAACAGAATTTAAAATTTGTCCCTTAATAAAGTAATCAGAGGCAGTGTAAGCATGGAATGCCCACTCATTCTGTAATACATTAAGAGCTCTGTTAATATTAGTACGTCTATATAAACTCTCAGTAGTAGATCCTACTTCAAAGTAATCCATCAATGCCATTTGTTGACTCTTATAATTCCTATTACCTGCATTGATACCATACCTAAAGGTGTCATATATCATGTCTTTAAATCCATTCACAGCATCTTCAAAGTCATAAAACCTTCCTGTGATGACATTAACTAAATGAGAATGTAATGCAGTAAAGAAACCAGTAAAGGCACATGCATAATTCAAACCTAGATTTCGAAGAGTACCAAATGCACGAAGCATGTTAAGAAGTTTAGATATGTTGTACTCTCTATCTTTAATTGAAAAAGTAATAGAGTTAAGTTTAACATCATAAACATTCATATTAATGAACTTCTCTGCAAACTTATATATATTTGTCTCTTTACCTTCTTTAGGTTGAATTTTCTATTTAAAGAATCTTTTAACACTAGCAACTACACCATTCATAGAACCAGTATAAGCTCTCTATCCTAAGAATGCTTTGATATTCTCTACCTTAGCTTTAATAGCACTCTTCTGTTTATAGTTCTCAGCCATCTTAAAGTACTGGATAACAGAACCAACCATATCAGCTGATATAGTAGCTGGGTTATCTAAGTCTTTAATGAAGTATTGAGGAATCATAGCTAAAGAAGTACCATCAGGAGCAGTCTTAACAGATTTCTGAATACCTACATCGTCCCCTTTAACAGATATAGCGTCACGTAAATAACTACCTATACCAGTAAGAGGATTATAGTTATGAGCTTTCAAGAACTTATACATAGATCCAGATATCTATGGAAGCTTGTATTTATTCAAACCATGAAGATTATCTAACTTACTATTAGACTCAGCCATAGTATTGATTAAAGCTTCTCTAAGAGCATTTAGTTTAGGATCACTGGTAATAGCTTTAAATGCTTTACTGTTATCATATATAGATACTTTTGGTTGATAGTACTCATCGTTCTTTCTATCGAATTTCTTATTATAGAAAGGAGATTCTTCTGATAACTCAGTAAAGTTCATAGAAGGCTCTATTGATATATACTTAGAATCTTTAGGAACTATCTTAGTATAGTAAGATTTAGGTACAGTTCTACCTTGAGCATCTACGTAAGTATGTTGTAATTCAAATAACTACAAAGAACCAGGATTATCTTGATCTGCAATAGCTGCGGCACTATAGTCTCTTCTATACTACTCTGTTGGAACAGTCTTAGCTATATCGTCAAACTTAAGACCTTCTTTCTTTGGTCTCTTTTTAGACTTTCTAATTTGACGTAACTTTAAATCTATTCTATTAAGTAGATTGATAGTAGAGTTAGGCATGAGATTAACATTTATTTCTCCAGATTTATCGTCTCTGAAAGTATTAAGTATATCCCTTTTTTGACGGTTTAACTCTTCATATGCCTCACCATAATCAGTTCTATCTATCTTTGATAATAGTTCATAGAACTCTTGTGAGTAAACAGTTCTAGTATTTCTATCTATCCATTTTTGATATTCTTTAGGACTTAGAGTGGCTTCTTTTTCTTTACGTACTTCTTCAAACTTTTGCATATTAGTCTTCATTTTAAGACCTTTAGCCAGCTTATCATTTAATTCTGATAGTTCATCAGCAATAGCTCTCTCTACACTTCCTAGAGGTTTTTCATTTCCATAGATGTCATACTTACTAGATAGCTATTTCTTCTCTAAGAATAGCTCTTGTAATTGATTCCATTCTTCATCAGTAAACTTCTCATAGTGTACGATTCCATCTATATCTCTGTACTTACTTGAGATATCTCTAATTTTAGTAGTAACCAATTCTCTAGCATTAGCTGCTTCATCACTCAATTGATAGAATGCTTCATAGTACTCCTTGGTATACTTACGCTCACAGTGATTAGATAGCCATTCATTCTTTCTACGATTATACTCTATTCTAACGCTTCTATTTTCTGGAGAAGTAAGGTCACCAGGATGTAATCCTAAATCTGTTCTTAACTACTTTAGATAGTTATTATAATCATTCTAGAATCTTCCATAGTTTCTATCTCTAACGATGTAACCAGTAGTTTGTCCGTTTTCATCTACTTCAAATAAAGCTTTTTGATTATTATTAGCATCCTTTAACAGCCTAAGTAAGTCCTAAGCTTTATTAAATGTGTTACTATTAATCTTATTTTCTGTATCTTGAAGTATCTTATATAAAGATTTTACTGCATCATCGTTGATTTTATCGCCAGCACCTAACCATCTTGTTAAGAAAGATATATCATTATTTGTTTCCTTACTCTGTTCCACTAAGTAATTATAGATAGTAGGAGAATTAGCCTTAATTCCATTATCCAACATAAGACGTCTAGCATTCTCTACCTACATTCTTTTTACATGATCGGAACAAGCATCAAGTATTTGTTTACATAATTCAAGCTATTTTAACAAAGAATTATATTCTGGTTTACCAATTATTTCCTAATATTCAGATAAATTAACTAAAGAATTGTAAACTTCATCTGCATACTTGCAATAAAAACCAAAATAATTCTTGTTAAGAGATACTAATCTTTCATCAGTAAGAGCATTTACTCTACCGTTATATGCATCAACTACTTCTTTAGCTATAGTTTTAACATCACTTACTAATTCTTTAGTAAAATTAGTAATTATATCTATATCACTAATAATATCATTCTATAGATTCTTAATCTGATACTTTATATGCTCTCTAATTTCATTTCTCTAGTAACTATCTGTTTCATCTAAAGCGCTTAATCTAGATTGTAAACCTTTTTCAAGATTTTTTCTAATAGATTTAAGTCTAGAATCTAATTCCTCTTGGGTATTGAACTAATACTTATTAAAGTTATTTACTTTTTCTTCAATACTATTAGCATTCTCTTGAGTAGTACGAGTAAACTCAGCCTGTCCCTACTATTGAGAATATTGAGAAAATATGTATTCTCCATTTTCATCTATTACTTTAGATAATTGATTACTTGAATTACCTTTATTCTTTTTCCAATCTTTAAATTGTCTTACATCACTAATAGTACCAAGAAAATGAACGTTATTCTTAGGATGAAATATAATAGCTACATCTGATCCAAATTCGTTATTTGCTGAGTTTGAAAGAATGGCGTCATTATTTTGTTGTTTTGCTTTGGTAAATAATCCTCTTTGTTCTTCATAGTATGTATTTTGTCCAGTTTCCACTATTGGATTCTTAACGTTTAATACGGCTGGAACAATTCCTTTTTTCACCTACCTGCTATTCCAAATAGATTTGAATTCTTCACTTTTTCTAGCGATCCAGTCATTAAATGTTTCCTTACCGTATCTTATATCAAATACTTCCTCAAAGAATTCCTTATCTGTTTTATGTTCATACCCGTATCTAGCTTTTCTTTCAGATAAATATTTACCATTATTTCCGCCTTTGTCTCTATTAAATATTCCTTTTTTGTTAGGAGACTGTTGTCTGGTATTTGGTCCTATTATTTCATTTTTCCATTCATCAGATTCCATTCTACCGTTACCGAGAGCTTCTTTTAATTCCCACCACAGTTTAACCCAGTTATTAAAACCTTCATTATCTGAGATGCTCCTATTTACTCCAGAAATATACTGAAGCGACGCCCAAGGTTGTCTGTTAAAATACATCTCTGAACCAGTTTCTGGAGCTCCTGAACCCTTTTCTCTATTAGCTGTATTTAAACCGTCTGTAAAATCAGAATTCGTACCATGCCAATATATATCGGTTACTTTGGATTCTGGAAATATTTCACTGATATATGAAGAGTATTCTTCTTTAGTACCGATTTCTTGAAGTTTCGGATTTATGTCAAATAAAAAATCTACAGCTTCTCTATGATGATCTAAAACTTCATTAGCTGAACGATTAGTATAATTTCTAAACCACTCTCTAAATTCGTCTTTAAATGTATTAGCTTTATGGATGATAGCTTGTGTTCTATCACCTTCGTAATAATCTAGAAGATCTGAAAATAGCTTAGACTAAGCCCCGTTAGGAGCCTAGTCTATAGCATAACCATTATTCTCAGATATTACGTAATAAGCAGCGTCCTCACCCAACACTTGAGCCACTTCATCAAGGGCTGCTTTAACCTTTTTATCTTTTATATTTAAACACTGCATTATTCACATTCTTTTTTACGTTTCTTACCTAATTCTACTAATGCACCCATATCTTGAGCATCTTCTTCTAGCATTATTTCACTGAATATATCAGTTTCAACCTGTTGATCAAACATTTCTGTGAGATTACCAACATCCTATACCTCTTGAAGTTCTTGTACTACATCCATCATAGCATCAATGGGATCAAATTGTTCTTGGAATGTATCATATACAAACTCATTAGCTTCTTGCATCATTTCGTCTGTAATAAATTCTTCATTAGATTGTACTACTTCACTGGCATCAGTAACATCTACAACATTACTAATTACTGGATTACCATCTTCTATTCCAGCTATCTCTTTAGCATCCTATTGTAACCTTACTTTAATAGAGTTTACATTGGTAGGCATAAATTTAATAGTAACATTTGCATCCTTTGGCTTACGGAGAGTAGTTAAAGCTTGAGCTTCTATCTAACCTTCTGTAAGTAATGATTTCTCATTAAAGGAATTCTCTGGGAATGCAGATGGTTCCAAACTATCTTTTTGGAATTCCATTACTTTGAATCCATTATCATTAATGCCAAGTTTAGGTATTCTTTGATAGATATACTTAGTACCTCTAGCAATTGGTTCTCCCTCTTCATTAATATATTGGGTAGTACCTACTAATCTATAGAGTTCTGTAGTCTTAGCATTTCCTGAACCATTAACTACTTTAATAAACTCTTTACCTCTAGTAAAGCTAGAACCAAATAAGTCCGTTTTAAGAGTTAATTTACCATTAACAGTGTAATTAGAACGAGATAATATCTTATCTCCTTTCTCTAACTGTAAAGAATATGGAGTAACTACCTAATCGTCCCACCACATATTTCTAGCAATTGCTATATTTATAGAAGGGAAGTACAGAGCTTCTGCGTTATCATTTTCTTGTGCAATTAGATCATAGGCTACTTTGTTAGAAGAAGTTCTAAATTGAGTAAGACCTTCTTTTATAACAGAAGTATAACCGTTCTATATCTTCCAGTCAATAGGTACAAGATTGAAGAATGAATTCGGACCAGTTTCATCATAAGAAGTAAGATAAGCATACTTAGCTAAATCATTAGCAAAGTCTCTTATAGCTCCATCTTCTGACTCTAACAGTTCTGCAAATGCAGATACTAATTGATTCTCTGTATCAAAGTCATTATTCAATGAAGAATCAGACAATACAATTCTATCTACGATTTGTACATTACCATCACCAGGATACTCTTGTAAGTAGTTAAGTAATTCATTTTTAATAGTACCATCTTGGTTGATCAACGATGGAAAGTTATTCTTGTTTTCAAGTATGTACTGTTTGATACCAGTTAACCTCTTGCACATACTATTACTTCCATATAACATCTCTACCAATTCTGAATCTGTAGCACTAAGTGCAGGAAGAGATCTAGTTAATCTAGCTCTTATTATAGAATCTATATACTGAGCAAACTGATTAACGAATTTCTTATCTCCTACATGCTTATAAGCTATAGCTTCTGTACCATTAGAATAAGTAACTGTTTTAGCTTCTCCAAATATACCCATAGCAGATGTAAATATATTCTGATATACTTGAGTAGCTGGGAACACCTGAGTCTTTAGTATTTTTCTTGGAAGAGACGTACCATGATGTAATTTAGTACTTAAGAATGTCTAACCAAAGTATGTACGTAAAGCAGCTTGAGGATTATTCTAATCGAAGTCTATTCCTCTAATAGTAAACATCTCACCTTTATCAGTGATGAATGTCTCGTAAGAGTTTCTAAAGTTCATCTATTGAGCTAAAGTATTACCGAATTTCTTAGTATCAATCTATGAACGATGTACTAATTCACTAAGAGTTTGAGCATCGTTAGATAGTTCTTTATAAGCCTTAAGAACCAATAACTATTGATACATAGAAGCAACACTACCTTCATTTTTACTCTATAAAGAATGTATGAGTCTATTATCATCGAAAGTCATACTTCTGTCAATAGCTCTTTCGTTGCTATTAGTTGTAATCTTATCAAGTCCTACTTCATCAGCAAAACCATTATAGATTTCTTCCCATTGAGACTTATTAGTAGATAGATTAGAAATAGCATTTCTAAGTTTAGTACCGTATTCTTTGTATAGGGAAGCTACTATTTGATTCTCAGTAACAGTATCTACACCATAAACACCTTTGTTAGCAATCATAGCATTAGCGAACTTCTTAAGTACAGGTTGTGCTAAGAAGTAGAATGCACTTTTACCCATACCACCACGTAACAGTAAGTTAGTCATGTTATAAGTAATCTGATTAACATTCAGTGTCATAATGTAAGGATCTTTAGCAACGTCTACATGAGCATTGATCATGGCAGATAACCAGTCAAGTATTCTAAATCCGTCTTTACCTCTGATTTCGTCTAACTAACCGAGTCCATAAGGATTACCATTAGAGTAAGCCATATTAAGATGTACTAGTTGAGTTAAACAGTGATTAGTAGAATTCAAAGCGAACGGAGCGATACCAGCTTTACCACCAGTATATTCTTCTTTACGTGCTAACTGGAAAGATGGAAGCAATTCATACATCGGTAATGCTTCTTTCTTAACAGAAGGTTGAATTAAAGGAAGAATATCATTCTGTAATAATTTAGTAAGAGTATCAATAGAAGCTCTAGTTTCTGCCATATTCTTATTATCAGATACTGCTATCTAATAATTCTGAATAATTCTATTAGTAAGAGCTTTTTGACTCTGTTTAGATGCTGGTAATTCTACACCGTTCTCATCAACTTCATACTGTATTATCTTACCATTCTCATCATAGTTAAGAGTAGCCAAATACAGTTTATCAACGTCGAAGTCAGAACCGGTCATTGCAGTAAATTCATCTGGTACAATTACAGTATCACCAATTCTATCAGGAAGTACGTCTACTACTTTAAAGCTAAATGTAGAAGACAAACCCTGTGTAGGAATACGGTAACCAACTCCTACAGGTGTAGATGAAGTACCGATAATACCTTTCTCCAATAACCATTTTCTCATTTGACCATAGCTACCTTGAAATTCCTTCGGTACTATATGTCTAAAGAAATTAGTACTTAATACTACGTCCATACTACCATCTTCATTCAAGAAACGCAGTTTCTTACCGTCATTGATGGCAAAACCTAATGCTGATTGTTTTCTAGCACCTGTAGCTTTGAAACCGAAAGAAGACATCTGTACTGCTGAACCACCAGGAGTATTAAGATCTACAACATGTTTGTTTACATAAGATATTAATCTACTTTCAACCCATCTACGAGAACTTGTAGCAGCCAAAGGAACTTTGAATTCTCCGCTAGCATCTAGTTTAAATCCTTCTATAACTTCATTAGACATTCCAGAAGATACAGCTTGGCTAATAAGATATTCAGATAATTGTCTATTATCAATAGAGCCATTACGATAGAATCTCTTAATTACTTCGCTAGATCCCTTAACGGATAGAGCATTGATAGCATCCATTACTTGGTTCTTAAGTTCAGAACCAGTTATAGACTTACCTTTATTCTCTCCATATATACGATCATCTACTAGATTACCAAGACATATCTTAACTGCCTGTGTACCAAAGGAACGATCTGTGTGTTCGTGAGGATCAGTATTCAACTGTAAACGAAGATTACTTATATCCTATGTGAATACTGGAAGATTACCTTCTTGCTGGAATACATTATAAGAAGGCTTCATTAAGTCTTCTGTATTGAATGTATTATTGCTAGTATCTTTATAGGTCTAATACTTCTGTCTACCTCCTACTTTAACAGCTGATTCAAAAGTAAGCATATCAATAACACCTAACTCTTCATTGTTCATGCGGTCGTACAACAATCTGTTATCCGCCTTAGCAAGTACCTTGAACATAGGGAAGATAGCCATCTTATCGAATACCGGAATGTTAAGATTAAGCTTATTATCTTTATGATCACCAAAGTAAACCATTTTCAATGGATTAATAAGAGCAGCGCTAGTTTTAGCATACTTAACAGGATCATTCATCCAGCTTTCATCATCACCTTCCATTATATTGTAAGCTTCCTCAATAGCATCAGACCATTGACCTAACGCTTTCATTATCTTACGATACAATGCTGGACGAATATAAACAGCTGCATCAGATTGGTTAATCTAACCATCTGCATAAGGATTAGCACTATTCTTTGAGTAAGAGTCTACAAATTTCTTTTGTTCATCATCAAGTGAATTATAGAACTCTTCTTCTTTCTCTTTAGTACTTAAAGCCTCAATAAGCTGATTATCATTATATTCTGGATGTTGCTGACTAAGTAAGTCTCTAAGAATAGAGTTTCTAAATATATTCAACAACTGTGAATGATATTCAGATCCTATCTCATTATCTTTAAGATGAAGAACACTGATATTTGTATCGTTCTCTTCTGGATTTTCCCATATTGTTCTCAGATTAGTACCAGTAGATAATACAGCTGATAAACGTTTGATCTTATCTACGTCTCTACCTGATATAACATCGTAAGAAGCTATAACATTACCACCATCATCTGTAATATCTTTTTTAAACTTCTTCCACTTATAATATGCAGGATCTCCAGTAAAACATTTCTCTACCTCTATAATAGACAATGCACTATTTGCAACATGAGAACCGATTACTGAGAACAAAACATCTTCTTCAAATAAGTAACTAAGATTAGAAGGATACATCTGTTTATTAATGCCTTTACGATAGTAAGACATTATATTATAGGGAACAAGTTTATTATAGTAATGTCCGTTACGTATTCCAACTATACCTCTATCTAATAGTTTAGCTAATTCTCTATTTGTAGCTCCTACAAGTAGATTATTAAGAGCACTAAATATAGGTGCAGAACGGTTGTATTCATCCAAAGTATTTACATTTTCTTTTTCAAACATAAGAACTTTTAAATCCTTCAGATATTTCATTACTTCTTCAGTTGAGCCGTTTGCTTCAATGTTAGCAAGATCTTCATTAACATTAATAACATTATCTCCAACTCTTAAACTACTAAAGTATCTGAATCTACCACCGTTTCCGGATGCATCCATTTTACCATTCTTGATCTTACCATGATAGTTATCTACTCTCAAGGTAGGATTATTGGCTACATAATCTTTGTGAGCATAATAATCAAATACAGCATCAAACTCATCTAACCAATAGTTAGCAAATATATTTAAAGTACTTTCACTAAACTTTCTATCGGCATTGATAAACATCTAGAAATCTTCTGGCACTTCCTGACCTAACATTTCATAATAGTTCAGATCTCCTTCATTCAATTCTCTAGATGTAATGAAATCTCTAACTAACTGTAATCCTGATATACTATACCATGTCTTCTTATCAGACATAGTAGGCAATACCATTTGATTATTAAATGTTAAGGTAAGCTTAGCAACGTAGTCTTCTACAGGAGTTATACCAAAGTAGTCTCTACTGGTATCTCCTATGTTTAGAGCTAAGAAGTTGTGTAATTTAAAATTAACCCCATTAGCATTAGCTATAAGACTTCTCTTACTATAAGGAGTACTTAGTATCTGTTCTCTCTTACCGTGAGTATTCTAGTTAAGATTACGAATCTAATCAGTCATGTAGTTGTTTTCACTGATAGGATATACCAATGCTCCATCTGCTCCAGTGACACTAAATTCTTGTGGAGAAGGATGTACCTTACCATAAGCAACTGCCATTAGATTGATCTATGCTGTAGGAGAACTATAGTTAAATATTCTATCAATAGTTCTAGCAGAACCTTGTCCAGCTCTCTTTTTAATAGAGCTAGCCTTAGTACTACCTAACAACATAATATCTCCAAGAATACCTTTGTTGAAAGATTGTAATTGTTTAGTAGCTTTGCCTCCTACTTGATTCTCCAACTGGTAATTAGAATCCCAAAATGCAATAAACTTATTAAGCTGAGGTATAGTAGTAAGATTAGTATCTGCAATTTGCCCAAGTAAGTAATTCAAAGATAATTCATCGAACGGTATTTGAATAGCATTGCATATTTCAATGAAGTCATTCTTCATTTGTTGCAATAACAATTCTCCATCTTGTAAATTCCTTCTATCTTTTCTTACTTTAGCTACAGTCTTATCTATATTTGCACGTCTAGCTCTTATGTATGATACGGATTTCGGGTTAATATATCTCTTACCATCATCATCGGTAAGTACATTATTTGAAGCAAAGAATGCTTTAGACCATCTTGAGGGTAATCTTCTGATCTTCCTAAGATTATCACTATCCATTACTTCCCAAATAGATCTTTTGAGAGCAGCAGCAGTCTCATAATCTCTTTGTTCATCAGACATATCATAAGTAATATTAGGAGTATCAGATTTTACATTGATAGTATTCATCTAGATCTTGGCACTCTTAATAGTAACTTCAAGTTGAGTCTTGGTATTCTCATCTATAGGAGTCTCTTCTGATGTAAGTATCTCATGTAAAGCGTAGAAGAATGGATCAGTTTCGGATAAACGTGCAGCAGTATTGACAATATCTTCATATTTATCAATGTTCCACATATTCTCCATAATCTTATTCCATACTTCATTGAAAGGTTCAGTAACAGGTAAACCGAACACATCGTCCAATACTGGAGATATTTGTTTTTCTACTACTCCTGTGTCCTCATTCTTTACAAAAGTATACTCATACTTAGGTACAGAGTAGAAGAACAACTTGGCACGGAATGCAATATTATCTTTCTTACTAGCTTCTCCTTGATTCTTATCCCAAGTATTATCAGGCTTGTCACCAGTTTCAGTTTCAAGACGAGTATTCTCTTCTGTTTCTACTTTCTCTACTTCTCTAATACCTAGTTGTTCTAAACGAGCTAATATATTCTTCTTAAAGATGTCCTTATTAGTTACTACGTCTTCTACCAATGGAGTATTCTCCTCAGTAATCCAACCACTATCTAATTGTGTTTGAATAGTATCGAACATTCCATCAATGTTCAGTTTTCTAACATCTTCAATACTTCTAATACTGTACATACTCAATGAAGTAGATACTAAAGAACTAACCATCTTATAGTAAGTATCTGCATCAAGTATATTAGGCATATTCTACATTTGTTCCTTAGAAAGACCAGGAATATAATAGAATACACCTTCGTCGTATTTGTTATAGAACTCTTCTTTAGCTCCTTGAGGTATCTGATATTTAGCAAATTGACCACTCTGGATAGCTCTAAACAGTCTATTCTACAATGTAGGTTTACCTAAGAAAGCTCTAATATAATCTCTTACATTTCTAAAAAATTTAACGAGTTTATATTTCAGAGTAGGATTCTCTTCATTAAGCATATAGCTTTTGAATTCTTCTGCTAGAGCTTCTTCTACTTCCTGCCTAGTCATATTCTCAGTACCACTATGAGTATTAACATACTCTTGATAAACCTGATTACGTTGATAATCATTCAACAGAAGTAAGCTCACATAGTGGAACGCTTCATGGTATTGTACACCCTCTCCAGAATCTTTAGACAATACAATCTAAGGCATTAATTCATTTGCTATTCTATTAATAGCAACTCTCATAACACCATAAACCTTATTGTCACTGGCTGTACGTAATGCAGCATTAGTAACAATAACATTGGTAGGATCAATACCAAGAGTATCTACAAGCCATTGTTTTGCTCTCTCGGGATTAATTGTACCTTCGCCTCTTACATCAGAATATACTCCAGCTATAAATTTCTTTGGAGCCTGTGTTACTATCTTATTTCCAGTTTTACCATCAATAATACCCCAACCATATCCAGGAAGTAACTTCTGATCCTATGGTATAGTTAATCCGTACTTTTCTAAGTTCTAAGGAGTAGCTGGTTCAGCAATAGTAGGAGTCTTACGATTACCCTACTTAGGTTTAGTAGGAGCTGGTTCTTGTTTAGATATAGTTTCTCCAGTAGTAGTCACAGCAGCTCTAGGCTGTTCTACAGGTTTCTACACTGCTTTATCTATTCTGATATCATCAGTATATACAAAAGGAGCATAGAATGCATGTTCTCCTAAATCAGTTTTTAGTTTACCGTTATTGATAAACCAAGCTGCCATTATGGGAGCATCTAAACCTTCCTACTGTATTTTAACAGGATTGTTATTTTCATCCATTCTATAACCAAGATCTTCTAATCGGAATCTTAAATCTTGATTATTAAATAAAGTAATAGCTCCATCTTTTACTAGCTCTGGATATTCTCTAACAGTATTAATGATACTCTATACAAAATTAGCATCAGGAGCAGACATCAATACGTCTTTGTCAGTATTCCAGTGAATATTCTAAGATATATCAAATACTACTCTACGTTTCTATGCCTCTGTTATCTTATCTAATTTAGTAAATCTAGTAGTATATCCCAGCTATGGTCTGCTGTAGTCTCTAAGACTACCTGTAATTAAAACTCTTTCTCCTACTCCATTAGTATATACATGTAACTGTTTTCTGAGTAAGAAATTGAAATTATGTTTTTGTTCATCACTAAGACCTAACATTACTGTTTTACTTCCGTGATTAGCCAACAAACCTAATAAGAACTCACTACCATTACCAAATATATTATTTACAAGTAACTCATAGATAAGTTCGGCAGTAGACATAGGAATAGGTTTACCATTCTCATCTACATTCCTAGTACCATCTACATTTCTTGATAATTGTAAATCTTGTGGACTATTGACCCCAGGTATTCTATGAAGTTCCTCAGCCAACATTATAGGAAGAGTAACAGATTGTGAAGGAGTATTCTCCTTCTTGGGTATATAATATATCTTACCAGAATATCCTCTACCTTGTACTTCTGTAGGACCAGATTGATCTAATCTCTCTATAACATACGGATCAATACCAAATGGACCAGTTCCATATGCTAATTCAACATCTCCGCTTATAATATCTCTAGATAGTGCGTAAGAATCACTAGGGATATTAAAGTCTTTTACTTCATTAAGCTTACGATAAATAGGTAATCCATTGCTGTCAGTCTAGTTATTAAGTGTACCGTTACTAATACGCATATTAGTTGGTTTCACATGCTTATTTACTTTAATAGGTAATTTACCATCAGCAAAGTAATTAGGAGCATATGACTTAATAATTCTCTATCTGAGAGATCTTAGATTATTAATCTGATTATCTACTTCTTCCTAATTCATTCCAAGTGCTAACAGATCTTTCCTTAACTGATCTGAAATAGCTCTCAGTGAAGTATTGTAAACCTTTCCGTCTTTTTCTATTATAAGATGAACAGCCAGATTATCTATAGCAGAAGTACCACCACGCATATCGTGTGTAGATTGAGTAACTATATAATAAGCATCATCTACTGTACTTAACCATCCTGGAGTAGATAGCATTTCAGCTAACTCTGATCCTGGTCTACGTGTTACGCTCTCGTTATTTACAGAAGTAAACTCTACAGACTTTCCTCCTATAGTAATGGGCATTACTTCATCAGTAGTAGGAAGATAGAAGAACGTATTAGAAATATAAGCCCTCTTCTACTTACTCTTGGTTACTATAGAATTGCGAGAATCTACGTCTGCGGTCTAGTTAGAAAATGCAGATGGACCAATAGACGGATCATTGTCGTACAGATCAAAATCCTATTGAAACAATAAAGTTTCATCCCCAACAGTAATAGCATTACTCATTTCAGCCATACCAGTAGGATCCCACATTACTTCATCTGTAGTAGGATCAATAAATACTTCATCAGCTGTACCATCTAAGAAGTTAGGTACATCTTCTTCTATCACTTTAGGAGTAAGAGTAGGAGATGGCTCTGGTTCTGGTACTTGGGGTTTGTTAACAGGTTTCTCTTCTTTTATAGGAGTTGGTTCTGGAGCACCTCCGTTTTCAGAATCATCTTGAGTTTCTTCAGTAGCTATATCGTCAGCATTAGTAGTAGGGACTTCTTCTACCTCATTTATTTCTGTTTGAGGATCGGTTACCTGTTCTGCACGATTATTCTCTATTTCTATTAATACTTGATCATCAGTATTATTATAATCAGCATTATTGATAGCTTCTTCTTGTACTCTGATATCTTCAGTTTTATCAGTATACTCGTCGTTTACTTCAGGTATTTCGTCTTCAATTACGACTCTTTCACTTGGAGTTTGTATATCTTCACTAAACTCTTGTTCTAGAGTATTGAGCAATCTTTCAACTTCTGTTACATCAGTTACTTCATCCACAGCAACACGAGGAGCTTCAGTCATTTCATCCTGTGGAATCTCAGGCATAGTTTCAGTTGGTTCTGGTATAGTTTCCTCTACTGCTGCTTGCACTTCGTCTGCCTAAGCAGATATATCGGTAGTTTCTTCTATAGGATCTTGTACAACTGGTTCTTCAGCTGGAGTACCTTGTTCCTCTAGTTTCTCTTGTACTGCTTCTTTCTCTTTCTAATTTCTACGTAATAGATCTCTTTGTATAACAGATATAGCTCTACGTTTAGCTGTAGTTTCTGCATCAGCTAAAGCATCCTCTGCTTCCCATTCTCTATTTACTCTGGAGTCATACTCTTCACGTATCTTTGCTTCACTTCTAGCAGGTCTTCCTGCTGCATCATCTTCGTTTGCATACTCTGTAATGATAGCCTGTCTTTGTTCATCTGTAAGATTGTTCCAAGTAGGTTTATACATACGAGTATCGCCTGTATATCTACCAGTTACATATGCTGCATTGTGAAGCATTAGATCAGCTCTAGCCCCGTCATTAACATATTTAGCAGCTAATGCTTGCTCTAGTTCATCTTGATACGGTAATTTGATATCTTGTTCAGTAGTAGTAACAAAATCTTTAGCAGTCTATAACTATTCCTTGATGTATTTCTGTATACCGGATATACCATCTACATTCACATCTAGTTCAAGATCTTTCTTTAACTGTTGTAAATCCTACTTTCTGTTACTTAGTTCTTGATCGAGATTACGAAGAACATTATAATTTACTATAGCCAGATTAGCATCAAAGTCTAAATTAGGATCAATAGTTTCATCCTATCTAATTCTACCTATAAGATCTTCCAAGTTTTTAGTAGAAGTCTTTGAAGCTTCCGTTTGATCTCTAAGTCTATCTCTTAGATTGATAGCATTCTTGATAATCTATTTGTACTGAGTATCACCATAATTAGCACCCAGTTCACCAGCTATATTATTAAGAGTTCTATTAGAAGTATATTGTGATACTACATTGGCTAGATTGATATCTTCATCAATCATTTCGTCAGTAACACCACTTGGCTTATAATCTTTAAGGGATTGTAAAGATTGACGTATTCTTCCAAAGTTACCACCTTTACTTTCATTTGCTGCAGATATGAATTGTTCTACTTTAGCATCTTTCTCAGCATCAGCATAATGATCTGCAGTAAGACCTCTAAGTTTCATATCAGTCAATGTCTACCTAGTTCCTTGATATACATCTCTGGAACCATATACTCCAGTCATAAACAGACCAGTAAATCCACCGATAGCCATTTCATTGTGGAGATCTTTATCTGTATTTAGAGTATTATCAGGATGTAAACCATAATAAGCTAGATTAGCTTCCATACCTAACTGAGCCATATTAGCTACTCCGTTAAGTATGTTATATCCTTCAACATTATCATACTTACCTTGTTGGTATCTAGAAGATACTATATTCTGAACACCTTCTTCTGTACGCTCAGTGAAGTAACTTATTCCTGCTGCTTTACCTATTTTAGTAAGAGTATTGAGAGCGTCTTTTGCAGCTACTTTACCCATAGGGTTCTTTGACATCTTATCAGCCACTCTAGTAAGAGTTCTGTTAATGATGTTTTGACCTGCATCTGCTAATTCTCTATTAGCTACAGATTGAGCCATCTCTGCACTAGCAACTCCAGCAGCAGTTTTACCCAGAGTACGTCTTAAACCATATGCTTTAGATAGCCAATTACCTCCATAAGAGAACATGGTGGACTCTAAATAATCTGGAATAGACAGAGCGGCATTAGTTTCTCTAAGTACTTCTAAACCTCTCTTAGAGTCTTCTAGTATCTGATTATACTGAGGATCACTAGTCTATAAGTTTTGAGCTACAGAAGCTTGGAACAGTTCGTAATCAGTCATGTTATCTACGTCATATCCTAATGAAGCTAATTTAGAAGTAGTTTCATTTAGTATCTGAGGTAACTGAATACCAAGTTCATCAGCTCTATTAAGCACTTTTTCTTGATATGCGGAGAATGCTTCTGATGAAGTTTCACTATCACGCATATAAGAAGCAATAGACATATTAATTCCAGCCTCCGTCATTGCATACAACAGAGGTAACGTACCACCAGAAGTAGCAGCAAGAGCTCCCTTAGCAGCATAGTTAAGTAATGTACTAGCTCCCATCTATCCAATCATAGCCCCAAATTCTGAGTAACTACTACCTAGATGAGGTAAAGCATAATACCAACTCATTGGATCAGATAGATTGATCTCATTATTCTCAAACTTACGTTTAAATTCAGGATCAATCTTAGTAGGATCAAACAACAGATTACCTTTCTTAATAGTGTTAATCTTAGCTTGAATGTCCTCTTCTTGTTCCTGTTTACGAGCTCCAGCAACTCCCATTGCCTCTCTTATCTAAGAGATCTGAGTAGCAAGAGTATTGGCGTCATTAGTATTTCTACTATTCCACATGTACTCTATTTGTTCTGGACTAAGCTCACCAATTCTACCAAAGATAGGGTCCTGTACTCCACTCCATTCCAACATGTGTTTGAAGTTGTTTCCAGGATCTACGTCAGCAGCATACTTGGCATTTATATAATCATAAGTATAGTACTTGAGTAAGTCCTTAATACTACCAAAATTCTCTTTATTAGAGAACAACTTACCTGGATTGGTCTCATAGAAAATATCCTGCATATAAGGATTGGTTCTTGCCATGTCCCTAACAGCAGGTTCTAAGTTAGCTAATTCAGAATATAATTGAGTCTGCCTACTAACAGCAGCACTCATCTAATCCTCTGACCACTGATTTCCATTTAGTTGAATATCAGCGTCTAAGTCTGATAATTCCTATTTAATATTAAGATATCTATCTGCTTCCTCTAATTGGGGTAACCATTTAGCTTCTGTGTTATTAAGCTGATCATACTTTTTATCAAGATTAACCTGATGTCCTTGTACGTTAGCCTATCTCCAAGGATCGGCAAGACTACCTATTCCTTTTACTAGTCCTCCTACTCCTGGAATTTTTTCAACTGTATCAATTGTATTATCCCACCAAGAGCGGAAGAAACCTTTATCTTCCTGCTCTGGTTGAGATTGTTCATGATAATCTACTTCATTTAACTATTGACTAACTGATTCGGCAGCCTCATTTCTGATCTGTGCCTATCTAGCTTCTTGTCCATAATCTCCTGTTCCAGTGGGATCTAGCACTGGAACTAAGGGATCTCTACCAAAATCTTTGGCTCTATCGGTATAGTTAATAATGTTGTTCATATTTTGTTATTAGTTCATTCTTTCTTGTTCTGAAAGTATATTTTGAATATCTATGGTTTCCCCTCTAAGACCTCTAGTCTTCTTACTATATCTAGCATCAGAAGTAATAGCTGCCTCTCCTCTACTAGGTATTCTACTACCTATCTTTACTCTAACGTATTCTTTACTCTTATCTCGAACATTAGTAGATATACTTACAGGTTCTCCTTCTTCTGACTCTCTACGAATAGTATTAGACATCTGCATATCTCCAAGTGTGACTACTTGTCCACCGGCTAAACGTATGCTTTCATCATCTGGGTAATCTGATTTATTAAACTGATCTTTAGGTATATAAGCATACTTAATCTGATATACATGATTACCATTTGTTACAGCTTTAGTATCTCCTTCAATAATGAAGTCATGGAACTTGTTTCCAGATTTCCAATCTTTAACAAACTTCGCTCTAGCTATAGTACCTTTAGCACTCTTAGGAACTCCACGTTCACCTTTACCTGGAGTCTCTTCAATATGTTTGAGAATACGATTGTCTCCAGTCATAGATAAAGCAATATCATCAGCGAGTACAAAGTTTCTACTATCTTGTGCTTGATAAGTACCTTCTCCTATCTTCTTAGTAGTACCAAGAGAAGCATACGCATCTGCTGCAGAATCACTTAGAGGAGTAGACATCACATCAAGTATATAGTTAATACCAGCATCAATGTTATTTCCGCTTTGCTTATATACTTCATTAAAGCTGTTACTAAGAAGTCTTCTAATATTGTTGGAGTCTAGATTGTTATTTACTATCTTAAGAGTTTCTCCATCTACTCCTGTTAAATCTCCAGACAATACTTGATCAATCTGCGTAGGATTAAGTCCACTAAAGTTTTCAAGTATTTTCCTTCTAGCATCCCTGTGTACGAGAGTAGTAAGATTATTTAAACTAGCTTGGTCTCTACCACCATATCTAGCTTGCAACTCCATGCTCTTAATGTACCAAGGATCTCTTTCTCTATTCTCATAAGCAAATTCTCTACCAGCTGTAATAAGTCTCTGATTAAGATATTGTTCTGCTTGTTCTGGACTCATACCTTGACGTTGTAATACCTCAAGATGTTTAGCATATTCAGGAGTATTTTGTATACTTGAAAGACCTTGCATTAATTCTGCATCAGTTCTCTCAGTAGATACTCCAGTTCTAATCCAGCCGTTCTGCATTCCAATAAATTCGGATTTGAGATTGTCAACATAAGGTTTGACTAAGTCTACTTCTGACTTATAAGCTAATGGAGCTACATCGTTAAATGTACCAGCAGCAGATGTATCGTAATTGGTAAAATCTACATCGTGCCACAGAGGATTGTACATTCCTCTCATCATTAACTCTTGATTAGCTTTCTGTCTAGCTAACATTCCTTCTCTACTTTGCCTAAGATTACTTAGAGTAGAGTAATCAAGATTGGCTATACGTGAATTCAATCTAGACCTAAAGTTGGCATCCTTTAAAGCATCCGGATTACTAGCAGCTTCTGTTATAAGATCTTTTACTTGACCAATAGAGGCATCGTAAAATCTCTGAGTATCTATAGCAGATGGTGAATAGAACTCACCAAACTTCTACACATTTGTAGATAAATCCTAAGCTGCCTTATCTACTGCTTCTCTCTGAGCTGCACCTACTCTATATAACTAATCAAAATTAATAGGTACATAAGTATTTAGTATAGGGGCTTCCGCAGCCCTATCGTATCTATTAGCCATTATTACCTCCCGCTCTAAGATACTTAAGTAAATTAGTCATATCAGCTTGAGTATAACCAGCTTGTAAGAATGGTTTATACGCAGCTAACATAGCATCGTCTCTAGTTCTCTGATTACGCATAAGCTCTCTATTTTGAGCCCACTGACTTAACTGACTAAGACCAGCTCTACGAATATTTCTAACCGAAGCTCTATTCTGAGCATTAAGATCAGAAGATAAGTTAGTAGCACCTACATATTGCTGTCCTAAGTTATTCAATGTCTCTGCATACTCGCCAGCATACTGGTTATTAACATTACTCTCTTGTGCACGCAAATCAGCAATAGCTCTATTTTGTCCTAATGCAGATTGTAATCTGAATGCAATATTAGTTCCAGTATTAGGATTAACTCTACCAGCATTGTAATTACTTATTGCTCTACTTCTATTAAGATCTTCTATTGCAGGAGTAATGTTAAATCTACGTCTACGCATAGTACTAGCAATAGTTCCAGCATAAGGATTATAATTAGTATTTACAGTTTCTGCATCTCCTGTAGCAAGATTAGATATAATAGGAGCTAATGAACCAACTGCAGAAGTTATATTACCAAGTATACCACTAGCATTAAAACCACCAGGAGTAGAAGTTGTCTAAGCAGGACTATTTGTACTTCTAAGAGTACTCACTATAGATCCTGGATCTACATCTACCCCAGTCAAAGTAGGAGCTGGGGCTTTACTTGCAACTTTACTAGTAGTATTATATATAAAATTAGGATTTATAGTTCTACCAGTAGTATCAACAAGTCTATCTATAGATTCAATACTAGCATCCAATGGTAATCTCGCTGTATCTCTGTTCTATATTCCATTATAATTCTTATAACCCAATTTAGTACCACCCTTAGCAAAGTGAGTAGCTTCAAAATCCTTATTCTTCTTAAGACCTTCCTGCATCTCAAACAGCTAATCATGAATAAGTTTATTATTCATTTCATTCAATTTAGCTGAATTCTTTGCGAATCTATCTTTATTTTTACTTTTCTTTTTTGTCATCATTTCTTCACCTACTTGTGCAAATGTTTTCTTTGTACCAGGATACTTAACTTTATCACTCAGTATCTTACTACCTTCTGGTAAGCTTACTAAGTTACTATCAGTAGGTTGTCCTTTCTCTGGTACTTTGTTTACTTGACCATCTGGAGTTTGAATTAATTCTCCATCATCTACGTAAGCTAGACTTGGAGAGTAACCACCTTGTGCTAATGTCATTACGTCAGTATCATAGGTTTCATCAAATTCCTAAGCCAGATCCTATCCTTGTGTATTAGCTATTCTATTACCCGCTACACGTTGCTTAGCTGCATTATAAGCACGTTTAATTCCTTTGTTACTACGGAATAAACCAGTACTATAAGTTACTGATGGATCTTCAAAGAAGCCATTAGGGGTTACTTTACCTTTCTTACCTATTATACCAGGTATAGCTCCTACTACAGCTCCTACAGCTGCACCAATAGGTCCTGCAGCCATACCGATAGATGCTCCAGATGCAGCTCCACTAAGCATGTTACCAGCAGTTTGTGATTTAGCTTCTGCTTCTGTAGTAGCAGTTGACCCACCAACTGTACTGTTTATTCCTGTTGATAATAAGTTAGCCCCTCCCTATACTATTCCACCAATAGCATATTTCTTTTTATTTATTTTTCTTTTCATATTATACTAATGATTGTCTGTAAGTCGTATTGACATTTAGCAAATTAAACTCTTTCTAGTCATTACAGTCTATAATGAATTCACATATTAAATACTTACCTCTAAGTCTTCCTGGATATGAGTAAGGATCTGTGGCGTTCTCTTCTCTACCAATAGCAAAACGATAAGTATCTTCTCTATAGTCAATAGCATAAGTACCTGTATAATCGTCTTCTAATGCCTAACCTCTCTAATGCTTAGTTTCAAAGTTTATATCAGTAAGCATTTCATCTATATTAGTAAAGTATCCACCAAAGTAAACGTTATCAAATGTTTTTGTTATATTTGGGTTATCATTTACAACATACTTAATCTTACAAGTCATAGTACTATCTTGGAAGTCGGCATTCTCTTTAAAGATCTTATCCTTAATATACAATAACTTATCAGAGAATGAAGCGTGCTTGTCCGGTACAAAAGTATAGAAAGATGTAAAGCCTCTCGTCCTCTCATTATATACCAGTACTACATCGTCAAAACAGAACTATAGCTCATTAAACTTATTATCATACAATGCATCGTGTACTGAACGAGGAGTAAGATTTAACCAGCTTTGTACTGTATTCTCTTTAGATATCTTATTGACACCATTAGCTAACTGACAAATCTCATTCTTATCCTTATCGAACCAATATAGAGCAGAACCAGAGTCTATGATACTAGGGTCATTTACTATAGATGAACCATTACCTGTAGTAACATAGTCATACCTAGAAAGTACATCACCGGTACCAAGAGTAAGACCACCTACATTATTATCTTGTATCAAAGATCTTTCATTTACTGCAGCAATACCTAAAGAAGAGTCTTGCCAGAAGTATAGTGAATTATTAAAACTCTTCAGATTAGTAACACTACCATACTAACTATCTACATCTAAGTAATTAGCTACTTTAAACTATGAGAAACTATCTGATATTTCATCATTAGTCTTTAACTCTGAATAAAGTATTCTATTATTATTTATAGTAGAATCTTTAGAATACATTCCAGATGGTACAAAGTACTTAGCATTACTCTATGCAGAGTAGGCATCATTATATGCATAATAAGGTTTACTCTATATATGATAGTTACCAAGAGTACCACCAGTAATAGTAGTAGATAGATAAACATCAGTATAAGTACGATCTCCTTCACAGCTTCTACTAGTAGTGTCACCATACTGTAAATTTAGATTGATACTAGTTTCAAACGGAATGAAGTCTGTCATACTCATTTGTGTATTATCTGGATCTCCACCACCAATTTCTGGATTGGGCCAAATACTACCAGTTCTATGATCTAATATTCCTAGATATGTATCACCACCAAATACCCAAGGATTACTAGTATCTCCTACTATTTTAAAGTACCCAGTACTTACATAAGTAGAGTTAGTTCTAGCAACATATGTATTACCATTGTAAGGTATTATGTCCCTCTTAATATTCACTACAGGGATGTCCCATAAGCCTCCATAATTTCCTGTGCCATATAAGTTGCCTTTTAGTATATTATTAGCAGACATGTGCTCTGTATTAGGAGAAAGTACACTATTAAATGTATCAGTAAAATCATTCTTACCTTGAACAATAGCACACTTACCAAAGTAACAAGCTTTACTAATAGCATCACTGTACTGTTCTTCATCATTTCTAACATGAGCTAGATTTAAGTAAGATATATCTCCTATAGATTGATAATATGCTCCTTTATTAGTAATGGCATTCTATTCAAGTATCTAAGGAAATATAGCATTATCTTCTATATCAACTGTAAGTCTTTTGTATCCTACTATTTCACCTTTATCGTCATACACATAGTCTCCACTATGATACGGTATATACCTTTTAGCTATAAGATTAGGAATAAATTTACCGATACCAGTATGCTATAGAATTAACGTTGAATCTCCTATTTCACTGTTTATATTGCAAGCAGAACCAGCTAATACATTCTAGGGGTATCTAGCGTTAGTGTATGTCTATACTGTATCAGCTGTAGCCAAGAATACTCCATATTTAGGATGAAATGTACCACTAGCTGTAGAGTAATCAGTAGTATCTATCTTCTTTTCTGAATGTAAAATGTATAGATGATCTAGATAACAATTCTTCATATAACTTAACATAGAGTCACCATTAATATCTAATTCTGGACTTATAAGTGCTCCATAGTTTTTTCTTACAAAAGTAGAGAGCAGTTGGCCATCATTATAGCGTGACATTCCAGAACTTCTATTTTCTTCTAACGCCCCAAATGTACTAGCACTAAATCTATATCTTAAAGGTATACAAGGTCTACCGTCTTGATCAGTAGCTAATTGATCACCAGCATCTAGATACTTATAAGGATATGAAGTAATCTGAGATAATACAGATTGCATTACTACTGTTCTATCACTAGCCGTCCTTTCACATCTTACTATTTCGTAAGATACTACATCTTCTGGTAAGTTCTATACATCAAAGTATACACCTAAGGTTCTACCAAATAGATATTCTCCAGCAAAGAAAGCAGGATAATCTTTAGCATGAGGCATACGTATATCACCAATCCAATGTACTGGAGAAGCTACGTTTTTACTATTATAGAGTACTATACCAAACCTATATATCTCGTCTCTCTAGTATCCTTTATATCTTGAATCTATATTAGGATCTGCAAAGTTTAATTGATAGACACTGTTTATATCTTCAATGCCCATAGGAGTATCATCGTCTAACCAATTAAAATACATTCTATACTGATCACTACTAGTAAAAGAAGGAATGTCTATTTTAGTCTAATCTCCATTAATCACATTAGAATATATAGATCCCATCTTATCTAAATTAAGCATAGTATAGACGAATCTATAGCTAATGTTTAATCCGGAACCACCTAGATATTTACCTCTCCAATGTTGATCGGGATTGATCCATATATTACTATACTGACAATTCTCTTCATCAGATGGTTGACCTTTGACGGTATTATAAGGATTTATACAATCATGATCCTCTGGTATACTTTCATAAAAAGCTTTTAACTCGGCTTCATCTGTAGGTAATACTTGAGATATATTTCTAGAAGATATACTGTCTCTAAGTATTAGCTTGCCATCTTTATTAGTTCTATAAGCTCTAGCATCATAAGTAGGATTCCAAGTATCTGTTACTGTATTAGCAGCGAATAACCTATTATCCTTTTTCTCTATAGTAGCTGGTATAAATGCTACATTAGTAATGTTATTGAACTCTTCTAAAGTAATAGTACTAAGAGTAGAATTACCATTATCTTCATAGGTTATTTCATCTACATTAGTTGGTATCTTTACTTCACCAGTTATCTCAATAGTAGGAAGTTCTGTTCTATCTTTATAGAATATTCTATATACTCTAATGTAATCATATAAGTAACCGTAATGAAGATTATCTTCATATGATAGAGGTATATTTATAATAACAGATTTGTTAGAATTAACATTCTTTTCACTACCTTTATAGTCATTTAAACTTTCTGATCCATCACTAGTAGTAAGATGAACAAGACCTGAAATAGGAGATATTAAACTTTCATTACCTCTAGCATTGAATAACTGGTAAGCATACTGAACCATACCAGTCTTTAAATTACCTGTACCTAATTTGTTTAAAGTAGGAGGTGTTAGAGTAGAGTTAGTAATCATATCTAAGAAATCAGGATTTGTAATAAAACCATTAATATCTAATAGAGGATTATCTACTCCGGGTTCATATACATATCTATTATCCATTAAGGATATTACTCTAATGTAATGCTCTCCGTCTGCAATATACAGTTTAATATTAGTATCAGATTCATAGTTTGCTACTAGTTTTATACTGCTACTTTCTGTATAACCTAATTCTCCAGATACAACTGTTACACTGGTGAGTGGAGGATTATTATAATTAGATATTCTATATATACTATTAATAGTCTTACCCTCAAATGGAAATGAAGTTAAAGCAATAATGTATTTATCTACTGTAACTACAGCAAGAACTTTTTCTCCTTCTCTTTCAAATATATCTCCTTCTACTTTCAGTGTATCCTATATGTTCTAAAGCATACCAGTATTGCCATCATCATTAGTAATGATGCGAACATTCTCAGCATATCTATACTGAGTGTTAGGTAGAAGCATGATATCAGTATCCATGTTCATTCCACCTGCAAAACTATTCGTCTAAAATATATTTGACATCATAAGTTCTAATTATATATTATCTGTTCATTTCCAGTAGTAGAAAAGAAAGTAGAATGATCGTCAAACTCTGGATAGAGTTTAGTCCAAGTATTCTTAATAGTTTCTATATCATCTCCTGCTGGCATCATAGCTTCAGCGTAAGCTTGCTTACGATAGAAGTTATATGAGTTACGTATATCATAATAATCTCCTTGACTGATTTCTCCCTTTAGTTTCTTAGGGTACATCAATTTCATTACTACATACCAATAGATAGCTTCTTTATATGATTCTAAATCTGGTATCATAGGCATACCATCTATATCACTATAGTTAGCATAATATGATACTTTAACAAAACCTTTTGGTACATTTAACATAATGTAACCAGGTTTGGTCATATACTATAGATCACAGCTATACATAGTAGTATCTGAATGACCGGAAGAGTAATTACCAATATATCTACCATTGTTAGTAGGTACAGTAAATTGGTTTACTAATACTCCTAAAGTCTATCTGATATTAGGATCTTCGTTTAATTTGTCTAATGCCTATCTATCGTCTGTATAGTTGAAAAGATTCTTAACTAATGGAATAATACCCATATCTGGTATAAGCATCTTATCATCAAAGCAACATTTATCATCACTCAGACAACTATCATCTAAACACTGTTTAGCTCTACAATCGTGGAATACACCGAAGCTAGAAGTACATTTACGCATAGGTAACCAACCATTGCTCTTCTATGAAGAGTAAGCTACCTAACCTAATTGATACAAATCACAAGGTAACTGAGCTTGGTGACCTATTACTGGTATTACTTCTACTTTATGTTCATACTATTGTATAGCTCCAATCTTTAATACGGCTTCCTGTATCCACTCCCTTATATCAGTAATCCTTATTTGATCCTCCTTGAGATCTAGATCGGCTATGACTTTAGCAATAATAGTACCTGATGATATTAATTTTGAATTCATCATATTTCTGGATAATCTTTTACTTTATTAAATATTATCTATGCTAGATCTCTCTTATTCTATCTTGAAGCTACAAACTAATACTTACCTTTATTAGTAAGCAAACAATTCTTTTTAGACCAGTAGAATCTATACTTATACATACCACTGTGTTCATTAAGTAAGTATACTGGTTTGCCTGTTTCTCTAGTTGCTTTCCAATCCCACCTAAGACTTTTACCTGTATATTCTTTAGGTTGATGTTTAATAATCTATAGAGTACCTAACCTGCATGGAAGCTTGAACTCCTTACAGTCAAGCATAATTGAATCTCTAATATGCTTAAAGTAGTCTGTTACTATACCTTTAAAGGTCTTTAGATTTACATCATACTAAGTATTAGGCTCAGTATATTCTTTGTAACTTATGTAATAATCTGCAATAGTATAACATTTTCTGTTATATATTAATCTCTCACTCATCTACTATATATATTCTATGTATTATCTTTAGAATCATTAGTAGTGTCACTAGGCATCTGTACTAATGTTCTTAGTTCTCTCTCTAATATCATCTATGTGATAGTAGGAATCATTGCCCCGGGAATAGGAAAATCGGCATTAGGATCAAAACAATCCACGAGTTCCGTAGGATCTTCTGCTATAACATCTATGCTAATATACTCAAGTTCGTTTTCATCCCCTTCCAAGTATATCTTGTTACCTTTGACCCAAGCTATGTAATCTTTACATGTTGCTTTCCTGTACTTCTAGTATTTTTGTTTGGTATAACTTCCAACTTGTATAATGTTTCCATACATGTCTCTTACATTAATTACTCCTGGTCTATAGTTGAAGTCAATCAACTTAGGGAGATCTCTATCTCCTACATATATATTCTTACCAGGTACCTTCTCTATCACATCAATATGAATAGGCTCAATAGTAGTAAGGTACAACGGATTTATATCCCTGCCTTTATCTACGTCCTACTTAATCAACATAGCTCTATAAGCTATGATCCATTTCTCTATTTGTATTCTACTTAAGTGCTCTGACTCTGTAATATTACTATTACGGGCAATCAGTAGAATGTTATCAATGAGCTCATTTAATGACATATTTCTTAATAAATTATAACGTTATCCTTATAAAACGCATTTAGAGCCCTCGTGAGGCTCTTTCTGTTTAAGGGTATACAATACCTAATTATAAGTAATAGCGCTTCTTACGCAAGCTTAAAACAAAAAAAGGTTGATCTTATTGATCAACCTCATTCATTACATTCTACATGTTCTCTGGTAGCATACTCTTCATAGGCTATGGTACCATCTGACTAGCTTGTTTAATTATATTCTTTAGTTCATTAACTTCATTCTATAATTCTTTTATCTTAGGATCCTCCTTAGGCTATTCCTAGTAAGCAGTGAGTTTGTCCAACAGTATTTGACACTTACTCATCTCCTCATCACACTTAGCTATAGATTCTTTTCTAGCTTTATAAGTATCATATTGATTCCTCAGAATGTTTATGATATCTTGTTTATCTGTGGATATTGTTAATCCAATATTATTATCAGTAATAATGGATCTGTCCTCTGGAATTGTGAACTTCTTCTGTTCTCCGTTGCATTGAATAGTAATGTCAACCACTCTTTTTCTTGGTTGATTAGGCATTGGGAACTAACCCTATGGTAGAGGTTCATCATAAACTTTAGATACAGAAACTACAGAACCAATATTGTATTCAGTAGTCTTCTTAAAAGTCCCAACAACTTCCACGATATACACGTTGTCTCCAGTGGTTAATTGATTAAATAACATAATAAGTATAAGTATAAGATTAATAAAAAAGGGCTCCGAAGAGCCCTTAGTTTTAAGACTCTGATGGCGTAGCCGTCGGAGGTACAATATGATTTACAGTCTAGAATATCCCATCACATTTGTTGTAATAGATAAAGTATCTATTACCTTGAGATATTTCTTCTGAAATCATTTGAGCTCCTGAGCCATTGACCAAAGCCACTCTTGATGTGCTGGTAGTAGTTGTATTAGTACCAGTAGACGTTGTAGCCAACGCAACTGAGTAATCATCAGAACCAGCAGCAGGGGAATGAATAATGTTTAAAAGGATTATACCTTCTGATGGTAAACTTCTAAACTGACGAGGACATAGGTTATATGTTACCTCTTCATTTGTAGAGTCTGTTGTTACAGACAGCGTTCTCATAGAGAATATACCACCAGTATCCAGTCTCCTAACTCTTGAATCTCTAAAAATTGGAAACATAGTTACCTCCTTTCTTAGCAGCCGCAACCGCAACCGCAACCGTCAGAGTATCCAGTAGGATAACCGTAAGCAGCAGCGTACGGGCTACATGTTAAGTAAGCAGGAACAGGACAAGGACGCAACTGGTTAACCAGGTTAGCTGTCTGAGCTTGAGTCAAAGCAGCTGCTTCCAAGGAAGCTTTATCGGCACGCAGTGTGTCAATCTTGTTCTGCATTTCACGCATTTCAAGTTGACAGAACTTGTCGTTAATAATCTATGTTTGTGCGTCTATCTTAGCACCAAGGATGTTGAACTGAGTATTAGCATTGCTAGTCAGAGTATTAGTCTGATTTACAATAGCCAACTGGTTCTCATAACCCTATTGCTGTATTGCAGTACGTACATCGCAGCAGCAAGAAGCCAACTGAGAAGCAAGACCTGCATTACCAGACTGGATAGCGTTAATTACTTGACAACTAGACAATTTTGTATCACAAGAAATCTGGCTTACACCAGCGTTGATTTGATTCAATGCAGTATTAACAGCATTGATATCGCAGTTCAAAGTATTGGACAAGCTGCTGATAGCGTCTTTGTTACCGTTGATTGCTTGCATCAACAGATTAGTGTTAGCATCAGTATTCAATTGAGAAGCAACCTGTGCTGCTTCACCACTTCTATTACCGAAGCCGTTTCCACCAAAGCCACCCCATACGAAGAACAGAAGGATGATCCAAATCCACCATCCACCGTTTCCGCCCATTCCATTGTTGTTCATCATAGCCATGAGAGCTGCGGGATCCATATTACCTTTATTAGCATTTTGCATTAAAGCAGCAAGACCAGCATCAATGCCACCACGATCCTGCACTATAATTCTATCTTCTAACATAATTGATTTAATTTAAAAAAATTGTTTTTGATTAATATCTGATGTAACGAGTTGATCTCTTACGTCCATATTCAGAGTACGGTTCATACTCTTCACGCTCACGTTCCCGTTCACGTTCTCTTTCATATTCGTCCATCTCGTATTCATGACGTCTGCCCATAGAACTTCTCATTCCACGGCCTCTTCCACCTCTACGATACGCACCAATATGATACTTGCTGAATTCATCGTCTTCGTCTTCTTCTTCATCAAAACGTTTACGACCTACTTCTTCTTCGTAGCATTCCATTTCAGCTTTTCTGATCTTATCGCACATTACGTACACATAGTAGTACCACATCTTGCCTTCATCTATGTCTTTATCTGCAAGCCACGCTTTTGCGAACTCTATAAAATGTCTGACATTATTTGAATTTGAGATACTTACTATTACTTTATAAAAATCAGAATAGATCATGTTCAGTGCTACATACCAATCATAACGATTGAATCTGTTACTAAGACTGATTCCGTGCTGACTAGCTAATGCAGTAGTTTCTTCAATAGACCAATGCGGTCCACGTGAACCATCCTCGTTCTCCATCTTACTCACAGCTTTGTGTGCCATCACTTCGTCGAAATGAGGTCCATGCTCTTGTTCATAAGCTTTTACACGAAATATTCTATGCATATTATTATTGATTAATATAATTTGAATATATTGATTATTTAGATACTTCGATTACTCTAGTATCTGTTACCTTTATTAAAGGATTTGAATTTTCTATATGATATTGTCTGGTAGTTATTTTCTTGAAATCAAAGTGCCAGAACCTAACCCAGCCATTCTTATACTTATTTCTATATTCTCGTTTGTTTTCAACGAATATAATCTGCTAGTTTGTGATATCTAACTTGGCTTTAAGGATTGAATCCTTCCTACTAACTATGATAGTTGTTAATTCATTTAGCTTAAGTTCTTCTTTGAAGTCCACTAATTTATGTTTGATTACAGTCTTAACTGAATCTTTAATCTCGGTATTGATTACACTGACATTAGTTAGGTTCTTGTCTTTGATTTTTAATTTCTTCTTAGTCTCATTAACCTACTGTATTAAACTATCTTGACTAGTATTGAGTTCATCTATAGTAAGCTGTAAGACTCTATTTCTTTTAGTTAAATCAGAAGTACTCTCTTCGTAACTTCTGAGATTGTTAGTTACTCTGTCTATCTCTTTATTTAACTTCTGTAGCTTATGGTTCTAAATAAAAATAGTCGCAATAAGTAAACTAACTAAACCTACTGCGACTATCTTATAATATTTTGCAAACCAATTAACTACCTTTAATAGTACTGTGATCATCTGGTAATTCTTCATCAAGTTTGACATCTAAGTATTTCTCTCCTTTAGCTTTTATAACTTTCTTAAGTACACTCCATACTTTCCATTTTGGATGTAGCTCACATAAAGATTCTAACAATGACCAGAATTCAACCAGAGCAATAGCTCCCGCAATGAATTCGATAGCATGTAGATCTATAGAAGTTATAATTAATTGATCAATTGTGAATGCACCACAAATTGCAATGACTGCGTCTCTAATCTTATATATTGTTTTCCAAGCTTTATGAGATTCAACTTTTGTCTACCCATATTTCTTGGACACTTTATATCCATAGATAGCGTCAACAATCATCAATACAACAATTGCTGTTATTGGCACATACACAGGGGCATAGAATGAGGCTAAACCAGCCAACACGCTGGTCGTAAACTTCTCTACGCTACTGAACATGTTCTTGAATATTGACATAATGGGCTCTCCTAAATAAAATGGATTCATAAATAGTAGGATAAGATTAGTGAAAATCAAAAAGCCCTAGCGATTAAAGGGGAGTAAAATCTGCTAAGGCTCTGTAAAATTGTTCGAGATTATACATATAAAACGTATACCTCTCTATTATGTTACCTATTAGAATTAACACATAGTAGCGACTAATAGCTCTTTTTGTTAGAGAGTTAATATTCCAATAGATCTTAGATTTGAAAGCAAAGTATTAATTTTACTGATTACTGCAGAAAGTTCAGCATCAGTTGCTAGGTTGTCTACTTTTCCTGCTTTCTTTACTCCTCCTATCGCTTCTGTAGTAGCAGCTGGAAGAATATAATTGTTAGCATTATCTTCAATACCGTTTAATTTTACAAGCATATCTGAACTCATCAGTCCATTTGCATCTTCACTAACTACAGGGATATTTACTTCACTCTGATTTATAGGATACCATTCTGTACCATCATAGGTCTTAATTATACCACCATTAGGATCAGCTGTTAAGTCAATCCAATATGCTACCTCTTGCGGATTAGGAGCAAATCTAGATGCTTTGAAATTTGGGTTTTCTTGTTTTGTCATAATCAATTTGCTATTTTACTAGGTAAATTCCATTCCCCTAATACTACTGCACCTAGATCAGTGTATTGGTCTATTCTAATATGTCTACTTGCAAATGAGTTGAGATCTATCTCTCTAGTGTTTTCAAAATGTTCAACATTATCTGGAGAGTTTACGTCATAGACATCAATTCTACCTGCAAATATAGCTTGTTCTTTGTATATATTATTCCTTCTAGGTTCTATATCATATAACTATGGAAACACATAATAAGCCTAAGGATTAATAAATACAGGTCTATATAATACTGTCTTCATTCTATAGTAATCATTATATGTTCGTGATTGTCATTTGCAGTTTTGAGCATAGCATATAATTTCTTAAACGTATCTGTACTCTCTACTACTTGACCTTTTACTTTATTTTTACCAACAAGCAAACACCCGTCAGTATCTTCTGGCTTATTACCTATATGAATAAGTATACCATCAAAACCAGGAACTCCTGTTAATCTTGGAAGATAACCATCACAGAACGCATATTGTTTATAGTTCTTGAACTTTGGAGATTGTACATCTAAAGTAATAGCATACTTACCAGATGGTATAGCTGTAATACCTTTTTGTTTAATACTCTTTATTTCATCTAAAGTCATGTCTTTACTAAGACCTCTATCCGTATCTTCTAAAGTATCACATATATACTCTTTTTCTATATCATCATTGTATTGATCCTTTAAAACTTCTTCGTGTTCACCGTAATCTATGTAAGGTGGTTTCCAATACAATCTGCCTATCGTATACTTATCTCCTTTAAATATTCTCTTTAATACTAGTTCCATAATTATCCTTTTAATATTCCATTATTAGCTTCCGCTCTATCCTAAAGTGCATTGCTGACTAAATCGGCAGCAATGTTTATTCCAAATGCTCTATGATCATCGTCTATAGAATCTATCTTGGAATACACTTTAAGGAGTAGAACGTAAATCTATTCTAAAAGTTCCCTATCTGTTAGATGAACTAAGTATGGATTCATAATTATATTTTTTCAATATCTATAATATTCAAGGGAACATAAATGTAAGAACCCGAAGAATTTACTCCCCAGAAAATACTGAAACCATTTTCCCCGACTTCCACAGTTTGTTCTAACCATTGAGTTAAGTTATTGTTAGGATTAAATCCAGTAGGGATTGAAAACTCGGTTTCTACACCATCTACATTTACTTTCCATCTAGAACGTTCAGAACTTGAATTAGCGTGTATTGTAGAACAGAATAATCTAATTTTATAGGTACCAGCAGAAAAACCTTCAAACTTAAATTCTCTGTATTTTTCAGAATTACCTCCTGTACAGATGTTGCGTTCTAAAATCTCATCAGGATATATACCGCTGTTGTCTCCAGTAGAAGCACCTTTCTGTGATTCCATCATGTAACTCGTACCTTCTGAATCTACCTTAGTAACAGTTCCTAATTGTTGTCCTGTTGTAGTATAGAGATCTCTAGTTATTCCTTGAGTCTATAATGCTACTTTGACCAATTGGTTTGTCTCATCATATACTGATCCTACATTACCTAGTCCGGCAAACGTCCATCCAATTGAAACAACAGTCTTTTCACTGGGTTCTACAATAGTAATACTACTATGTTTAATCTCAGTTAGATTTCCTTCTGCATCCTGTAACTGTCCATACACTGTTTTTGAACCAATAGAAGTAAATGTATAATTAATGCTATCAGAATAATCCACCCATACAACGTCTGTAAGATCAGCCACTTCACCAAGTCTATATTTAGTAGGAGTATATGAACCTGAGTAGGTAAATGCTACAGGGATAGTTAATGATGTAGATGATATCTTACCTTCATTAAGAACTAAAGCCTCTAGTGTTAATGGAGTACTCTAATATTCAATGGTAGCCGATTTAGTATCGCTTATAGTCTAACCTTTACTAATCTATACGTAAACTGTCTTCTATCCAAATCCATCTGTTAAAGTATATTCAACAGTTTTATTCTCTGGTATATTTAACCAAGTAGCTGATGATAGATCTGGACTTTCACCAATACGATATCTAGTAGCTTCCCCTGTATAGTTAAGTAATACACTAACAACGTTATTCTAAGTAGATGCTTCCCCCCCATTAATCTAAATAGAAAGTAATTCTATTGGATCATCATTGATAGTACTTGATTTATACTTACCCATGAAAGGACCTATCGGACTTACAGTATTATACCAATTTAAATAACCTCTATGATCAAAGTTAAAATTAGTACCTAATCCAGCACTTATTAAAGAACTATCGAAAGCAACTCTATAATCTCCACTAATATAATCAGCTATTTTTAAATCCATAGATTTCTAATACAACTCTGAATATAGAAATATTGTATTATTTATTGCCTATTCATTCCAAACTGCGAGTGTTTCAGGAGTCATATTACCAAATAACTAACCGTTGTTTGCTATAATATTATCGAACATATGGACTCCTCTTACTTGAACAGTATTACGTCCATTACCTGTTATACCAGGAGTAGAGAGCACATTGTTATGAAATACAATCTGTAAGTCATTATTTATAACTCCACTCCCAGCTGGAGCATCTGTAGGATTCTATTCGGGAGTATCATAAGAGAATAAAAATTGTATGGTCATTCCGCGTTTTGATTGTACTACATTGTTAAATATCTCAATATTACCAATCGGTCCAACTTGTAAATTTGGCCCATAGTTATCAAGTAAGAAATTATTATAGCATTTACCTGAAAAACTCTGAATGGACATTCCACTTGTTTGAGCTGACTCATTTTTATAGGCACAATCATACAACCTATTGTAACACACTTCACCTACTGAATTGGATATCTGTATACCGTCATAGCCTGTATGTTCAGTGTTATTTCGATAGAATCGGAAATTTGTCAGATAATGGGCTTTCTTTGTATATGAGTATCCTTTGATATAAGTTACGTCTTCACCTTTCAAATTTTTAAATGTAACAGTTTCGCCTGTATAAACAACTGTTGATTTTTCAGGAGTAAAATAGCCTATATACCAACCCTCACTATCGGTATCATGCACATACATGTGATGCAGCCAAAGGTTATTCAGCTCAAAATTTTCATACCAATACCAAGGATTAGAAGCCGTCGGGTCAGTTTTTATAGACACCCCTGCAAAACTGCACCCTGTTATCTCCATTTCAAAAAATTCGATATACTTAGTGCCATCAGCTATTTGTAGTTGTATAACTGGATATGTAATCTTACGGTCGGGATTACGATCTAATTTAATACCCTTAGAAAGATTGTAATATCCTCTTCCATCCACCACAACGTGCCACATACAAACAAAAGACATAGTGTTCCAACTTGTACCATAAAGTGTTAATGGCGTGTCCTGGTCAATAGTTACCACTAACGGATTATTCTCAGAAAATTGCGGGGAAGGATTTTGCTGCGGATTACCCTTAATTTCAGTGCAAGCAATTCTTACACGAGAAGTTCCGTTTTCTACAGCTTTTTTCAGCACAAGAGTATAAGCGTCATAACCGGATGGAAGACTATCAATATTTACATCTTTATAATAGTTTATGTCCGGAATAGTAAAAACCATATAGCAATCGTTTACTCCGGTTTCATATACATCAATCTTTGCATCTGGATAGAAATCAGATGCTATACTCATTCTAGGTTGTTGCCCTTCTGTAGGTCTAGCAGCTAAACGAGGAGTAATAGTTATTAGTTTATTGATACGCTTACTAATAGTTTTTTGAGTACCTGTATCATAATACCGTGTCTCTACATCGTATATACCTCTAGTTGGGATATTAATATCTGTAGAAGTTAATATGTTATTTGTAAGGGTAAAATCAGTCTATGTACGATGAATGACAATATCACTAGGAACACTACTATCACCATTTTCCTTTAAGATAAATACTTCAAGTGTATGCTCACGTGATAAATCATAACCATTATCAGATGTTATACTTATTTTAAAATTCTAATCCGTACGATTTATTTCTGAAGACACACTAACATCGTGATACGGCAATGTCTAATTAGACATTGAGTATAAATAACGTATTAGGTCAGCAGAAAATAACTCAGCGTCATCTCTATAATTAACACCTCTTACTTCCTATTTTAAATCACCATCAGTAGTCACAGGAATAGTCACAGAGGTATTCTGTGAAGTATTGTCAATTATTTCTTCTGTAGAAACAGATACATCAGATGTACTTCTTTTCGTAAAGTACATTCTCTGTGCCCATCTTGTTATAGCCTCTAAGTTTACTGTTTCTCCTATAAGAGGGAAAGAATTACTAACTTTAGTTGCTAATCTAACACGTCCAATACCACCAATTAACTTATTTATATATTCCTGATTACTCATAATTTTGTTCTTTAATATTTAACGTGTAGTTATTATCTTGTATATACATACCTGTCTCTTCATTATAAATACACTATAGATTCGCTGTAATTATTTTACCAAAACAGATGAATGAGTGTCCACTATCGGATGTAAATGTAGATTTAATGAAAAGATTTCTATTCTTAGAATTAACTTTTACTATTATTATATCATCTGTAGGAACAATGTAAGTAATGGAATCATTGAATGTTACAAAGTCTACCATGTTTGTTCCTTCATATCCAGTACTAGTATCTGTATTTTCATCCCACTATTCACCAAATAAATTATATGCTCCCATAGATACATTATCAATAGATGCACGTAAATACTCTATATCGAATTCTGGTGCGTATGATTTATTAGATAAATATAAATCCTTTAGAGACTCAAGTAATTTATAATCTGTTCCGCCATCATCAATATTTAAAATACTATCAGTATTGCTCAATGCTACAGAATCAGTTTCATAACCACGAGTCTAATATTCTGAAAGCTTTCTAGTTTCAAAAGAAAAATCCAAATATTCGCCTTCGTTAAGATCTGACCTAACTGGAGAGAAATTAACAAATCGCTATGTAGAATCATTATTCCAAAATGCAGAGGCATAAATATTGTTTCCAGAAATATATTCTTTTATTCCTACACCATTGTTAAGGAACACAACATAAGCTTTGCCTAATTTATTAATAAAGATATTGTTGTAGTTTATTAATTTTTCAAAGTTACCTGATAAAAATTCTTGTGACGATGAATATGTTCCATTGAAGTATACTGTATTATTACACACATTTAACTCATTGATATCAGAACAACCAAATATTCTTCTGACATAAAGATACTGACCGTTTGTAATGTTTGAGTGGAATAAATTGCTTTTTATATTGAAGTGTGATATAGTTCCAGAAATATTAAACGGTTGCCCTGAACAATTTCTAACAATATTTCTATTCAAATCAAATTCACTTACTCCATTAATAGTACAAGCGTATTCTATCATTCCTGTGCCATCAAGAGTATTATCTTCTAATTTCAAATATGCATTATTTCCAGATATCGATAACAAATTTGCATGTCCTAATCCTCCGGTGTTTATATAGTAATCTCCTCTTATATAACAGCGATTTATTTCTGCACTGTCTATTCCATTCATATATATTACTACAGAGGAAGCTCTGTTGAAATTACAATAATCTATAAGAGTATTTGAAACATTTTTTAATCTTATACAGTACCATGTATGCCATTGTTTTCCTGAACTATCTGTATAATAACCATTAAAATTACAATTATATAAAGCCACGTTCTTTACTTTATTTTCATCATCGTCACTACGAATCATTATAGCTGCTAATTCTTCTGGGGAAGAAGCACCAGAGAAATTACAATAATTAATCATAGATATACCTTTAATAATTATATTATCTATGTTTTCAAAAAGTAACCCTCCTAACCATTTACAATTAATAGTATATAATCCTTTACCATCTATAGTAAGAGTATAAAGACTATTTCTATTATAATCCTGTATGACAGATGTCCATATACCGAAAGTTGAATTCCATTGAGATCCTCTTACCTCTGTAGCTTTATATGTACAAGTTATCGTAATATCTTGTGTAAGTTTTTCTGGATATTCCTCTTGAATAGCAGCTAAACACGAACCTATACTAGAATAATATACACCAGGCTTATCACTACGTACTAGGAAATCAGTATCAGTCTACTCTATAGATTCTTCCATCCACACATACATGGTATGATCCGCATCCAGATTTTCAAATGTATATTCAGAGATTGCACCCTGACTGACTTTATCTACATTTAGTTGTTTTACCTTATATCCTCCCTCTGGTATTACTGATACAGTACAATTACCTGTCTTTACCGCTGTGATTAAGTAATTACTTTTGTCAGTTGCTTCAACTATTTTCAATACATCTCCTGTTGCTTCTATAGTACATTGTCCTACATTAGCTGGATTTATACTAACTTGAATAGATACTATCTCAGTTGGACCACTTCCTCCTCTTGATTTAATCACCTAATTAGTTTCATCCCAATAGATAGTATCGTTGTCTATATGTTTCTTTAATTGAGCTACAAAGAAATTAGGAAAGTTAAGAATAGTCTATTGTAGATTGTGTATGTCATTTATAACAGATATTGGAGCTTTAATATTATCTAACAACTCAAAGTTTGAATAGATAACATCAGCAGCCTCCTATCCTGTCATACCCTCAAGAATAGGCTGTATTATTTTATTGGTCAACATATACATTTTCTTTATCCTCCAATAAGAATTTATAAATTTGTTTAGACAGGGTAACTAAACTATCCTTTAACTTATATTGTCTAATTAATCCTGCTGCTATGTTCATAGCTTCTATCTTTAAGTTTTGTGTTTCGCTCATGTTATTTTTAAGTTAAAGCTGTTCCTTCTATTTTATACCAACTACTCCAAACATTATTATTACAAGTTCTTGTATAGATCATACTTGCACCAAATATTCTCTAAACACAATAGCCATTTGCAGTATAATAATTCTCTAGCCATACACCACCAGTAAGCCATGTAGGAGCATTATCTACCTAAGTTGTAGAACCTATATATAATTTAAAGTCTTTATTATAAGTTGCAGAAAAATCAAACTTACTGCTAGTAGGCATGTTTCCCGCATCTATATAAGTTAAATTGTCTAATCTAGGTTTTCTACCTCCTTCAAGATAAGTATATACTCTACTAGCTAATGGATCCGCTGAAATATCTGTGGAAGAAATATAATTTATTTCTCCATCAGAAGTGAATATTCTATATGGACTATTATTCTTTATATACTCAAAATACTAACTATTATTATTAATAGACTTGATTACACTATCTATTGGAGTATAAACTGCTGAAGAATAATTAAGATAACCTCTCATTATATTTCCAGATATAATAATAGGTTCATAACTGGTACTAGTATATCCAGTAATATTCAATACTGGAGCTTTATTTGTTCTCGTAACATTTGCTCTAATGAAACTATTATTAGACACCGAACTAGATTGAGTATTCTCTAATAGAATATCTGGAGCTCCCGTATCTGCTGTATCATTATTCTCAAATATATTACCGTTGAATACAGAACCTATACAAGTTTTAACTCTAATAGCTGTGCCATAGATATGCCAAAAGTTATTATTAGAAATAGTACAATAGGTAAGATTGCAATCTACATTTAGACCATAAGGTACATTCGCTACAATAGTAGAACTACCATCAAAGTAATTACCAAATAGCTTTAATGCAGTAGCCCATCCTGTGCAGTAAATAGCACCATAGACAGAACCACCAACTATCTAGTTATTAGATATCATGTGATTTCCACTCTTTACTAAATGTAAGGCAGACTGACAACCAATTCCCCATATTTCATTGTGATCTATATATCCATCTGTACCCTCTATAGTAACACAACATTGGTTTACCCTGTTATTCGTAAATTTAGTAATATAAGTAGTTTCTGTTCCTTCTTTCCTACCTATAAAGATCCCATGGTAATCATTAGGGTCTCCCTCTATTGTATGTCTTACAAAATAACAATTATCTATTATGACTCCTACTTTATTTAAAATCTTAACAGTATATTCTGTTCTTATTCCGGAACTCTCTATCGTTAAGTTTCTAAGTATAACGTTGTTTCCTTGTATATCGTCACTTGCTAATATAGGTGTATTTAAAGTGTTGGCATAACTCTTCAATATAGACTTATACTTATCTGCACCTATCAATGTTATATTAGAAGGTATTATTACATTGTCTATTAAATACGTAGATTCACTTAATTCTATTACTTTACAGTTAGTGGACTTACATAAATTTACAGTCATCTAAAATGCAACACTATCGTCTGTAATTCCATCACCTTTAGCTCCAAACCACTCAGGTCTTAGATAGGTATTCTTTATAGAACTACCAGTAATTACTCCATTACTAATAGATCCACCTTGAAAGTCTAAAGTTACATTTGCAGGTAATGTTAGAGTTTCACCATTGAGATCTATATCAAATAAAATTCTATATAGTTTATTAGGAGTATTAATGTCAGACTTAGAGAGTACAATGTAAGATCCAAGAGAATCTTTCCATCTTACTCCAGACCACCAAATGGGTATCTAATGATCTTTGTCATAGTAGTTAACACCATATTCCTATGCATAAGCATTTGGTTTATTATCATAGCTTCCAGCTAATGATAGGTAATTCCTTCTATTATTATTCTTGTATATTATCTTAGCATCTGTATCATAGTCCAAATATATATTAGAAGTGTAGTTTATAATATTATTATCTGAAACAGTAAGATTTGAAGTTCCTGTATTGAGCTAAATTATTCTAGCCATAGTAGGAGTTTCTTTCAGATCTATAAACTCATTACCTTCAAATATTGTATCAGTAACATAGTTAGCATTAATAGCAGAAGAGAACGCACTAGTTACTCCATCAATGGTTTCACTAATAAATTTATTATTCTTGAATATAGAATTGTGTATACCTTTCAACCAAGATACAGCACCTCTACCACTTCTAATAACATTATTCTCTACTCTAAGGAACTTGATACCATTATTCTCAGAACTTCCTGCACCTATAAGTAATGACGCAGCTACTTGAGATGTCTAAGTATAATAACCATTAGCAAATGTATTACCACTTATAAGTATATCTGAAATATCATAAGTACCTAGTACATAGAAACTTAGACAACTACCTGTTGTACCAGCAGTAAGTTCTATATAATTATTTAGTAACTTTAATCCTGAAGGAAGCTTGTCAACATCTACTGTATGATAAGGTCTAACGATGATACCCCCCCTACAGTTAGTTACAGTATTTCCTTCAATGATAGTACCTTTACCGTGCATTATTTGTACGAAACCTTCAGTTCCTATACTATAGTTACCCTTTATGCTTCCATAAGTGGCAAAGTATTGTATATCTGAAGCAATACAATTAACATCTGTAAACTTATTATCTATTATACTACCATAGTTACCATATGCATATACAGCATGTTCGTGATACTTTTCACAGATGTTATTAGATATGATAAAGTTATCTCCTGAAGGGAATACACAGCTATAACATTTACCTCCTTTAGAATTAGCTATAAATCTGTTATTCTTTATTATAACTGAATCAGCACCAACATTAGTTCTAATACCCATTAATACTGTACCACCAGTTGTAGAGTGAGCAACTCTACCTCCTATGAATAAACAACTATCTACTATTAGAGCCTTACCATAACAGTCAATTCCATGTGTAGGATAATCTTCAAAGCTAAGACTACTAACATTACAATTATCTCCATTTACTTTTAATAGACTAGGATGCCATTGTAATGTAGTATCAGATGTATTAGTATCTAGGAAGCCTATTGTATCTTCTCCACCAGGTCCCTATAATTTACCACCTTCTCCTATAAATACTATGCTATTGCCTTGCAGCTCAAACATATTACCAAGTATAGTAGTAGATTTTATTATACCTCTAACAATAACAGTTACACTATCTTTAGATACCTTTATTGGATAAAGAGTGTCATTTGCTAAAGCATCAGCTCTCTAAGCTATTATAGTACTTCCTTTACCTGTACCAATAATTACTTTATAAAATCCAGATACTCTAGGGAATATTACAGTACTATTTGCTGGAGTGATATCAAATACATCTTGGATAGCTAATCTATCATCCGTAATACCATCACCTACTACATTAAACCATAAGACACTTATTTCATTGTTTTTAACAGAACCAGTTAGTCTCGTCTTTATTTTAATATCTCCAGATAATATAGTGTCATTAAAGTTGATAGTACCATTCTTAAATGATCCTCCCTAGAAATCTAATGTACAGCCTACAGGTATAATCAGAGTACTACCTTCAAGATCCATATCCTTAGTGATCTTGTAGATAGTATTAGTCTTTTTAAATTTATTTTGTATATTCATATCTTATTATGTTAAAGCAGTTCCATCAACATTAGTCCACGTAGTTCCATTCCACAGTACTAGCTTATTCAAATCAGTGTCAAAATAAGTAAGTCCTGCATCATCAATGGTTAAATTATTAGCAACAACAGCAGTTTCTCTCCATTGAGAAGTACCTTTGGCTACATCAATATTATTAATTATTGTGCAACTTCCTATCTTACCTAAAGTCTGACCATCTGCACTAACAACTACTAATTGACCTAATCCAGGAGTAGTACTTTGTATAACAGCATTAACAAGATTAACTACTCTATAAATAGTATTACCTTTAAAGTTAATGTGTATTTTAGTTCTATATTCATCTGCTTCTTGTTTCTGAACAACTTTAAATATACTTTCAGGACCTTCATTAGCACCAGTAGAAGTATCTATTGCAGTTATATTGCTTGCATTTTTAGTAAAAGTACATCCACATACATTTAGATTAGCAGCACTCCAATATCTAATATAGATATGCTGATCAGCAGGTGTTCCTAAGAATCTACATCCTGTAATAGAGTGACTTAATATAGAACTATCAAGAGAATAACTTGTTTGATTATAAATTATATTTCCTGATTTATTCCAATCAAATTGCACTCCTACAATAGCGACACCCATTGAGTTTGCAATAATCATGCCTTTATTATTCCATTCACATTTACCTCCAATGACATTAATATTACCAGAAGATGCATTTATAGAAAGACCTACTCCATTTAAAGTACCTGCATTATCTTCACTAAAAGTAACATTTCCACTATTAGTATTAAAATAATTATTAATAAGATTACTATCAGGAGAAGCTATTAGTCTAAGTCCTGCATTACATCCTGCAAAATTATTATCTTCGATATTAGCAATACCTGAATTTGTGAATAAAGCACCTATATGCGAATATAAGAAGTTACAATTTCTAAGAGTACAATTAGAAGCATTTGAAAAAGAAACTAAAGCTTGTGTTCCTAATCTGATTCCTGTAGTAGGATCTAAAGTAGAATAAGCACCTATAAAAGTAATACCTTCTATTCTAACTTGATTTGAAGTTATATTGAGGATTACTATATCATTTACAGTAGTTATCTTATTATGAATACTTCCTATATTAAGATTATAATAATTTCTTGTACCATTACCTCTTATAGTAAGAGCTTTTGTAATATTAACAGTAGTATTAACTATAAAAGACAAACTATCTATATCAACAGTACCTTGAACTTTAGTAATATTAACTAAAGATTGTAAATTAGCTGAATAATCATTAGTTAAATCATCTGTAAACCAGCTTAATTTAGTTATATCGTTACTACAACTTCCAGTTAAAGTAATAGAAGATAATTTAATATTACCTTTTAGTTCAGTATTGGTTAAACTAATAGTACCATTACTGAAACTACCTCCTTGGAAATCAAGAGTAGAACCAGTAACAATAGTTAACGTTCCACCACCTAAATCTATATCTGCACAAACTTTGTATATAACACCAGAATAACTAAACATTACATTTAGTATATCTATAGTATTAGTTTGCTTAATATATTTTACTTTACTAAATAAACTTCCGTCTTCATTTGTCCAATCTGTACCTCTCCAAGTAAGATATGAAGTTGTTACAGTATAATATACTACATAACCTCTATCGTCTACTGTAAGTTTAGCAGTTAAAGCATCTAATTCTGCAAGAGATGTTACTCTTCTTTCTAATGCTTTATTTCCATCAGCTGTTCTAAATACATTAGAATATGAATCCCAAAATACAGGACGTTTATAAGTACCATCTAAAACAAATTGACTAAATCCAACCTTATCAGCAGTAAGAGATGTAGGTAAATCAGCAAGCATATTACCTGAATACATTTCTTTACTGGGGAATGTTACAGTAGATGGAATAGAAGATATCTCAACACTTTCTTTAATTATTGCAGATAACTCAGACCATTTACCTCCATACATGCCAGCATAATCAGGTCTTCCACTTACAGGAGCTTCTACAGTAATAAACTTAGTTTTAGAAGTTAAGAATATATTAACAGAAGTAGCAGAAGCATATGAATCTCCAATTAAATCTCCACCAATAGCAAAATATATAATAAAATTATTAGAATCTTCTGTATAATTTATATAAGAAAACACAGGGGTATTCTTATACATAGAATATCTCGGAGTACTATCTTGACTTGCTTTTATTTTTATATCTCTAATACCTGTTAATCTTTGACTTGGACCAAATGTATATATAGTAGTATTAACAGGCATTTGAATATTAATATAATTAGGATTACTACAAAATGCCGTAAATTCAACTTCTCCCACTAATGGTTTAGGTATAGTAAATTTTAATGCTTTTCCTACTGGAAGACTATGTTGAAATGTAGTACTATATCTAATATCTTCTGGATAAGTAGGATTAATAAATTTTTTATTCTGTTCTTCTGCACTAATAGCAAGATAAGGATTAAGTTCATCAAATATACAGTTATTAAATACTAAATCTTTACTTGAATACCAAGCAGCAATAGAATTATCTACATTAGTAATACCCACTACATGACAATTACTAAACGTAAGTCCATTAGTCCTATTTAATCTTAAAGGAGAAGTAAAATTACAATCACTAATATTAACTAATTCTCCTCTTGGAACTTCATATAAATCATCTCTAATAGTAGAAGAAACGTCATATTTATTATCTTTAAATTTACAATTATTCATTGAAACATTTGTACATAAACCAGAAGGTTCTATATCTACATAATCGTTTTCAAAGTCAATTGCTGCCATGGGAGCAGTACCTTTAATAGTATCACTACCATTTCCTTCAAAATAAACATTAGTTATAGTATAATTATTACCTCCTAAAGAAATACCGTTACGTCTTGCATATAATACTTTAACGGCATCTATTGTAACATTTTTAGTAGCTAAACCAGCTTCTTTTACTCCGTTATTATTATAAGCGGCATTACCTAAAGCTATTCCATCTCCAAAAGCATATCCTATGGTAATATCTCTAACTACTACATTATTACAACTTCTAAAATTAAGAACATGTCCCCACTCACCATAATAATCAGTACCAGCAAAAGGATCAGTATATAAATGATCTTTAGCATCTCCGTTAATAGCACCTGTACCACTAATCGTAATATTCTCTTTATTCTCTATATGAAATATAAAGTAAGCACCTTGATTAGTTGGTAACATCTGAATAGTATTATTAACTATAAGATGCGTATTAGAAGTAAACCCTGTAAAGATTCTAAGAAAATCATAATCAGAAGTATTAAGAAGCCAATAATTTGGTCTTACATCATCTCCAAGATTAGTTTTTCCTTTATATGGTAATTCAAAATAATAAGTTCTATTAGCATCAAAGTGAATAGTATTATTAATACTGTCATTAGATAATGCTAATATATTCTTTATAGTATCATTACTAATATATGAAGGATCAGTATCAAACCAAAACCACTCATCATAGATATCAGCGATATCCCAAGAACCTTCTATATGTATCTATTGACCGAATATAACAGTAGAGGAATCAGCTATTATCTTAGTAAAGTTACCAAACAAACTACCATTAGAAATAGTACCTCCATCAAACTACAAAGTACATCCTTCAGGAATAGTAAGAACACAATGATTTAGATCAAGATCTTTAGTAACCTTATATATAGTATTAGGCTTATTGAACTTGTTCTAAAGTTTAGATACTACTCTGGGGTACATATCGTTTATCTCAACCTATTCACCACTAACCCAATTTCTAGCTGTAAAGTTGATTGCTTTCAGGTTATTACTAGTAACATTGCTAGAAGTAAGGATAGTTTTATTAGCCGTATTAAACGAATACTGATCATTCAACATAGTAAGATCTACGCTATCTTCATCTATTGTGTAACTAGCTACTACTGTGTTTTTAGGTATGGTAGTGAATAAAGTATCTATTATGTTTACTTTTACTTCCATGATTATATTATTGTTACTTTGCTAACTAATGTACCATCTGTATTTCTCCAGTCTTCTCCATCCCAATACTTAATACTATCTATAACTTCATCATATACAGCCTATCCAGCTTTGAATGTACCATTAATAGTAGCAGTTATATATTCTGTAATATCTCTGTTAACAGGTTCTATTACAGCATTATTTAAATTTATTATACCATTATTGATTTGACCACCATCAAATTTCAGTACTGTATTGTTGGGTAGAGTTATAGTACTACCATTTAGATCGAACTTATATCTTATCTCATATATAGTGTTCTCTGAATCAAAATCTTCCTAAGTAAGAATGTTAACAATATCTCCTTGTATCTTACGTCTAAGGATCTTATAACCCATACCAGAATTACTAGACTCTATATACTCTCTATCTGTAAACTTAGCTTTACCTGCATCAATAGTCAAGTCGTCTTCATCAACTTCTACGAATTTATTTTCAGCAAGTTCTTTTAATTGCTCTTCGTATTCATTCAGTTTACCGTCAAGATATATATTTTGTTCATCAAATTTGGTATCTTGTTTGTTCTCTATATACTCGAAATTACCATCAATAATCTATGCGACAGTCTTTCCAGACATGCCTTCTCTAATCTTTGTTATCATTATAGCTAAATATTTTAGAATTTCCAAACACCATCACCAAACCAAAACTCATCATTCATATTCCAAATATGATCCTCGAGTATCCATTCAGGTCTACCATCTTCACTACCCATACCAAATATAAGACTATATAAGTCAGCAATCAATAAAGCTTGGATAATTCGTTTCTCACAAGGAGTGCCGTTGTTTTTTATCCATTCATTCATTGTATCAAATAAAGTATACAGATTGCCTGATACTTTATAATAATCTGGATCAAGATTCATATTCTGCCATGCAATCTTATCCATATCATACATCCTACAGGCATCTATATAGTACTTAACACTACCTTTGAGATTATTGTTTTTATAGCATTGATGAAATAGATTTAAGCGCATCATATATGTCATCATAGCATAACGTTTCCGTTTGCTATCACAAGGCTTGCAACTATCTACATTATCACATAGAGCACAATCACTTTCAAATACCTGCAAATATTTAGATTTAGCTTTAAATAAACTAAATTCATTTACAAACATTACTACTTCAGCTACGTCCTATTCGTCTTCTTGATAGAATAGAGTAACAGTAAAAAATGTGGGAGTATTTGATGGCATATCAATAAGTATGACATCCCTGTTTTGTTTGAAACTAGGCATAAAAGTATGCTTACTACTATCTGTTTCATAAGCATTTTTATAGTTTCTAGCTCTATCAATATAGATACGATCAATTACGGTTGTAATATCGCTAAGTGTTAGTTGCAGTCCTTTTTCTGTTAAAATTTTCTTCGTTACCGTCATACCTTATTAAATTAAAAAAGGGCTACCAGGCTAGTTAGCCCAATAGCCCTCTTTATCAGCATACTGAAATTTTATTATTAAGCTACAGCTTCACCAGTGATGAATGACTGCAAACCTTTATCAACGATAGAGTCTTTCAGAGTACCAGCTTCTACATACAATTCAGTAGTAAGTGGAGTAGTCTTAATATACTGGTTATCATTGCTCAGGTACAAGTTATCATTTTCGATGATAGCATAGTCATAAGTTTCACCTTCAACAACCTTACGAGCCTGCTCTACGATAGGATATGCACCAGTGAATACATGACCTTTATAACCCATATTACGAGCTTCTGTATCACGTACTTGCTTCCAGTAACCTTTACCAGGATTACCTACAGTCTTAGCAATTACAGCACCAGGAACAGCAGCGGGCTGATTAGCCAACAGTGCACCAGGAATAGTCTGATACAAAGATACTTCCATAGATACAATAGAGTATTCGTTAATAGAATATACACCTTCATTGTCATCTTTAGGAAGAGCAGTCAGTGTCAAAACAGCAGTAGCTACAGTAGCCTGTACTCTACGACCTTTATGACTATTAATCTGTTTAGCAAAAGCTGAAGCCAGATCAGCAGCAGTTGCACTTGTAGCATATTGTTCATATGTGTGAGTGAACTGAGACTTATCTTCGTATAAGTCTTTGTAATAAATACGCAATACGTAACGGTTACCAGCTACGATTGTTGCATCAGTCAGGGTAACAGTTACTTTTTCTTGAGAAGGTGCAACGTATTCACCTACTACTGCAGATGGTTTAGAAGCCTTCTGGATTTCTGTAGAGAATTCGATGTTAGCCTTTTGAGCGATTGTACCGTCCGGCATTGTAACACTCATTTTAGGACCTGCAACACCAACGTACAGCGAAGCAGCATCAACAGCAGCTGCGGCAGTTTTAATGATTGCCTTATTTTCATCAAACAATGCAACATCACCTGCATTCAATGTATCTGCAGTGGTATAAACTGTAGGACAATTTTTACCGATAAGAACGGTATGTACTGAAGTTATCATATAATATAAATCAAATTTTAATTAGACATACAAGCGCTTAGTCTATATTGCTTACTTTCTACTTTCCTTATTTCAGATTTCCACGTTAGTAAGCGCTTTGGGTTTATTATTCCATACTAACTGTCTCGTTAGTATAGGTGTTATATCTTGGATCTGCCTGATTCTCTATATACATTTGAGCAGCTAACTTAACTATCTCTATATGAGTGTGGTCTGGCATATCAGTGTATTGTGCAAATGGGTTAGTATGTAAATCTATCTTAACAGGTTTACGTAAGTAAGTCAGTAAATACTGTGCTACTTTGTACTTTCCATCTGTGCTCAGTTTAATACTATCTCCTTGTATTAATCTGATTGGTCTAGCTTTAGCATAGTGTAAATGGTACTCTGATAAAGAATTCTCTTTGATTCTATCTATAGTGTCTATAGTAGCCTCTATAGTATCTGTGTTCTTAATCACGTATTTACCATTACTATCTTTTTCCCAACATGGTAACGTCATACCATCTGCAGGGGCTATCCCAGCTGTATCTCCTAGTAAGATTAAGTAATCACTTGGGAGTTGTACAGTATATAATTCATTACTTACTTTAACTACTTCGTCAGTATATAAATACTGAGTTACTAAAGTACGCAAATCATCTATACGTTTTTGAGTCTATTCAAAAGATTCTCTTTTAAAATTGTTTTCAGAATACCTTGTTTTCCAGAATTTATCAAGAGCTGTATTAAGAAAGTACTCTGATATAAGTGTGGTAGGCTTAGTTAGATTATCATCTAATTTAGCTATCTCTATTTCTAACGCCTCTTGAAAATCAATTCCTCTCATAATTAGTCATTCTGTTGTCTAGTAGCTAGACGATATTTAGCTTCTGTGATGAACATCTCAACAGCACCTTCTACAATCTCCATATGAACATTCTCAGGAAGCTCACAATGATCTAGTACCTTTACACCATCTACTCCAATTACATCAAACTTCTTAGGTTTACGATAGTATACTAAATCTACTTTCTTAATTATAGTATACTCATCATGAATAAGATTAATGTAGAGATTCTTTTCAGCATCTGTATTATTACCTGCATTCAGTACTACATATGGATTAAGCATAATAGCTTTATTGTAGTATGTAGATAATATCTTTTCTGCATCATCTTCTCTAATAGTCTTATTAGGAGTAATTACATATTGAGTTTCATCTTCAATCTCATTCTCTAACTTATAGTTCTTAGACAGTATACTGTTACTTCTTATATACAAGAAATAGTCTGTAGGAAGAACAGCTCTATCGGATAACTTATCAGAATTATATTTATCTTCTATTACAGGATAGATACCTCTGACTATAAGTCCTTTAATAGCATCTTGATTCTTCTTTTGAGCTCTAGTACCATCTAGAACAGCATCTTCTTGTAAATAGTTTAAACGTACAAAGCGTTCCGTAAAAGCATTTAGAAATGAGAAGATAGTATCAGAAGTAACCTTTTCTTTTAATTCGAAATCGGGATTCATAAGGGTTATACGTCTCTCGAATTCTACTTGCATCTCTCTCGCTGACATTATTCTTGTAAGTTATTAATTTGTACTTTAGTTCCAGTTCTCTATGACTCTATGTTCTCAAGTGCTATTACAGCTGCTCTATTAATCACTTCATACATAACATACTCTGGTACTTCGGTAATATCCATATCTGGTTTAGTGTAGTCTATTACTTCTGGTCGCTTAACATAAGTAAGTATGATACCTGAAGGATCTTTCATAGTAACATCATCATAGTATATCTTGAGCTTATTGTCTTCTATAGTAGCTACTGGAATATCAATCCAAGGTCTATTATTATAAGTCTTTTTGAATCTTCTAGCTGTTTCGTGATCTACTAATGTACAAGTTATCTATTGAGTTTCCTAGAACTATTCAAGGTTATTAAACATTAATATACAAGATACATAGAACATTCTACGATAGCCTTTATTTATACCAGTTTCATTAGTAAAGTCCTCTAGTATAACAGAGTTTTCAAGTAAACTAGTAGTTATTGGTAGACCGTCTTCAGTTATGATAAGACCTTCTAAATCAGCAATTCTGTTTACACTACCTTCAAATGCAACCTTAGTTACATTAGTACCAGTAAACTTGTTACTTATGACTTCATTATAAGCCTAGTTGAGAAATAGGTCTTCTTCTGCTGGCAAAAAAGCAGGGCAGCCACCATAAGCAACTGCCTGTGCATTTTTATCCATTGCAACCTTAAATGCTTTATGTATATCCTATACTTTCATTACTTAGACTTTATCTCATTAAGTATTGCTAGTTTAATGTCTTGATTCTTCTTATCTTGTAAGAATGCAATTACATCATCAATACCATTACCAATAAGATCTGTTCCAAAGAAATATTGTGTACGACTCTTTCTGATAATGTTTTTAGCAATTGCTTCTTCAATTACGAAGTTAATTTCTTTATTGGGGTTGTTTACCCATTTAAGCATGAATTTCTCTGGAGATGTTTCAACCTGTTCAGAAAGCTTAGCTTCAACTAACTCATTAGACATTGTATCAGATTTCATACCATATAGACGCAAACACTTACGCATATCTTCTATGGACATCTTATCCAATTCTCTATAAGCTTCACGCTTAGCTTTATTAATACGATTAGTCTGTTCAGCTTCTGCATCCTTGTTAATCAATACATAATCCTTTGAAGGATTCATATTAGACAGTCCATCAGCTACACGTTTATGTCCTTTCAAGAACAAATACTGCAATTCATCCAACGGTCTATCAGTATCAAGAATAACATCCTTTTTACCAATCTTTACTGCAAAGGTATCCCAGAATTCACTATCTGGATTCAATTCTCCTTCTTGCTTACCTAAGGCTTTCTCTAATCTACGAGCATCAGCTGTGCTCAAGCCAGTGTAGATATTTCCGTTGCGTGTCCAATAAGGTCCTACATAATCATATGTAGTAGGCCATTTAGTAAGACCAGTCCACGGATTGACTTTCATGATTCTAACGATTACTTCCATAATACAAGTATTAGATTTATCAAGTTAGTTAAACTTTATATTTCCAGATATACTTAGTATTGCTCCACGCTCTGCTATTATTAGGGTCTACAGGATTATTCAGTTGTCTTTGTATTCCTCTACGATCAATTCCAGTTGATCTGCTAGCTTCAATTAAAGATGGAAATTCATTAATTAAATTACCTTCTTTATCAAATTGGCATACAGGTTTAGAGTTCTTTATTCCATTATTTCTTGCTGTTTCTAAGGCTTTACCAGTCAGCTTAGAACCTAACATTTGTTTTATTCTAGCTTGTCTACAAGCATCTGAAATAATATGTCCTCCTTTATCTAAATTATATCCTATTTCAGGATTAGTAGAATCTAATTCCTTAATCCAGAATTGTTCTCTTTCGTCTCCTATAATAGCATCTACTTCTTCAATTAATTCAATATAGAAATTTTTTATTTCGTGATTTTTCATTGCAATATATAGAGAGCAGGATAAATCGTTCTTTCTATTAGAATTTATTCTAGAAGTGTGATCAGCAAATCTACGGTAAATGTTTCTTTTAGTTTGACCTATGTATATTTTACCGTTGGTTCTATCTGTTATTTTATAGATGTTAATTTTATTTTCCATTGTTATAGGGTATTTTGGTTATATACCCTATAACGTTAGAAAATATTAAATGTTCCTCATACGTGTAGAAATTATTCCAAAATCAATTCCCCACACGCACGGGGATCTCTCAACATGATACCCATTTCACCAAGGAAGAATACGGTATAACCGTCCTTACCATTAGATCTCAGAGTATCTTTAGACTTAGCATAACCAGACGGAGCAACAGCACCACCAGTGTACCAAGTTACGAATTCACGATCTTTACGTACTACTTTCACGATATTAGCTTCGCCATCACGACGACCAAGATCCAAGAAAGTCATACGGTATGATTCTTTCGGTTTCAGAGTGATCGGGTGAAGTTCACGGTTGTAAGTCGTATCGTCATACAACGGGAAATACTTCAATGTCAACTCAATACCATTAGTCATTGAGTAAGTCTTGAACTGACCACCAAACTTCAAGTTATCACCAGAACCAGTTACGAATACTGTATCAACCAAGTTCATGGTAGCTACTTTTTCTTTCAGGATGCGGTCAAATTCACGCATACCCATTTCACCAGTCAAGGCAACAAATTTACGTTCGTTAGTACCCAGACAGTTGTAAGACAGGTCAAACAAGAAGTCTTCCAACATTTCACCACTCAACTTAGTATAGTAACGTCTGTTAGACGGAGCGATTTGTTCGAGCAAACCAGCACCAATGAATACAGGACGACCATTAGTACCCTTCAAGTTACAAGAACCATCTTTGTTAACATTAGTCTTCATGTAAACCAACATACGTTCACATCTCTTATACCATTCACGCAAAGCTTTCCATTCCTGATAATCAGCCCACAGATAAGAGGTCTTACCAGTTGCGGGATCTTTCAGAGCGATAGCCATTACTGTAGAATAAGCTGAACCAGTGATATCGTAGTTAATACGGATAGTGGTAAGGTAGTTACGCATCTTGAAGTGAGTGTTGTAGTTCAAGATATCACCCTCTTCACTATATTCTTCGTATGCAGAAGCAAGACGAGAAACTTGGCATCCAGCAGCAAGCCATTCAGAAGGAATATAAGAAGTCGGCTGACCATCAGCTACGAAGCAAGTATATACCCACAGATTACCATCTTGGTAAGGGGCACCAGCTACACGTACTTGGAATTCCTTGTTATCAAATTCAAGAATAGCACCAGGACCGAACCAGTTATCTTCCAACCACAACATGATAGGTGTATTACCCAAACCAGCTGTAGAGTTAGCAGTGATAGCAGCGCCATTCCATTTAGCATCTCTAATTGTTACGGCTCTGTCAGCATCGATCATTACAGACCATTCGAAAGAAGGCTGATCGATTGTCATAACATTACCAAGTCCACCTGTCAACATATCCAAAGAGGTGCTATAACCGCTATCCTTCATACCGAATACGATAGACAGTACAGAAGCAACCTGATACGGATTCTACTGAGAAGCATACGAAATCTTATTCGTATCAATCAAGTCAGAAAACCATTTACCTTTGTAGAGTTGGAGGTTATTAAGAATATTATTCTCCATAAAATACTAGTAATTTTAAAAATTTATTGTAAAATATTATTTATTATGCGACACGTAGTTGTCGTGTGAAGACGTCCCAAATAGAACCGTCATCATTACTGTTCACAGTCTGTTTCTTAGATTTAGTAGAGATACCTTTATTCTTAGTCAAACTAGATTTGAAAGTATCTATAGCATCTCTCTTTCCTTTCTTCTTAGCAATATCAATAAGACTATCGCCTTTCATAGTGAAGTAAGCAGATGTGATTAAATTCTTCAAGCTCTTAGCATAATCCTTCTGATACCTGGTAACACCATTCGCATCAGCTTTGAAGATGTATTCCAACAAAGCACGCTTGTCTTTCTCAGGAACTTCTACACCATATATGCTATTCATGCCTTTTATCTCAGTTACAACGTTCTCGAAAAACTCCTGTTGCTGTCTCTAAGCCTCTTCAGCCTACTTCTGTTGATTGACTAATAGCTGTTCTTTCTTTTTATCCTTGATCTCTCTAAGCTCCTCTAAAGCATCAATAGCCTCATCTTCCAAAATACCAGCTTCTTCATACTTAGTAAGTTTCTTCTCAATCGACTTAGCTGAATAACCTTTTTCCTTCAATAGTTCCTTAACTACTATTTTCTGGTTTATTTCGTTATCCTCCACCTCGATATCAGTAAGATCGATATCAGCATCAATACTAAAATAATCTTTAAGATTGCCTCCATTACGTACAAATTCATCCAATTTCTCTACTTCTTCACTAGAGTATTTAGGTGTAGAGTTTTCTTCAATTACTTCTTTAAAATAGTCAATTAGGTCCTCTGCAGTCTTAGGTTTCTCATCATCTTCTACATCGTCCCAACCTAACTGTTGAGCAAGGGAATCAAAGAATCCAGTGATAACTTCTTCTTCACCAGTTTCGATTGTTTCTTCCTCCTCCTCTTCAACTTCCTCTTTCTTAGCCTTTTTAGTCTTCTTTACAGGTTCTTCCTCTTCTTCCTCTTCAGAATCATCAATATCATCTTCTTCATCCTCTTCCTTATCTTCTTCAGGTTTACGTTTTTCAACCTTCTTTTCTTTCTTAGGCTTACGAAGTTCTTCCAATTCCTCATCAGTCAGTTCCTCAGATGCTACATCCAGATCGTCTTCCAAGTTGTTGTCTATATCTTCTTTATTAGTTTTACCAGCACCTACACTAGGGGTAAAGACATCTAATATAGTCTCAAAACCATTCAGTGTGTTCTTATTTTCCATAATTATATATAATTAGATTTTATTTTTTCTTTCTTTTCTTAGCCCATTTCTTTGCTTGAATAGCAAAATTTGCTCTCTTTTTCTATAGAGTAGTAGCTTTAGGGTTGTTCATTACACTGTGTGCATGGGCTTGTACACTTTGTCCTGCAGCCTTAGCTGACTTAGTAAACTTCCCTCTATTCTTCTTTTTAATATGTATCCCACCTTTCTTATAACTAGGTATCGGATACATTGGATATGCTATATTCATTTTTGTATATATTTGATCCTTGTGACTCCCTTTTTATCGTATATCATACTAAGTTATTATTTCGTTTTGCATTATCTACTAGTGGTACATTCTTAAAGTCCCTAAATAATATGCTAGGTTTTACATGTAACTTAAGCAGATCTTTCATATGCTTCTAACTATCAGGAGCATTCATAATAGCATCCTAGAATTCTTTTACAGTAGTAGGATAAGTAAGTGGAGTGTAATGATTCTTCAAGTATTCCTCAAACTGATTCATTATACTCTTCTTTTCAGTAGGTTCACGTAAATAATCATAGTACCGTTTAGCCTCTTCCTCAGTGTTCTTATTTAGCATGTATTTAGATCTATCAAAAGATTCATACTTTTTAGGATGAGCTAAATCTCTTAGATAAGGATTACCATTTATACCTGTAGGATACGAATAATTATCTATAAGATGACCTACTTCATGTCTAATTAGCCCATCTGCCATATCTGATGGCTTCTAAATATTATCCGTAGAAAGATATATCTTTTCTCCCGATCTAGGACGAACTGAAGCAAAAGTATTAGGATCTGACTGTCTAACTGGAGGAGTCATATTAACGTATTCATCAATATTCTCATAAGTATTTAGAAATTTATCATATACTTCATTATAGTTAGTACCGTATTTCTAATCTACTTTAGCTGCTCTACGTCTAGCTTCGGGAGTATACATCAACTCAATAGCTCTATTCCTCTAGTTAGAAAACTCAGTTAATATTCTCCTTTCATTCTAAATCTTTAAATCGTCAATAGCGTCAATCTTTTGCTATGCTATTTTAGGATTTACATCTAAATTTACACCTTCGGGCATAGCTTTACGAACTCTAGAACCTAGAGTTCTACCAAAACTATTTGGTACGAAAGGTAATACTGTAAGAGCAGCAATTCCAGCACCTAACCAGTCGTTGTTTCGAATAGCATCGTACGTATCTTTGATAGCTATCGCATCTCCTACTGGAGTAATATTAGCTGCATCTTCAAGATCTACAACTGGTTTCAATCCTCTAACTAATGGTTTACCATCAAATCTACTTATCTCATCTGTAGAGTTCTTAAGGTAATCCTAGTATTGCTCCTCAGTATACCTTCTACCATTTTTATCTGTATAAAGCTTTCCTTTGTATTCCATTCTCTCAGGTGGTATCTCCCCACCTTCAGCATACTTACTAGCTTTCCAATCA